>JABAHP010004219.1_pt1 | contig 10556 bp, 7 predicted proteins | sample 7062081 | NCBI WGS metagenome assembly JABAHP01 (sample SAMN14534357, study PRJNA622989) | marine sediment metagenome | biome: marine biome [ENVO:00000428]; feature: marine pelagic biome [ENVO:01000023]; material: deep marine sediment [ENVO:00002113] | place: India: Gulf of Kutch | collected... | reverse complement strand
CTGGGCACATTAACCTGACGGGCAAGAAGAATGTGCTCACGAGTCTGTGGCATAGGACCATCTCCGGCCGCAACAACTAAAATAGCACCGTCCATCTGTGCCGCTCCCGTTATCATATTCTTGATATAATCGGCGTGCCCAGGACAATCAACGTGGGCATAATGGCGTTTATCCGTTTCATACTCCACGTGTGCCGTGTTGATTGTTACTCCTCGTTCCTTCTCTTCGGGGGCGTTGTCAATATCATCAAACCTCTTGACATTACCACCGCCAGCCAAGTGTGCCAGTCGCATTGTGATTGCGGCCGTCAATGTCGTTTTGCCGTGGTCAACATGACCTATAGTTCCAATATTGATATGTGGTTTTACCCGTTCAAATACTGCCTTTGCCATCTTAATATACACCTCCAATGTGCTGGGTTAGTATTTATTTACACTTGCCTTTGTTAACCTCAACGAACAGTTTAGACTTTTATATTCAACTCAAAGCTAAGATTACCGATAGTTTTGCAAGCTATCTCAGCCTGACCTGCTTGCATTTAGCTGCTGATGGGGCTTGAACCCATGACCTCGTCCTTACCAAGGACGCGCTCTACCACTGAGCTACAGCAGCAATATTAGCACAACCTTTCGCCACTCTGGTGACAGTAACAACCGAAAAAAGATAAAAAAACTCTACCTAATTTGCAAAAAGCAAAAGATACACCTCACCCTCATTTCTGCCTTAACAAATCCATATAATTAATACAGAAACTAAGCTCATCATGCTATTTTTTACAATATAAACGATTCATATTATAAAACTAACATGAAAAGTGCAAAGATAAAAAAATAAAAAATACAAAAAAAATGAAAAAAACAGTTTTAAATCTTCTCTGCCTTAAAATATTGATTTTTCAGCTAAAAAATGGTCTTTAGCAAGGCTTGACTTATAAACCACCAAATATTTAAATAATCAAAATCGTTGATTAACGCTCAATAACGCCGGTTCGCTGCAATAAAAACAAACTTACCTTCCTCAAAAAATCCATAAAAAACTGCCTTAGTACAACGCTTTAGAAGACATTCACTCACATTATTCGCATACTTAAGCCCGTTTAACCACCTTTTGTGACATACTCGGCACTCTGGACTAAAGAAGGCGGTTAAGCCAGAGTTTTACCTGCATGAGCCATTTCGGCCTATCACGGGAGGGATTGATTTTGCTAAGTGCTTTTACAACCTCATTTGGATCAGAACCGGTTGGCGGTTCTCTCAGATAATTGTCAATTGTTAATACCATAACATGATTAGGATCTAAATCCTTATCCAGAAGGCAATTATCAAGCAATTTGGTTGCTGCTTCCAAATTTGGCCATCTTAAATAAGAATCCAGCAGTTCTGCAAGGATTTTATCTCTTTCTTCGACCTTCTTGGCCTCTGCCTGAAGTATCCCAAAATACTTTGCTGCCTGCTCAAAAGCACCGGTTTTCTTATACAGCCCGGCTAATCTTTCTCGAATATCCTTAAGCATTTGGAGTTTATTCTCCCGCGTGGCTTTTCCCTCTGCTATTAAAAGAAAGGAAATCTTTTGTTCATCAGACAATTTCCCTTTTGTGCTTGGCGAGTCAAATTGGACTATCCATTCATTTAGGACACTGGCATCAGAACTTTTAAATATCTCAAGCATCGCCTGCCAGGCTGGTTCGCTTTCACCTTCAACTGATGAATCAATTTTACCGGAAAGCCAAACTAAATCCTCTTGGCTGCCGACTTCACCGGCAATCTCTATTATTTTTTTCCTAACGATGGGATTGCTGTCGTTAATAAAACCTCTCAATATGTTAAGAGCCTTTGTCTTATCAATATAGATAAGCCCGTCTGCCGCGGCCTCTCGGACCAAATCTGTCTCGTCATTCAGTGCTTGAACAAATAAAGACTCAAACAATTTGCTTGATTCAGCTCTGCAAACGCTCCTTCGTGCACATAAACCAGCCATGGCCCTTAGCAATTCTCCACGTAGTGTCCCGTCGGCCAAACCCTTTTCCTGCTTATATCTCGCCTGTAGTAAGCCAAGATACTTGTTAACTTCCACCGAACCTAAACCGCCCTGCTCAAGCACTTGTTTGATTACATCAGCTCCTTTTTGTGCTTTGATCGGATCCTGTTCATCAAGGTACTTTTTAGCCCATTCTAAGAGTTGTGTTCTTACTTCAGGCGAAACTTTGACACCTGAATCAACAGAAAAGGCGTATTGACACGCTCTGCCGAGCGCAACGAACAACTCAATTCTAACCTCATCACGTTGCTCAATTTTGAGTTGTTCAAGCAAAAGTTCAGCTGAATTCAACTCTACCATTAAAGCCAGAAGTTTCGCTGTTTTTAGTCGAACGTTTCGCTCAGGGTCCGAAATCAAATTGATCAAAATGGGCTCAAGTGTGGTAGGCAATTGAGCGTTTGGAGTCGAGCTTACACGATCCTGATAAACCTTATCCAACGCCCACAATCTAACTGTAACTTCTGAATTTTGCAAATGTCTGGATAAAAACTTGGCTTTGGTTGCATCATCCTTTCTGCCACTGTATACCTCATCTAATGCGGACAAATAGCGTTCTTCCCATAGACTCAGATCGTCCTTCAACTTGTGCATCTGTCCTTCCAGCCAAACCAGCCTGTCACGAAGGAATTCGTCTGTACTCTTGCTTTGAAGCATATTCACCGTCCGAATTTCGGTATCCAGGCCTACTGCTATACCCAGAGACTTCAAGGCTTTCTCCGCTGCCTCAGCCACCTCTTGCTTAGGATCGTTAACTAGCTTTATAAGTCTAATCACCGCCTGTTTATACGGCTGAAGTTTCAATGCATATATAGCATTCAATCTCGTATTGACCGGTAGCAATGGATCTATTACTACCTTCTCAAGAGGTTCTGATATCTGCTCGTATTCAAAAATTAAAAGACCCTCAGCAGCCAATTGTGCCTCGGGGGCGTTCTTGGTAGGTAAGATCTCAAGCAAGGGCTGAATAAAGTCGCCTTTTTTCTGGATACGTTTCTGTTCTGGTCGCGCCTGAATCAACGCCTTGCAGACAGCCATCCGTGCGGCACTATTCTCAGATTGCCTTAGTGCTGACAGCAGAATTCCTCTTGCCGCTGGATCTTCACTAAACAGCATCTCAGTTGCCGCATCTATACGTATCTGTTCGCTTGTACCCTCAAGCAAAGTACTTTCATAGATTTTCAACTGCTTGCTGAGTTCCGTCTTTGCACCTGCTTCTTTAGCGGTTGAAGATTCTCTGTCCGCACTAATCCCGGCTTGTTGGCATCCTACCATCAATAGAAATATCAGCAGATATAGCCGTCTTGTACTCATTAGGATGGCCCTAAACACAACTCCTTTTCTCATAATAACCTTAAAATCCTTGCAAGTCAACTCTAATTGTTTTCATATGTCGTTCTCTCTCTATGAGTAACATTTTATGGCCTTGGATGAAATTCCTTATGAATTCTTCGCAGCCTTTCCTGGTCGACATGTGTGTAAATCTGGGTAGTGGCGATGTCCACATGTCCCAACATTTCCTGGACGCTTCTCAAGTCAGCTCCACCTGTCAGTAGATGCGTTGCGAAGCAATGCCTCAATGTATGTACAGTTAAATTTTTGGGCAATCCTGCACGAATCGCATATTTTTTTACTAATCTCCATACTTCAATACGACTCAAGGGCCGCCCGGTTCGAGAAAGCAGCAGAAAATCACCACTTTGCGACTTGACCAGCTTCGGCCGAAGCTCCCTAAGGTACTCGAACGTTGCTGCGATAGCCGCTTTGCCGATTGGGATCACACGCTCCCTATTGCCCTTGCCCAAACACCGTAAGTACCCTATGTCAAGATTCAAATCCGAGGTTTTCAGTCCTGCCAGCTCGCTTGCACGTACACCAGTGGCATAGAGCAATTCGAGAATCGCTTTGTCACGAAGATAGAAAGGTTCATCGGGCAATGGTCCGTTCAAAAGGTCTATAACCTTCTGTTTGCTGCAAATCGTGGGCAGTTTCTGCCAAAGTTTTGGACCTTCGAGTATGGCTGTAAAGTCATCGTCGATCAGACCTGTAAGCTTGGAAAACCGAAGAAACATCCTTATGGCAACAAGACAGCGCTTAATCGAGCTTTCGCTCTTTTCGGCCCGGCTGAGTATTTGTAGATATTTGTGGATAAGAACTGGCTTTATTTGCTCCAGCCGACTGACATGTTGCGACTTACAATACAATAGAAAGCTTCTCAAATCCCGCCCATAAGCCAGGATTGTATTGTTCGAAAGACCTGCCTCAACAACCAGATAATCCAGAAAATCCCTGACGCTCCGACCTAAAGGCAGGGAAACCAATTTTTCACTACTGGATTGTAGTTGCACCGAGGACATGTGGATTGTTCTCTAAATACGCAATACACAATAAGATACAGACAACTCGATAACATCAATATCGGCGTTAAAACAACTTTATCTTTAGTAATGTGTAATTGCCAATACTGGCAAAGAGGCTGAAAAACAATAAAATCACATCTTGACAACTAAGTCTGAGTCGGAATAGTAGAGACATAAGGCTATCTATATAAGACAATATGTCAAAAATGAAGGGTAATAACATGGATGATATCAAGCTAAACCGGCGTCAATTGCTGCGATGTGCAGCTGGCGGCACCTTATTAATGGCTGGTTTCCCCGGTCACAAGACATGGGCCAAAAGATACGAGCTTCCTCGTGTCCGGGCAATTACTAGCGGACCGAAATTCCACTGGTTCAGCTATTACGATAAGCTGCAGTTCGACCCATCCGGCCGCTACGCCCTCGGAATGGAGGTCGATTTTGAGCATCGCAGCCCAAAACCGGATGACGTTATCAGTATTGGTATGGTGGATTTGAAAGAAAATGACCGCTGGATTAAACTCGGCAAAAGTAACGCATGGTGCTGGCAGCAGGGCTGTATGCTCCAGTGGCGGCCCGGTTCAAAGAATGAAATCATCTACAATGACCGACAGGATGACCGTTTCATATGTCACGTTCTAAATGTTAAGATAGGCAAAAAACGAACATTATCTCACCCATTTTACACCCTCAGCCCGGACGGCCGCAACGCAGTAGCACCGGATTTCCGCCGTATCCAGGATATGCGCCCCGGTTACGGCTATGCCGGGCTGCCCGATCCATATAAAGACGACTCGGCACCCAAAGATTCAGGAATTTTCTGTCTCGACCTCGAAACAGGACACCAAAAACTCATTATTTCCATAGATGATGTGTCAAAAATTAGCAATCCCCACGCTGATTTCACCGGCGCAAAACATTACTTCAACCATCTGCTGTTCAATCCTGATGGCTCGCGATTCATTTTTCTACACCGCTGGCGAACTAAAGGCAAAGGCGGTTTTGGCACGCGAATGCTTACGGCCCGACCCGATGGCACCGATATTCGCATCGTGGACGATTACGGCCGCACATCGCACTTTATCTGGCGAGATACGACACATATTCTCGCCTGGGCATGGCACCCTTCACATGGAAACGCCTTTTATCTCTACGAAGACGGCACTCGCAAGGTCGAGGTGGTTGGAATAGGTTCTATGACCCAAAATGGACATTGCAGCTATCTGCCCACAAATAAATGGATTCTAAACGACACATATCCTGACAAAGAGCGAAAACAGCACGTCTATCTCTATAATGTTGAGACACACAAGAAGGTTCCGCTCGGAAGTTTCTATTTGCCGCCGCAATATAAGGGCCAATGGCGATGTGATACACACCCCCGTTTCAGTCCTGATGGCCGAAGCGTTTTCATCGATTCACCGCACGGAGGCAATGGTCGCCAAATGCACCTAATCGACATTAGCGGGATTGTGGGATAATAATTGGGCCCTACTCTCTTCCGGCCCAGGTTTTGAGTTTTTCGAGCAGAATATGCCCGTAAATAGAACAAATTTATCTTTTTTACTTGAACTAACCTTAACGTTATCCTAAAATATTAGTTAAGCATAAACTTTGTCGGAGGATTTTGAGATGAAAAAGTTGATTTTGACTTTCACATTTCTTTTAGTCTGCCTCTGCAGTGTGACCGCCGGTGCCGAAACCAAAACTTACCTGTTTCTCCCTGACCAAAGTACCGTCCTTCAAACTGGTGGATTCATGGGGCTCCATGAAATCCACACGGTCACAGGTCGCTTCCAGTTAACTGTGGATTTGGGTACTGGCGCTGCCTCGTTCGACAAGGTTGACGCGAACCTCAGCGAGAGCCCATTCTTGTACACACAGAGCCTTGATGTCCTCTTCAACATGACCGGACTGGTTGGCACCATAAGCAGCGATACGGTAATCAACTTTACGGGTAAGACCGCCCAGGCACACCCGGTCGATGTTAATCTCGCCGTGACCCTAAGTGAAAATTCGGCTCAGATAACCGGCGGAACGTTCCCCCCCTGCTGTGACTTTTTTATCTATAATTTAGATGCTGTTGCTTACGAGTATAATCAGACCTATTACATAAATGCGGCTGATGGCAATGATAACAATGACGGCTTGAGCCCCCAAACAGCCTTTGCAACCATTCAGAAAGGCGTCAATACAGCATATGATGGTGATACTATTATCGTATATCCCGGCCTGTATACAGAAACCATCAACTTTCTCGGCAAAAATATCATCCTCAAAAGCACAGACCCAACCAACTTGTATACTGTCAAGAGCACAACCATCTCGGGTCTTATTGTGTTTCGTGGAACGGAGCAGGCAAGCTGCAAGCTTGCAGGCTTCGATATCAAGGGTAATATCTTCGGCTTCGACTGGGATATTGACCCGAACGGTGACAACCACACTCACGCAACTATCAGTCGCTGCGTCCTTGAGAACTTATGGACTGGTTGTGGGAGACTTATTTACGCCTGCGATGGGAAAATCAGCAACTGTACGATTGCCAACATTGGATATATGTGTCTTAAACCGTGGCCGACACCTGAGATTGTTGGATGTCACGGCTTGTTTGAGAACTGTACCTTTGTAGCTGTCAGGGACGGCATTGAAGTCTTTGAGGGCCGAACATGCACATTAAAAAATTGCATTATATCCCGTAGCACCTGGGCTCTGGTGCCAAGTGGAGCAACGCTTAATATTTCGTACTGCAACTTCGAGGGTGGCCGAGACAGGATTTGGGGCCACGGCATCGTGAACTGGGGGCCGGGAAATATCGACGCCGATCCATGCTTTGTTCGATTAGGAGACTTACAAACCGAAGGCGACTATCATCTCAAATCAAGGGCAGGCAGATGGGATCCAAATAATCAAACCTGGATTCAGGATAAAGTTACAAGTCCCTGCATCGATGCGGGTAATCCCGGCTGTCCGATAGAGGATGAACCTGCACCCAATGGTAATAGAATAAATATGGGGGCCTATGGCGGCACAATCCAGGCAAGCAAATCACCGCCTAATTGGCGCTCCATCGCCGATTCAACCAATGACTGGACAGTAAATTCAAAAGATTTGAAAGTATTCGCTAATTATTGGCTCCAAATGGGTTTGTGTATTCCAGGCGACTTTAACCGCAGCAAATTTGTCGATTTCAATGACTTCGCTATCTTCGGCCTCTATTGGTCATACCCATCGGCTTTTGAGCCGGGCATGACCTTCCACATAGATCACTGCACAATGGAAGCAGGCCATAATTGGACGGCAGCCGCAGAGACAAACCAAACACGGTTCTCGGTTTGGGTTGAAGGCCGCTACATTTATTTTGAGGACCGGATGTACGCCAATTGCTGCCCGGAGGAGTTGGGACTTGATAACCAAATAAACGGCAACGAAATCACCTTATATGAGATTGGCTATGGTGGCGTCTGTTACTGCATGTGCTATTTCCCCATAACGGCAACACTCGGACCTTTTGAAGATGGAACCTATACCGTCGAAGTTTATGATAACTATGGAAATCCGCTTGGCATAGTCGTTGTCACAATCGGCGGGACAACTGAGCCGGGTATAACTTATCAAATCGAAGACTGTAACAGGATGGCTTCCGATGTCCTTGCAGCCGAAACGCCTGAACCGACAAGATTCACTGCAACCGTAGAAGGACCATATATTCAGTTTAAGGATATGATGTCCGCCAACTGCTGCCCGGATAAGCTCGAATTGGAAATGACAGTAGAGGACAAACTTATAACAATCCAGGAAATCGAAACTACTACTGAAGGATGCCGTTGCATATGCAGTTTCCCGGTTACCGCAACCCTCGGCCCCTTTGAGCCCGGCACTTATATAATCGAAGTGTATGAGACTATGGGCGGCTTCATTGGAGCTACCGCTGTTACCATAGGCCCGGACCAGTAACAGCACCACAAAATTTCTATACCTTCTGTCAGAAAATCAATTCCTCCTTGAGCCATAAGCTCCCTGCCTATATAATCAAGTAATTACAAAGAACAAAAATTGAATGGATGCAAAATGAATGAATCTAAATCCCTGTTATTTATGGTCTGTTCGGCTTTTTGCCTTGTTACAGGCTGTGCTCAACCGCAGTACAAGCAAGTCGTAGAGCAAATTTATCTGTCGGATTCGGATATACCTAAAGCAATGCAGAAGGCCGAAGATGTGCTTGACCGAATGAATTTTACTATTGCCAAGGCTGATACCGAACAGGGGATCATCCGTACCATGCCGCTGCCGGCGGCTCAGTCCTTCGAATTCTGGCGCAGCGATAACGTGGGTTCTTTCAACTCAACCGAAGCAAATCTGCACAGTATTCGAAGAACCGCCGAATTACAAATAAGCAGCCGGGGCAGCCAATTATGCATCAACTGTGATGTGAAGGTTCAAAGATTATCTCTCCCTGAGCGACAAATCACTACCAGCGGAAGGGCATACGAGATGTTTACCCCAAGCAGACAATCGATACAGATGCTCCAGTTACACCCTGAGCAGAAAGAAAACATGGCCTGGATCAATTTAGGCGATGATAAACAATTAGCAACAGAAATTTTGAAACAGATTGAAAAAAAACTGAAAACTCAGGAATAAATAAGTAGACGAGTGAAACTGGCTACTCATCTACGCAAAAAAATATCTACGAGACACGAAACATGAAAATACTGGTTTGCGGCGGTGCAGGTTATATCGGCAGCAATATGACGGCGATGTTAGCTGCCGAAGGCTTCGAACCCATCGTCTTTGACAATCTAAGTACAGGCCACAGCTCCGCAGTCGGGTCCGCTGAATTCATCGAGGGCGATTTAGCCGACTATGAACTGCTCGTCAAGACGCTCGATAAATACAAAATCGAATCGGTAATGCACTTCGCCGCCTTCATTGAAGCGGGTGAATCAGTTCGGTCTCCGCTTAAATTTTACCACAATAATGTTTCAAATACCCAGAATTTGCTCTCAGCGATGGAAAGTTGCGGCGTTAACAAATTCGTATTCAGCAGTACTGCGGCCGTATATGGAATACCTGAAAAGCTGCCAATTACAGAAGATTCACCAAAACAACCCATTAATCCATACGGTGAAACGAAGCTGGCCGTAGAAAGAATGTGTCACCACCAAAGCCGGGCGGGAAAACTGCGATACGCCACACTGCGATATTTCAACGCCTGCGGAGCGGGAGCAAACGGCGCTCTTGGTGAAGACCACAGGCCTGAGTCGCACCTGATTCCACTCATCATAAAAGCTGCAATGGGCAAAAACAGTCAAGTCCACATCTATGGGACCGATTATCCTACCCCCGACGGCACCTGCATCCGCGATTACATCCATATCGAGGATTTGTGCAGGGCACATTTGTTGGCCCTGGAAAAACTAAACCAGAAAAACGAACTTATCTACAACTTAGGCAACGGCCAGGGATATTCCGTAAAAGAGGTAATTGATACTGTTAAAAAGGTCAGCGCTAAAGACTTCAAAGTCGCAGAATCTGAACGTCGCCCCGGTGACCCGCCGGTACTGACTTCAGACGCCACAAAAGCCGGGGCCGAACTCGGATGGAAACCACAATACACTGAGCTGGAAAAAATCATTACCACTGCATGGCAGTGGCACAATGAGCATCCTGATGGATATCCTGATTGATTTTCCGAATAACTTCAAAATACAAAGGAGATTAACCTGTGGAAGAAGTGAAGGCTAAAGTCATAGATTTCTTGAACAAAAACGAAATGAATCCTGCCGACATCGACATGGAAAATACCTGCAGTCTCTTCCTTCAGGAAATGGAAAAAGGCCTCGCCGCAGAGCAAAGCTCCCTGGCCATGCTGCCTACATATATCGAAATCGAGCGCAAGATTCCGCTGGATAAGCCTGTCATCGTCATGGATGCCGGTGGGACCAACTTTCGCGTGGCCACTATCAGCTTCGACAAGGAAGGAAACTCGAAAATAGAGAATTTCAAGCTCTTTTCCATGCCGGGAGTAAAACAGCAGGTCAGCAAAGATGAATTCTTCAAAACGATGGCCGGCTATTTAGATGAAGTTGTCAATAAAAGTGCGAATATTGGCTTTTGCTTTTCATATCCCATTGAAATATTTCCAAATAAAGACGGCCGGGT
>JABAHP010006003.1_pt1 | contig 10557 bp, 9 predicted proteins | sample 7062081 | NCBI WGS metagenome assembly JABAHP01 (sample SAMN14534357, study PRJNA622989) | marine sediment metagenome | biome: marine biome [ENVO:00000428]; feature: marine pelagic biome [ENVO:01000023]; material: deep marine sediment [ENVO:00002113] | place: India: Gulf of Kutch | collected... | reverse complement strand
TTTAATACCAAAATTAAATATTAAATAAATATTTAAAATGTTTTGTTCTGATTAAATCACCTTGAAATTGGTATGAATAATATAAAAAGCAGAATATTAAGAAATTTGGGAATTAGCTACATAAAAAGGATATTTAGAGTGATTGATGGTCCCACATATGTCAGTATATTTTTTACTAGAAAATGCAATTTTGATTGCTATTATTGTGCAACTTCGAAAGATCAATTTAAGTCGGACATTTCAGTATATCAATGGAAAAACATAATAAACCAAATCTACAATCATGGATGTAGATATGTTACTATATATGGGGGAGAACCAACATTAAGACCCGATTTAGGGATACTTTTGAAGTATTGTATCGATTTAAATATGTTTACTCATGTGGTAACTAACGGTGTTTTATTAAACAAGGATTTGCTTGAAGAATTTGCTTCTTATGGATATTTTCTTTTAGGTATAAGTATTGATAGTTTTAAAGAGTCAAACTATACTCCAAAGAAATATCGCCCAGAATTAATAAATTTGCTTCAAGATATTAAAAAGAAATACCCTGAAAACATAGATTATAGTTTTCATATTATTAACACAAAAGAGAATATAAAAGACCTTATTCCGTTAATAAGAACAATCAGATCAAAATTAGATTGTCGATTCTCCATAGACCCTGTCCATTCATCAAAAAATACAGATGAGGAATATCATTATAGAGGATACTGCCCAGAGTTATTATTATCAGTTGATATAATGAGTAGATTGAGAAAAGTGATTCAAAACTTGAAAAGGCAAGGAATTCAACTAATGTCGCCTAATAGTTATTATTATTATATGAATAAATGGTATCATAACAATTATAGTTGGAAATGTGATGCAGGAGATTTATACTATTCAATCGATAATGATGGAACTGTAATGCTTTGTGAAGATGTTAAAACTCCTATTAAATTTAGTGATTTTATTGAATTATCACATCAGAAAAGAGTTAAAAGAATAAATCAATACAAATTTGAGTATTGTGATTGTTTTAAACCATGCTATTGGAATCCTACAAATTTAGTTAGGCATCCATTAAGAAATTTTATTTATCAATTTATATTTAGGTAGAAGTTTTTGAGAAAATGCCATTCATTAAAGTAAATCAGACTGAAATTTTTTATTATGATAATAACTTGGAAGGAATTCCTCTAGTATTCATTCATGGATGGTTAGGAAGTTCTCTNNATCATTTTGATTCAAAAAATCATATTATTTTTTTAGATTTACCAGGTTTTGGAAAATCTGATAACCCAAACAATAATTTTTCGGTTGAATTCTTCGCTCAACAAATTGTGGATTTGCTTGAATTGCTTGGATATAATGAAATCATTCTCATTGGACATTCCCTAGGTGGCTTAATCGCTCAAAGCATTACTGTAAAAAATCCAAAATTAGTGAAAAAATTAATTTTAATTAGTTCTACTGCTGCCATTTCTCCCTTAATGAAAGAGAAATTTATGATTTTTTGGATAAATATATTATTCAGATTGTTCTATAAGAGTTTTTTAAAAAGAATGTTAAACCAAATCATATCACGTGAAGAGGAAAATAGAGAGTATAAAAAATTATATAATAAAACTCTGCAATTACCAAAAGCTACCGTCCTAAGAAGTTTCAAAAATATGACATCTAAATTCAATTTAAAAAATCAATTAACTCGTATCTCCCAACCAACTCTAGTAATTTATGGATCTGGAGACAAGATAATTTCAAAATCAATGATTAATGATTTAAACGATCTAATTCCTATTTCAGAATTAAATGTCATCGAGAATGGTTCACATAGAGCTATGTATGATAATCATGAAAAAGTCAATCAATTGATTGAAGATTTTATTACTAAATAATTTAATATTCTTTGCTTACTGTCTCTTTTTCATCATCAGTTAATTCTCTAATAACTTTAGCAGGAGAGCCAAATGCAATAGAAAATGGTGGAATATCTTCACTTACTAATGAATTTGCACCAATAATTGATCCCTCTCCAATAGTAACTCCGGGTAATACTACAGAATAAGCCCCAATTCTAGCATTTTTACATATTTTAATTGGTCCAAAACTGAAGCTTCCATGTTGAATATTCATCGCATTATGAGTAAGTAACTTTACACCTATACCACACCCACTACCTTCTTCAAATTCAATTAATTCGGGTAATAAAGGATCAGGTAGAGCTTTTTGAGAAATATGGCAATTTTTACCGATTTTCATTCCAGTAAATCGAAACAATACATTCCTAGCTCTTGGCCATCCTGTTAAATAGGTGATTATTAAAGAGATTAGATGATTAAACGCGCCTCTTACAAACCAAGCTACTGAAAATCCTTTAGTTTGAAGATATTTTGCTATGATTAACATTGGTACTGGAGTAAAAATATGATCATCTGTTTTTATGATAATATTAGTTATCTTCCCTTTAACTTCAATTTCAAATTCAGGTCTTTTTCGTTTCCAGACTTTTCTAGCCTTGATTAGATCCTTAAAAAAAACCAAGAAATCTGTATTTACTAAAAACATGAATAAACTAAAGGCAAAATTCACAGGCAAAAAGACGATAAGTAGCATTAGTCTTGCATTTAAAGTTAAATCTTGGTTGAACAAGATGCTAACATACGCATATTGAGTAGCAATGAAAGTTACTAAAACAAATCCTAGTAAACTAAATACATATATTATAGAACCAGTCATCTGTTTTACTTTTGCAATATTGTATCCTAAAACGTAAAGTACAAGCAAAAGCGAATAGCTAATGAAAATCCCAGCATAGATAAATGTGGTATAGTCATAGAAGATTAATAACAAACATGGTCTTAAGAATGTATATAATGAATCAATCCAAGGAATCGGTAGAAAAATATGATTTATTATTAAGAGTACAATTAGGGCTGCACTGAAAATTAAGAAAAGAAATGAAATTATGAATCCTTTTGTCCAGAATTTCATTTTACCAGAGACCTTAGACATTGTCTTATTTTTATATTAATTAATTATTTAATAAATCTAATACTTGTATAGAATAATAACACATCATCTTCTAAAATATATAGATTTTCTGTTTTCAACTTACCCTAGAAAAGAAATGAGTCAAAAACCAAAAATATCAGTTATTATCCCTACTTATAATGAGGAAATTAACATAAAATACACATTAATAGCTATTAAAAAGCAAAGATGTAATATATCTTATGAAATTATAGTAGCGGATGGCCAAAGCACTGATAAAACTGTTGCTATTGCTAAGAAATTTGCGAAAGTATATATTACACCAGAAAAAGGGAAATCTTCTCAATTAAATTATGTTGTACCAAAATCTTCCGGAGACCTACTTGTATTTTTAGACGCAGATACTTTAATAGATCAAAATTTCTTACAAAAAATTTATAAGATATTTGAAAAACATAAAAATCTTTTTGCTTGTAGTGCTAGAGTTAAATATTATGATGGAAGAGCTATCTCCTTTAAACTAGGATCCAAAATTTTAACAATAACGAACTATTTTTTTCTTAATTTTAATATGCATGTTTGGTACTTTTTTAAAACAATCCTCGGATATCCTGAACTTATAGGATGCAATATAATTGTTAGAAGAGATATTTTCTTGAAAATCGGTGGGTTTAAACAATTACCACAAGGTTTAATAGGAATTGACAAAGTTTTTTCAGATTCATTAATATACCTGACTAGAAAAATGAAAAAAGGTAAAATAAGAACTCTTAATTTCGTTTCAGTTTTAACGAGTGGAAGATTTCTAAATACTCGCCGTAGTTTAGGACGTATTACCCAATATCGATCCAAAAAAGATGTCTTTTATAATTTAGCAAAAGATATCAGTTGGAAGGATTAAAATTATGTTCTAATAAACTCATTAATTATTTAATAATTCTTTAATTGCCAGATATCGATCTTTTGGGTCGGATTCTTTCCAATTTTCTATCAAGGGAATCATATTAATTGCTAAAGTCATAGCTTGCCCCATTTCCAAATATTTGTACAATCCTAGTCGTCCAACCGGAATAATCTTTTCTGATTTACAAGCTTCAAGTAAATATCTATTAAATAATTCAATATTATCACTCGTATAAATCGGATATAAAGGTAGATTATTACCATTCGCTGGTACAGGTTCTTGATATTGAATCAGACTTTTGTCTATTTGCTGTTGATGCATTACTTTAAAATTCACTTTCCGAATATATTTTGGATGCTGAGGAAGATTAATTGTACCATAGTTATCATTTTCCCAAGTATCATTCTCCTTATAATCAAAAATTAAAGACCTAAACTGTAAATTTCCATATTTAAAGTTGAGAAGCTCATCAATTCTGCCTGAAAAAAGGATTAGATCGAATAAAGACTCTTCAAATTCACTACTATTTAATTCAATAGGAATATCATGTATCATATTTCTTAGGAGTTCTGTATATCCATTCACAGGTAACCCTTGAAACTTATCTTCAAAAATATGTGTATTAGAGGTTTTCAGTTCAATCCGATTTTTAATGTATTCAGTTGTTAATTCTTTAGGTTCTAAACCCCACATTTTCTTGGAATAATTATACATAAATAGTTTGTAAAGAGTATTACCAAATTGAGAAATTGCATATGTCTCAAAATTTGCTAAATCCGGGTTTTTAGGTCGTTCTTCTAGTTCTTTAAGGATTTGCTCACTATCATCCATATCTAGTATTGTTTCTTTGCTTAGAGGAAAGTGGCGTAATATTCCATTAATTATAATTCCTTTATTATGCCTGTAATTATTAAAATCTGAATACTCTAAGACTAAGTTTTTAACACGTTTATCTTTTGTGTGAAATGCATGACCACCATAAGGTTCATAAAGAATACCACTAGGACTTATTGTTGTATAGCATAAACCTCCAATATGATCTTGTTTTTCCTTGATTGAAACTGTATAGCCTTTATCTTTCATCAGACGTGCCAATGTGCAACCGGTAATCCCCGCACCTACTACTAATATTTGCATTTTTTATTAATACTCTGACCTTAAATATTGAAATAAATTTTAAAATAAATATATAATTTCTTAAACAAATAAATATATCATTACTCTGATAATGAAAATTGCTCTGACTTTCGATATTGAAAGAGATATTCCTAATTTTCTAGATACTTATTTTGGAGTTAAAATTGGTTTAATTAAAATTTTAAGCTTATTAGATGATTTTCAGATTAAAGGGACTTTTTTTTGCACTGGTAATGTCGTGCAACAACAACCACAGGTTGTAGATTTGATTGAAAGTAAAGGACATGAAATTGCCTGTCATGGTTTAAATCATGAAAGGTTAAATGAACTAACCTTTGATGAGAGTAAAGAACTTATCTCTAAAAATAAAAAAATAATTGAAAAAAGATGTAATAATTCAGAGATCGTTGGTTTTAGAGCACCATATTTAAAACCACCTAAATTTTTATTGCAAATATTAACTGATTTGGGATTTAAATATGATTCTTCAATTGTTTCACCTAAAAAGTTTGCAAACTATAAAACTAATAATTATGTTATTCAGGAATTTTATCCTTCAAGAATTTATCCTTATTTTAGAATACCCTTCTTTTCTTATTTTGTTAGAAAAAGAATTTTTAAAAAAGCATTGACCATCTTATATTTTCATTCTTGGGAAGCAATAGACATAAGAAGTTTACTTTCTAACCAGAATAATAAACTTGACCGCTTTAAAAACTATTTTTTTAGATTTGATCGTTGGATTAATACTGGAAATTCATTTCTTACAAGAATTAGAAAGTTTATTAAAGACGCTCTCTCTAAGAAAGTAGAATTCGTTACTTTGAAACAATTAGTATCAGGATAAAAAAACTAATCACTTAAATTCAATAGAATTTGAATAAAGATGGTTTTTCATACGTCTAATATTCATAAAAAAATTCAATATGTCCTTGATTAAGCTAAAAATTTTTCTTGAATTTAACAAGAATGCGATCCCTTTCTTTTTATATAATTTAATAAGAGTATCCTTCCATCCCCTATTAAAATATCCATAATAGTAAGCCTTAGATAAAAGTTGTTCGAGTTTTTCCTTTGATAATTTATCCAATCGATTTATTGCAGTTGTAAAATTATAAATACTCCAATCTTGAGATAATAAATAATTATTTTCGATCAAATATTCTCTAAATTTGGTACCTGGTAAAGGTGTCATTATTGAATATATAGGAAAATCAATTCCTAACATTTTTACTATTTTTATCATGAGATCTATATCTTTTTCTTCCTCGTCTAGACTTGAACCAACTAACAAACTCCCAATTATTAAAATATTATTTTCATGAAGGATTTTTATTGCTTCAACAATGTCTCTAAACTGAACTCTTTTTTGAATATCATTTAAAGATTTCTGGTTGAATGATTCAATACCAAGGAAGATTAACCAAAATCCCGCTTTAGACATCTTTTTGATGATATGTGGATTGTTTTTAATAACATCAATTCGACTTTGACAAATTAAATCTAATTTAATACCTTCACTAATTATTCTATCACAAATTTTTTCAACCCTCCTCATATTCGCAGTAAAATTATCGTCCACTATAAGCACATTCTTATGTTTATTTTGTCTTGAAATAATTTTTAACTCTTGTATAACCCGATCAGTATTTTTAGTTCTGTATGTTCCTCGATAAAATAGATGTATATTACAGAAAGTGCATTTATAAGGGCAACCTCTTGAAGTTTCAATTGCATCCAATGGCATTTGAAATATCTGAAAATAAGTCTTATTATCTCTCAATTTTCTTGCTGGGAGTGGTAGTCTATTTAAATCTTTGATTAATGGACGGTCAGGATTATCTATAATGTTCCCATTGTGTCTATACGATATTCCTTTAATTTCTTCTAAATTTTTATTTTTAATTAATTCCCGAAAAGTAAGTTCTCCCTCTCCTCGGACTATTACATCTACAAAAGGGTTTTTCAATATTTCATTGTATTCAAAACTTGGATGCCATCCTCCCAAAATAGTTATATAACCCAATTTTTTTGATTCTCTGGCGATTTTTAAAGCAAAGTTAATTCCTATTGTAAAACAGCATGATATTCCAACAATATCTGGTTTAAATTGCCTAATTTCTTTAATAATTTCCTTTAGAGTTAAATTTCTACCTTTTCCATCAATAATTTTTACTTGTGCCAAATCTAAAATATTTGCTGCGATGGATTCTAATCCTAAAGCAGGGATAGTAAATTTATCAGTAATACTCTTAGTAATAAAATTCGGGTTTACTAAGGCAACTTTTTGGATTTTTATATTAGTTAATTTCATTTATTCTCCGTATCTTAGTAAGTATATCAAAAGTGATTTTAATTATAAGATTTATTTTTTATCTTTATTTTTATTAGAAGAAATGAAATGATGTAGTTTTAATTTTAAGGATAAATTAACACATTTATTAATTACCAATATAATTTGAAAGTCGGACTGATTCTGTGAAGATATCATTAATTTTTCCAAAACCTCCAGAACAAGGTACATTTTGCGGTACAGTTAAAGAGGCTGAAAATTATAATAAAGAGAAAATAGAGTTTTATGGATTTCCACCGATGGGAATTTTATACCTTGGTACTTATTTACGTGAACATAATTTTGATGTATCTATACTTGATCAATTTGCTAGGGATTTCTCGAATGAAGAAACTATAAATTGGGTAAAAAGGGAAGATCCAGATATTCTTGGTTTCTCAACAATAACTACTGCTGGAACTGGAAAGAGTTCTGCAGATATTGCTAAAAGTGTAAAAGAAATGGTAAATCCGAATGTAAAAATCTTTTTTGGGAATTATCATGCTACTTTTAATGATACCAGAATTTTAAATAAATATCCATTTATTGATGGTTGCGTGAGAGGAGAGGGAGAAAATACCTTATTAGAAATTGCCGAAAAACTGGATAAAAATAAAAGTTTTGAAGATATTAGAGGTTTAACTTATAGGGACGATGGAAAAATTATTAGAAATGATGATAGGCCTCTTATAAAAAATATCGATAGTTTACCGTTTCCAAACAGGAAATTGTTAGGGGATGTCGAATATAAAAATAGAGTAGAAGGATTGGATTTATCAGTAGGAAAATTCACATCAGCAGCCTCATCGAGAGGGTGTGCATTTAAATGTTCATTTTGCTCAAGTTCTATGTTTTGGGGTAATTGGCGACCAAGATCTCCAGAAAATATTGTTGAAGAATTATTTCTTCTTGAAGACCAAGGGTATCAAAACTTACTCTGGGTTGATGATAACTTTACGATAAGTAAGAAAAGATTAATGAAATTATCAAATTTGCTTAAGAAAGAACATTTAGATTTCTATTGGATGGCTGAAGGGAGAGTTACTCAAAGTTCAATAGAATTATTAAATGCTATGAAACAAATGGGATGTAAAATTTTGAGTTATGGCGTTGAAAGTGGATCCCAAAGAATATTAGATTGGTACAATAAACAAATTAATTTGCAGCAAATTCGTGATGCAATAAAAAATTCCAAAAAAGTTGGAATTGATTTGGTTTTAGCCAATTTTATTGTAGGAGCACCAATAGAAACTCGTGAGGAAATTATTAATACATTAAATTTTTCACTCAAATTGGATATTGATTTCCCTCAATTTCATATTTTAGGTATAATACCTGGAAATTGGATCTGGGATAAAATGGTAAAGGAAAAGAGAATTAATCCAGATGAATGTTGGGAAGTTGGTACTGCTGTTCTTCCTATTCCGTTAAGTGAATTGATGCTACGAATAAGACAAACTCACATTAAATTTATGCGACGACCGAAATATATTTATAGACAACTTCTTAAAACTTTGAAGAGCAAATACAGGTTAATGGCTATAGGTCAAAATTTTAAAAATGTGACACATTGGGATTTATGGAATAGTTGGAAACCGTTCTGGGGATAATTTTAGACATTATCTGGGTTCCAAAAGGATTTCACTCCATGGAAATTCTCGAAGTTCTTTACATTCTGTGAGAGAATCTTAAGCATTGAAAAAAATTTATAATAACTTGTTGTACTTCTATAAATTGCTTTTATCATATAATTAGGATTCATAAAAAATTGTTTCAGCATATCTAAAATCAGATTGGATATCTTTTCTGTTGGCACTCCGTTGGGATCGATATCTGATATATGAACTCCTTCTTCCCAGTATTTATCTTCGTCAAGGATTTTCTTCTCAACCATTTCATCCCATATGTCTGTGCCTGGCATTGTTCCCAGAAGATTATAAACTGGAAAATCAATATCCAATTTCTGTGCGAATTTTAAAGTTTTATAAATCTCCGAATAAGTCTCCCCTGGTGCCCCAACAATAAAAGAACCCAAAATGAAAGGTATCTTCGCTTTACGAGTTTTTTTTACTGCTAAAATAGATTGGGATGGAGTTATGTTTTTGTGATAATAATCAAGAATCCTCTGATTCGCACTCTCAATCCCATAAAATATAATTCTGCAATTAGCTCTCCGCATTTCTCTTAACATATCATCAGATACTTGATTCACTCTTCCTTCGCATATCCAATCTAAATCAACTTTTTCTTTTTGCATCAACCGACAAAGTTTTATTACTCTTTTCCTCGAAACTGTAAAATTATCATCTACAAAATTTAGATATCTATATCCTTGACTTTCTAAAAGTAGAATTTCCTTCATTATATTTTCAACTGAACGAGTTCGAAATCCAACAGTTCTTTTCCCATAACAAAATGTGCAGTTATATGGACATCCTCGAGAAGAAATCATTGAACTGAATCCTTCTGGAGCAAACTCTAGACCACCAAAACTCCCTGTATATTCAATATTTAAAGCTTTCCTGTCTGGAAAAGGTATATCATCAAGATCCTTTATCAAAGGACGTTTTTCATTTCTTTTTATCGCTCCATTGTCTCTAAAAGTTAAACCCTTAATATCTTTCAAAGGTTGATTTTTTTCAAAAGCTTTAACTAATTCAAGAAAGGTAAATTCACCTTCATCTCTTACACAAACATCAATTTCAGGATACTTATTTAGAATCCTATAGTCATTATGATTCACATGTCGATTTCCAAACACTATTTTTATATTTGGATTCCATTTCTTTACCTCAAGTGAGGTTAATGCCGCACTAATTCCAGAGCCAGAAGCAGTTAATGTAGAAAATCCTAAAACATCAGGGTCTTTCTTCTTAATCCATTTTACTATTTGTTGTAACTTAAAACCCCTAGCTGCCTGATCAATTAATTCTACATCATAATTCTCATTCTTTAATACAGCACTTAAATAACAGATTCCTAAAGGTGGATAAATATGATCAGCATTTGCAACAATTCTGCCCTTTTCTAAAATTTCACCTGGTCCTGGATTTACTAAAGCGACTTTAACAGTTTTCACCATTTAGATTTTCAAATTTCATCTTTGAATATCTTCTATTTATTCATAAATAATTTAACTTTAATCAAAAATTTGTGTTTTCTGTCAATACTCTTAAAATTTAAAATACACTTCTGTTTTAATTAA
>JABAHP010002122.1_pt2 | contig 10560 bp, 9 predicted proteins | sample 7062081 | NCBI WGS metagenome assembly JABAHP01 (sample SAMN14534357, study PRJNA622989) | marine sediment metagenome | biome: marine biome [ENVO:00000428]; feature: marine pelagic biome [ENVO:01000023]; material: deep marine sediment [ENVO:00002113] | place: India: Gulf of Kutch | collected... | reverse complement strand
AGCTCCGAGGCTTATCAGCAGGCCGTCGAGTTCATGCGAAAAGGCGGCCTTGGCGAAGTCTACATGGCAAAGGGCATGTGCTATAAATGGCGAAACACAATCAAACACACGCCCGAGGAGCCGGTCCCTCCCGGCGTACATTACAACCTCTGGTTAGGCCCGGCCCCAAAAAGGCCCTTCTCCAGAAATCGCTTCCACTACAACTGGCACTGGCACTGGGACTACGGCAACGGCGACATCGGCAACCAGGGAATACACGAGATGGATAAGGCCCGCTGGGGTCTCGGCGTCACGCTCCCGACCAAGGTCATGTCCATGGGAGGACATTTCATGTTCGATGACGACCAGGAAACAGCCAACGCTCAGATTGCCGTGTTTGAATTTCCAAATCCAAAAGGCGGCGGCGACAAAAAGAAAATCTTACAGTTCGAAGTCCGACACTGGATGACCAACTACGAGGGCGGCTTTGCCTCCCCACCCAATCATAATATCGGCAACATCTTTTACGGCTCCGAAGGATACATGGTAATGTACTCCGAGCAGTGGAAGACCTTTATGGGCAAAAACCGAGAGCCCGGCCCGTCCGGCAAGGAAACTAAAAATGTCGACCTCATGCACTACCAGAATTTCATTGATGCCATCCGCGCCGGCGACCCGTCGATACTAAGAGGCAATGTCCAGGAAGGCCATTATAGCTGCACGCTGGTCCATCTGGCCAATACTTCCTATCGCCTCGGCCGCAGCCTCAACTTCGACCCCAAAAAACAAAAATACGTCGACGACGCCGAAGCCAACAAAATGCTCACCCGAAACTATAGAAAACCATTCGTCGTACCCAAAAACGTCTGATCCCGCTCCCCGGCAGGCCGACTGCCTGTGCAAAATTTATTTCGCACAGGCGGTATCCATCTGCCGTACAGCAACAACCGAGGTTATCAATGAATGCAACCGTCTGCAAATAGTTACTTTCACTTGCAGCAACAATCTCACTGAAGCCAATGCAATGCAAATTCCCGCAGGTCTATATGATCAACTCTACCGTCCGGGTTTCCAACCGGTGCCATATCGGCACGATTACACCAGCCGTTCAGGGCCGAGCAATCGGTTGCGCTCCATTCGTTGGCAAATAGGGCGTGATCAAAGAAATTGATAAACCCGCTATCGTCCAGGTCCGCTATCGGTATGTATTCGACTGTCAGCAAGGGGCGGTTCGCAACAGTTGAGTTTTCCCTTGAGCCAAACCTTCGGGCAGTTTGTATTAAACTTTCATCGGTCAATAAAGACCACCCAAAGTTATTGTTCGGATCGTCAAGCCAGGACTGCACATCCGCAACCATTTGTGCCGTCGAACTCCATGTATAATCGCCGGCCAGTGTACCCACAGACTGACTGCCGCTGACGGTGGCGGAGAAATCTCCGCCGGTGTTGATCCAGAAATCCGTATTGAAAAAGGTATGCAGCCAGGTGGCGTCACCTGTTGTGGCCGGTGCGCCCCCGCCGCCCGTCAGTCCTGAATTCGAAGTGCCCTCTCCCCAGTCCTGCAGCACACGACGCAATTCCACGATTCGGCTGGACGAATCCCGCGTTCGTAACAGCCTGAGTTTAAGAGTGACACTGGTAATTGTCGAACCGGGCGGGATATTCCCGGCAACGTCGAACCATATCAGGCACCTCTTTTTCTGAGGAGGAGCGATACCCCCTGATAAGCCGGTGAACAGATTCGGTCCGATTCCGTTGCTGAGTGTGCCGTTATCATCTTCGAAAAGTGTATTGTCCCTGCCGGCCTGAAGTTCAGCAACCTCGGTCCCCGATACCGGCTGCAACAGGATAAGCAGTAATCCCAGACTGAGCAGAATACTATTTTGTCTCTTTTTCATATTTACAACCTCTAACTGTGTGTTTACAGTCATAGTCCCGGTTTGCAGTTTGGCTACCGGCGGCGTCCTTTATTACGGTTTCCATTATTGGAGTGATCATTCTTCCTCGGAGGCACGATGCGTACGCAGTCTGAGGCACTGAACGCATCCCCACCTTCAGGTTCCGTCAGATTCCCCTTGACAGTCAGCACGATAAATTCATCGAATGAACCGTCCTGCAGCAATTTGGAGACGATGTCCTGTGTGTCGAATTTCAGAACAAGATCGGCTATCCCGTCCGGCCCCGTTTCTGCGCAGTCACACAAATCTCCGCTGAAAGGCGTTGCGACATCCTCTGCTTCAATCCGGATGGGAGTGACGGTTACAGGAAGGATTTGCCCGCGAATTTCACCGGCCGGATCGCGTGTCGTATGCACGTTAACGTAAGCTAAACCATCCAAAATAACCTGTTTCTGTACGTCGGTCAAAATCATGGAAAAATCCTCGAAACTTCCCGGCCCTGGAATCGCAAAAAGCACACCGGCATTCACGCCGGCAATGGCGGGGCCGTGGAAATGCTGTGCTGTTTGATCTCCAAGTAATCCCTCGATATTCAGGTCCATGATTAGTTCATTCGTCTCAATGTTGACAGTTATAAAGGCCTGGCCGGTGGCACTGCTGCCGGTACCGGCCCCGGCGTTGGCCTGCTCTCCGTCCAGCGAAGCCGTCAATAGCAAAACAGGACCGCCGCGACTGAGGGTCAAACTCGAAACATCAATATCAGCTATATCAAAACCTTCTACGCCCACCAGCGCAACGGGAAGTACTCCTTGAGATCGCCGATTCAAAGGATTGGGACAACTGCCCGGTTTTATGTCAAGGAATGGTTGCGCAGGCGCTACGATGCGCTCCACAACGCCGGACTCACCGAACGGCGCCAAAGCTATCGAACCGCAGGCATAAATCTCACCGTCTTCGCCCTCGCCAAAGCCCTTAAGGAACAATCCATAGGGATTGTCATCGGCGCCAATCTGGAATTCCCGAATTTCAAAATCACCAGGCGCCGACTCCTCCAGATAATATAGACGGCCGGAAGGAACTGAAAATTGTCCGCTGAAATCCCCGAAAATATACTTGCCAACCAGAGACGGGCTTCGCGAACCACGGTACACAAAACCTCCGACTATTGTTATGCCGCCTACCGGGCTAAAGCCGCTGCCGGGATGAGCATATTCCACAATGGGATCAAGCAGGGGCTCACCAAGAGGACCTGTGCCGGGGCAGCTAAGCGGTGGTGAGAAAGGATTGAGCGGGTCGAAACAGTGAAAGCCTTCCCGGATCACCCAACCGTAATTACCGCCCTTTTCAACGATATTTATTTCCTCGAATAGATTCTGGCCAACGTCAGCCAAAAACAGCCGCCCGTCACCGCCGGGGCCGTCGTCGAACGAGAAACGGTAGGGATTGCGCATCCCGTATGCGTAGATTTCATCCAGCCCGGCTTTACCGACGAAGGGATTGTCGGCTGGAATGGCATAGGCCAGTGGCGCTTGAGGCGGGTTGTCAACATCGATGCGCAGAATCGAACCAAGGGCCGTCTCGATATTCTGACCGTTGCCTGTAGGACCATGCGAAGGTGGGCTGTCGGCAAGCCCGTCATGTGCACCGCCGCCGTCTCCAAGTGTGAAGTATAAAAAGCCGTCCGGTCCAAAGGCTACATTACCGGCGTCATGATTAAACTGCGGCTCCTCGATAGTAAACAGTATTATCTCCGAAGTGGGGTCCGACAGATTGGGATTCCCGGCAGAGACCGAATACTCCGCCAGCACCTCACTATGGCAGCCGCGCGATGTGCCGAAACAGGGTTCGGAAGAATCTCCGTCACGCGGAACGCTATAGCGAATGAAAAATCGCCCGTTTGTTGCGTAATCAGGATGAAACGCCAGGCCAAGCAGCCCACGTTCATCAAAGAATGCATTTAGCGCAGGCAGTTTGTCGGATATATCCAAAAACGGCGTAGGCAAAAGTACATCGTTTTCGACAATCCGAATCTGACCAGACTGTTCGACAATAAACAACCGCCCCGAACCGTCGCCCGCGTTCGTCGCGTAAATAGGCGCTGTAAGGCCCGTTGCTACCGTCTCAAGCTTGATGACAATGTCACCCTTAGGAATTTCACCCAACGAATAACTTGCGGATAAGAGCAAAATTGTCATGAAAAGAAAACCCAGACCGCGCGTTTTAGAATTATGATTTTTCATGTTAGATCCTCCCAATTTTAGTGCCGTAAATTTCCATTATTCACTACTTTCAAATACAATTGATAATAACGGCAAGTTCATTTCTGTAAATCAGGGCTGGGCATGATTCTGCTATAAGTAAATTACAGTTTCTTTCATCGGGGAATCTCCTATGAGACGTTTTTTAAAGCGGAAATCAATGCCTGCGGGAATCTAATGTCCATCATATGCTTAATCATGCAAAGGCACTTGTGTTTAACATGATAAAGATTTGGTTCAACCCGACAACCGGATTCACTGATATCCTGCACGCCTGTACATCTGGCCAATACCTCCTACTGCCTCGGCCGAAGCCTTAACTTCGATCCCCAAAAACAAAGATACATCGACGACGATGAAGCCGACAAAATGCTCGCCCGCAACTATAGAAAACCATTCGTCGTCCCAAAAAATGTCTGATTCCGCTTTTTGACGGCGTGAAGTTTCCAATCGCATCAAAAAAGAATTTCTTGACCGGCCAACGTGATTTTTGATAAGATTTCTGATGCCGCACAGAGAAAATTATGTTTTGTAACAGTGCAAATGGGAATCTCAGTTAAGGAGGCTTGTTATGGACTGTCCTCGTTGCCGTCTTTCGCTTTCCCGGCAGGAATATGAAGGTGAAAACGTCTCTTTCTGCAGCACCTGCTGGGGCCACTGGCTGACAAGAAGCCAGCTTGACAATATCGTTAACAATGTGCAGTACAAATTCAGCAAGTTCGAAAGAGATGCCGTCTTTGACACTATAGCAGACAAAGGTGACGCCGACCGCCAGGGCTCGGAAGCGCAACCCATCAACTGCCCGGAGTGCGGCAAGTCGATGGAACGCAAAAGGTATGAGTCTCAATGCCCGGTACAAATCGATGAATGTCCAAATCACGGTATCTGGCTGGATACGGGAGAAATTAAAGACCTTCAGGTATTTGTCGAACAGAACTTGAAGAAGACATAAGCTTCCTGTCGGTATATCGCCGACCTCCGAAAGCGCAGAGAAGGCAAAACCAAACACCGAATCTGGATGCTGATCTGCAACTATCGAAAACCATACGCCGCCCCAAAAACGTCTGATCCCCCACTTTAGCAAGGCTGCGTGTTCTTCGTTACCGCCATATGGTCATGGGACTTTTCCCAATTCTTCGCAGGAAGCATACAATAGTAATCTATATTTAGTATGCGGTTTTACCGTATCCATATTGGACCGGATGAAAATTAAGAAAGGGCTGTGAGCATCAACCTCACAGCCCTTCGTTATCATCTATTTGCCCCCTCATTCACATCCTAATGCTGTCATCAACTCCTGAATCATAGTTGCCAATCCCGTGACTGCCTCTCCGGTTACAAAATCCGGGGGCTTCGGCTTCCCATCCATACGTCTATAGGCATCCAATAACTGCTGACAGGCTCCTTCGTACAACTCGTTCTCGATAAGGTTAACTGATGATTCGATCATATTTCTCAGAGCATTTAATCGTTTCTCTGCTGAGTTACCCGGCCCATCCCCCAACAGGATTCCATCTCCAACGGAAGTATCAAAGAAAGCCAGGATATTGGCTATCTGCTCCAGGGGAGGAAGTGGTATCTCAATACCTACCGCACTCAGCAGAACTTCTACTACAGGTTCATTCGGATCATCACTCGTAATCTTTAGTACAGCCGAGTTGTAGCCAGGGCCCGATGGAGTGTAGGCGATTTCGACATTTTCGGTTTGGTTTGGTTCAACGACTATTGCCGAGTCTGGAGCTGATGTAATGGCAAAATCCGTCTCAAGGTCAACCCCGCTTACAGTAAGGTCACCATTACCCACATTGGAGATAGCAATAATGACAGTCCTGGATGTTCCCAACTCTACGTCCCCGAAGTCATGACTTAGTGGTGAGACTTCAATATCCGGCTCTACCGGTCCGCAAACAGCAGAAAAATCATATAGCTTGAATGTGTTATCGCCGCCCGGGAAGCCGGCGCTCGTTGCGTCAACTTGCACAAACCTTAGGTACCATTCCCGGGATAAGTCGAGGGTGACTTGCGAAGATGGAATCCCCTCTGCATTTGGTGACTGGTAAAATGAAGCGATTCCTGCCGAGTCTATGACAATAGACCAGGTTCGTTTGGAAAAAGGTGCTATTGGTTGGTCTTGCATTCCGGTACTTACCGTGAACCACAAATTTACCGTACCGGGCGGTACGTCCCACAACCAATGGGCATTCTCGGTTTGAGGAAAACCGCCGTCGGTTATCTGGACTGCGAAGCAGTCAAAGTACGGATTGGCTGCGGTGGTTTCCCACGTGAAGTTCATCAACCATTGGTTCCCATCATTGAAATTATATGTGGTGCGCACGCTGGCCTCACCCCAGTAGGTATTTCCCGAGGGGGGACCCCATACCCTTGCTTCCAAATAGCCATCCTCGCTGCCCTTTGGATACTCGAAAAACGAATGCTGCCAGCCGCCTGTTCCAAAAGCTCCCTGGCCACCTTTCCTGCCGAGAGTTACCCAGAGGTTCGAGTCGACTATTCCATCTTCAAAATCATCCATAACAATGCCGGAAGAAAATTCTGTCTCATACACGACCTTCTGGGTATTGGCCTTTGCTGTGTGGATGCCGATCAATATCAGCACGCACAAACATATCATTAGACATAACCGTTTCATTTTCTTTACCTCCTAAAAGATCCTTAATTTCTTATAAAAAATAACGACCTGATTTAAAAATAGAAATCTCCCACAGGCTTATATAAAAATTTATAATCGGTTATATTACCCTCCTTCCCTTAAAAGATATTTAACTGTATTCTCCCACGAACATAATCTCTCCCTTTTTGTATTTTAGCGTGTTCTTCTATTTAATTAATATGCACAGAAGAAAAAACTGGTTAAACCTCTGGGTAACTATAAATAGAACTCCTCAAATATTATATGTTAGTGTAACGGACTTTTCGACAAATTAACGAAAAATCTGCAATTTTTTACATTTCCCCTTCACTTTTTTTGGCGTCGTTTCTCTTTCAGCAAAGCTTGCCATTCACGCCGGTCTTCAATTTCCACAGCACTTTGTTCTGGGGCGGTGGCCCATTCGATAAATCCATCAGGTGGATTCTTAATACCGTAAATGTTTGCAAATTCTATACTCTTGACGTCTTTCCAGTTTTGAACGTTAAGGATGTCTGTATAAGATAGGTCTGCCCCGGAGAGGTTGGCATTATTCAGCTCTGTCCCGGACAGGTTTGCGACAGTCAGGTCTGCCCCGGACAGGTTTGCTTCAGTCAGGTCTGCATCTGAAAGATTTGCCAACGACAGAGTTGCCCCGAAAAGATTTGCCAATTTCAGCTTTGCCCCGGAGAGGTTTGCATTATCCAGGTCTGCCCCGGCCAGGTTTGCGACAGCCAGGTCTGCCATGGAGAGGTTCGCTTTCCTCAGCTTTGCCCCGGAAAGGTTGGCATTATACAGATATACCCCGGAAAGGTTTGCGTCAGGCAGGTATGCCTCTGAAAGATTTGCTCTAGATAGAATTGCCCCGGCCAGGTTTGCGTCAGGCAGGTATGCCCCGGGGAGGTTTGCTTCTCTAAGGTCTGCCCCGGAGAGGTTGGCATTATTCAGGTCTGCCCCGGACAGGTCTGCGATAGTCAGGTCTGCCCCGGACAGGTTTGCGACAGTCAGGTCTGCATCTGAAAGATTTGCCAGCGACAGAGTTGCACCGGAAAGATTTGCCAACTTCAGCTTTGCCCCGGAGAGGTTTGAATTATTCAGGTCTGCCCCCGACAGGTTTGCTTCTAAAAGTCTTGCTCCGGAAAGATTTGCTTTAGACAGAATTGCCCCGGACAGGTTTGCGTTATAAAGGAATGCATCTTCGAGGTCGATTTCCGGCAGGTATGCTTTAGATACATCCACACCTATTAAAGAAACATCATCTCTGTTCAAATCCTGGAGCGCGGCCTTCCTTCCGCCACTGCCGGATTTGCCTTGTGCCAGGTTGATTACCTGCCAGGCCTGATAGTGTTTCTCTTTTCGACGCGCATCCATTTCCCAGATGTAGGATATTACGGCAACAAGAACGGCCAGACGAACGACATGCCTTAAGATGTCAAGAAAAGCCCACCCCTCTAAGCGATAAGATAGCCGTTCACAGAGCCATTCTAAATAGATAAATGGAGACAGCCACTTATGTGTAATATCCTGTTTGCGTTCTCGCCAGGAACTTTTCGGTTGTTCGGTCTTTTCCATCTTATTATCTCCATACAATTCAAATCCGCTTCACGCCGTAAAAACATTTCGCAATTTTGCTGCGGTATTTTACCTTACATAATTACTACTTATGTTGTTCCCTTATAAGAATCCGGCATCCCGGCTTTGTTTACAATAATAAATCATCCGTATGCTATAAAAAATAAATTATCATTAATTCACCCGTTAGGGATCAAATAATCATTCAATATGCTTCTCCACGATAACCGCGTATTGTTAGCCAACAAATTACCAACACACGCCCCAACAGTCCACCATAAAAACAACGCCGGTTGACCTATGCTCAAATAGCTCTGCGCTAAACACTAAAAATTTAGCCCGTTATCCGCTTTTCTACCTGCGGTTCGAATTATCTTTACTCACTCCGGCCCTTCGTCCCTCCAAATAATCAATAATCCCTAATCATTTAAATAATGCCGGCCGTCCCGGCCTCGTTTACAATAATAAATCATAAATAATAATTTATATGGCCTCTGGCTCTCTTCATTTCAGGGACTCCAAGAGCCAAAATAGGATGATTGGGGAGAAGCCTTGGATTTATTTTGAGTAAGAAAAAGGCAACGTGAGGGTACTTGGAAATATTATTTTTCTGATTCTAATGATTTAAGTAATGATTCACTCCCTATTGTTTTAGCTAAAGTTACAGGAGAAACACCTTCCCTGTTTGGCTTATTTTTATCTGCCCCTTTTTCAATAAGTTTCTCGATAATTTCAGTATTACCCTTGAAACTCATAACAGCTCTCCACAATGGTGTATTACCGAAGCTATCTTGGGAGTCAATCTCAATATCATTATTTCCAAGTAAGAAATTTACAATTTCTACATTTCCTTCTCTAACCGCGAAATGCAGAACCGACCATTTTTGCCCAATTTGCTCCTGATAATTTATATCTGCCCCACTTTCAACGAGAATCTTTATTATCTCAAGATCGCTATTCTCAGCCAAAATCGCATGCATTAAAATAGATCGACCATCCTCATCTGAATAATCAACGTTTGCACCTTTTTCAATGAGCTTTTTAAGCTTCCGCTTTTTTTTGCAATAAACAGCATTATACAGCTTTTCATTTATATTATCCATTTTTATCCTCCATCTGTCATTTCTCATACCTGTATATCTCTAGTTTAATATTAGGATACCCGTCTGGGAATTGATTTCCAATAATATTTACGCAGGAGTGTCAAGTGGATAGAGTGTGCAACTTGCTTGCACACGTTTAAAATCTAATTCACAATTCTCTTTTATCTTAAGTCTTTTTTTATCGCCTTCGCGAGATCAGCCATGTAGGGTGCGAACTTTCGCACCAATTCTATCACATTTCTACCTGCGGTTCGAATTGTCCTTACTCACTCCGGCACTGTCGTGCCTCCGTGACACTATACGATGCGAATCGCGGCCTACGGTAGAAATGCTGTATTAACCACCATTGCACACTCCCGGTCATCCCGAGCGCAGCCCCCGTTCTTGCGACAGCAAGAACGGGGGCGAAGTCGAGGGATCTGGCCCCGAATTGAATCAAACCCACATCTGTCATTCCGCACTTGCCTGCCCTCGAATGTCGTAGTCGGGGGATGCGGAATCCAGTTTTGATTTTTACATTGCCTGCCCCGTGGGATAGCGAAGCGTTATCCCTTTGGGGTATTTTTGATATTTTCATTTTTTTTTGATATCTGCTTCTATCTCCGTGTATCTATGTTCGTGATAAATTTTTTAAAAATATTCGAAATATATTGAACAATATCATTATGTTTGGTATAATTACAATCGCCACAGAAGTGGCAGATTAGCGGAGAACCGCCTGCCCTGAGCGCAGTCGAAGGGCACGTCGTAAGCTGCTGAGCAGCAAGGACTTCAGGCCGGCAGGCCAAAACAGTTATATTCTTTTGTAAATGGTGCTAAGTATATGCTCAATAACCAGTTAACAATAACCATTAACAAATTTGCTGAACATTTTGGACTATAAATGACCAACAACAACCATTTTTCGCCAGCTAAAAAGCCATCTTCTGGCAGAATTGCCAGCGTTTTGAACATTTTAATTTAGGTAATTTGGATTTGTTTAGGATTTAGGATTTCGACCTATAGATAACTCCTTACCAAGCATGAAGTTACAGTTAATAACAAATAATCGTTTATCACTAATCAATTGGTTTGGAGTGCTCTACATCTGTAGAGATACCTTTACA
>JABAHP010001099.1_pt2 | contig 10568 bp, 9 predicted proteins | sample 7062081 | NCBI WGS metagenome assembly JABAHP01 (sample SAMN14534357, study PRJNA622989) | marine sediment metagenome | biome: marine biome [ENVO:00000428]; feature: marine pelagic biome [ENVO:01000023]; material: deep marine sediment [ENVO:00002113] | place: India: Gulf of Kutch | collected... | reverse complement strand
CAGCGTAGAGATCCCATAGACCACGCCGGCCCCTACGGCGAAACCCAAGCTCCGCGCGCGGAGCGCCCGCCAGAAGAACAACGTTATCAGGGGCAACCAGGCAGCGACGGCGACCAGATTCAGGTTTCCAAAGTGAACGATGAACAGGTCAGAAAACATATAGGCGATGGCTCCCGCCAGGGCAGCCGGTATGCGGATGGGGCGCTTGGGCTCGAGATGGCGCATGCAAAGGTACATAAACAGCCCTGCCAGGAAAACGTGCAGGACCACCATCCATTGAAGGGTTTCGTAGGTAAACTCGGGCGCGACCAGAAAGAGAAAAAGGTTGAATGGGTAGAACAGCCCGGCCTGCATATCTGCGAGGAAAGGAGCACCGCTGTATAGATGGGGGTTCCATAGGGGCAGCATCCCCTCATTCAGGCTGGCAGCGCCAAAGCGATAGGCCGGAAAGAGAAAGGAGACCAGATCACCTCCGCCCGCAGGCTTCCAGGTTTCGGTAAAGAGGATCCGCCAAAAGAAGCCCAGCGACGCAAGTAGAAGCACAGCGGCAGGGACCAACTCGCGAATCGCTGGATGGCGCTTGATACTCATCGGCGGGCTCCTTCGATCTCCTGGATCCTATCTCTGGCCCTGGGTGCCACAGAGCTCTGACCCTGAGCCGTCTGCGGCGTGCCTGCTGCAGATGTCATCAACTCGCTAGTGCACGGCAAAGAATATGCGCACCATGCGGACCACATGGTCGATCTCGCCGGCCGTTAGCTGGGGAAAGATAGCGAGGGATAGGACCTTGGCAGCCGCTTCTTCAGCATTGGGGCAGGAACCCACTTTGTAACCCAGGTGGGCATAAGCTGCCTGCAAATGCACGCACACGGGATAGTGGATTCCGGTCGATACGCCTGTGCCAGCAAGATAGTCGCGCAGCCCATCCCGCAGGTGAGTGCGAACCACATAGACGTAGAAAGCATGCTCGACTTCTTTGGGAGTGACAGGTAGGATCAGGCCATCGCAGTCCGCCAGTCCTTCACGATACCGTTCGGCAAGCGCTCGGCGCCGTTCGTTCCAGTTGTCAAGATGGGCCAGCTTGACCCTCAGGATGGCAGCCTGGATCTCGTCAAGGCGACTGTTGGTGCCCGGCAACTCGTGATAGCTGGCCTGGCGTTGCCCCCCGTGTCGCAGCAGGCGCACCTTGTTGGCCAGCACCGGATCGCGCGTGAGGACGGCTCCGGCATCGCCATACGCGCCGAGGTTCTTGCTGGGATAGAAACTAAACGCGGCTACGTCCCCCAGCCCGCCAACGCGCCTCCCCCGGTAGCGAGCCCCGTGTGCCTGAGCTGCATCCTCCAGCACAAGCAAGCTGTGCTGCCTCGCGATCTTGACGATGGGGTCCATATCAGCCGGGCAACCGTAGAGATGCACCGGGATCACCCCAGCCGTCTGCGGCGTGATCGCCGCCTCAAAGGCTGCCGGGTCCAGCGTGCCCGTCTCGGGATCCACGTCGGCAAAGACAGGCGTGGCCCCGGTCATGGACACGGCTAGGGCGGTAAAGGTCGAAGTCAGAGCCGGCACGATGACCTGGTCACCTGGGCCGACACCGGATGCCCGGAGGGCCAACTGGATGGCGTCTGTGCCATTGCCCACACCCACGGCATGGCTCACGCCGCAATACGCAGCCCACTCGGCCTCGAACCGCTTGACCTCCTCGCCAAGGACGAACCAACCACGTTTCACTACTCGCTCAATGGCATCGTCGATCTCTGAGCTAATGGGCGCATATTCGCGCCGCATATCACGCATGGGCACTCGGGCGGCTATCACATCACACCTCACCGTAGATTTGCCAGGTCCAACTCATCGCCGGGCAACAAGTGCGAAAAGGAGGCCTGGCTGGCATTATACCCAAAACAGACCGCTTTGTAAAGCATAGGACCGTCGTCTCGGCAGCGTGGGACTCGTTCCGGACGCCTTTGCCATCGTCTGTTTTGTCAAAGAGTGCAAAACAGGGTACAATACCCCCCGCCAGTATCAGAAGAGATCGAGGACTGTAGAATGGAAAAAGTGATCATCATTGGTAGCGGGCCCGCGGGATTCGCCGCAGCCGTCTATACGGCGCGGGCGCAACTGGATCCGCTCCTCATCGCCGGACCGGCCTTGGGCGGCCAAGTCGCCATTAGCAGCGAGATCGGCAACTATCCCGGGTTCCCAGAGGATATCGCGGGCGCAGAGCTGGCACAGCTCATGCAGAAACAGGCGGAGCGCTTTGACACTCGCATCGAGATGGACATCGTCACCAACGTGGACCTCTCCGGCCGGCCTTTCAAGGTAGAGACCTACGGTGGCACGCACGAAACCCAGGCCCTGATCGTGGCCAGTGGCGCCTCGCCCCGCAAACTGGGCATACCAGGCGAGGCCGAGTTCTCCGGGCGCGGGGTATCCTACTGCGCCACCTGCGACGGCTTTTTCTACATGGGAAAAGAGATCGTCATGGTCGGCGGGGGCGACGCGGCAGTAGAAGAGGCCATGTTCCTCACCCGCTTTGCCAGCAAGGTAACCCTGATCCACCGCCGGGACCAGCTCAGGGCGGAACGACTGCTCCAGGAACAGGCATTCCGCAACGAAAAGGTCGAGTTCCTCTGGGATACAGTCGTGACCGAGGTTGTGGGCGAGAATTTCATCACCGGCGTCAAGGTGCGCAACGTCAAGACTGGGGAGGAAAGCCTATTTCCCACCGAGGGCGCTTTCGTAGCCATCGGATACATCCCCAACACCGATTTCCTGGACGACCAGCTAGAGCTGACCGACGCCGGCTACGTGGTAACCGACGACGACCAGCGCACCAGCGTCGAAGGCGTGTGGGCCGCCGGCGACGTGAGCGATTGGACCTATCGCCAGATCGCCACCTCGGTGGGCGCCGGCTGCNNGGACCGGGTCTACCCCGGCCAGGAAGAGCTTGGATAAGACAAGAAGCAAGACACAAATTCGAAACTATAGAGTGTAGGGAGAGTAAAATGGAACAGATTACGAAGGACATGCCCATTGGAGACGTGGTCCAGAACTATCCGCAGACCGTCGAAGTCTTTTTGAAGCACGGACTGATGTGCTTCGGTTGTGCCATTGCGCGATTTGAAAACGTCGAGCAGGGAGCGATGGCTCACGGCATCAACCCTGACACGCTCATCAAGGATCTGAATGCGGCGCTACCACAGTCAACCAACTAACGCTTGATTTGCCGAGCTGAAGGGCAAAACGCGGAGCGCAAGACAAAGGGGCCAGAGGCCACCGGTTTTGCGCTTTTCGTTTGCCAAAGGGCGGCCCAAGGGAGAATTCGCGAGGAGAGAGCATGCTTGCGCGCGAGCGAGCTGTTCGGCATCAAAGGATGCCTCGCTCCTCGGATCTTCCAACAACACCAGGGGAGGACAAAGGATGTGGTTCTTTCGTAGCCCAGAGATTGTTTTCGGCGAGTTCGCCCTGAACCATCTAACAACCATCCAGGGGCACAAGGCGCTCATCATCACCGATCAGAACATCGTCAAGCTGGGATTCGCGGACCTGGTCAAGGAAAAGCTCGCCGAGGCGGGCATCGAGACAGCGGTCTTTGCCGAGGTGGAACCCGATCCCTCATTGCAGACCGCACAGCGGGGGGCCAGGGAAGCTCAAGCCTCCCAGCCAGACTGGATTATCGGCCTGGGGGGTGGCTCGTGCATGGACGCCGCCAAGGCGGCCTGGTTCCTCTACGAGAGACCGGACATGGACCTGAGGGATCTCAGCCCCTTCGAGTCCTTGGGCCTGCGGGCCAAAGCGCGCCTGATCGCCATCCCCACCACCTCTGGCACCGGCGCCGAGGTTACCATGGCCTCGGTGCTGACCGATGCCGAGGAAGAGCGTAAAGTGGCGCTGGGCTCAGGGGAACTGGTGCCCGACCTTGCCATTGTGGATCCAGTCTTTACTATGAACCTGCCTCCACAGATCACGGCGGACACCGGCATGGACGTCCTCACCCACGCCATAGAGGGGTATAGCTGCAACTGGCGCAACGACTTTACCGACGGGCTCTGCCTTAAATCGATCCAGCTCGTGTTTGACTACCTGCCCCGCGCCTACGAGAACGGGGCAAACGACCTGGTCGCCCGCGAAAAGATGCACAACGCCGCCGCCATCGCCGGCCTCGGCTTTGGCAACTCGTTTGCCGCGCTGGCCCACGCCATGGGGCACGCCCTTGGCGCTGCATTCCACACCCCGCACGGCAGGGCCGTGGGACTCTTTCTCCCTTACACCATAGAGTTTGCAGCCAATGCTGGCGAGGGCCGCTATGCAGAGATCGCCCGCTTCCTCGGGCTCCCCGCCGCCGATGATGAGTTGGGGACGGCCAGCCTCGTCGCCGCCATCCTCAACCTGGCAGAGAGCATGGGCATGCCTACGTCCATCCGCGCCCTCGGCATCTCAAAGGAGGACTTTGGCCAAGCCATGCCAGCCCTCATCGACAACACCGAAACCGACACCCAGATGGTGAGCAGTTGTCGCGTGCCGGACACCCACGAGGTAGAGGCGCTCTTCCGCTACGCCTACGAGGGGAAATCGATCGACTTTTAGGCATCACCAAACAGAAACCTTGACCGGGCCGCGGCGCGCAACTCTAGTGCCGCGGCCCGATTCATTCTGTTGGGGCCAGCCTGCATCGGGCCCGGACCGGAGTAAGTTGACCGCGTTGCACTGCCTCTTGACAGAGAATTCCGATTTCTTTCGCTCAAGAGCCAGATTGCTCCGATGAGCAGCCTCGCGCCACGCCGCGTCTCGAACCAGAACCAGCAAGAAATCGGAATTCGATCCTGTCCGACTTGGCTACAGTCCCACCTGAGCACGCTGGCTGCGTTGCGCCGCCCCCGTTTCTGTGCTATAATCCCCACCGCTTCCAAGAGCGAAACCACTGTGCAGCGGACCGCGGCAGCCGGTGCGACTTTCAAAGGGGAAGGATAGACAATGAACGGATACATGGGCAAGCTACTGGTCGTGGATCTGACCCAGGGCGAACTCCAGGACGAGCCCCTCAACCCCACCATGGCCCACGACTTTGTGGGCGGGTCGGGCTACGCGGCCCGCTACCTCTACGATGAACTCGGCCCGGACACCGACCCCCTGGGCCCCGACAACACCCTGATGTTCATGACCGGTCCCCTGGTAGGCACCCGGGCGCCCTCCTGCGGCAGGCACGAGGTCTGCGCCATCTCGCCGCTGACCGGCATCTGGGGTGAGTCCAACTCGGGCGGATTTTGGGGCGCCGAACTCAAGGCCGCCGGCTACGATGGCATCGTCGTCCGCGGCCGGTCCGATAAGCCGGTGTGGCTGTCCATCGCGGAGGGACAACCACCGGCCCTCCACGATGCTGCCGGGCTATGGGGCCTTGACACCTACGAGACCCAGCAGCAGGTTCGCGACGAACTGGACGATCAGAAAGCGCGGGTGGCCTGCATCGGCCCTGCAGGGGAGAACTTGGTGCTCTATGCCGCGGTCATGAACGACCACGGGCGGGCGGCAGGCCGCACCGGCATGGGCGCCGTGATGGGCTCCAAGAACCTGAAAGCCATCGCCGTGCGCGGCAAGCAGCGCGTGCCCCTGGCTGACGACGACGGCTTCAAGGAGACGGCCAAGGAGGCTCTCCAGGTCGTTCGCGATGACATCATCAGCACCGTCTACCGCGAGATGGGAACCGCCAACGGCGTGGACATGAGCATCATGTGGGGCAATATGCCCAACAAGTACTGGAGCCAGGCCCGCTTTGAAGAGGCCACCAACCTGAGCGGCGTCGCCATGATGGAAACAATCCTGACCCGTGCCGTTCCCTGTTACGGGTGCACCGTGGCCTGCGGCCGCGAGGTGTCGCTCACAGACACGCCCTACGGGGTAGAAGTGGTAGACGGGCCAGAGTACGAGACCGTGGCCATGCTTGGTTCGCAGTTGCTTGTCGACGATCTGCCCGGCGTGGCCTATGCGGGCCACCTGTGCAACCGCTACGGCATGGATACCATCAGCGCCGGCTCGTCCATTGCCCTGGCCTACCTGCTCTACGATCGGGGGATCATCACAACTGCCGATACCGGCGGGCTGCCCCTCAAGTGGGGGGACATCGAGGCAGCCCACACCCTCCTGGAGCTGATCGCCCGCCGCGAGGGATTTGGTGATGCACTGGCCGAGAGTACGAAACGGCTTGCCGCCCGTTACGGGGCTGAAGACCTGGCCGTGCACGTTAACGGCCTGGAGCCTCCGGCCTGGGACCCCCGCGCCGTATCAGGGATGGCCATGGTCTATGCCACCTCTCCCCGCGGCGCCTGCCACATGCAAGGCGACATGTACATGGTAGACATGGGCTTGACCATGTCCGAGGTGGGCATCATTCCCGGCGGGCGCTTTAAGACACGGGGCAAATCCAAGGTCGTGACCAAGGTACAGGACTGGCGCACGCTCTACAACAGCGCTATCATGTGCATCTTTGTGAATCCCACCGCGCCCCTCTTTGTCAAGCTGCTATCGGAGGCCACGGGCTGGTCGTCGGACATTGTGTGGTGGCAGCGGACGGGAGAGCGCATCTTTGACCTGAAGCGGGCCTTCAACAACCGCCTCGGCGTCAAGCGGGGCAACGACCGCCTGCCCGAGCGGATGCTCATCCCCATGTCCAACGGATCCAGGGGACGCACACCGCAGGTTGGCAAGATGCTTGAGGAATACTATGCCGTACGCGACTGGGATTGGCAGACGGGCAAGCCCTCTCGCGAAAAACTGATCGGCCTCGGATTGCCGGACATCGCCGCTGACCTCTGGGACGAGTCATAACTGGCCCCCGGACCAGCAAGGGCCCAACGCGATAGCAGCGACCAGCGACCGGTCCGTTCCGGATCCATTTGACTTCTGGCAGGGCGTATTGTATAATCTCCCCCGCGCCGTAGCGCGCAATTTCCGCCACCGATTTGATAGCGTAACAAGGAGGTTTACGGTATGGCTGCGCTTACCGACTGGTTTCGCGCCGTAACCTACCGGGGACGCGAAGGGCAGATCGCCTGGATGCTCCACCGGCTTACCGGCCTCGGCGTGTTTTTCTTCCTCGCCCTGCACATCATCGACATCTTTCTCATGGCCTTCGGGCCGGACCTGTTCAATTCCCTTCTCTTCTTCTACCACCAATTCCTCTTCAAGCTTTCCATTGTCTTTGGCCTGTATCCCGGCGTCCTGTATCACGGCCTGAATGGCATCCGCGTGGTCGCCATGGACTTTTGGCCCAACCTGGGCAAGAAACAGGCCATGCTCTGGCGCATCCAGATGATCGTCTTTGCCCTTGCCTATATCCCATCGGCGATCATCATGATTCGATCCATGTTTGGGAGTCACTAGGCATCAGGCGCCTTCTGCCGGTCCCCAGCCCATCATAGAACCGGCATCAACTTCCGAACATGGCCAAGGAGGAAAGATCATGACAGCGAGAGGCTCCGCCCGCCCCCGGCCGGCCAGCAACTTTGAACTCTATAGTTGGTTCTTCATGCGCATCTCGGCCATCATCATGGTTCTGCTGGTCGGGTTCCACCTCTTTTACATGCACCTCATACTCGGTGTGGACGCCATCGACTTTGAGGTCATCTCCGGGCGCTGGGAATCTCCGTTCTGGCGCCTGTACGACTTTTTCATGTTGATCTTTGCCTGGCTCCACTGCACAAACGGTGTGCGCATCGTCATCGATGACTATATTCGCCCCCAGGGATGGAGTGTGTTCGCCAAGGCGGTCCTCTACCTGTTCAGCTTTATCATCATTGTGTTGGGCTCGTACGTCGTCTTTACCTTCAAGTCCTAGCGCCGTTGCCGTACACCCTGATCGGGGCTCGGGACTGAGTTGATTGAGGAGCAAGCATGTACCACTCATTTGATACCGTGATCGTCGGTGCGGGAGGCGCCGGGCTACGCGCGGCCCTCGAACTGGGCCAAGCTGGCAGCGTAGCAGTACTCAGCAAGCTCTACCCTACTCGCTCTCACACAGGCGCGGCCCAGGGAGGTATTGGCGCGGCGCTGGGCAACAGCGAGGAGGACCTGTGGGAATGGCACATGTTCGACACGGTCAAGGGCGGCGACTATCTCACCGACCAGGCGGCCGCCGAGATACTGACCCGCGAGGCCGTGGAGATTGTCTACGAGCTGGAGCACTGGGGGCTCCCCTTCGATCGGACACCAGATGGCAAGATCGCGCAGCGGCCCTTTGGCGGACACACCCACCATTTTGGGGAGGGGCCGGTGCGGCGCTCCTGCTATGCCGCTGACCGGACCGGGCACATGATCCTGCAGACACTGTACCAGCAGTGCGTGCGCAACAACGTCCAGTTCTTTGACGAATACCACGTCCTCGACCTGCTGATCCACGACGGCGTGGTCTGCGGCCTGGTGGCCTACCAGGTTCTCACCGGAGAAATCCACATCTTCCGCGCCAAGGCGATCCTCTTTGCCACCGGCGGCATGGGGCGCATGTTCAAGATCACGTCCAACGCTCACGCCCTCACCGGAGACGGCCCGGCCATTGCCCTGCGGCACGGCGTGCCGATGGAGGACCTGGAGTTCTTCCAGTTCCACCCTACCGGTATCCGCAAGATGGGCATACTCATCACCGAGGCGGTGCGTGGCGAGGGCGGCATCCTGTACAACAACAAGGGCGAGCGTTTCATGGAGCGCTACTCACCCACCCTCCTGGACCTGGCGCCACGCGACATTGTCTCCCGGGCCATCTATCTCGAGGTACAGGCAGGCCGGGGCATCAATGGAGAAGATTACGTCAACCTGGATGCTAGCCACCTGGGCCGCAAGGTGGTCGAGGCCAAGATCCCGGACATTGCCGATTTCTGCGTCACCTATCTGGGCGTCGATCCCGCGGTGGATCCGATGCCGGTGCAGCCAACCGCCCACTATGCTATGGGCGGCATCTCCACCGATGTAGATGGACGGGTGCTGCTCGATGAGCAGAACACGCCGCTCCCCGGCTTTTATGCCGCAGGCGAGTGCGCTTGCGTTTCGGTGCACGGGGCCAACCGCCTGGGTACCAACTCGCTGGTCGACATCGTTGTCTTTGGCCGGCGTGCTGGGCGCGACATGGCCCGCTTCATCGCGGAGAAGGACTTCATACCCCTGCCGCCCGACGCCGGGGCCAGAGCCCGCAAGGAGGTCGACCGCTTGCTCCACGGCACTGGCGGCGAGTCGGTGGCCGATATCCGCCGGGAACTCCAAGAAGTGATGATGGACAACGTTGGCGTCTTTCGCGTCGAGGAGCAGATGCAGGCAGCCATCAACCAGGTACGCCAGTTGCAGGAGCGCTACCGGCAGGTGAGCCTCCAGGACAAGGGCGCCACCTTTAACACCGAACTGCTCGAGGCCATCGAGCTGGGGTACCTCCTTGACCTGGCCGAACTCACCGCAGAGAGCGCCCTGGCCCGCCAGGAGAGCCGCGGGGCCCACTCGCGCGAGGATTTTCCCGAGCGCGATGACGAGAACTGGCTCAAGCACACCCTTGCCTACCGCACCGACAGCGGTGTGGAACTCAAATACAAGCCGGTTTCTATCACGCGCTTCGAGCCCAAACCACGCACCTACTAGCGCAGTTGGCCGCCGCTCCTTGCCGGGGCATGTGGATAGTGGAGGGACAACCCATGAAAGTCACACTCAAGATCCAGCGATTCGATCCAGAGGCGGATGCCAAGCCCCATTGGAAAGAGTACCAAGTGGAAGTAGAGCCCACTGACCGCTTGCTGGACGCACTGCACCAGGTCAAGTGGCACCAGGATGGTACCTTGGCCTTCCGTCGCTCATGCGCCCACGGTGTGTGCGGCTCCGATGCTCTGACCATCAACAGCGTCAACCGCCTGGCCTGCAAGGTGCTGATGGCCGATCTGGGGTCCCGCGTCACCGTCGAACCCCTGCGAGGTTTCCCCATCATCAAGGACCTGATCGTGGATATGGACCCATTCTTTGAAAAGTACCGCTCCGTGAAACCTTACCTGATCAACTACGACCCGCCGCCCCCATCCGAGCGCTATCAGAACCAGGAGGACCGCGCCAGGATCGATGACACCACCAAGTGCATCCTGTGTGGGGCCTGCACCGGCTCCTGCCCCTCCTTCTGGGGCAACCGCGAGTACGTCGGCCCGGCGGCCATCGTCCAGGCCCACCGCTTCATCTTTGACAGCCGCGATCAGGGAGCGAACGAGCGGCTAGAGATCCTCAACGACCGTAATGGCGTGTGGCGCTGCCGGACCGTCTTTAACTGCGTGGGTGCCTGCCCCCGCGAGATAGACGTGACGCGGGCCATTGGTGAGGTCAAAAAGTACCTGCTGTTCAACCGCATGGTATAGCGCCAACGCCTGCCCTCCCAGAAATGCACAGCGGGACCGTCACCGAGGTGACGGTCCCGTTTTGCGTTGCTGGAATGGCAAGCCTTGGCGCTAGACCATGCGGTTGAATAGCAGGTACTTTTTGACCTCACCAATGGCTCGCGTCACGTCGATCTCGCGGGGACAGGCGCCCACGCAGTTGAAAATGGTCCGGCAGCGCCA
>JABAHP010009084.1_pt1 | contig 10572 bp, 14 predicted proteins | sample 7062081 | NCBI WGS metagenome assembly JABAHP01 (sample SAMN14534357, study PRJNA622989) | marine sediment metagenome | biome: marine biome [ENVO:00000428]; feature: marine pelagic biome [ENVO:01000023]; material: deep marine sediment [ENVO:00002113] | place: India: Gulf of Kutch | collected... | reverse complement strand
ACGCGCTCCAGTTCGTCCTGAGCAAGCAGGATGACGAGGGGCGTTGGAAGCTGGAGAACGCGCTCAGCGGCAAGATGTGGGTCGACATTGAGGAGAAGCGCAAGCCCAGCAAGTGGGTCACCTTGCGCGCGCTGCGCGTACTGAAGCGAGCCGCGCAGGCCTGAGGTAGGAGGTTCCAGATGTCCCAATCAGACGATCCCATCACCCCCCAGGCCGTGCTGGCGCTGCTCAAGGGGCGGCGCAGCATCCGCCGCTACCGGCCGGACCCGGTGCCGGACGACATGGTCGAGCAACTGCTGGAGGCCGGACGGTGGGCCCCGTCGGCCAGCAACCGGCAGCCGTGGACCTTCATCGTCGTGCGGGACGAGGCGCTCCGTCAGGAGATCGCGGGGCACCCGGTCGCCTTCTTCATCCGCTGGGCGCACGTGGCGGAGGCTCCGCTGCTCATCGTCCTGTGCGGGAACGCCCGCAATCCCGTCTACCGGCCGTTTCTCCACGAGGACGTGGGGCTGGCGGGATCGCAGATCATGCTGCAGGCCCATGCGCTGGGGCTGGGGACCTGTTGGGTCGGGGGCCTGGACAAGGAGGCGGTCGCGCGTACCCTCAATCTGCCCGCTCACCTGGAGGTCGTCGGGCTGCTGACGGTGGGGTTCCCGGCCGAGGACCCCGACCCTCGGTCGCGCAAGCCGCTGGCCGAGATCGTCCACTACGACGGGTACGGCAGCCGGGGGGATGGCGAAGGGGATGGGGAGGAGAGGGACGCCGACGCGGCGCCGGGGCGGGTGCCGGGCGGGCTGTTGGCCAATCTCCTGCGCCGGCTGCGCACCGCCTTCCGCCCTCCAACCACTGTCCGCATCGATAGAACAGACGGAGACTGAGTCCTCCTCATTTTCCTCACGGATCACGCATCACGCTTCACGTTTCACGCCCACACAGGAGACCAGAAAGTGAACAACATCAACATCAACATCAACATCGAGGCCATAGACCGTTATCGCGTCAAGCCCGGCAGCCGCGTAGACTTGAGCGAGTGGGATCCCAATGAAAAGAGCGCCTTCCCAGGGCGTAAGAAGGAGGGGCGCAAGCAGCTCTCCGAACTCAACCGCCGGCTGGAGGAACTGCAGGAGCTGCTCTACGCGGAGCACAGACACAAGGTGCTGATCGTCCTGCAAGCCATGGATTCGGGCGGGAAGGACGGCACCATTCGTCACGTCTTCGAGGGGGTCAACCCTCAGGGGGTGCGGGTGGCGGGCTTCAAGGTGCCCACGCCGGAGGAACTGGCCCACGACTACCTGTGGCGGGTGCACAAGCAGGTGCCCGGTAAGGGCGAGATCGTGATCTTCAACCGCAGCCACTACGAGGACGTGCTGGTCGTGCGGGTGCACGGCCTGGTGGGCCAGGAGGTGTGGTCGAAGCGCTACGATCACATCAACGATTTCGAGCGCATGCTGGCCGACGAGGGCACGACGATCCTGAAGTTCTTCCTGCACATCGACCTGGACGAGCAGGCCGAGCGGTTTCAGGCCCGGCTGGACGAGCCCCACAAGCGCTGGAAGTTCAACCCCGGCGACCTTGAGGAGCGCAAGCTGTGGCCCCAGTACACGCGTGCGTACGAGGATGCGATTGCCAGGACGAGCACCGATTGGGCGCCGTGGTACATCGTCCCGGCCAACCGCAAGTGGTACCGCAATCTGGTCATAGGCACGGTCATCACCGAGACGTTGCACAGCCTGGATATGCGTTATCCCGAGCCGGACTTCGATCCGGCCGAGATAACGATCGAATAGACGTGTGAGGTGTAGCATGAAGAAGATGGAATCAACTCCCCAGGTTCTAGAGGCGATTGAGACCGCAATTCAGATCGAGCGGGATGGGCTGGCGTTCTATACCGAGGCAGCCCGGCGGACCGACGACCCCCAGGGCAAGCGGATGTTTCAGACGCTGGCGGTGGACGAGAGGGCCCATCTGGATTTGTTCGAGAATGCCCGCGAGGCGTTGCTCAAAGGGGCAACTTGGCTGTCGCCGGAGCAGGTTGCGGAGATCAGTCCGAGGAGGTCGGTCCGCCAGCCGATTTTCCCAGCAGGCGACGCGGTCGAGGCGGTCGAGGTGCCCGAGTATCAGTTGGACGCGTTGCAGCGCGGCATCCAGGCTGAGGAGGACTCCATCGCGTTCTACCGTGAGCAGATGCGACTGACCGATGACCCGGACGGCAAGGCCATGTACGCCTACCTGGTTGAGCAGGAGGAGGGCCATCGCGTGATCTTACAGGGAGAATACGACTACCTCACTCAGACCGGATTCTGGTTCGACATTCGGGAGTTCGATCTGGAGGCGGCAGGGTAGGCGGGCTCGTGGGACGACTTATGATTCGAGCATCGGAAGGAGCAAGCCATGGGTAAGCTGAAGGATATGCACACGCCGATCTTCTGGGCCGAGGGGCACCCCGGTCCTCTGTCGGGCCAGGGGTGGGAGGTCCGGTTGGGCGGCCTGGTCGAGAATCCGCTCACGCTGACCTACGAGGAGATCCTCGCGCTGCCCAAATCCATCGCCGACGCCCGCCTGACCTCGGTGACGCGGTGGAGTGTGCGCGGCAGATGGGGCGGCGTGCGGATCAGTGACCTGATCGCGCTGGCCGGGCCGAGGCCGGCGGCCACCCACGTCCAGGGCGTGTCCTACCGCGAGATCTACACGACGTGCATTCCCCTGGAGGTGGCACTCCAGGAGCGCACGCTGCTGGCCTACGAGTTCGACGGCGAGCCGCTGGACGCCGACTACGGCGGCCCCGTGCGCATCCTCTGTCCCTACCTGTGGGGGTACAAATCGGCCAAGAGCGTGGTGGCCGTCAAGCTCGTGGACCGCTCGATCCCCGGCTACTGGGAGGTGCGCGGGTACCCCGACGACGCGCAGATCAAGGCCGGGCGGGTACACGACGTCAACACCCACCGGTGGCGGCACATCCCCGACGGCGAGGTCATCGAGTTCTTGGATTAGCGACGCGCAGGGCCTGAATTGGCACGAAATCCGCGAAACCTTTTGGTGAGGAGCGAGAAATGCTGGAGATCGGTTCGGTAGCACCCGGTTTCACGTTGACCGCCGACGATGGCGCGCAGGTGAGTCTGTCCGACTTCCGCGGCCAGCGGGTGGCCCTCTATTTCTACCCCAAGGCGGATACCCCCGGCTGCACCCGCCAGGCGTGCGCCATCCGCGACGTCTACCCCGAGCTGGAGGGGGAGGATGTCGCCGTCATCGGCATCAGCCCCGATTCGCCCGAAAAGCTGGTCAAATTCCGGCAGAAGCACAACCTGCCGTTCATCCTGCTCTCTGACCCGGACCATCGGGTGGCCGGGGCCTACGGCGCTTGGGGCGAGAAGAAGATGTTCGGCAAGACCACCGAGGGCATCATCCGCAGCCACTTCGCGATCGACGCAGAGGGCCGTCTGATGGAGTTCAAGCGCAAGGTCAAACCGGAAAAGACGGCCGACCTGGCGCTGCGGTTGATTCAGTTGTAGCATTTGCCCATAGCCGACGATTGAAATCGCGGTTGAGGGGCGCGTGGCGCCGGTCGCCCGCCTACGCGGGCGAGGATTGCGTCCACGGAGGTGGACGCCTGGCCAACGGCCCTTGAGGCGCGATTTCAATCGCTGCCCTTCCCCCATTTGACAGATCCCCACTCTTTGTTATAATTGTACCCCTTCAAGGGGTACAAAAGTGACGAAGCCCAAGACCTTTCTCTACCTGGAGATCGCCGAATCCCTCCGCCGGCGCATCGCCTCCGGCGAGCTCGGGCCTGACGACAAGCTTCCCCCGGTGCGGGAGATGGCCCGGCGCTGGGGCTGCACCCCGGGCACCGTCAGCCGGGCCTACGCCCAACTGGCCCGCGAGGGCCTGGTGGTTGGACATCGAGGGGGCGGGACGCGGGTGATGCCCGGCGTGCTCGATTCCGAGCGTCCCGCGTGGCAGTGGGCGGCGCTCGTCAACCGGGCCGAGCGGTTTCTCCTGGAGGCGCTGGGTAGCGGGCACACGCCCGCCCAGGCTGCGTCCGCCCTGTCCCTCGCCGTCTCCCGCTGGCGGGAGCTGCAGCGGGAGGACATTCCTCCATCACAGACGGAACCTGCTCATCCGGTGACCGAACTCCGTTTCGCCGGCAGCCACGACCTGGCTCTGGAGCTGGTCGTCCGCGTGCTGGCCGAGGAGACCCCCGGGGCCCGACTGTCCGTCGAGTACGTGGGGAGCCTGGGCGGACTGATGGCGCTGGCCCGGGGTGAGGCCGAGATCGCTGGCGCCCATCTGTGGGACGAGGCGACCGACACCTACAACGTCCCCTTCGTGCGACGGTTGCTGCCGGGGCGCCGGGTGGTCATGCTGACCCTGGCGCATCGCTCGCTGGGGCTCATCGTGCCGCCCGGGAATCCCCAGGGACTACGGACCTTGGTTGACCTGACCAGCCCTGACGTGCGCCTGGTCAACCGACAGCCTGGTTCGGGCACCCGCGTGTGGCTCGACGCTCAGCTCAGGTCCCTGTCCATCTCGCCAGGGGCGGTCGTGGGCTACGAGCGGGAGGAGCTCACACACCTGGGCGTAGCTCGCGCTGTCGACGGGGGGGAGGCCACCGTCGGCCTGGGCATCCACGCCGCCGCCTCGGCCTATGGCCTGGATTTCGTCTCCCTGACCGAGGAGCGATACGACCTGGTGTTTCCGGAAGCGGTGTGGCGTTCACCGGCGGCTCAGGCGCTGGTGGCGATCGCCCGCTCGGCCCGTTTCGGGGAGGCGGTCGCCGCCTTGGGTGGCTACGATACGTCGGAGACCGGGCGGGAGACCTGGGTCCCGTAATACAGGGGGTTGGCTATCGACGAGATCCTGCGCGGCCTGACCCAGGCCATTCACCTGATCGCGACGAGAGACTCTGGCCTGTTCGAGATCGTGCGTTTGTCGCTGCGCGTGTCGGGCACGGCGCTGCTGTTCAGTACCCTGATCGGCATCCCGCTGGGCGCCGGCCTGGGGTTGAGTCGCTTTGCCGGGCGACGGCTCGTCGTGGCGTTGCTCTACACCGGCATGGGCTTCCCGCCGGTGGTGGTCGGGCTGTTCGTCTACCTGGTGCTCTCCCGCAGTGGTCCCCTGGGGCAGCTGGACTGGCCCGTCGTGCCGTCCCTTTTCACCCCGGCGGCCATGGTTGTGGCGCAGTGCATCATATCGTTCCCGCTCGTGGCGGGATTCACGATGGCGGCCGTCATAGGCGTGGACCCCCAGTTGCGCCAACAGGTGCGGGCGCTGGGCGCCACCCGCTGGCAGACCACGCTGACCGTGCTGCTGGAGGCGCGGGTGGGCGTACTCGTGTCGGTGATCGCGGGGTTTGGCAGCATCATCTCTGAGGTCGGCGCCGTGATGATGGTGGGGGGCAACATCGAGCATCACACGCGGGTGTTGACCACCGCCATCGTGCTCGAGACCCGCAAGGGATCTTTCGATCTGGCCATGGCCCTGGGCGTGGTCCTGCTAGGGCTGTCTTTCTTCACCAACGTGGCCATGCTCTACCTGCAGGGAAGGACGTTTGATCGATGAACGAAACGGGCGAAACGAGCGAACTCATCTACCAGCTGCGGGACGTCACCAAGGCATACAACGGTCGGCGCGTGCTGCACGTGGATCGGTTGGATATCCGCCGGGGGGAGATCTTCGCCCTGGTCGGCCCCAGCGGTGCGGGCAAGAGCACCCTGCTGAGGCTGCTCAACTTCCTGGAGCCGCCCACGAGCGGCCGTATCCGCTTCCTGGATGTCGAGTTTGGCTCGCGGTGGTCCGTGCCGCTGGCGCTGCGCCGCCGCGTGACGACCGTGTTTCAAGGCTCGATCCTGCTGAACCGGAGCGTGTGGGCCAATGCCAGCTTCGGCCTCCGGCTGCGCGGTCAGCGGAATGCAGCGCAGGAAGTCGCGGGGGTCCTGGAACGGGTGGGATTGAGCGCTCTGGCTCGCCAGCAGGCGCGCACGCTCTCGGGGGGCGAGGCCCAGCGCGTCGCCCTGGCGCGGGCGATGGTNNNTACAACGTGGGGCTGATCGAGGACATCGTGCGCTCGCTGAATCATGAGCGAGGGACCAGCCTGGTGCTTGTGACCCACAACGTCTTCCAGGCCAAGCGGCTGGCCCACCGGGTCGCGCTTCTCCTCGACGGGCGGATCGTCGAGGTCGCCGACGCAGACGTCTTCTTCGATTCGCCTCGCGATCCGCGCACCGCTGCGTTCGTGCGCGGTGAGATGGTGTACTAGATGCCGAACGCCGACAATGGGAGCTCGATAGCACGGAGTACGTAACACGCGATACGCAGCACGCAATACGCACCACAGGTTGATCACTCAACTCGCAGATGGAGGCAACTCAATGTCGAAGGAACCCCTGACCTGTCTGGGCATTCTGCTGCTGGTCGGCGCGCTGGCTGGCTGCGGGCCCGCGCCGCAGCCGACCGAGCACCCGGAGGCGACCTCGGCGGACGCCGCTGAGCCGCAGGGCCTGATCCTGGCCACCACCACCAGCACCGAGAACTCGGGCCTTCTGGCCTACCTGCTGCCCGATTTCGAGCAGCAGTACAACGCCCGGGTGGGCGTCGTCGCCGTCGGCACCGGGCAGGCCCTCAAGTTGGGCGAGGATGGCAACGCCGACGTGCTGCTGGTGCACGCCCGGGCCAGGGAAGACGCCTTCATGGATGCCGGTCACGGCGTGCGGCGCGAGGACGTGATGTACAATGACTTTGTCATCGTCGGCCCGGTCGGCGACCCGGCCGGCGTCCGGGGTCTGGCCAGCGCAGCCGAGGCATTCCAGAAGCTTGCCCAGTCCCAGGCCACGTTCGTGTCCCGGGGCGACGATTCCGGCACCCACACCAAGGAGAAGGCCATCTGGCAGGCGGCGGAGATCGAGCCAGCCGGCGACTGGTACATCTCGGCCGGGCAGGGGATGGGCGCTGTGCTGACCATGGCCGACGAGCAGCAGGCCTATACCCTCAGCGACCGGGCCACCTACCTGGCGCGCACGCTGGAGGGGATCGATCTGGAGATCCTGGTCGAGGGCGACCCGGTGCTGTTCAATCCCTACGGTGTCATCGCCGTCAACCCGGACAAGGGCTCGCATATCAAGGCTGATCTGGCGAGTGGGTTCATCGACTGGCTCATCTCGGTGCCGACCCAGGAACGGATCGCCCAGTTCGGCGTGGACGACTTTGGCTCGCCTCTCTTCACGCCCGATTCGGAACCGTGGCGCGCGGGTCAAACCAGCAGCGCGGATTGAACGGATCGAACGAAAGGAGTCTGACATCAGCCTCATACGCGACGAAACCAGTCGACTGCATATCGACACACCCCTCATGGCCGAATCGTTGATGGACCGGGCATTGCTGGAGAGCACCGAGAGCGAGCGCGTGTTTCGGGCGATGCCTGACCTGAACGTGGTCAAGCTGGGCGGGCAGAGCGTCATCGATCGCGGAAGCGCGGTCGTGCTGCCCCTGCTGGAAGAGATCGCCGCCGCTCGGGCCGATCACCAGTTGCTGGTGATGACGGGCGGCGGCACCCGCAGCCGCCACGCCTACACCATCGCTCTCGATCTGGGTATGCCCACGGGCGTGCTGGCCAAGCTGGGGGCCAGCATCAGCGAGCAGAACGCCCTGATGCTCTCCATCCTGTTGGCGCCCCGAGGTGGCGTCAAGATCGGCCACGACGACCTGGTCAAGCTGCCCGCCTACATGGCGCTGGGCTCGATCCCGGTGATGCACGCCATGCCGCCCTACGGTCTGTGGGAGGAGCCGGCAGCGCGGGGGCGCATCCCGCCGCACCGCACCGACAGCGGCGCCTTTCTCACCGCCGAGGTGGTGGGCGCCGGGCGCTGCATCCTGGTCAAGGACGAGCGCGGCCTGTTCACGGCCGATCCCAAGAAGGACGCAGAGGCAGATTTCATCCCGGAAATCGAGGTCAACGAGTTGCTGGCCCTCGACCTGGAGGATCTGGCGGTGGAACGGGCCATGCTCCGGGCGCTGGCCCGAGCCCGCAGCGTGCGCGAAGTGCTGCTGGTCAACGGCCGGGAGCCGGGCAACCTGACCCGGGCGCTGGCGGGGGAGAATCCAGGGACGCGGATCTACCGCCGGTAGCGCTTGCGAGGACGGGGCACGTTATTCCTTGTCCCGCTCCCGGCGCCGGTGGCGACGGCCCCGCCCACCTTTGCCCTGGGGCTCTTGGCCTTGCTCGCCGCGGGGCAGGTAGACGATCTGGGCACCGATTTCGGTGGCGATGGTCTCCAGCTCTGCCTGGCGGACACGGGCCTTGAACACTTTGAGGTCTGTGCCATGGACTGCGATGATGGCAAAGCGGGGCCGGCCGGTACCACGCCCGGCATGGCGTCGCTCACGTACAAAGATCCTGCTCATGGGTAGCTCCTTTCCGGCGCGCTCAGCCGTGCCGTCATGATCTGGGCTAGTTCTGGGCAATTGCCCGAAACTAGTGTAGATCAGGAGGAGAGGTCTGTCAAATCATGATCTTCATCGGCCTGGATGACACTGACAATCTGCAGTCGCGGGGCACCGGCCACCTGGCCCGAGAGATCGCAGCGGCGCTGGCTGCCAACTATCCAGTGCTCGGCGTCACGCGTCACCAGCTGCTTCGGGACCCCCGCGTGCCCTGCACCCAGAAGAACAGCGCCTCCGCTATTGCTTTGGATCTGAACGGCGACCTGGAGCCTGGCATCTTGATGGAGCGGGTGAGCGCCTTGATGGTGGCCGACTTTCAGCCCGGAAGCGATCCGGGCTTGTGTATTGCGCAGGCCGCGCCCGCAGCCGTGCGCGAGTTCGGGCGACGCGCCCAGCGCGAGTTGGTTTCTCAGGATGAGGCTCGCGCTCTGGCAGGCTGCCACGGGTTGCTGCTGAAGGGCCTGGGCGGCGACGAAGATGGCGTCATTGGCGCGCTGGCAGCGGTAGGACTGGCCGCTACGGGCGAGGATGGTCGCTACGTGCTGGTGGGCCGCTCGCGGGAGCTGAGCGGTTTGCAGCCCGTGTCCGCGCTACTGGCGGCGGGCATCGTCGCCGTGCGGACGCCCCACGGCCAGCCCGTGACCCAGGGCCTGGTCCAGACCGACAAGCTGCGCCCGGCGCGGCGCGGGGGACGTCCGATCGCCGTTGTTGAATGGGCCGGCGACCACTGGATGCCGCTCAAGCTCGACTGATACGCCTGCAATCCAGGGCGAACAACGGCGCGTGCAACTGACCAGATGGACCCCTGCCCCCGTCTTCACGAGGGCAGGCCCTTCGCGGGGGTGACAAGGACAAGTTGCCCCCAGGTTGCCGGGACGGGTTAGCGCATCGACTTGTGTTTTCGCCCCTTTCAAGTACAATGCAAGCATGGACCTTTTCGACCACGCCCGTAGGGAACAGATCGAGCGGGAGGCGCCGCTGGCGGCGCGGATGCGACCCCGCACCCTGGACGAGTTTGTCGGCCAGGAGCATATTGTTGGACCCGGCCGCTTGCTGCGGCGGGCCATCCAGGCTGACCAGCTCTCGTCGGTCATCTTTTACGGGCCGCCCGGCACCGGCAAGACCACGCTGGCGGCGGTGATCGCCAACACGACACAGAGCCACTTTGAGACGCTGAACGCGGTGCTGGCTGGCGTGGCCGACATCCGCCGGGTGACCAAGGATGCCCAGGACCGGCGCGCCCTGCACGGGCAGCGGACGATCCTGTTTGTGGACGAGGTGCATCGCTGGAACAAGGCCCAACAGGACGCCCTGCTGCCCTGGGTGGAGAACGGCACGGTCATCCTCATCGGGGCGACGACAGAGAATCCCTACTTCAGTGTCAACCGGCCCCTGGTCAGCCGCAGCCGGATTTTCCAGTTTCGGTCCCTGAGTGAGGATGATCTGCATGCCATCGCCCATTACACCCTGGCCGACGCGGAGCGGGGCTATGGCAAGCTGCAGGTTGAGATCCAGGCTGATGCCCTGTCGCACCTGGTAGACGTAGCCAACGGGGACGCGCGGGGGGTGCTCAACGCCCTGGAGCTGGCGGTGGAGACCACTCCGCCAAACGAGGATGGCGTCATCGCCATCGGCATGGCCGAAGCTGAGGAGAGCATCCAACGCCGGGCCGTGCTCTATGACAAGGACGGCGACTATCACTATGACACCATCAGCGCCTTTATCAAGTCGCTGCGCGGCTCCGATCCCGATGCCGCCCTGTACTGGATGGCCAAGATGGTCTATGCCGGCGAGGATCCCCGGTTCATCTTTCGTCGCATGTTGATCTTTGCCGGCGAGGACGTGGGCCTTGGCGATCCCAATGCCGTCCGCGTTGTAACTGCCTGCGCCGAGGCGTTTGACCGGGTGGGCCTGCCGGAGGGGCGCTTCCACCTGGCGGAGGCTGCCCTGTACCTGGCCACGGCGCCCAAGTCGAACTCGACCCTGGCGTTTTTTGACGCGCTCTCGTTCGTAGAGCAGGAGCGGGAGGGCGACGTCCCTCGGCACCTCAAAGACGGGAGTCGCGACAAGGAGGGCTTTGGGCATGGGCAGGGTTATCTCTATCCCCATGCCTACCGCGACCACTGGGTCGCCCAG
>JABAHP010027505.1_pt3 | contig 10578 bp, 9 predicted proteins | sample 7062081 | NCBI WGS metagenome assembly JABAHP01 (sample SAMN14534357, study PRJNA622989) | marine sediment metagenome | biome: marine biome [ENVO:00000428]; feature: marine pelagic biome [ENVO:01000023]; material: deep marine sediment [ENVO:00002113] | place: India: Gulf of Kutch | collected... | reverse complement strand
GCCCCGATAAGCCACGTGCCCTCCGGCACCCCCCACTCCTCGGGCACTAGCCAGAGCCCGCCGAGCATAACGAGGAACAGCCCCCAGCCAATGGCATCCAACCGTTGGCCGAACTCCTCCTCTCGCACATTCTCGTTGCTCTCCAATTGATCGCCTTGAATCGTCACGATATTCCTCCTTTGGACTAGAGATTGCCCTTTTGCCATACCCGTGGAAAAACCAGAATCACACGGGCCTCACTGAGTGTCAAGCTGTACCGATTATGGTGGGCCTCTATTCTGAGACACAGCGCGTTCTCACCTCCTCCTTCCCCATTCTTGACGGCAACGATCCAGCCTATGAACCCAACAGGAGTTGCAAAACATACTGGATGATCCATAACAACAGCGGCAGCAACAGCGCGGTCATGAGGAATTGCAGGGTCTCAGGCTGCCATGGCCACGTGGAAATGCGTTTCAGTGTGTCTCGCTCCGTCTCCAGCACGGAGATGACCTTCATGAGTTCATCTATCTCCTCGAACTCTCGATTGTCAATTCGCTCGTGAAGCTCTGCAAACGTGGCTTCGTAACGCAAAGAGATCTCGTCCAGCTTTTCCGTCTTCTGTTTGGCCATTAGCCGGCGGGTGCCAAGCAGCGGCCAGGCAAAAGCCCCCAGGGCCAGGACGGTGATAAGCGAGATGAGAACAATCGAGACGGGATCAGCTAGATTCTCCGGGTTCAGTGCCGTCCAGCCGTAGGTGGCAAGGGCAAGAGTCACCGCCGTGAGAGCAGTGACACCCGAAAAGGANNCCCATAATGAAGAGGCTGACACGGGTGTACTCTGTGTGGATGCGGTTGACGACCCTTAGCTGGTGGACCGTGTGGTATACGAACGCGCCAAAGACCCACCACCCGATCCAATACAGCGCCGAGAGGAGATTCGCCGCTATGGGCGAGGCGGCCAGCGCCTCGATGCTGCTTTCGCCCTCTCCCGTGAGTAGCCCTATTAGAACAACGACCGCGATCGCAGCCAGGCTGGACAGGACCGTTGGCCACGCAGGCATTGTTGTGAGCTCATGACGCAATTGGGCCTGCTCTTCCTCAGTAGCTCTAAGAGCAGGCCGCAAGGTCGTGAGGGCTGCGTCTGCCCTGCGATCCAGGAAGTGGATCATGCCCAGGAACAGGGCGATCATGGCCGGTATGAACAGTTGCGCTGGGAAGATGGTGCCAATGGGATAGACACCTTCCATCCACAGGCTGCCGACCTGGACTCCGACCAGTACCAGCCCCAGTCCAAAATAAGAATGCCAGCTTGGCCACCCGCGACGAGCCACCCAACCGGCAAGGTGGTTGACCCAGCTGGGTGGGTACGGTTGTGACCGGCTTTCGCTCCTGGCCTCGCCGGTCTCGCTCGGCTTAGCTTCCGTCATCGCACTGTGTCCCTTCCGTTGCTGCTCCACCGGCTGCGGCGAATGTTCATGGGATCCTGTCTGTTGCTGGGCAGTCCCTGCTTTCAAGCTCAACCGGCCGGTGCCCTGGTCTGGAGCGGCGACGGCTTCGATGGGCAATGTGCTGGAGGGTGACAGAGGCAGCCAATGCGCCCATTTTGAGCCAGGTGGAGAGCGCTCGCCGCCGGCCATACCCGGCCCGGAGGACGTACCCGTCGCGCTCTATGGCGTCCAGAAGCCCCTCAAAACGGGCACAGTACCAGTGCGCCGCGATCTTGCAGCGCAGAACGTCCAATCCGTCGATATAGTGTTTGCCTTCGCGAAAGTAGCGCCGCGCCTGCAGCACCCGCTCCCGAACCCAGGCCCGGTACGGCGGGCTATCCACATCCTGGGGCTTGATATCATGTTCCTCCAGGTATTCACCGGGGATATTGATATAGCCCTGAGCCGTGTCCTCGACCATGTCGCGCAACATATGGGTGATGTGTGCCGCCGTGGCTGCCAGATAGTGGTTGTCTGCCGTCGGATAGGGATGGCCGTTGCCGATGAAATACTGGATGGCGTCGGTGACCGCTTTGCCCAGGCAGTTCGAGTACCACATCAACTCAGCTTGGCTGACGAGCCGCCCTCTGCGGTGGGCGTCGAATTCGATGATGGCTAGGAAATTGCGGATGAAGGATTGAAGCCCGCTGTCCGCCCCCCGGTCGTGGCCGACGAGGTCAGCGATGATGGCTTCTTCGGGCGCCAGGTCGTCCGGCTGTTCTCCACAGTATAGCCGGTCAATTAACTCCCTCTGCCGCCTGACGAAGGCAATGCGTTCATCCCTGAGCAGGCAAGCCCCGTCAACGGCCCGTGACGCATCGACCGGTATCGCTCCGTCGACTACGTCGTCGACCCAGCGGAAATAGCCATAGGCGCGGCAGCAGTCGTCCACCAGATCCTTGTCCACCAACAGGCGGGCCGTCAGGTAAGACTGTATGCTGCTGGCCCGGGTGATGGACCGGGCCAGTGCTGCGCTCTCAACGGTCATCGATGCACGCTCCTCGTCCGTGATATTGTCTCCGCTGCGGGCCTCTGATAGTGGCGGCGCGCGCCGTGATGGCGGGCGTCTCTGCGGCGCCCGCCTCCTGCAAGAGGCGTTCGGTCGTGAGACGAGCCGAAACAAGCACGGTGGCCACACCATTGCCGGGATGGGTGCTGGCCCCCACAAAGTACAGGTTGTGGTAGCGGGCGTGGCGGTTATGGGGCCGCAGGTAGCCCATTTGCGTCAAATTGTGCGCCAAGCCCAGGTTAGCGCCCTTGGTGAGATTGTAGCGGCGCTGCCAATCGGGTGGGGTGTAGCTGACCTCGAACTTGATGTGCTCTTCCAGGTTGCAGACGCCTATCTGTGCCAGACGCTGCAGCACAAACCGCCGGGCCCGCCGTTGGATGCTGCCCCAGTCTTGGGGGCCCCAGTCCTGGGGCTCCCAACCCTGTGCGTGCCGGTGCTTGGTTGCCGTATCGTCGATGTGGCCCACGGGAACGACGACCATCAGCGTATCCTGTCCCTTGGGGGCCAGCGAAGGATCTATGCGCGCCGGTGCATGGAGATAAAAGCTCGGTTCCTCGGGCAGCGTCAGGTCCTGAAGGATGTGACCAAAGCTCTGGCGATAGTCGCCTGCAAGGAAGAGATTGTGCGGCCCGATCTGGGGGTATTGCCGGTCGACGCCCCAGTAGAAGGNNGTCGGGCAGCGTGTGATCCTTGAGGATTCGTTCAAAGCTGCCTCGATAGTCGCCAGCCAAAAAGATGTTGTGCGGCCCCAGTTGGGGCACCTGGCGGTCGACGCCCCAGTAGAAGGTCACCGTCGAGCAGGTGTACTTCTTGCGCATAAGCCGGCTGGCCGTGTCGTTGTCGGGCAGCAGGCAGCGGTAGACGTAGGGCAAGTCGGCATTGGCCACCACCACACCGGCCCCTATCTCCTGTCCGCCGGTGAGGGTGACGCCCGTGACCCGCCGCCCGTCGACCAGGATCCGTTCGACAGGAGCGTTGTATACGAACCGGACCCCATGTTTCTCGGCGATGTTCACCAACACCTCGACCACGCGGGCCATACCGCCCATTGGAAACCAGACGCCGCCAGCCAGTTCGGCGTACTGGAACAGGGAATAGGTGGCTGGGGCCTCGTAAGGATTGAGACTCATGTAGACGTCCTGGAATGTGAAGGCGGCCTTCAGGCGGGGATCCTGGAAGTACTTTCCAGCGTTGGCATAGTGCTTTACCAGTAGCTTGAGCCTGAAGAGCAATATCAGGTTCCTCAGATTGCAGAAGTCGAAGAGGTTGCGAAAGCCGCGCTGCACCAGGTTTGGCAAACCGAGCCTGTAATGACGGTGGCCCTCCTCCAAGTAGCGTAGAAGGCCACCAAGGCTGCCGTGCTCGATGGCCTCCAATTGGGCCTGCATCGCGCACAGGTCGGATGTGAGGGCCAGGATCGAGCTATCTTCAAAGATGACCTGGTAGGTGGGGTCTATGCGACGCAGATCCAGGTGATCTTCCATGCGCTCGCCCAGATCGGCGAAGGTTTGGGCATAGAGCTCGGGCATCAGAAAGAGAGTGGGGCCGGTGTCAAAGTGATGGCCATCCTTGACCAGGCGGTCGCAACGCCCACCTGCCCTCGCCCCTTTCTCCACGACAGTGACCTGGTAGCCCTCTCGCGCCAGCCGGGCAGCGGTGGCGATGCCCCCCATGCCGGCGCCGATTACCAAAGCGGTTCGGTCCTCCATCTAGCGCTCCATCTCCAGGATGCGTTCGGTGGCGAGACGGGCAGAAAGCAGGACGGTGGGCAAGCCGGCGCCAGGGTGGGTGCTGGCTCCCACAAAGTACAGGTTCCTGTAGCGGGCGTGTCGATTCTGCGGGCGCAAGTAGCCCATCTGCAGCAAGCTGTGACTCAGTCCATAGCTGGAGCCCTTGGTCAGATTGTAGCGGCTCTGCCAGTCGGGCGGGGAGTAGCTCACCTCGAACTTGATCTGCTCCTCTAGATCCGAAACGCCTAACTCGGCCAGGCGTTGCAGCACATAGCGCCTGGCCCGCTGCTGCATGGCGTTCCAGTCCTGAGCGTCGCCGTTCTGGGACGCGTCGTCGATGTGGCCAACCGGGACGACCACAGTCAGCGTGTCCTGGCCCTCCGGGGCCAGCGTTGGGTCGATGCGAGCTGGCGCGTGCACATAAAAGCTCGGCTCGTCGGGCAGCCTGAGGTCCTGAAAGATGTGCTCCATGCCTTTTCGGAAGTCGCTAGCTATAAACAGATTGTGCGCTTCGAGCTGGGGAACCTGCTTGCTAACGCCCCAGCAGAAGGTGATCGTCGAACTGGTGTACTTCTTTCGGTGTAGCCGGCGGGTCATGCCGTCGTCGGGCAAGAGGGAGTCGTAGACGTAGGGCAGGTCGGCGTTGGCCACCACCACGTCAGCGTCTAATTCCTCACCACTGGCCAGCGCGACACCGCTCGCTTGCCGGCCATTGACCCGGATCCGTTCCACAGGGGCATCGTACAGGAAGCGGACCCCGCTCTTTTCGGCGATGCTCGCTAGCGCCTCGACGAGGCGGTACATACCCCCCTGTGGAAACCAGACTCCACCGGCCAACTCGGCGTACTGTAGCAATGAATAGGTGGCCGGAGCCTCGTACGGACTGAGGCCCACATACAGGTCCTGGAAGGCAAAGGCGATCCTGAGCCGCTCGTCGCGGAAGCACTTGCCAAGGTTCGCGTAATGCCGGGCCAATGCCTTGAGTCTCAGGAGGAGCAGCAGGTTCCTGGGAGTGAAGTACTCCAGTGCACTGGAGAAGTTGCGCCCGGCGATCTTGGTGAAGACCAAGTCGTAGTGGCGGCGCCCCTCGTCAAGATAGCGCATCAAGCCCCCAAAGCTGCCGGGTTCGATGGCTTCCAGTTGGGCCTGCAGGGCATTCAGGTCAGAGGTTAAGGTCAGGGTGGAGCTGTCGCCGAAGTGAAGGTGGTAGGTGGGGTCGATGCGGCGCAGGTCCAGGTGGTCTTCCAGGCGCTCGCCCAGGTCGGCGAAGGCTTGGGCAAAGATCTCGGGCATCAGGAACAGGGTGGGCCCGGTGTCGAAGTGATGCCCATTCTTGACCAGGTGGTCGCAACGCCCGCCCGGCTCACCGTTTTTCTCTACGACGGTGACCTGGCAACCTTGTCGCGCCAACCGGGCAGCGGTGGTGATGCCACCAATCCCGGCGCCAATCACCAAGGCGGAGGTCATTTTGGTCATCGTTTCTCCGTCACTGAGTGTTGGTGTGATCTTTCTGCTCGATTTGATGCCTGAGGTGGTCGCCTAGGCTCCTACTCACACTGCATTTCCTTCTCTTGGGCTTCACCGAAGCCCACTATCATCCGTTGTCATACCTCCGCTGGGCTGAACCCATTCTCTCTCATGCAGGCCATCATATTCTGCATCATCTGGGACATCATATTGGGAATAGCCTTTGTGGTGAGGGCCACAAAGAGTCCACCCCCTATGGCGCCCATGGCAGCCGCAAGTACGTATCCACCAATACTGCGCATCCTGTGCTCCTCTCCCGCTGAGCGGCCATTATGGACAGCTTGTCATACGTCCATCTGGCCAGTGCAGTTTGCCACCCCGGCATTATGAGGTCTATTCGCGGGAGGGTGATCCACACGGTTCCTCATGCACATCTTGAGCAGCATTGCCGGGCGAAGTGCCGGGCCTAAGCTTCCAGCACGTCCTTCAAGTTCTCAAAGCTGTTCGCCCACTGTCTCTGGCCGATGCGCTCCACAACCGGTTCGGCCAGATCAAGAACTCCCTCCAGATCTGCCTGGCCATGGACGGTGACCTTTGTCTTGCCCTCGGCGACAGCCTCAAAGCTGTAGTCGGCCTCAATCGATACACCCTCGATGCTCTTGACTCCGATCTTGTGGGGCGGATCGTATTCGTCGACTTTCCAGGTGACCTCAAACGGAACCCCCAGAAAGCGGAGCTTGGACTGGGAGGTGGAGCCGACGCCGGCCGGCTCATCTGGGGTGTGATCCCACGATTTGACTCCGACGTACCACTTTTCGTCGTTCTCGGGCTTGGTCACAAAGGCAAAGACCTCTTCAATCGGTTTGTCAATCACCACGCTCGTTTCGATGTTTATCATTCCTCGATCTCCTTTCTTCTTCTGTTTATTGCCGGGGATCACCCTCCCGTGGTCACAATCAACGGCGTGCTGGTTGCCCACTGACTGTTGGCTAAGCAAGCTTGCCATGGTGTCCTAGTCCAGACCGGGACCAACGCGCCTGACAGACAGCAGTCGCAGGCCAAGGGAATAGAGCCTGTCCAGCAGTCCTTGCAGGGCTGCTTCGTCGGTGACAATGCCGGTCAAGGTAGTGATGGTGGGGCAGTCGGTGCCGGCTTCGACGGTGACGGTCATGCCCTCGAACCACTCCGACCAGTCCTCTTCGAGGCGTCCGGGTACCTTGATCTCGTAGGTTCCCGGTTTGTCCAGGCCCAGCTTTCGGATTGTGTCGCTCATATGCTGCTACCTCTCGCCCCTGACGTGTCCCAGACCCGGGTCAGTGCGTGGCGCAAGTCAGGCAAGGGTCGAACACGCGCACGCAGGTGCCGAAAAGCTCTTCTTCCTGCCTCACAGTCCTTCACCTGTTCTCTTCAATTACACCTTTGAGCGTGTTGTTGTCGATGTGGGTGCCATGGGAGAGGTAGATGATCCCTGGTTCATAGGCTGCCACCCGCTCAAGGCTGTCCAGCAGCAATTGCTTGTCCTCATAGAAGGCACCGAGCCCGACTTCTTCCGGATCATCATTCCTGACCATGTCTCCAACCAACGCTTCCCCGTTGTCCAGGATGATGGAGATGGAGCTCGCACTGTGGCCTGGTGTATGGATGATCTTGCCCGCGATGCCATATTCATTCAGGTCGAATTCGTCGTCGATCACGATGTCCGGTTTCGCGCCGGTGTAACTCAGCCAGCCGGAGAGATAGTTCATCAGGCGCATGCCGAGGTTCTTCGTACGAGGGACAGCCTGTTCAATCTCACCGTTTTCCATGCTCTCCGCGAAGGAATGGTGACACAGAACACTGCCTCTGGTTACTTGCTGCGCATGGGCAATCGATCCGATGTGATCCAGATGCCCGTGGGTGGCAACGATCAATTGCACGCTCTTCGGATCGACACCCAGCTCTGTAAAGGCATCATCCAACGCCTTGCCTTGGCCGGGCATACCGGCGTCGACAAGGATGTAGCCGGTGTCGGTCTCGATCAAATAGATGTTGGCGCCCCTGTGCTGTACAGGCTGTACCTTGTTCTTGCCTGCTGCCTGCGCTGACATGGGTCCTCCCTATGCTCCATCGCTTCACGTAAGCAATCACAGCATATCATCTTGCCGGTACTAGTGTCATACCACGTTGGTGGTATTGAGAGTGGTATTTGGGGAGGGCGGAGGAGGCTCGGAGCGCTGCGGAGAGACAACAGAAAGCGGGCCGCTGTGCGCTGGCCCGCCGGGTGACTCGAGAACAGGCAGTGCTAGAGGAGAATAAGCTTGTACTACAGCAATCCCAGCTCCCGGGCCCGCATGACGGCCTGGGTTCGGCTGTGTACGCCTAGTTTCCCATAGATGTTGCGGGTGTGGACCTTGACCGTGCTCAGCGCCAGGAAGAGCCTGTCGGCGATCTCACGGTTTGTGAGACCGTCGGCGAGGAGGTGGAGGACTTCGATCTCGCGGTCGCTGAGTGGTTCGACGATGGCCGATGGACGAACGACGAAGGACGAATCTGCAGGCTCCGTCTTCCGTCCCTTCGGCAGGCTCAGGGCAGGCTCTTCATCCTTTGTCTGGTCCCCGAAGGCGGCGAGGAGGGTACGGGCATAGTCGGGAGCGATTCCGCGGGCAGCAGCCTCGTGGAGCAGGCTAGTCATGGGCGGACCTTCGTCAACAAAGGCACGCACGTAGCCCTGCGGTTCGGCGTTGGCAAGGGCCGGCCCCAGCGCGGCAAGCGCCGCGTCGGTGTCGCCACGGCCCTGGTGGGCGAGCGCCTGTAGTACACGGATCTCGATGGCCTTGCCGATCCAACCCGCCGACTGGGCTATGTCCAGCAGCCGGGCTAACAGCTCCAGGGCATCGTCAAGGTGTGGCTCCCGTGCTCGCTCCCGGCCCACGGCGACGAGCGCCCTTGCCAGGATGATGTGCTCCAGTTCGCGCCCGAAATTCAGTCGGTCGTCCAGGCGAAGGTCGGTTTCCTGAATCCAACCGGCAATGTCCGACACCCGGTCCTGTGCAGACCACAGCCGTACCTTACAGTCTTCGACCCAACGACGGGCGAACACGTAGCCTTTCATCATCTGGCTCAGTCGCTCTGCGCTCTGGAGAGCTTGGTGTGCGCCATCCTGGTCATTCTGTGCGTGTAGGACACGGGCCAGCGTGGAGTAGCCAACCACCTGGTCGAAAATAAAGCCTACCTGCTTGCAGAGCTCGATGCCGTCTGCCAGGTAGCGGGTAGCTTCCTCCAGGTTGTTCAACTCACGCTCGACCATGCCCAAGTACACCAGTGCGTAGCCAGCAACCGGCAGGCACCGTCCCTCCGTGCTTTCCGCCATTTGCAGGGCCTTCTGGCAGGTCTTGACCGCCTGCCCGAGTTGGCCTGCGAGCATCTGTGTGTAGGCCAGCCGGCAGGTCGAAGCCACGGCCGCATAGCTGTTCCCGACAGCCAGGCTAGCCGTCGTGGCTTCGACGAATGCCTGGCTGGCCCCTGTCAGGTCGCCGCTAAACCTTGACGCCCAGCCCAAAGCCATAGCGGTCAGTCCGCGAGCAAAGTTCGCTTCAGGCAAGCGATCCAGCGCCTTACGAGCCAGGTCCAGGGCCCGCGAAATGTCTTCCCGGTACAGCGATTGATAGGCGCGGATGCCGGCGATATGGCCATCTATGGCGCGCGCCTGCTCTTTAGGCAGTACAGTTCTGGAGTTTTCCAAGGCCAGCTCGGCCATCTGCAAGCGAGTTTCGACGTCCTCGGCGCCACCACCGGTCAATCGTAGGGCCCAGGCGTAAAAGACACAGAGCCATGGTCGGGTCTGAACAAGATCTTCAGGCAGCGTATCGACCCAATTCATGAGTGTCCTCAGTTCGCTACGGGCGAACGTGTCCCGTGCATTCTGCTCAATCAGGTCCGCAGCCCTGGCCAGGTCCCCGGAGGCAAAGGCATGGTGTACCGCCTCGGACACATAGCCATTTTGCTCGTACCACTCGCTGGCCCGAAGGTGGAGGGTGGTCAGTCTTGCCGCCCCCACAATCGCTTTCAGACGGTGCCGCAGCAGGTCGGCGAACATGTGGTGGTAGCGGTACCACTGCCGCCGGTTGTCCAGCGGAACGACGAACAGGTTGGCCTGCTCCAGCATCTCCAGCACCCTCTGCCCTTCATCCCCTCCAGTTATGGCAGTTCCATAGGAACTGGCCACTCCTTCAGAGCGGTCTGGCGATTCGGTAGAGCCGAATCGCACGAAGTCACACAAGGGCCCGCACATGCGCTCAAGAATGGAGGTCTGCAGCAGAAAGTTCTTGGTGCCCTTGGGCCGCTGGCCGAGCACCTCGTCGAGCAAATAGTCGACGATGTGGCGGTCATCGCCGCTGAAGGCGGAGATAAAGCTGGTGGTGCGCGCCGGGTCCAGGCCCTGCATGGAAAGGGCGGCAAGTTGTAGGCCGGCGATCCAGCCCTCAGTGCGAGCCTCCAGGGTGGCGACATCGCCGCTCGACAGGGCCAGGCCCATGGCTTGGGTGAGGAAGGCTGTCGCCTCCTCGTGGGTGAATCGCAGGTCGGCTTCGCGCAGGTCGGTCATTTCGGCGCCCACTCGCCAGCGCGGAAGGGGCAACAGTGGGTCTTTGCGGGTGGCGATGACCAGGTGAATGCCCTGTGGCGGGGGAGGCAGATTGTCGAGCAAAAAGGTTACGGCGTCGTGGATCTGCTGGCTTTCTATGCGATGATAGTCGTCGAGGACCAGGCCCAGGATGCAGCACCGGCTGGGGTCCTGGGCGATGGCGGCCAGCTCGTTGATGAAGGAGGTCAGAATTATCTCGACCCGCGGTGGCTCAGGAGATTGGAGCATGCTTAGCAGGTCCTGGCCAACGTTAGGGACTATGCTCTGCGCTGCACCAATGAGG
>JABAHP010001061.1_pt1 | contig 10578 bp, 7 predicted proteins | sample 7062081 | NCBI WGS metagenome assembly JABAHP01 (sample SAMN14534357, study PRJNA622989) | marine sediment metagenome | biome: marine biome [ENVO:00000428]; feature: marine pelagic biome [ENVO:01000023]; material: deep marine sediment [ENVO:00002113] | place: India: Gulf of Kutch | collected... | reverse complement strand
TGGTTTTTCGCCGGATATTTGTTCGTATTTAACCAGCGACATAGGCTCATATCTCAAGGGTGAAAGTCCCTTTAATAAGATGAAGCTGCCCGGTCCGCCGAAGGCCGACGTACTGGTGTTCAATACGAATCAGTGCCGGGACGTCAAGGACTGGTTCGGTTTTTACGCCCGTGAATGGGACGTGCCGTGTATTGGTATACATACGCCCCGTGCTATCGGTGAAGTGGACGATATTATCGTTAAATCCGTCGCAGGGCAGATCGAATCGCTTGTGCAACCTTTGGAGCAAATCAGCGGCAACAAGCTTGATATGGACAAACTGAAGGAAGTGATTACCCTTTCAGCCAAATGCACCGAACTATGGAAGGCGGTTTTGGAGACGGCAGCGAACGTGCCTTCACCAATCACGTTCTTCGATGGTACAATTCAGATGGGACCGGCTGTGGTCCTTCGGGGTACACAGGAGGCAATCGATTATTATGATGTCCTACTGGCTGAGTTGAAGCAACGGATTGCTGACGGTGTCGGGGCCGTCGAAGCTGAAAGGCATCGAATCTATTGGGAAGGCATGCCGATATGGGGCAAACTCAAGAACCTTGCCCTGCAGTTCATGGAGCTTCAAACGGCTGTAGTCGCATCGACATACTGCAACAGTTGGGTGTTTGAAGCTCTGGATCCCGATAAGCCGTTCGAAGGCATGGCCCGGGCATATAGCGAGTTGTTCATTTGTCGCAGTGACGAGCCGAAAGAGGCCTATATGGAGCGTATGATCGAAAAGTTCAAGGTCGACGGGATTCTCTACCACAACGCCAAGACGTGTCCGAATAATTCCAATAGCCGGTATTGTATGCCCCTGCAACTGCAGGCGAAGACGGGCAAGCCCTATGTGATTATCGATGGCGATCTAAACGATCTTCGGCTTTATTCTGAAGAGCAGACACGAACCAATATCGAGGCCTTCGTAGAGCAACTTTCGGAAGGATAACGGACGGACCGACACAATGGAGTATTACTGTGGAATTGATATAGGGGCGTCTGCCGCGAAGCTCGTAGTAATCGAACCTGCAAGCCGAATCGTCGGCAAGAATATTGGGCGTTCGGGCGTCGACTATGCCGGAACGGCCGAGGAGCTTCTTTCGGGGGTGTGTGCTGCCGAGTCCCTGGACCGCTCGCAAATCGCCAGAACACTATCGACCGGCTACGGCCGTGACAACGTGCCCTGGGCCGATGCAAAGATGACCGAAATCGCCTGCCACGGTAAAGGGGCGTACTTCCATTATCGTAAACGCATGACTGTGATAGATATCGGTGCCCAGGACAGTAAAATTATGCATCTGGGCGCTACAGGCAAAAGAGAAAGCTTCAAGATGAATCGCAAATGCGCCGCCGGCACGGGAGCGTTCCTTGAAGAGATAGCCCATCGATTGGCGCTGGATATCTCTGAGCTAAATACACTGGCCGAGAGTTCTACCGAAAACGTATCGCTCGGGAGCTTTTGCACGGTCTTCGCTGCCACAGAGGTCCTCGAGAAGATTCGCGCAGGCGTCGACGTCACCGATATTGTACGCGGTGCGTTCAACTCAGTTGTCAAGCGAATCGTTGAAATGGACCGCGTCGATGGCCTGCTGGTCACTACCGGCGGCGTGGTTGCGCATAATCCGTTTCTTGCAAAGCTGCTCGGGCAATCATTCGGTACCGAAGCGCATGTCGCGCCTGATGCACAATATACCGGCGCATTTGGTGCTGCCCTTTTTGCGGCCGAACAGGCTCAGAAGCCGGACTCGTAATCAATAATGACAATAAATGAGGGCAATGAAAATGTTGATAAAGAATCCACCTTTTGAAATAGCCGAAGGCCTTTGGATGCTCGGCACGAGTGAATATCCCGTTTTTTTGGCCATGGACCAAAACGAAGGCGCAATCTTCGAAGGCGGTGTTGGCGCCGACGGGCCCGTTGTTAAGGAACAGCTTGCTCAACTTGATATCGCCGCCGATTTAATCCGACAGGTCATCATCACCCACGCCCATCCCGATCATGTCATGGCGATACCCGCGTTTCGAGCCATGTTCGAGGGCGTGACAGTCTGTGCATCGGAAACCGCTGCTAAGACGCTCACCATCGAAAAGGCTGTCAAGTTCTTCGCTAAAATTGACGGAATCCTTACCGAATCGCTCATCAAAGCCGGTTCAATTACAGAGGAGCATCGTCCGGGTCTGATGACCGAAAGTCAGATTACCGTCGACCAAATCCTTGCAGAAGGTGATACTATAACGGTTGGAGGCCTGAAATTTGATGTTCTGGCGATGCCGGGACACAGTGATTGCAGCCTGAGCTTTCACGAGCCCGTGGCGGGCTTTGTTATCGTATCGGATTCAACCGGCTTTTACATTCCGGACTATAACTACTGGTGGCCCGGTTACTTTACGGATTACCAAGCCTATATTGAGTCAATGCGTCGGCTTGCAGACCTTGATGCCAAAGTAGTTTGTCTAAGTCATAATGGCGTAATCAAAGGTTCCGACGAGGTGAGTGCCTATTTCGACGACGCGATAGCCGCTACCGAAGCCTATCATGAGCGAATCCTTAGGGAAATAGATGCTGGCAAATCTCCGGAGGAACTGGCCGGACAACTCGGCACCGAAGTGTATGAGAAAATACCGTTGCTACCCCTGGATTTTTTCCAAAAGAATTGTGCGCTGCTGGTAAAATACTCCATGGAATATGCGCAGAAGAATAACGGGCTATAGGAAATTATATTTCTGAGGATAAGGTATCCATCGACGTTGATGAATGCGGCAACATCACCTCGTCACTTGTACGAATGTAAAGACAGTCACTTCTACTACTCCTCGACTTTTGCCATCTGCCGCAGTTTATATCGCTGAATCTTACCCGTAGCCGTCTTAGGCAACTCATCGACAAAGATGACAGTTCGCGGATACTTGTGCGGCTGCGTGTTTGTTTTAACGAAGGTCTGAAGTTCTTTGGCCAGCTCTTCCGATGCCGCCTGTTTGTCTTTGAGGACCACATACGCTCTCGGTTTGATCAGGCCCTCCTTATCGGGAACGCCCACTACGCCGCTTTCCAGCACAGCTTCATGACTTGCGAGGATCGATTCGACATCAGCAGGCCATACCGCCAGGCCGCTGACCTTCATCATATCATCGGTTCTGCCGGCGTACCAGTAGTAACCGTCCTCATCTACTCTGAACTTGTCGTGCGTGTTGATCCACTGGCCACGAAAAGTTTCCTTGGTTTGTTCGTGTTTATTCCAGTAACCGTTGGCGATACTGTCTCCCTTTATCAAAAGCGTCCCAACCTCTCCAACGCCGAGTTCCCGGCCGTCGTCGTCAACGATCTTCGCCTCGTATCCCGGAACGATTTGGCCCGTGCTGCCGGATTTGACCTTACCGGGACGGTTTGAGATGAATATATGCAGGATCTCCGTTGAGCCTATGCCGTCGAGTATCTCCACGCCAAACCTGTCGAACCATTTATCATAAAGCGGTTTTGGCAAAGGTTCACCCGCCGAGACGCACATTCGCACTTTCCCCAAACGTTTGCGTTCCTCTTTTTCCGCCAAGTGCAGTAAGGCGGCGTAACTCGTGGGTACTCCGTAGAAGACCGTTGGCTGATATCGGTCGATCACTTCGTAGACTTTTTGCGGCATGGGCCTGTCTGGAAGCAGTACCGTAGTTCCGCCAAGATAAAGTGAGAAATACAATCCATTGCCCAGGCCGTAGGCGAAAAACAACTTGGCGACTGAAAACGATACGTCCGATTCGAGCAGGCCGATTGTTTGTTTGCCGTATAATTCTGCCTCGACTATCATATCGTGCTGAAGGTGGATTGTGCCTTTGGGAAAGCCGGTTGTTCCCGAACTGTAGAGCCAAAAGGCGGAATCGTCTTTGCTGGTGTCGGCAGGCTCCAGTTCCGCTGACGCCGAGACCATCAGCTCTTTTAAGGACAGGTCGGACTCGGTGGCATCTCCGGCGATAACCACATGCTTTAAATATCTTAGTCTCGAGCGGACCGGCTCGATTCGGTCCAGCAGGGACGAATGAATCACCAACACTTGTGCCCGGCTGTCATTGAGCAGGTACTCATAGTCGGCAGGCATTAGCAGCGTATTAATAGGAATCGCAACAGCCCCGATCTTGATAGCCCCAAAGAAGGCATAAACGCATTCAGGGCAGTCCGGCATAATGATGGCAATCCTCTCTTCCATTCGGATACCCAGTCCGAGCAAGGCGTTTCCGGCGCGATTGACTCCCTTATAGAGGTCTCTGTATGTGATTATTTCATCGTTGCAAAGGATCGCCGCCTTGTCGGCCCGACCCTGCTGCAGATGATTGTCAACGAATACGGCGGCAGCATTTAGCCGCTCGGAAAGCTCTATCTTGCACATTTTGCCTCCTTTCAATGTTGTTTTATGAAATTCTAAAAAGTCCTGTACACCTGGTCAAGCAAAATCACAAGTTCCTGCGATGGTCGATTGTCGGTTGACGGTTGTATATATCAGTTTCTCGGCATTATCAAAATGGAGATCGGGATTATCGTGCGAGCGGTATCCAGACTTCCATCCACGACACGCCGCGGTTTGCCCAGACGAAATAAGGTATCAATTCGATGTCGACGGTTCCGATTTCGCGTGCGTTGAGGGAACGGGATTCAAACCTGCGATAGAGTTGATTTGTCCAACCGGTGCTTCGAGAAGAAATTGATTTTTGCTTTTCAGGGGCGAAACGTTGTTTTTCCTCAGCGTTCATTACCGGACCGGTCAAAACCGTTATCCCTCCCAATCGGTCTTTATCGAAACGGGGATGGAAATCGACGTTTTCGGGCAGGAAAATGCCGTCGTTCCAGATACTTTGTCCATTTTGTTTTTTCGGCAATTCAAGGCAATAGACGATGGGGCCTCGCATGACCGCCACCGTGTTACGGAGTTCACTAACCCTGGGATGGGCCTCTATCAGTCTAACTTTCAGGGACAAATCAAGTTCTATCTTATCGCCGGCAGACCATCTTCTTTTCAGAGCCGTATAGGAGCCGGGCTTGCAGTCACTTTGCGAGTTTCTTGTGTTTATTTTAAGAGTTGCCCCCTCGGTCCAGCCGGGGATTCGTAATTTCAAAGAGATTGGCTTATCAGGAGTATTTTTGAAGGTTATAGCGATATGTCCGTCCCAGGGATAATTGGTTTCCTGTTTCAAAGATACTTTTGTGCCGTCGGGCAACCGGGTTTTAATCGTGCTGCCGCCGTAAAGATGTATCCATAGTTCCTCTTTGGATACACCATAAGCCCAACCACTGAGGCCGGCTACCGTACGAGCGACCTGAGGCGGGCAACAGTAACACCTGTGAATCGACCATCTTGTTGCAGTATGATGCTTATGAGGCCCTTTCTCTTCGCCGGTCCACTTGAGGGGATTGCAATAGAAGAATTTCGTGCCGTCGGCACTTACGGCCGAGAGCATGCTGTTGTAGAGTACACGCTCCATAACATCGGCATATTTTGCATCACCTGTAAGAGTGAGCATACGCCAGTTCCACATGGCGTTTCCGATATTGGCACAGGTTTCACAATAGGCGCTGCGATTGGGCAACTCATAGTCGGCAAGTAAGGCCTCATGCAGGGGATCTCCCCTTGCAGATACACCGCCACCGGCACCGACAGCCCCGGTTATGTACATCTTTCGTGTTGTCACATTGAGCCAGATTCGCTGCAGAGCTTTAAGCAGGGTAGTGTCACCTGTTTCAGCAAAAAGGTCTGCGGCTCCGCAATATAGATAGGTCGCACATACTGCGTGTCCCACCGCTTGTGTTTCCTTTCGCAACGGTAACCGGTCCTGTGTTTGGTCAGTGCCGCCATTTCGATGGTCTCCACCGCCGGGGCTGCTGCCGCGGTTGTTGATAAGTATTTCCGCCAGTTCAAGATAGCGGCGGTCACGCGTGGTCCTGTATAGTTCTATCAAGCCCATATAGGCCGAGGGATTCCACGGGAAATGTACAAGCCTCGGTGGACGGGGTTGGAACTGTTCGTAGAGGAAATCGCCTGTCTTGCGAGCAATGGCAAGGAAACTATCTTTGCCGGTGACGCGATGATGGATGCAGGCGGCGGTCAGGAGGTGCCCCATGCAATAGAGTTCGTGTATGTGGGGCATTTTGAGGCGGTTGGCAGTGTCATTGCCGATTTGCGTGGCGATATAGCCATCCGGGGCCTGTGCCTTTGCGATGATACCAATCCATTCGTTCATCAAGCGGTCGAGTTCCGGGTCTCTGGTAACCTGATAGACTAAAGCAACGGCTTCGAGCCATTTGTAACAGTCGCCATCGCTCCAGGCAGTGCTGCGACGGGGAGCTTTTTCCAGGCCGGCGGCGATTTTGAAATTTATAAGGTGTTCGGAATTCAAAGGATTAAGCAAACCTTTATGTACACTCGGGAGAATGGCACTGCGACACAATTTAAATTTGTCGGCCCAAAATCCTTCGGTCCACCGGACGGCATCCAGATCGACGTTCCGCACTCGTACATGCTGACTTCGTGACGTGTTTACCAGTTCCCGATCCATAGCCTGGCCAGGTCTGGGGCCGGTGAGAATGATTAATAAGACGATAAGCTGTCTCATCTGATATTGACTATACACCTTCGTATATCCTTGTTCAACCGTATCGATAAACTTATTTTACGAGAGAGGTAATATACTCACTATTTAGTATAAAGTACTCTCGTTACTTGTCGACAGTTACTCATGCAGACAACGTGGCCGTTGCTTGTACTGATGAACAACTGATTCTGCGCCGCCGCCATGCCGTCCCAAACAGGTGGGGCCGGTAGCTTGTACTCTGCGAGTTTTTTGCCGTCATCCGCGGCGAATGCCGCGATGACACCTCCCTTGCGGCCTTCCCAAGCGCCGTAGGGATCTTTTGGATCGACAGTATCAGGGGAGCCGGCTACGAAGATCGTGTCCCCGGCTCGGTTCATTGCAGTAACGCGGATTCCGAGACGCTGCTGCCAGAGGGCCCTGGGTATTTTGTTGCTGCGTTTGGAGCTTGAAGCAGCGGTTGGTTTCTTTAACCGGATGCAGCTAAGTCGATAAGCCCCTGCTCCCGGAGTGAAGACTGTCTCTCGGCTTCGGGAGTCATAGACCTCCACGCCGTATACAACGTCCTTACCAAGGACCATTAGGCCCGATGTCTGGGCCCGGCCGACTTGCCAGAATGTCCGGTTAAACCAACTTGGGTCGAGGTAGCCTCCCGAGGTATACAAGTGCTGTCCGCCTCGCTTGCCGGAGGACGAGATCTTCATCTGTCGGATAAAGACGTCCGCACCGTCGGTGGCGGGGATATCATTTAACAGTCCGGACATTGTGTGGGCGTTTGTCTCAGGTGACATCTTCCCAGTTTCGGGATCAGGATTATAAATCGTTTCGCGATGGACCACTTTTCCCGTCTTAGGTTCGAGGGCATAGATGTGTATTCCACCATCGAGATATGACGATCGCCCGGCCGCGAACCAGCACTTGCCCTCATGGATGAGCACGCTACCGGGTACTGGCCAGGGCGACTCCAGTAGGCCGAAGGCGGTTATAAGGTTGTGTTGCGGCGCGGCGCAAAACCGCCAGACGAGTTCGCCGTCTGTTGCGCGGAGGCAACGGACCCACCCGTCAGCGGAGCCGAATATCACCAGACCTTTGTAAAATGTCGGAGGCGAGTCAACGCGGGCCCCGGCTGTGTAGCTCCAGATGTCCTTGCCATCCTCGGCTCCCAACGCGTGGACGGTGTGGGTGTCCACGCCGGCGACGAGTACCTTGCCACCAGCGACGACGAGACTGCTGGGCCTGGCACCGATGTCTGTTTGCCATGTGATTTCCAGGTTAGTAGGGATGGTTAAAATCGTTGTGCCGCTGCGCCGGGGATCGTGTCGGTAAGTAGGCCAATCATTATCCGAAGTTCGTGTCTCGGTGTCCCCATTTTGTATTTTGTTGTAGACCGGACCTTTCTCAAGGCGTTTCCTGACCTCAGGTCTTGACTTCCTTGCCGGGGCCAGAGCGTTGAAACCAGTGAGTTTAGTGGTGATGTAGCAGCCACAGGGGTGGGGTGTGACGTAAAGCATACCATTGCATGGCAGGTAGCCGAGCAGGCAACCGCTGCGAACCCAGTGGTTCTGGTAGCTGTCGCCCGTGGCCAAATCTAAGAATTCTACGCCGCGCCGAGACGACAAGAGAAACCGTTCCGTGCTCTTGTTCCGATAGCAGCGGTGATGGTGTCCAACATTAAATATTTCTTTTGTGGAGAGTTCTTTATAAAGTTTACCGGTCTGCAGGTCGAGCGCCTGGATACGGTAGTCTACTGCACTGGGATCCTTGGCCCTGAAGCCCCCACCCCACGATGAGCCGAACTCGGCTTCGGCGTTCACGTGGGTCCATACCGAGTTGCCCACGACGAACACGTCCGGTGGCGTGCAATGGCCCCAGCCGCCGTAGGCGTGCTTCCAAATTTGCCTTCCGTCCTTTACAGCAAACGCGTAGAGCATCCCCGGCATCGTATGGTACGTATGATGCGTGTTCGGCTCTGGCTGGGCCAGCAGGACCATACCGTCGTGATAAACCATCACCGTAAGCTTGTATTCGTACATCCCCGCAAATCCAATCCGGCGCACGGCCTCTGGCGGTAACGCAGGCCGATTGATCCGCCAAATATTTTTGCCTGAGTCTGCTTCAAAACACTCGATTGTCTCCGTCGTAAGGATGAAGACCCTGCCGTCGCCCGCGGCCAGTTCAAGCCTGCCGAACGGATCCTGGCCCTTGCTGGCGCGAATACCGGCAAACGGCCCCTTCTTCCATAGCACTTGACCGGTCTTGATATCGACTGCGCAGACGTGCTTGTCTGGGGCGGTATCTGAGGTTTTATTGGTCGGATTGATCGAAATGATCAGCCGCCCATCGCTAAATAGAATCTCATCGGCATTTGCAGTCTCAGTGTAGACACGTTTCACCTCGCCGGTGGCTGCATCAAGGGCCGTCACCGGTGCTGTGGCGCCAAGCGTAACATACACGGTATCTTCCACGGCCACCAACCGCTTGCCCACATTCGGTGGCATGGTAAACCGCCCGGTGGTGACACCCTTACCGGTATTGTGCGTTCCACTGAATTCCTCCGAGCCCCACTTTGGTATTGGGCACTTCCACAGCAATACTCCACTGAAGGCATCACGTGCGACAACAAACCACTTGCTCGGAACAGTGCTATCCACGCAGGTCAGCGTTTCGTCGCAGATGTAGAAAAGTCGCCCGCCGGCTGAGACCATCGCGCTGACACTCGGAGTCCAACCGTGACTGCGGGCCCACAGCGGCCCGGCCGTCCACTGCAGGTGCGCCGGTGGGCCGGTAACAACATCGTTCGCCACGGCGTTGCCGCCGGCATCGTGGAGGTGATGCGTCCACTCATCGATCGTGTCCGGCCAGGGCTTGATGGTTTTGTTCCATCTACCTTCGGACTTGAAATATGCCACGCCGTTTGGTGCTAGTACGCGCAAACATTCCTTCATCGGCACTTGGTCGCGGTCTTCGACGACCAGCAGGTTCACAAGGTTGTCGACATACGGCAGGTCTCGACCGTCGAGGGTATCGACTGAAACTTTACCGTAAAGGTCAAGCCTCTGGATGTACCTGCGGGCTTTGGCCACCAAATCCGGATCGTTGTCAAGCCCGTGTACCAGGCACTTGTCGTTGACGCATAACGCCGCGGTAAGTTTGCCGTCGCTGCATCCGAGGTGAACAATCAATCCGCCTTTGAAATTCGTTTCTTTTAGTATTTCCGGTGCTGAGTCTGCAAGAGCGATGGTGGAAATAAAAATGCCTGCAAGCATGACCTTATTGAGTGATTTCATGGGGCCTCCTTGGCTCTGAATCCTATTTTCTGTTATAGTGTAGCAATTCTTTTGTTGATAGCAAGCCCTGTCCACCCAAAGACTACCTCTTTCAAACTGCCTTGGCTTGCATTGTGTATGTCTGGATAAAGCCGACTGCTAAATATTATGATAGAGTTGCGCTTTTCAATTTGGCCAGGCAGTTTTGACAGAACATCTGGCCGGAGTCAATCCTGACCAGTTGATCCTCGCCAGGATATTCTATCTCACAACATTCACACTTTACAGGCTTTCGTGATAATTTGGCCATTTCGATGACTGATGACTTGGTATCAGAGGGTCTTGGTGTATCAGGTAATATTTGGCGTTTTGACTGTTTCAGAATTTCGGATTTTAACTTCCTTTCAACCTCAAAACGTGCATGGGCTTCTTTTATGGCTTTCTGTTCAGCTGTTAATCTGGCTGCAGATTCGGCCCTTAGGCGTGCGGCTATCTCGACATTTTCGGCCTCTGCCCGTGTCAGCCGGGCCTGGGCTTCAGCCCTTGCCTTAGCCTGGGCCTGGGCCTGTTGTTCGGCTTCGAATCTGGCTGTAGCTTCGGATTTAGCTTTTTCCTCCGCCCTGGCCCTTTCGTCGGCTTCAGTCTTGGCCTGCTCTTCGGCCTTAGTCCTTGCTTGAATCTCCGCCTGAACTCTGGCTTCGACATTGGC
>JABAHP010002725.1_pt3 | contig 10585 bp, 11 predicted proteins | sample 7062081 | NCBI WGS metagenome assembly JABAHP01 (sample SAMN14534357, study PRJNA622989) | marine sediment metagenome | biome: marine biome [ENVO:00000428]; feature: marine pelagic biome [ENVO:01000023]; material: deep marine sediment [ENVO:00002113] | place: India: Gulf of Kutch | collected... | reverse complement strand
GCCGAACTGCCCAGCACTCTATCCTTCTGACCCATCTGGATCAGCCGGAGCAACTGGGCCGGCTTGTAGTCCATCACGTACGCCGTTGGACAGCCGATGGTGCACTTCTGACAGTAAAAACAGCCATGGATATCCTCGCCGCTGTGCTCCCGCACAGTATCTCTGAAAGTGAGGTCAGTCCCCACGGCAATCGCCATCGCTTCCTCCACTCTCGGCTAGGACGCCTAGAACTCCCCCGAATGATCCACCAGTCGCAGCACCAGGATCGCCATGTCCAGCGTCTCCCTGCTATTGGTGATGAAGTAATCTCGCAGCGTCACCTCGTGCTGAAATCCCAGATCCTCAAACGCCTTGACAACCTGTGGTTGAGTGGTCACAACCTCGGCGTACAACTGGTGCAACCCCGCCCGCCGGGCGATGTCAGTCAAACAACGCAGCATCAGCGTGCCGATGCCCTGGCGACGGTAGGCGCGGTCGAGGAAGATACGTACCCACGCCAGGTGGCGATGGTATCGCTCGCGGAAGTGGAGTGTAGCGTCGCCGACGATCTGATCGTCCACGACTGCGATCAAGGGGAACACTCTATTCAGATCCAGGTTATCCACCCAGCTTTCGACCACGGCCGCGTCGCCCGCGTCGTCCCGGAAGTACTCCAGTTCCTGCTTGGAAGCCCGAGCAAAAAGAGCCACCAATCCCTGCTTGTCCTCCTTGACCAGCGGACGCAGCAGCAATCGTCTCCCATCGGGCAATGTCTTCACGTGACGATAGCGTGCCAACTGTGCCCCAATATCCACTTCCGCCATTCTCATACCTCCTCGATCAAGATCAAGAGGCTGTCTCAGCCGTCTGCTTGACGGCCAGCCAGACCAACTCCGTTACATCCATCACCCGCATGCGCACGCGACGCGCTACCTCGTGGCGGCGCACCGCTGCCGTCAGAGTGCGCTCGCACTGCTGACAGGCAGATACGATCGCCTGCGCGTCCACCTCACAGGCCCGGTCGATCCGGCGCAACGATACCTCAGAGACAACTTCAGGATCGAAACTCTCCAGGTTGCCCCCACCCCCGCAACAATCGGAGATCTGCCCACGACTGCTCATCTCCACAAAAGTGAGCTCGGGAACGCTCCGCAACACCTGACGGGGCGCCTCGTAGACGTGGCTCTTGCGCCCTAGATCGCACGGGTCGTGGTATGTCACCTGTAGCGGTAGTGGTCCCAACTCGATACCCTCTTGCTCGACCAACTCCGCCAGCAGTTCGGTGGCGTGCACAATCTCAATATCGATATTCTCTCCCACGATCTCCGGATATACAAACTTCCACATGTGGTGGCAGGACGGGCAGGTGGAGACGAGACGGGAGGCCCCCAGTGCCATCAACTGGTCGATATTGTGCCGGATGAGTACCTCGGCCTGTTCAATCTGCCCTAGCGCGAGGAGGGGATAGCCACAGCACCACTCCTCGTCCCCCATCGTCGTGAAATCCGCCTGCGCCGCCTCCAGAATGCGCGTCAACGCTTGGGGCACCCGATAACTGCGCGGGAAAAACGCACCCACGCACCCAACGAAATAGACGATCTCAGCCCCACGTCTGCGCGCCAGCCCAGTAGGAACACGCTCCAGGTTCTGGCTCCAGATCAGCCGGCTGACGTTGTCGTCGCCACTGACGTTACGAGCGGTTGTGATCGTCTGGCCCAGCCGATTGAGGCGCTGGAGGCCGACGCACAGTCGATCATCAACCCCTACCTCAGCTCCTCTCACACGGAAGGGTCTAAAGGAAGGAGCCGCCGCCAGGCGCTCGGCCAACGTCGCCCGCAATTGCTCACAGTCCTCCAGCCGATAGCCGCACTCGCCAGCCAGTTGCCGCAGCGCGATCATCACCGCCCCGACGTCGATCTGGTTGGGACAGTGCACGCCGCACATCTCGCACCCCAGGCACAGCCAGATGTCGCGACTGACCAGGACCTGCTCCCACTGACCCAATTGGAGGAGGCGCAGGATGCGATCGGGGCCATAATCCATTGCGAAAGCAGCCGGACAGCCGGCCGTGCACTTGTGGCAATGATAGCACATCTGAATGGACTGATCGCTCAGCCGATTCACTTGGTCCACCAGTGACAACTCGGACATTGCGCAATCCCCGATCACCATCAGTCAATCACCGCGTCCGCCATGGCCAGAATCTGCTTGGGCGTCCAGTTGTGTATCTGGTTCGCCTTGTTGGGACAGGCCACCACGCAGGCCCCACAGTTCTGGCACAGCGCCGGGTTGACGGTGGCGGTGTGCCACACGGGATGGATTGAGCGCGCGTCGTAGGGACACGCCTCCACGCAGGCCCCGCAGCCCGAACAAAGCTGCTCGATTACACAGGCCACCGTGGGTTCCTGGACCATCTCGTCCCGCGAGAACAACCGCATCACTTTGGCCGCTGCACCAGAGGCCTGCGACACCGTCTCTGGGATATCCTTCGGCCCCTGGGCAGCCCCGGCCAGGAACACCCCGGCCGTCAGGCTTTCGACAGGGCGCAGCTTGGGATGCGCCTCGCTGAAGAAGCCGTCCTGATCCACGCCGACCCGCAGCGTCTGCGCCAGAGATAGAGCCTGCCGACTGGGCGCCATCGGCGTCGCCAGCACCACCAGATCGGCCGCCACCTCCACCGGTCTGCCGCTGAGCGTATCGGCGCCCCACACAACGACCTTGTCGTCAGCGCGGAAGATCTTGCTCACCTTGCCCCGCAGATACAGGATGTCGTGCTCCTCCATCGCCTGCTGGACGTACTCGTCGTATCCCTTGCCCGCGGAGCGAATGTCAATGTAAAAGACGTAGGCCTGACCCTGCGGCACGCGATCCCTGAACATCATCGCCTGCTTGGCGACGACCATGCAGCAGACCTTGGAGCAATAAGGCACACCGCGCTCCGGATCACGGGAACCAGCACACTGCACGAATACCACCTCGCGAGGCGTCCGCCCATCAGAGGGCCGTCGAGGCCCCGCACCGTCCCGCAGCATCTCCTCAAACGTCAGCGCATCCACGACATCCGGGATCTCTCCACCGCCATACTCGGACAACCGCCCCATCGGGTAAGCATCCCAGCCCGTCGCCAATACAATCGCGCCCACCTCATGGTCCATGCCTTCGGACTGGAGTCTTGAGGTTTCAGATTCATCCGAATCCAATCCTGAAGCCTTGGAGCATGAAACACGCACCGCGAAGTTCCCAACGTATCCTTCTACTTCCAGCACCTGCGCACCGGTCAAGACCCGGATGTTGGGATGATCGAGCACCTGCTCAATCTTGCGCTGCAGCAGATCCGGCGCGGCGGTGAAGTTGAGGTAAGTGCCGCTGAGTTGGGCCATCTTGCCACCCAGATGGGCCTCCCGCTCGACCAGCACCACGGGGATGCCCGCATTGGCGACGTCCAGCGCGGCCTGCATACCGGCGATCCCCCCACCGACGACCAATGCTCGCTTCGTCACCGGCAGCCGAAAGGGCTCCAGCGCTTCATCCCACGAGACCCGCTCCACGACAGTGCGCACAATCTCGATCGCCTTGTCAGTGGCATGGGCGGGCTCATGCTCGTGAACCCATGAGCACTGCTCGCGGATATTGGCCAGCTCACAGCGGTAGGGGTTCAGCTCTACCCTGGATCCGGCCCGTCGAAACGTCTCCTGGTGCATCGAAGGTGAGCAGGCCGCGACTACCACACCGTCCAGCCGGTGCTCGGCTATGGCCTCCCGCAGCAACTGCTGTCCGGGTTCGGAACACATGTACCGATACGTCTCGGCATGGACGACCTCCGGATGCTGTCCGATCTCCTGGGCCACCCGCTCCACGTCCACCGTACCGGCGATATTGATGCCACAATGGCAGACAAAGACACCAATCCGGCTCATTCCGCCTCCAGCGCCCTTTGCACCCGCTCCTCCGCTTTCGCCGCCTCGAACAGCGTCAACACCTTGGCAGCGGCACCCGAAGCCTGCGCCACTGTCTCCGGGATGTCCTGTGGCCCCAGTCCGGCCCCGGCCAGGAACACCCCCGGCACCCCGCTCTCCACCGGTGTCATCTCCGCATCGGTGGCAGCGTAAAAGCCAAACTCATCTGTGCCAAAGCCCAGCATCTCGGCAACGCGGCGGCTTCCCTCCGATGGGACGATCGCCGATGCCATCACCACCAGGTCGGCAGCAATCTCCACCCTGCTCCCGGTAAGCGTATCCACCCCCCATACCATTACCTTGCCGTCGGAGGGGAAGACCTTGGACACCCGCCCCCGGATGTAAACCGCGTCGTCCTCCTCCATCGCCCGGGTGACGAACTCCTCGTACCCCTTTCCGCCAGCCCGGATGTCAATATAGAACACGTACACCTGTCCGTCGGGGACGCGGTGCTTGTATAGGATGGCATGCTTGGCGGTGTACATGCAGCAGATTTTCGAGCAGTACGGCACGCCGTGCTCCGGATTCCGAGAACCAGCACACTGTATGAAGACCACCTCCCTGGGAACGGTGCGGTCGGAAGGACGGATCATCTCGCCGCCGGTGGGCCCGGATGCAGAAAGCAGGCGCTCGAACTCCAGCCCATCCATCACGTCGGGATGCGACATGTAAGCATAGGCCATCACTGCCTGATCTTGATACAGCTGGTAGCCCGTAGCGACGACGATGGCCCCCACCTCCACCTCCATCGTCACAGGCCCCATGTCGTAGTCAATAGCGTCCGCCTCACAGGCCTGCGCGCACCTTCCACACGCCAGGGGAAAGAGACCCAGGCAGGCATCAGGGTCAAGCCGGTAGACCGCTGGCACTGCCTGAGGGGAAGGGATGTAGATCGCACGACGGGCGGCCAGTCCCCGATCAAACTCATTGGGCACAACCACCGGGCAGACCTTGGTGCAGTCACCGCAGGCGGTGCACTTCTCCTCAACGACGTAGCGAGGATGGCGCAGGATACGGACGCGAAAATGTCCCTCCTCCCCCTCGACCATGACCACCTCACTGAACGTGAGCACCTGGATGTTGGCGTGCTGCCCGACCTCGACCATGCGAGGTGTCAAGATGCATTGAGAGCAATCCAACGTTGGGAAAGTCTCAGAGAGCTGCGCCATGTGGCCACCGATGGAGGGCTCCCTCTCGACCAGGACGACCTCATAGCCGCTGTCGGCGATGTCCAACGCGGCCTGCATTCCGCTGATTCCGGCACCGATCACCAAGGCTCGATAGTTCACTGCTGCAAATCCCAAGGATCAGGAAGCGCCATTTGCCACTTCCACTGCCGTGGCCGCGAGAAGCGGCCCCGGATCCAGATAATGCTCCTCCACCCCCCAGTCCTCCTCAGGCAGACCCAGCGCCACGGCCACCAGTTGGGTGAAATAGAGTATGGGTATCTCATCGCCCGTACCACCGACCTCCGTCTCCCGCTGTGGATAGTCCAGGTTGAACTGACAGAGAGGACAGGCGGTGATGATAGCCTGCGCGCCGTGGGCCTGCGCCGACGCGACGACGTCTCTTGAGAGCGTCTCAGAAACCTGAGGGTCCTTCACCGTCAGGTAGCTGCCACAACACTCGATGTTGTACGGAAAATCCACCGGTTCCGCCCCCAGCGCCCGCACCAGGTCGTGCAGGATCGATGGATCCTCCGGATCGTCCAGGCCAATCTCCTCGTAGGGACGGAGCAGAAGACAGCCATAGTAGGGAGCGACGCGGAGCCCGGTCAATGGGCGCACGACCCGCTCGGCCAGCGCATCCCAGCCCAGGTCGTCCCGCAGCAACTCCAGGAAGTGCGCGACGTGCACATCGCCGCGGTATTCCTCCTCGGTGAACCAGTTGATGCGATCCAGCATCTCCGGATCCCGCTCCAGCAACGCCTGGGAGCGGCGCAGGACGTTGAAGCAGATCGCGCACAACGTCGCCACCCGCTCGCCAGCCTGCTGCGCCTGGTAAAGCACCCGCGTCGGGGCGATCAACGCCATCGAGTCGTCCAGCATCAGGGGGAACGTCGCCCCGCAGCACTGCCACTCGGGCATTTCCTCCAATTCCAACCCCAACGTCGCCGCCACCGCCCGCCCCGACCGGTCATAGTTCTTGGCCTTCGTGGAAAGCGTGCAGCCTGGATAGTAGGGAATACTCATCAACATCTCCAAGCATCGGGAGACTGGTACATCGGCAGATTGGCAACGGAGACCAACTACCGGTTTACCAGTCTCCCAATCTACCAGCCTACCTCATATACTTCCTAAACCCGCCGACGACAGCCAGTTGCGGCACCTCCCGCACCAATTCCTCCGGGAGCGCATTCAGATCCAGCTCTGTAACGCCCTGGCGCAGCGCGATCTGGCGCAGTGCCTCCATCAGCCGGGGCAGATCCACCCCCTTGGGGCAGCGCGTGGCGCAGGTCAGGCAGGAGGCACAGATCCAGATGGTCTCGCTTTCCAAGACCTCCTCCATCCCCAACTGCGCCATTCGGATGACGTGGTTGGGCACGAGGTCCATCGCCGCCACGACCGGGCAACCGGCGCTGCACTTGCCACACTGATTGCAGGCCAGCAGATCCTGGCCGCTGATCTCCTCCACCTGGCACACGAAAGGACCGCGCACTTTATCGATCGAGATTTGAACTCGCATTCCGTCTCCTGACCCGTAGACAAGGAAACGCGTACACAACCAGACAAGCCTCTCCACTCCCCAGCCTGCTTGTATCCTTGTCCTACTCGTCCACCCCTATTCCAGCCGCCCGCTTGGCCGAGCTGAGCGTATTGCGCAAGAGCATGATTATCGTCATCGGCCCGACACCACCGGGCACCGGTGTCAGATAGCCGGCGACCTCGTTGGCCTCGTCGAAGTCCACGTCGCCCACCAGCTTGTACTTGCGGAAGAGGGATATCTTCTCGCAGTCCTGGGAGTCGCTCGGCACATGGTCCTTCAAGTACGCTTTGTCGTGAGTAGCGCAGAATACGCCCATCTTGCGGCGGCCACCTTTCTCCGACTCGTCAACGCGGTGGGCGATAAAGGTCTCGCCGGTGGCAGCGCAGGTCCACTCCCTATCAGCCGGGTGCTCGACCCATACGCGGTTGATGCCCACGTCGACGACGGCCGCGCCAGGCTTGATCCAGTCGCCCTTGACCATCTCGGGTCGGCCTACTGCGGCGATCAGGATGTCGGCGCGGCGGCAGGTACCGGGCAGGTCCTGCGTGCGGGAGTGACAGATGGTGATGGTGGCGTTGCGGTGCAACAGAAGCATCGACACCGGCAGCCCGACGATGTTGCTGCGGCCTAGCACGACTGCCTCTTTGCCCTCAATGTCGACCCCGTACCGGTCGAGCAACTCGATGCAGCCAGCCGGGGTGCAGGGGACGAACATCGGTCGGCGGCCCTTCATGGTCAGCCGCCCGATGTTCACAGGATGGAACCCGTCCACATCCTTGTCCAGCCCGATGGCCCTCAGCACCCGCTCCTCGTCCAGATGCTTGGGCAACGGCAACTGCACCAAGATGCCGTGCACCTCCGGGTTGGCGTTCAGCTCCGCTACCAATGCCTCGACCTCTTCCTGGGTGGCGTCCTCGGGCAGGTCGTGGCCAAAGGAACGGATACCGATCTCACCACACCGCTTCTGCTTGGAGCGAACGTAGGCCTGGGAGGCGGGGTTCTCGCCCACCAGCACCGTCGCGAGCCCCGGCACGACGCCGTGCTCGGCCTTGAGTTTCTCCACCTCGGCCTTGAGTTCCCCGTGGATCGCGGCCGCCGTGGCCTGACCGTCAATCAGTTGTGCTGTCATGTCTCTCCTTTCGGCAAATTGGTACATTGGTAGAGTGGTCGTGGGCTTCAATCCCCCAGTCTACCAGCCTACCAGTTTCCCAGTCTACCAGTTTCCCAATCTACCAACTCACAGCCGCAAGTACTGGTCTGTATAGATGACCTTGTTCAGCAATACCTGCACCGTCTTCCAGATGTCCGCCTGCTGCGGGTCGGACATGTCCACGTCCCCCGGCTGCAACTCCTCCATCGCCTCTACCCGGTCATGCAACTTGAGCAGCAATCGGTTGAGCGGCGTGCTCTCGTCCCGCTCCTCGACCACGCGGATCAACTCCATCAACTCCCGGTCGAGAGGGTCGGCGATGACCATGTCGATACCGGCGCCCATCAGCATCACCATGTAGGTCTGGTTCAGCAACGGACGCATCTCGTGAGGAACAGCGTTGGATACGTTGGACAGGCCACCGTTGGTCAGTGGCGGCGGGTCCCAGGCAAACTTGAGCGTGCGCACTGCCTCGATGCACTCCGGACAGTACTCCTGGCAGCCCGAGACGGTCAGCACCAGCGGGTCGATAATCAGGTCGGTGATGGGAAAATCGATCTCCAGCATGTGGGGGATCAGCGCCTCCAGGGCAATCGTGACTCGCTCGTCGGCGCCGACCGGGATCATGCCCTCGGCCATCGTCAACGCGACCAAGCGAGCGTTGAATTTCTTGGCCAGGGCAGGCACCGTCGCCAAACGCTCGGCCCGGGCGTCGGTGGAATTGATGATGGGTTGCGCCTTACTCACCGTCTCGCAGGCTGCCTCAATGGCCGCCAGATTGGTGGTGTCGAAGACCAGGGGCACGTCCACCACTTCCTCAACGACCTCGACCAGCCAGGGCAGAATCTCGTGCCCCCGCTTCTTCTGTGGGCCGATGTTGAGGTCCACCGCACTCGCCCCGGCGTCCACCATACGCACCGCCAGGTCTTGGAAGAACTTGGCGTCTCTCTCAGCGACGGCCTGCTTGACCTTGGGCGAGATGATGTGGATGTTCTCGGCGATTATGTACATTCTAGCTACCTCCTTCCTGAACACGCGGTAGTTTGAGGTACCGGTAGATCGACCATCCTCGTACCAGGTACCAGCTTACCCATCTACGAATATCCTTCGCGCTACCTTTTGAACGGCTCGATACACCGCCGCCTCCGCTGGGAGTTCCACCAGCGGCCGCCCGGTGAACTCGAACTCGGCCATTGCCGCATCCTCGGGCACCGTGCCGATCAACTCCAATCCCGCCCGCTTGATGGCATCGGCCAGCGGTACGGGCAACTCCTCCATTTCCGCGCTCCCCGGCTCCTCTGCTCCTCCGCTCCCGCTCCGCAGCCGGTTGACGAGCAGGTATACGTGGCCCACGCCGATGTCTAGCTCGGGCACCATGTCGCGCATGCGCTGCGCGGTGATGAGCCCCCGCTGCGTGGGATCGGTCACCAGCAGCAGGACGTCCACATCGCGGGTCGTCCGGCGGCTGAGGTGCTCCATCCCAGCCTCGTTGTCAATCACCACGAAGTCGTACTGCTTTCCCAGCCGGTCCACGATCACCCGCAGCATCTGGTTGGCTGCACAGTAGCAACCAGGGCCCTCGGGACGCCCCATCACCAGCAGGTCCACCCGCTCCCCTTCTGTCAGCGCCATCTGTACCTCGTAGTCCAGGTACTCCTGCTTGCTCATCCCGCCGGGCATGGAACCGGCCAGCGCGCCGCTGGACTGCACCAGGCCGAGCATATCCTCGCGGATATCGCCGACCGTCTGCTCCGCCTCCATGCCCAGCACCATGTCGAGGTTGCTGGCGGGGTCGGCGTCTATGGCCAGGATGGCACCGCTGTGCTCCTCGAGTAAATAGCGAATGATGAAGGCGGTAATCGTGGTCTTGCCGGTGCCACCTTTACCAGCCAACGCAACCGTCGTCGTCAACTCTCCCCCCAATCACCTATGGGACAACGCATTACGCGTTATCCTCTCCGTACATCTGTCCCGGCCCTAGAACCTCCGGAACCCGCTCCCGCAACACCGCGCGGGCCAGGTAGCACAGGTGGCAGGCATCCACGTATGTCTCCTCGTGGGGCACATCGTACCGCTCCACCAGCGCCGCCGGCCCGCCTGCCAACAGCGGCCCGATGACAGGATGCGCCTGTGGGTCGTACGCGGCCACCACGTCCACCAGGGGCCGCTCGAACAGGCTGCCCATCGTCACCCCCTGGCAAAGATGGAGATTGCCCAGGTGATCCACGTGCACTCGGCCGGGATCATCCAACGTCTCGTGGGGACACTGCGTGAACTCCCGCCAGGGCCGCCGCGCCACCCCCTCGACCAACCTGACCGCCGCCCGGCCCTTGAACATAATCGGGCCGCTCTCCACCGGTTCGCCAGCGGCCTGCGCCGGATATCCGGCAGCCCCCTCCGGCACGTCGCAGACAAGGGTGCCCACCGGGATATCCAGTTGCTCCGCCGCCGCCACTGCGACCCGCGCGCGAGCGCTCATCACCTCGTCGTAGTGAAAGAGATCGGTGGAAATGGACAGGTACTGCACGAGGCCAGCCAGCGGCTGCAGCCACTCGACCGCGTCCTCAACCGTGCTGGCCCAGTACGCGTTGCTCAGGACACCCACGCGAAGCCCAAGCGCCGCCGCCTCCCGTGCTGCCTGCACCATGATCGGGTAGTACAGAAACGGCTCACCGCCCTCCAGATAGATCCATTCCACCGTCCCCAGCTCCTGCGCCTGGCGGTAGACGTCCCGGACTTGAGCCAGCGTCATTGTGCCCTCTTGCGACGGACTCCCCCACACGAAGCAGTGGTC
>JABAHP010001002.1_pt4 | contig 10591 bp, 15 predicted proteins | sample 7062081 | NCBI WGS metagenome assembly JABAHP01 (sample SAMN14534357, study PRJNA622989) | marine sediment metagenome | biome: marine biome [ENVO:00000428]; feature: marine pelagic biome [ENVO:01000023]; material: deep marine sediment [ENVO:00002113] | place: India: Gulf of Kutch | collected... | reverse complement strand
GCATCCCCCAGGCTGACCAGCTGGATGAGCTCCAAATCCTCCAAATTTTTATTATCAGCGCTCATTAGCTGCCGAACCATGGTGCGGGGTTCGGCTCCAGCCGTACCGACAAATATGCTCATTCCGGGCTTGATCTTGCCGGTCACTGTTTGCGGAGAAACAACCTTTGATGTCCAGTTTTCCGCATTGATGGTTTCCACTTCTAAACTCATTTTCCAGCCACTTCCAATGCATCCTGCAGGAGCGCCTTGACACTGGCGATCAGCTGGTCATTTTTAAACGGTTTGGTGATATAAGCATCAGCACCGAGCGCCAGTCCTCTGGCAACCTCGGCCTCATCACGCCGGGCGGTTAAAAAGACAATTTTAATGTCACGACAATCGGGATTTGTGCGAATTTTCTCGCAAACCTCCCAGCCACTAATGCCAGGAAGCATAATGTCCAGCAGCACCAGGTGGGGCTTGTTTGTGGAAATGAGACCGAGCGCATCCTCGCCCTTTTCAGCTACCCTTACGCAATAGCCCTGTTGCTCCATGAGAAACCGGATCGCCGCCGCCACCCCCGGCTCATCCTCTACGACGAGTATCTCTTTTGCCATAAAGTCACCTCCTTTGTGAGCACTGCCTGAATGGCCGTTTTCAAAGAGGCGTTTCGCCATCATCATTTGCGTCCGGCGACAGATTCCGCTTTGAGTATCTGAATTAGGCTGGTGATTTTGCTGCGCGAGAATTCGAATCAAAGTAAATTTAAGAAATGAAGACAGAAGACGTTCGACCTGCTTCACTGTGACAGATCAAAATGCACTTCAGATCAGAATGGCGTAAGTTCTATATGGAAGATAATGCGTTTTGATATTATTTTCAATCTAACAGTCAAAAAAAAGACAGCCCAATAGTCCGGGCTGCCTGGATTGCGTTCCTGGAAACATGCACATCTGGCAGGTTATTTTTGAAAAAACATCCTGAATCTTATCCCGGCGCCTTCAAATGAGGTTCTTACAATTTCGCCGTTGGCCATGATCGTCTTGCGCACACCGGGGAAATCGAATTTGATGGCGATCTCCTGCCCTACAAATAAGCGTTGGTGGGTATCAATGAAAATGCCACCTGAGCTGATATTATTAATGGGTGCCTGAAAATCGCCTTCCATGGTCTGGCAGTCCGCTACCACCAGTCGGTGCCCGTTGACATTTTTACGGGCATCTTTTCTTCTTTCCAAATTATCGATTTGGCCGTTTGGGATGAATTGGCTGTACATTTTAGAGATCTTCCTTGGTTATGTTTTTGGCGTTCGGTTCCCCTTCTGATACCATCGACCAGATATACAAGTGTTGTGCCAAATTTTTAACTGATTGATATTACCTAAATTTTATAGAATTGTGCCTCATTTTTCATCCAAATATTATACAAAATGAAACACGCCTGTGATCTTTTTTAAACACAGGAATCCGGTGTACTTTTTACCCAAATGAAAGCGCGGACGAAATCAACCATCATCATCCGCGCTTTCGGCAATTGTTGGCGATCAGGTGCTGGTCTGCGATATTTCTTCTCTGCCTACGCTCGTGGGCACTCCCTCATACGGCGTTCGTCTGCTTGACTTGATAGTCTTAGGATCCCGCATCGTCTTTAAAATATCGATGCTGTCTTTGAGCCCCTTGTTTATGCGGCGCATTTCAATAGCCATCCCCGCGAGCTGTGCTACGGCCTGGACGAAATTGACGTCATTTAAGGTAAATTCCCAGGGCTCGGCAGTGTAAACCCGCATGCTTCCGATGAGCCGATCTCCGATAAGGATCGGAACCGCAAGAATCGAGGCGATGCCTTCTTTTTGGGCCTCTTTGGGGTATTGAAGCCGGGGGTCATCGGTCACGTCAAAAATGGCGACCGGCTGGGCATCCTGCAGGGATGACGCAATTGAATGCAGGGCACTGATCGGTCCTTTGTTTAGGTAATCATTGCTCAATCCATAACTGCCGGCAAGTTTGAGCTCTTTGCTTTTTGGGCTGAAGAGGAACAGCGTGCAACCTTTCACATTGAGGGCGTGGGTGACACTTTCCACGGTGATCAAGATAATCTCTTCCGGATCCCGAATCGTGGAAATGGCTTTGGTAATACGAATCAGAGTTTCATAGTTAACGGTGGGCTTGTCCATGGTAACCTCCTTTCTGTTGAGTGGTGAACGGCCAGGAGGGGCTCAACACGACGGAAGATAAATTCGGGTTACCTTGTCAAAACCTATGAACGATGGGCTGAAAATTCGGTTTCAAACCGGTGGTGCTTAACGCATGCGAAGTCGTCTGAAATGTGACCGCAGATCAATGATGAGCGCTGAGATGTCGCTTTACGAAAAAGCCAGCTTAGTGGTCGGATGCAACGGTTAGGTCCGCTGCCGGCGTATGGTGGTCTTGTCCCCTCAAAAATTAAAATAGACGCTTACTTATCTAATTACAAGAAAAAAATTAGAAGCTGTGTCAAATTCGCATTAATTTTCATGCAAAAAAATATCGCGGCGCTCGACAACAGTGTAACGGCCGATGCCCTGCCTGCGGTCATTGTCCGATCGGCGATCTTGGCCGGATCTTCGATCTCGTTGCATATAGATGAATTGCCTTTTTCGGCGCTCGATGCCGGAGCGCGTACCACCTCTGTCTCTGATAAAATTTGCAATCATAGCGATCCTCCTTCGGGGGGATCATTATCTTCATGGGGCAGCTGTCAGGTGGATGGGGTGATCTATGCCTCTTGTAGTTGTCTATATTACAACGAGATTGCACAGGTCAACCAAATTAGAGGAAAAAAGTCCGGGGCAAACAGCTCAACCGGGTCATTTACCGGCCAGAAACAGGAGGGGCAGTGGTGTAATCGCCAGGCTCACCAACAGAAGGTATCGGGGGAAGGAAAACAGTTTGCTCATGCCGGCAATCAATCCGATGCCGCCCCCACCGCCGATCAGTGCATTGCCGGGCAGATTCAACAGGAGAGCAATCATCAGGTAGCGATGTTCAAGCAAAAAGGGTATAATTTTGGATGGCGCGCTTTGCAGCAAAACATCAAATCTTTCTTTACGATTCAACGGTTCCAGTTTGATCATCAACTCCCGGGCCTTGTTTAGATGCAGCCACCCCACAAACCGGGCCAGGGTCTTAAGCGGAATCAACCGCCCAATGGCAAAGCTCAGCGACAGGGACAGCAGGGTGCACAGATAGACCAGCACCACACCCTGCGGGCCGAGCATAACCATCAGGGCCAGCCCCAGCTCGATGCCCGGCACAAATGGCAGCGTCATCCACAGGATATAGATCCCGATGGACAACCACAGCATCGTCATCATCAAATTCTCATGCTCGGGCCAGAGCTGAAATTCGAGTTTATGCACCACCAGGCCACCGCCATAATTGATGAGCACCAGAATTCCAATCAGCAAGAAAATTTTAATCAGCAATTTGAGCTTGGGCGTTTCAGCAGGTGCCTGGTGGACCTCAGACATAGTGATCACCGTATTGTTATTGCAGCGTTCCCCTGAACCAATATTCCCGATAGGTGGTCCAAAGCCATCTTTTCTTGGTCCATGAATAATCGACGACCATGGTATCGCCCTGCAGGGTGCCTTTCCAATTCATCTTGCCATGGGTGGGGCTGAGGGTTTCAGCCTCAAAATGGATCAGATTCCCTTCTGTCCAGGCCGTATAGGGACCACCCGTAAATCCATATTCAAAACACATGGATGAAGTGAATAGGCCGTCTTTGAAGACCAATACATCTTCATGGTGGGTTTTTTTTCCCTTTTCCCCTGTTGGCCCTTTAAAACTTTTTCCGTCCAGAATATGTGAGACAGTCGCCGTCACCANNTTTTTCCGTCCAGAATAAGTGGGACAGCCGCCGTCACCGCCGGGTTATTTTGGCTATCCTCGGCTTCCACCATCAGCGGCCCAAAGCACAGAGCTGTAACAATGGCTATAAAGGAGAGAACTGAATATAAAGTGCATGGTTTTAGAATCATCAGAAATAAGCTCCTTGATGATTCCAAGTTAAATCCGGATAACAAGCGTGTAAAGGGGGGCGGCAGGTCTTTCCGTTGAGGTGCTTGAGCCTGTTGGGCCAATTTAGTGACTAATTTGAAACGCTCAATTTAGTCCAAGCTGTTGAAAAGAGCAAACAATAGCCCCCTGATCTTGGGGGACATCTCATCAAATTGCATGCCGATTGCCAGTGCTTTGGCCCCGCTATGCACAACTTCGCGGCGCCAGGCGATCTTACCTGAGATTTTCAGCAGCAGTGTGTGGGTGACCACACTGACATATATCTTCGCATTGGTTGCACTTTCGTACAGCGTAGAGATGTTCCAGGGCTCGGATATTTTGCTATGATCAACGGTGATGCTCATGCCGCCAATTGAAATATCTTCTGATGCGCCCTCAAGGTATATGGCTTCATCAGGTGAATGCTCTGGATATATTTCCAGCTCCAGCATCAGGGAAAATTTATGGCGGGTTTCCTTTCGAATGATTTCCGGAGATTCCTCCTGGTCGGACAGCGAGCGGATACTCAGCAAGTCGATAATCCCCAGCTCGATGTTGGGGTATTTACGACATATGCGCATCAGTTTTTCTTTGGGGACCCTGACCAATTCTGTCGGTTCTATGGTTTCGATATAGGACTGAGACCTTTGTTCTTTGTTGAAGGGATAAATATCACCAAAAAAATCATTTTCCGCCAATTCCAGGGTGGGTTTGCGAAACACTTTTCTTTGATTTTGCAGTGTCAGGTAAATGGAATCCTTCAATCGGCCGGATACGATAAAAAACAGATGATCTTCAGGATCGCCAATTTCTTTTACCACCTGATTGGCCGGCAAGCGCATATTTTCAAACAGCGAGCAGAGCGCCTTTAATTCATGGATGGTTAATTTAGAAAAGAAATGACCGATCGGCAGTTTTTTATTCTGGTTGCTGTCGAGCTCGGTCAAAAAGGCCTTCACATTTTGATCGGACGGCATCTCAATATGCCACTGGGAAATTTTGGCGACAATGGCCGGCAACATCTTGCCGCTGTTCAAAAAAAGGATAGCGGTCCGATTATAGGCTCTGGCCGCGCCATCGTGCATCTTATTNNATTTCGAGCATCAACTCAATTGAGTTGATCACAATCGAACCGTCAATAATATGCTCGATGGTGTTTTTATCGATTTTGAATTGATGCAGTGCAGATTTTTTAATAAATTCAGGTACTTTCAATTGAACCACCTTCTATCTGTATTTGCCGGTCAGTTCAGAATGTTAGCTAAATTCAAAGGTTTCATCTGCCCAAAAAAGGATGGAACTAATATCGGCAATTTCCTGTAAAATCTTAAGATGTTTAATAAATAAAGATTTCAATGGTCTCGCCGATAATAAATTTATGAGGCAGACTGAGAGACGAAAAAGTCCCAGAGTTCCCATCTGTGATCCGATCGCCTTTTTAAGTCTGGATTCAAACGGTAGGTCTTCGCATCACAACGTCGCCATGGTTCGTGATGTGAGCAAGACGGGGATCCGGATTGAAACATTTCAGGCTATCAGCTCAGAGGATATTATCTTGATGTTTTTCGATCTGGATAAAAAGCAAATGGAAGTGAGGGGTGCGGTTATTTATTGCGTCAAAAATGATTGCGGTCTGTACAATGTTGGCATCAATCTAGCCGGCACTTTCTCAGAAAACCGGGAATTTGTAAAAGCACTGGTTAAATCCTACCACTATATGAAGAAAAAATCGCATCTATCCATTTCACCCGGCCTCCAGAATTAGTTAATTCGTTATTAAGTCAAATAAATAGGGGGACGCCCATAAAATTATAAGTTTCGTGTTTTATTTTTAGCCGTCACCAGAAATTTGCATAGAAACTTATAATTTTATGGGCGTCCCCTTACTTTTTATTTTCACCTTATTGACCACACTTTATTTTTCAGCTATCAATTTCGAAGTTGAAAGTGCAATTGTTGTCTTTAAAGGAGGATATCAATGGGTTGGTTTGGAAAACTAGCTTTAGGATCATTGGGTATGCTGCTGGGCGGGCCCCTTGGCGCCATTGCCGGAGCAGCGATGGGGCATGTCCTGATCGATAAAAAGACTGATTTTATCAGACAGGATCCCAGGGCCATACCGCGACCCGAATTTGAATATGCTGAGCAAAGCCAGGCGGCCTTTTTTATCAGCTTGTTTTCAATCCTGGGCAAGCTTTCCAAAATAGACGGGGTGGTCACCAGAGATGAAATTGCCGTTGTGCAGGATTTTATCAACAATTTGCCGATTGATGAAACCGAAAAGCAATTTGCCCGGCAGGTTTTCAACGAAGCCAAAAATTCACCCTACCGGATCGATGATTTTGCCACCCAGGTGTACCAGGCGGTAAAAGACCAGCCCACTTTGCTTCACTCCTATTTTGATCTCCTATTCAAAATCGTTGCGGCCGACGGCACTTTTCATTCTGCCGAAGAAGCCGCATTAAAGAGAGTGAAAGACATTTTTAATATCAGCGATAATCAATATGAAGACTTAAAAGCAGTCTATTTCGATGACCTTGATAAACATTACAAAATGCTGAACTGCACACCTGAATCAACAAACGAAGAAATCAAATCCAACTACAAGAAATTGGTCAAGGACTTTCATCCCGACGTCATTATCTCAAAAGGACTTCCGGAGGAATTTATCGAATTTGCCTCAAACCGGTTCCGTGAAATCCAGGAAAGTTACGAAAAAATAAGGCAAGAACGAAACTTTTAATCCAACGCATGTAAAGAACGGACCATTTCCTTAAAGCAAAACCTATAAACAACATGCCTACCAGATGCAGTCAATGCCACGCTGAGGTTGAGACCGGAGAAGCGCACCTTCACCATGCAAAAGCTTTGTGCGAGGAATGCTGGATGGAAGTCCGTGCGACGCCGACGCGCAAAACGCACTGGCAGTATCTTCAATCCATAAAAACCGAGTATTTAGTTCGGTCTAAAAAAGATTAATTCTGGCCCGTCTCCGGTTATCGCTTCCTAAACTGCTAAACAGGCCGCCAGCTGAATAGACCAAGGAGGCAAACATGCTGTTTTTCCAGATCGTGGGAATTGTTTCCGTTGCCCTCTTGTTGATCATCATCATTTTATTTTTTCTTTATCTGCTTATCAGAAAAGATGTCACGCCGCTGATGGCCGATGAGGAAATGCCGGTTCTTGTGCCGCTGCCGATCCCGACGAAGAATAGGCCCTTTATTATGCGGGTGCTGGTATGGTTGTTCGACATTCGCAAGTGGCAACTCAAACACAACTGGCATTTCTTACGGGAAAATGGCGATGAGATCGTGCTTCCCAAAGATTTTAAGTTTGACGGCGCCTCCATTCCCCGTATTTTCTGGGCCATCCTCAGCCCGGTGGGTTTGCTGTTAATTCCCGGCTTGATTCATGATTATGGATACCGCTTTAATCAATTATGGCGCAAAAACGCCAGCGGTCAAATCGAGCCGTATATGAAAAACGTCGGGCGCAAGGCGTGGGATGATCTGTTCCGCGATGCCGGGCTGCAGGTTAATGGTTTTGCGATCATTGACTTTATCGCCTGGATCGGCCTGCGCGTGGGTGGATTTTTAGCATGGCGTAAACACCGGCAGGAAAATGAAATCCCGGAACCGCCCGTTATTTGAATATGTTTAAATGATCACACGAGGAATTGAAAGATGAGCACCCTTTTTCTGATCGGTATTGCCGTTATGGCCGGGGTCGCGGTTACCCTCCAGGCGCAATTTATGGGATTAATGGATCGCTCTCTGGGAACACTGACCAGCGTTTTTATCACCTATGCCGGCGGCGGGCTTGTGATTACGCTGCTGTTGGCCGCTTTGCACGGCGGCAATCTAAAAAACTGGCAAAGTGTTCCCTGGTATGCATACAGTGCCGGGTTACTGGGCCTGATTATTGTCGGATCCATCGGTTATGTTGTGCCTCGGTTGGGGGTTGCCAAAGGATTTACATTAATCGTCGCTTCCCAGTTTCTGATTGCTTCTTTGATCGATCATTTCGGTTTTTTTGGTGCAACAGTGCGCCCGATGGAACTTACGCGTTTGCTGGGCCTATGCTCTATGCTGCTTGGCGTCTGGTTGGTGGTTCGATGAATTTTTGTCAACCGAGCTGGTTTGCGGCAAGTCTTCGACATATGAATATCCGGAAGCGCATCTGCGATTATTGAGGTCGAATGACGATATAGTGCCGGGTAAGGTAGGTGATCGCGTTGAACCAAAAACCCACTTTATGGGCCTGCGTCGCATCGCTTTTGGGGCTGCTGCTTTTGTTTGTGATTTGTTTTTTGGTGCTTGTAATTTTCTAAATACAAGCTTTCAGATGGGAAAGAGATAACAGTGGAATTTTTCATATTCCCGTATGACACGACACTAGCGCGCAACCACAATCAGCAGTGAGTTCTGCAGGCGTATTCTCAGCGCGGCCATGTTTTCCGGCTCATGGGGCAACGTTTGAAGGGCATCCGCAGGCGGTTGCAGTTTGCTGAGAATTTTGGACAGCCGGTCAATTTTTGTTGCGCAGCTGGCATTTTCAAAAGCACGGGTTTCGCCGGTTTGCATATGCTTCACACCAATCATTGAACGCACCACGCCAACGACTTCACCGCTCATGTTTAGCAGCGGACCGCCGCTGTTGCCCGGCTGGATGGTTACGGTTGTTTGATAGCTGGCCGGATCATTTTGCAGTCCGGACAATTTGCTGATGACGCCATCTGTCAGCTTGGGGGTGACTCCCATCTCATCAATACGGGGAAAGCCCATGGTAAACACTCTGGCGCCGACATCGATGTCGGTGGTTGCCAGCGGAAGGGCCGGTGGCAGCAGCGCGGTGTCAACCACCTGCAAAATGGCGATATCGTGAACGGCATCCGATAGGATGGGTCGGGCTTTTATCTGTTGGCCGGAGGCGTCTAAAAGTAAAATTTCTGCGGCCGAGTCTACCACATGATGATTGGTAATCACATAGCCCGCTGAGACCGGCCATCCGGTACCGAAAGCGGCGCCGGCAAAAGATGCGATACGGGAGTCGGCATCCTGAATGTGTTTTTTGCTTTCGATTTCGCAGCTGAGCTGCTCGGCCAGGGGGTGATCGCCGGCAAGTTCAGCAATTGAATCATAGGCCTGCCGGGCACCGCTGAGATTATCATTTTTTAGATGCGTCAAACCGCTCTTAAACAACCATCCGATGGCGATATCCAGATGTTGCGTTGCATCCGTATCGTTTTCGGTGACATCACTGGCATTGAGCATACCCAGGCCGTATTGGGCGATTGCCAGATCCTGCTCGGCGGCTTTTAGATACCAGGATTTGGCCTTGCTGCGGTCACAGTGAATGCCGCGTCCCTGGGCATACATATTGGCGACATTATACTGGGCATATGGATGGCCTTTTTGTGCCGCAGCGAGAAACAATTCAAATGCTTTGGCGTAGTGCCCGGCGTCATAAGCCTGCCACCCCAGGTCATAGCGGGATGTGGATGAGGCTGATTTTGCTTGGATTGTCGGGCTGGATAAGAACAGTAGAAGGCATACGGCCGACACGATCATCGGCCAGCGAAGCGTTATCATATGTGCGGATTCTCCATTCCGAATCAGATATTTTAATTATAGTCGAATTTATCCAAATCGTCAATTTTGGCTGTCCAGGTGCATGCTCCGCGTCCGGCCGGCAACATCGCCTGCAAATCACGTCAATTTTATCCGGCTGCCCAACTGTCTGAATATTGTTGTAAATTTAATGTCTTACCGCTGCCTTTTTTGCATTTTTAATCACAATATGAGAAAATGGGCTTAGCTATTGACAATCCACTGCTAGCAAGGAGCAGACCATGCAAAGTTTTAGCAACGGACTGGAACTCAAAGAAATGGGTCCGGATGGCAGCGTCGATCGCGACAGAGCCATATTGAACTACATCCGCAAATCATTACGGGCAACTAGGCCCTGGACCCGTTTGCTGTCAGTTTTGGGATTTATCGGCACCGGGCTGATGGTTCTGGCCGGATTGGGTGTGATTGTGGGTGAAACTTTTATTCCGGTATCTGAAAAAACGCCGCCGTTGGTATTTATGGGCATATTATATATTCTGTCCAGCGTATTTTATCTGGTACCATCGATCTGGCTTTCAAAATTTTCAACGGCCGTCAGCGTATTTTTGAAGTCCGGCGATGCGATCGAACTGGGCAAAGCCATCGCGTATCAGAAATCGTTCTGGAAATTTATCGGTATCCTGGCGGTGGTGTCCATTGCGCTAATTGTTCTGGGGATTATCGCCGCGATTTTGATTCCGACCCTGATAACGTTTCGTGGATAACCTGTTCTGTAACTAATTACAGCCTATTCGAGTATCACTTCTGATGACACAGCCTGATTCAAATAAGCCCGCGTGCATTTTGGCGGCTTTTGAGCCGTGCACGGTGTTTTTTTGCTGGTCCTTTTTAAAATCGGATACCCTGATGAGGCCATGGCGGATTCCGGTGCCTGGATAGGTCCGCTCATATTTATACAGCTGTTGTATGGTGTTGTGATGCAGTTGTGGCATGGTCGACC
>JABAHP010002004.1_pt1 | contig 10596 bp, 13 predicted proteins | sample 7062081 | NCBI WGS metagenome assembly JABAHP01 (sample SAMN14534357, study PRJNA622989) | marine sediment metagenome | biome: marine biome [ENVO:00000428]; feature: marine pelagic biome [ENVO:01000023]; material: deep marine sediment [ENVO:00002113] | place: India: Gulf of Kutch | collected... | reverse complement strand
GGGTCCGGCAGGATCAACCGGAATTAATTCATTTGAAGTAATTTCAAAAGACTTAAACTTTTAATTGGAATTGATATTTTGTCGTTCTTAGGAGTTCTTAATTAAACTTTCTTCAGTTATATTTGTTAAAAATATAACTACATTTTTTATACCGCATCTTTGATTTAACTCTTCATTTAACGGAAGTTTACCGCAATCCAAGCTTACACCGGTAAAGATACGATTTGCTAATATATTTAAAGGTACAATGTATTTTAAATTTTTTTGTTTATTAGCAGAAGCTTGAGTAATTCTTAATAAATTTTCGTACTTTAAAAATCTCTTTTAAAATTAAAGGATATCATTTGAATAAGAGAATTTAAGATATAAAATGCATCTTAAAGATAAAATTGGTATTCATTTAGACCAAATAAAACAACTTAAAGGCGTTGAAAATGCAGTTTTAACTCAACGAGATGGTAATCCTATTCAATCTACAGGTGTCTGGTTTTCAAAAGATGAAATATTCAATGTAAGTTCAGCAACTAGTGCAATCTTTAACGTGGGAATACATTTACACCCTAAAGATTTGAAATATATCCTGATAGAAGGGAAAAAGGCAAAAATTCTGATAGCTCCATTAAATAGTCCATTACATAGCTCCTTAAATAAGGTCTTGGAATCTCAAGGAATTTTAGATACAAATCATGAATTTTTTATTGCAATTACAGCACAACCAAATATAAATTTGGGAGGTATCTTCCTACAGACTAATGAATGTTTAAAAAAAATAAAAACTACTTTAATAACATCAGGAGAATCCTTTAAACCCCCTTTAATACAGTTTAATAATCAGAAAATTCAAAGTATTATAGAAGGTTTTAATGTTAAAGAAACAGAAGTTTTTGATCTAAGATTGTCAGCCTTTTCATTAAGTTTCTCAGAGACAATATCTCTAGAATTAAAAAAAGTCTTAAAAAACATTTCAGTAACAATTCCTGATTTAAAGTATGCTTTCATAACAATTGAAGGTGGATTTATTGCTTCCAAGTTCCTAAAAAATGTTGAGACCGATAATGAACATTTAGACAAGATTTCAGCAATGAGTTATTCATTGTTCCAAACTGCTAATAGATGTGCATGGTTATTGAAAAAAATGCAAGCAGAGAGGATTTTACTGGATTGTCAGAACTCATTTCAATTTATAGATGGGTTAGGAAAAGCTATTTTTAGTACAGAAATCGGAAAAATGAGACAGAAATTAGGGTTGATACGGTTAATTCTTCCGCAATTTTCAAAAAAAATTGATTCTCTTATTAAAAAAGCCTCAGAAATTCAAGATCATCAAACATTTGACATAAAGAGAATGTTAGGAGAATTAGTAATAAAATAAGAAGGTGAAATCATGAATTTTTTTGAATTTCTAGATAGACTGAAACGCAATAATAATTCAATAATTTTGTATTGTTTACTAAACAGAATTCCTATAATAGTTTTAGGTGAAGATTCAGATAAAATTGATGACTTTTTGATTGAACTTTCTGAACTAGTTCATTTTCGAAAAGAATATGTATTTTATACTGATTTTGTTTCAAGAGAAGATTATGAAAATCTAATAGCAAATGAAAATATAGACTATAATTATCAACGTGCGCATGTTAGATGCCCTTGCAATGTTTCGTTCAAAGCTTTAAGTCAATTTGATAATCTTTATTCATGGCTTATTGGATTAAAGATACCAGAGAAAAAAGAAGAATTAATTTATATTAAAAACTTAATAAAAAGAAATACAGATAACTTACTTTATATTACAATTACATCAAACACAATATCGATAGAAATAATGGGTGTTAATTCAAAATTAATTGATTTATCTCTTGAACAAAATATCTTCAAAAAAATTTCTCAAGATACTGAAAAATCTATAATTAAAATGAAAAGAGTTTTATCCGATAAAATAACAACAAATCAACTGGATAAAGATTTGTTAAAAACCTTACTAGACTTTGAAGTCGAGAAAAATGAATTAAAAAAGAATATTTTCAAAAGAGAGATTCAAAATTTCTATTCAGGGTCAAAAAGAGCATTTTTTATTTTATCTAGATTAAATTTGTTGAATAATATTGGGATTCAGACAAAAGTTAGTAGTAAAACCCTATTAGAAACAATTGATTATGAAGAAGCACCAATTGATCGAATCTGTTCATTTATTAAAAAGGAGTGGGGAGATGATTACTTAGATCTAATTGAAGATGGAAAAAAAGCTATTATGGGTGATAAAATAGTCTCACTTTGGGGTTAGAAAATAATATGATATTTAATTATGAAAATAAGACTTTACAAGTTAAGATAGTATATTATGGTCCTGCAATGTCAGGAAAAACTACATCAATCAAGTCTCTTTTTTCTTATTTTAAAAAAGAACATTCAGTTAAATCTATTGATAGTTCTGTTGGTCGTACTTTATTTTTTGATTTTGGTGTTTTACAATTTAAAGGAATTGAATGGAGCCTAAAATTTTTAATTTATTCCGCTACAGGTCAAGATTTTTATGCAAGTACACGTCCAGCAACGTTAAATGGTGTAGATGGATTAATTTTTGTTGTTGATTCACAAGCTGAATACTTGGAACATAATATTAGATCTTGGAATGAACTTAAAACAATATTTGGATCTGAGTTTTATAGAATTCCCATTGTAATCTCATTGAATAAATGTGATCTATTAAGTTTAAACAATTTAGAAAGAAATGGCTTTTTATCACATATAGATTTTAATAGGTTTAGATATATTTCATTTAAGAAAACAATAGCAATAGAAGGAAAAGGTGTATTAGATACTTTTAATGAGTTAATCAACTTTCTTTTTCCACAATTGAAAATAAATCTTGGTGTTATTAATTAAATCTTAATCTAACTTTTATTTTCAACCTTTTTATACATATTTTTTGAAACTCTTTTAATAAAACCATGTAAATAGAACTGTTTAAGTAAATTTCTCACTTTTCGAACTTGTGAAGCATCAATACCTAAAACACTCATTAGTTGAAAAATGGAAAATTGGTTTGGTAAATTATCCTTAATATTATTATATAAGCCCGTTTTTAATTCACACATTTTTTTGTTGTATATTACTCAAATTAAATGAAGAAGGCTATTTATATTTTATTTAAATTACGAAAATTTAATAGGTGGAGTTTAGGTTTTTATAATCCTCAAAGTAACTATAACTTATCATTCCTACTTATTGTAGATCATCCTTGTCTAGTTTTTTTCATCGAATATTTACAACCCTCTTTAACTCCATATATTCTTAATATGATTTATTTACATTTTTATTTTTGTGAGAAGGTGAGAAATAGCTTAAATTTTATTGCACTACTTATTTAAATTTCACGAAATTCTTTAAAATTATCTCCAATTGGTGCTTCTCCATCACCATAAATCTGATATAATCCTGTTCTTCTCGCACATTCAGAGAAACTACGATACACGTCTTTTCTTTGCTCATATAAAGCACAAGTGTTATAAATAATTGGATTCCAAATATATAATTCATGATCAGGTTCATACCATAGTTTTTCATCTTTTAATACTTGTTTGAAATCTTCTTCTCCTATAACTTCTGAGAGATCTTGTTTATTTAACATGATAATTAGAGGAATTTCTTTAATTAATTTACCTCTTGTGACATTTTTCAATTCTTTTAAAGATTCAATATTATCTTCAAAAAAGTGAGTTTGTGAATCAACTGTAAATATAACTCCATCCGTACCCTTGAATATCTTTTTTCTTAAAGGTGAAAATCTTCTTTGACCTGCAACGGTATATACATGATAAAAAACTTTTCCACGACTTTTTTGTTTTGTAGATTGAAAGATACCACGATCAAAATATAATGTTGATCCAGAGGCCATTGAAATTTTTGTTAAATTTCCAGTAGGTTCAATATCTTTTTCATTTTCTTTAGTAAATCTATAAAGTGTATCTACAATTGTTGTTTTTCCTGATCCTGCCATTCCCCAATATAAGATTTTTATATATACTTTATGATCTGCTGTAAACCGTACCATTAAGAATCTTCTCTTAAATATTAAATTTTTTCAGTAAAAAAAATCGTTCCTTTGGATATATTTCGTGATGAATTTAAATGACGAAATATTCTTGTAATTTTTATTAAAATATATTAATAGGTATTATTATAATTTAGTATTTATAATTCCTTTGTGATATTTTAACTTTTTGTCTAAACTGTTTATATAAGTAGTAACTTCTGATATTCTTTTAATGCGTTCATTCAAATTCTATATAAGTTTTACCAAGTCTAATTTTATAATTACACCACAGGATAAGTTTACTATAAATATCTCCAATATATCCTTCTCTAATAATTAAATTTATAACATCTGAGTACATGATTTTTCTTCTCCCTCTAATTTTACTTCTAAGTGTTTCTATAAGACTCTCTAATATTTTACAGTTATTAACTGAGAGATTTTTTATTTTATCCACACTGTTAGAGGTTTGATTCATCAAAATTCAGTTTTTTCATGTATTTGTTTTTATGTTCTAAATTTTTAAATTAGACTATTATAGCTCTGAATTGATCCTTTTAAATTACCACATTTTTACTTTTAATCTTCTCTCTCTTTCTCTAAATAATTTCATTATATTTCATAGAAAGGAGATTCTTGCTAGAAGTATTGTCATTTTACAAAATCAATAAAAAATATACCATAGATTCTAAGCTTAAAATAATCGTAATAAAGTGATAAAAATTAGGTCAATTGAAAGTTATATAAATGAAAACGAGAGTTGTCCTGAATGTGAAGGGAAAGTAATTGTAAATAGCTTTGAAATAATCTGTAAGGAATGTGGGTTAGTGATTAATAATTTTTTTAAAGAATCTGCTTTTGTTTTTAATGATACAAAAACTAAAAATAGCTTGAACAAACAATACGTTGCCTTGGGTGAAAGAACAGATTTTATAGGAGGGCTAGGTTCATTCATTGATTATGAAAAATCGAAATATTTGAAAGATAAAAATGGAAAGCTTTTACCTCCAGGTGATCAAAAATTATTTAGGAGATTAAAAAAAAATTATGCCCAATTTTTGCGTATCAAAAATCATGAAACAGAATATAGAGTTTTTAATATTTTAAATAAAATTACATTATATCTCAATCTTAATAAAAATATTCGAAATAATGCTGCCTATTACTATAAAAAAATAATAAAATCTGAAGAAAAGGTGATTAATAATATTTCACTTATCGCTTTTTGCATTTTTTTTGCTGCGAGAAGAGAGTTCCATAATGCTCCTATTACTATTAATGAAATTTCAAAAGCTTTTCAAAATTTCGGACATCGAGTAAATCCTCGATTAATTTTGAGAGACGGGATAAAATATAAACATCATTTAAACGATGATACAACACCTCATAAAAGTGAAGATTATCTCATAAGATTAATTGATGAAGTAATAAAACATAAATTTCTAAAAGACAGATTAATGAAAAAAGAAGTAATGTGGTCTGAAGGTGAATTTCAAAATAATTTAATAAGAAAATGCCGTGAAATTTTAAAAAAATTACCTCTATGGCAAAGAGGAGGACGGAATCCTTTTATCTTGACCGGAGCAATAATATATTTAGCGGATAAGTTATTAGCTAAAGATAATAATCAAAAAGCAATTCTCACACAAAAAATCATTTCTGAAGCAACTAGGATAGCGGAATATTCTATACGAGACCACTATGTAAATCTATTAAAGCCTATGTTTATGAATTGAATGAATTTCTAAACTCCACATTAGTATGTAAATTCAATTATCATTTTTTTCACTCTTTTTCAATTATGTTTTGCTGACATAAAAAAGGATTTGATTGTATGAACTTTTTTATACTATATAAATTTAATATTATTAGCTTATTAGAATAAAATAAATTACACTTCTTCTGCTTCTGTAGTGTAGTACGGTCAATCTTTTATAGTTTTCATTAAACTATGATTAGGATTAAGCATACGAGGCTCTCACCCTCGGGACCCGGGTTCGAATCCCGGCAGAAGCATAAATTTATTGGGATTATAGTTATTTTTAAGTATAAATTGTAGTAATAATAATTATGTTTATAGGAAATATTTAGTTTTAATTTTCTTTCCTGAATGATAATTTATTAAGGATATCAAGACAATTTAATAATATCTTAGTAAAATTTTCAATTGCTTGTAATTGAGTTTCGCTTCTCAATTTTTTAATTATAATCTCAATTTTCTCGAGAATAGCGTCCTCTAATGAAGAAAATAAGTCAATTTTCCTATTATTAAGGTCTTTTCCTTGTCCTTGTTGGTATGTTTCTCTTTGTTCAGGCGTCTTTTCTTTAAAAGAACCATCATTAACAATTAAAACATTTCTGTTGCATGTTGGACAAAAGTTATCTCCATCTTTATTTCTAAAAATTGGATTATTACAAACTGGACAAGCCATATTTAACATTGTATTCCCAGATCTAAGAAGATCTGCCATTTTTTTTATATTATCGTTTATTTTAATCACAGTTTTTGTTAATTAATCCAATTTGAGTTTTAGAAAGAGAATTTCTATTTTATATAATTTATTCTTTTTCTCGTATTTTTAATAAATTTACAATATACCCTGAGATTCTGTTCCTTAGATGTTTTGAATCTATTTCAAGATATTTATCTAATAATCTCTTATTTATTTCAAAATCTGTAGTAAATACATTTGGATATTTAGATATTAATTCTTTCGAAATATTTTTGATTAAAACAGTTCTTACTTTACCCATCTCAATTCCGTCTATTAATCTTTTCTTATTTTGAAATTAAATATTTGGTAAAATAAATTTTTTTGGAATTATTTGAGTTTTTATAGATTGAGCTAGAGAAATATGATGTGAAGAAAAAATATGTAGTTATACTTCCAATCTTAATAATATTAGAAGTGTTTTGTGTTATCAATTGTGTAAATGCTTTCAGTTATAATCTAATTAGTTTTAGTACGGATCAAACTGAATATTATATTGATGATTCTATTAGAATTAATGCTTCTTGGGAATTGAACTACAATGATAATATTGAAATTGCTTATATTCAAATTCATATAGTAAATCAGTTTGATAGTTTTATATGGAATTCTTCACAATACGATCAAATTGGCACTTATGAGGAGAATTGGACAATTAATATTGAAGATTTTAATTTAAATATTGAAAATTCTACCTTTATTCTCAAAATAAAGTTTTATATCTTTTATTTTCACATAGATACTGCAAGTACTATGAGTAATTATCTTGATACTATAGATATTAGAGTTGTAAAAAGAGAAATCTCATGTGAGCTAATTGGGTATAAAGATCAGATAAATCTAGGGGAAGTTTTATCTTTAGAAGCTAGATTTTTTGATACAATTACTAATAATACTCAATTTTTTACTAATCAAACCGTTGAATTTTTGATTTCTTTTAATGATTTAATAATACACCAATGTAATTACACCACAAATATGTCTGGTGTAATTAACATTCAGTTGTTTTCACTCACTCATTTAAAACTTGGGCTTAATTTTTTAATATTTTCAATAATAGACAATAAGATATACAATGATTCAAGAATTATTTATGAAGTCTATGTTGATAAAAATGACCCAATTATAGATATTCTTAATTTTACTAATGAACTTAAAAAAAGTGAAGATTTAGATTTGAAATTGCATTGCTATTATTATATTAATCATTCCTATGAACCAATTGCAAATTTTAAATTATTAATTGAAATTTTTGATAACAATTCATTAACTTTTATCAGGGAATACGTAACTGATAATTCTGGAGTATTAGAAATTTCGATTCCTCAAAATTCTTTTAATTACGATCAAGATGCTCAAGCTTTTACTATTCAGGTTTCTTTAAATGAGACTCAGTATTTAGATAATAAAACTCTTTCTTTATATCTCTATTTAAATCAAACTAATTATGCTGAAATACTTAAAACAATTCAAATTAAAATTTTCTCATTTACTTCAGTTCTAATCATAATGTTGATATTTCTTTCATATATAATTCTTAATAAAAAAAGTAAAAATGAGAAACTCCTTACAGAATTGATTATTAGACATTAATCCTAAGATCTAAGTACCGAAAAAATTCAAGTACTGTATTTGATTTACAATTTTAAATTAAAATTTATTTTAAACATATAAATATCGAATTATCTTCAATTGGATCTTAATTTCAAATCAAAATTGTACCAAATAGATTTTTTTTTGAAAATTTAGAGGTTATCTTTTTTATAAAATTTAGAATTTAGTGATTAAAAATTATTACTCTGTACTTTCTTATAAATGAATGTTTTCTTTAATCATCATAAAATCCCATTAAATGAATTATACACACATGGAATACTTTGAAGAATTATTAAAGAGAGAATCATTGTTCAAGGACGAAGGCAAACTTGATATAAATTATATCCCAAGTGATTTACCACATAGAGATAAAGAGCTCTCAATATTATCCCAACTTTTTCTAGGCTTAATAACTAATCCAAATTCAATATCTAGAAGAATCTTAATAACTGGAAAAACAGGGATAGGAAAAACTGTCACCGTAAAGTTATTTGGAAGCATAATAGAAGGAGTATCAAGAAAACGAGGTATTAACATAAAATATGCTCATGTTAATTGCAGAAAAGAAAGAACTAGCTATAAAGTCTTAATCCGGTTAATTCAATTATTAGATCACCAATTTCCTAAAAGGGGTTATTCATCGCAAGATTTATTAGATATCTTAATTGAATTTCTTCATCGTTATAACATACATATATTAGTTGTTCTTGATGAATTGAGTTATTTGATAAATAAACATGAAGATTTAATTTATTCATTAACAAGAATTAATGATGATAACTTTAAAGGTGAACAAAGGCTTTCTATTATCGGAATTGTAAGAGATCTCTCATGTTTAAACAATTTAGATAATAGTACAATGAGTACATTGCAAAGAAATATATTAAAATTTAAAAATTATACTGAAAGTCAAATTTTTGACATTTTAAAATATCGCTCAGATGATAGTCTAAAAAAAAATATATTATCTGATAAAATGATAAAAATGATATCTGAAATAACTGCTAGTTCTGGCGATATAAGACACGGTTTGAATATTATATGGCGATCATGTAAAATTGCTGAGAGTAAAAACTTAAAATATGTCAATGCTGAATGTGTAAGGTTAGGAAACCAGGATCTGCTACCCTATTCTACATTAGACGTCTTAGAATATATGAATTCACAAAAATTATCATTTTTACTTGCGATTATTAAAGCTTTAAATAACCATGATAATATTAAAGTATCTTTTAATGAAGCTCTGAAAAGATATTATATGATTTGTGAAAATCTTGGACTTAAACCGAGATCTAATTCTCAACTTTGGAACTATCTTCAAGAATTTAAGAGAGATAACCTTCTGACAACTAATATTATTAGTGAAAAAATAAAAGGTAGACGGGCAATAATTGCAATTCCTGATTTGAGTTTACCTAATTTAGAAAGAAATGCAATAGAAATACTTAATTCTAAAGGATTTAAATTATGATAAATAACCAACTAAAAAAAAAAGAGTTAATTGAGGATTTATTAGGATCAAGAGCAAGAGTTAAAATTTTAAAAGCATTAGCGAAGTTTGATGAACTAACAATTTCATTAATAATAAAAAAGACTAGATTAAATTATGCTTGCGTTTTAAAACACCTGAACTTTCTAAAATTACACAATTTAATACAAGAAAAAAAATTTGGAAGAATAAAAATCTTTAGGTATAAATCTGAAAATATGAAAGCAAGGAGTTTTAGAAATTTTATAGAAATTTGGGAAGGAGATTATTAATATTATGGACTTAATGAATTCTATTATAATAATATTATACTATAGTATTGTGTTCATTGTAGTATTATACTATGATTTAAAATATCGCATAATCCCAAATAAAATATTTAAATATGCCTTTAGCTTTGTGTTAATTCTATTTCTAATTGAATATTTTAGATTTACTAATTCCTTATTGATACTAATTTTGGGTAAATTTTTTTTTTTTTAGTTGTTTTTCTACTTTCATTTCTTTTATTTATGTTAAAAATAATAGGTGGAAGTGATGGAAAACTAATAATTTTAATATTTTTTATCCATCCTTTACAATTTTTAAGTCTATTTTTTGTTATGTCATTTTTTTTATGGTTTTCAATTTTAATCTTCTTGGTATTCGTTCAAAATTTTATAATTAACTCTTTTTATAAAAATCATTGTTCCTTCTCTATGTTCCTTAACATTATTTCAAAATCTTCAGGTTTTAAGAAAGTATATATCAAATGTGCATATAAATTCTTAAATTATTCAGATTTAAGTGAATATAAAGAAGAGAAATTTCTATTAAAGTCGATTTTACTAATATTTAATGATAGTAAAAGTAAATTTCAAGTATTAGTTCAATATCGCCCTCCACTTATTTTGTTAATTGTCTTAACTTACTTAATTGTTTGGTTTATTAAACTTGCGATTAATTAATAAAGATCCAATTAATTTTAAATTTAAGAATTTTTATTA
>JABAHP010002847.1_pt2 | contig 10608 bp, 11 predicted proteins | sample 7062081 | NCBI WGS metagenome assembly JABAHP01 (sample SAMN14534357, study PRJNA622989) | marine sediment metagenome | biome: marine biome [ENVO:00000428]; feature: marine pelagic biome [ENVO:01000023]; material: deep marine sediment [ENVO:00002113] | place: India: Gulf of Kutch | collected... | reverse complement strand
GGCGCAAACCCAAACCGAAGCCGGCACCGCCCTGGGCCAGATTTAGCTAAAAAAACATGCCCACCACGGCATCGAGGAAGCTTTATGAATTCTAAACAAATATATTGGAATCCGGTTTTGGAAACGCTGCCAGCTGATAAAATCAAGCAATTGCAGCTGAATAAATTTAAAAATATTTTCAAATGGACCTACGATCACTCCACCTTTCACCGGCGCCTGTACGATGATGCCGGTCTCAAACCGCGAGATATTCGGTCGTTTGAGGATATTAAACGGGTTCCGAAGGTGGAAAAATCCATGATGCGGGATATCCAGGGCAAGGAGCCTTTTCCGTACGGTGAAGCCCTGTGTGTACCACTGGATGAGGTCACCATCTTTCGCCAGACCAGCGGCACCACCGGTCAGCCGGTCTATCAGCCGGACACCTGGCAGGATTGGGAATGGTGGATGGAGTGCTGGTCTTATATCCTCTGGGCCCAGGGATACCGGCCGCAGGATCGGGTGTTTATCCCGTTCGGTTATAATATATTCGTGGCTTTCTGGGCCGGGCACTATGCGGCTGAAAAAATCGGTTGCGAGGTCATTCCGGGAGGCGTGCTGGATACCAAGGCACGTATTTTAAAGATCCAGGAGCTGCAGGCGACTGCCATGATGGGCACCCCCACCTATATTCTGGGCATGGCCGAAACCGCCCGCATGAAAATGGATATCGATCCGGCTAAATTACCGATCAACAAAATTACCTGTGCCGGTGAATGCGGCGCCAGCATTCCCAGCACCAAAAAGCGTCTGGAGGAAGCATGGGGGGCTAAAGTCTTCGATCACGCGGGTGCAACTGAAATCGGGGCCTGGTCATTTGAGTGCGCCGATCAACCCGGCGGCATGCATGTCAACGAAGCGCTGTTCCTGGTGGAAATCGAAGATGTCGAGACCGGCGAGATTATAGAAGACGCCGGGCGTAGAGGCAAAATGGTGATTACCGCTCTGGATCGAATGGCCCAGCCCTGCGTGCGCTTTGATTCCAAAGATGTGATCGAATGGGCGGCCGAGACTTGTTCCTGCGGGCGAACCTCGCGTCTGATCAAAGGCGGGGTGGTCGGCCGGGCTGATGATATCACTAAAGTTAAAGGCGTGCTGCTGGCGCCGTCGGCCATTGAAGAAGTGGTACGCAGCATCGAAGGCCTGGGCGATGAATATGAAGTTATCGTAGAAAAAGTAGGCGATACAGATCGGATTAAACTGCGGGTCGAGGTGTTGCCCCAGGCCGAGGACCAATGTACACTGATAGAGAGCGAGCTGATCGATCAGCTCAGACTAAAAACCAACCTGCGCTACGACATTGAAATCTGCGGCTGCGAAACGCTGCCCAGGTATGACGTCAAAGCCAAACGCTTTAAAGACTTACGAAAGCAAAACAAAAAGGATTAAAGGATGGTAGACATCGATATCAATAAAATAAACACCAATATTCAATTACTGAAGAAAACGGCCGAAGAGCTCAATCGCATGAGCGAAGACTTTCCGGCTCTGGCCCGCAACACCGCTCGTATTCTGGCCAGTGTCAAAATGCTTGAAATCAATGTGTCGGATTTGGTTGATTTGCAATAACGGCAATTTTTTTTCGGATTTTTAATATTTTTCTACAGCCTTGAATGATAAGTGTTGAGACTATAATAAAGTTGTGATACGCAGATAATATCTTGGATCAAGAAGATTGTGGACTTGAATTTCGCCCGGCAGCCCTGCCGGGCAATACATAACGCATGCGCGTCTTAGTAACTCGTCCACTGCAAAGAAAAGGGGGTCCCATGACCGGTAAATTCGAATTGAAAAAAGGCAAAAGCGGCAAGTTTTCGTTTAACCTCAAGTCAGCCAACGGAAAAGTGGTGCTGACAAGCCAGACTTACAAAACCAAAGCAGCTGCAAAAAATGGAATCAAGGCCGTTTGCACCAACTGCCGCAAGAAAGCCAACTTTGAACAAAAGATAACCAAGGCTGGAAAGCCTTATTTTGTGTTGCTTGCTAAAAACAAGCAGGTTATCGGCAAGAGCCAATCGTATGCGAGCAGAGCATCGATGTTAAAGGGTATTGCCTCGGTTAAGAAAAATGCGCCCAAAGCAGCACTGCAGGATTTGTCAGTCAAGAAATAACGGGGCCAAGGAAATTTAGCGAAAAGGATGTCATTCTGCAATCGGGCATACTCCTGAGTTTCAGGAGGGCAGCTGCTCGATAAACGAGGATGTTCCATCCGAAAATGAGTGGTCATGGTTGCCGCTTGTGCGGGTCTGTCTCAATAATCGATCCAGCAGGTAACTGGCCACTCATTTTTTTGGATTTAATCTGAAACCAGGAAGGCGGAAACCATTTAAGGGAGACAGACATTGGTGTTTAATAAAACGGAAATTTTTCCCAAAAGTCCTTTTCATTGTCCTGCCACTTGGGGCCGAACTTCTTTTCGAAAAAAGCACCCATGCGATCATACCAGCGACTCCAGGGATTTTTACCCAGTTCTTCGGCCTCAAAAACGTCGTTTAGAAACGAGGCGATGTTGACCATTTCTTCTTTAGGCAGATAGGAAGCGGCGCCTTCCTTATAAGATTTTACGACATTTTCCGGGCTGAGAGCGTGGGCGGTCAACATCACAGCCGTTACCTCTCTTTGACCGGCAATTTCCAGCAACTGATAGCCTTCAACTCCCATGATATCCAGAATCGCCAGATCGAAATACTCGGATTCCAGATAATCTTTGGCCGCTTTAAAATTGGACGCTTTAACCGTCTCGCACATGGGCAACAGGTCTTGCAGCGTATCCAGCACATCCGGTTCGTCATCCACCAAAAGGATTCGTTTACCTTCCAGCATGTCTTTTTCAGCCATATTTTAAACTCCATTTCGAATTAATTTTCATGTAATGCTTAATCCATAATATTAAGTGTATTTAACAGGAGATCAAGGAAATTTAAATTTTAGAGATCTTTTTCACTAAATAGCGAAACGGTTTTGCCGTCTTTTAAATTGACCAGCCCTTCTTCACAGATGCGCAAATAGGGAATGGCCGCACCGGTAAGCGTTATCAGCGACAGGACCGGTTCAGGGAAGGGGATGCCCTGGTTTCGGGCTGCCCGGGTGACCTCTGCAAATTGGTGAATGAGATCTTCAATGTTCAGGTCGGCAATCAGGCCAAAAATGGGCAACGGGAGTTCGGCCACTGCATTCCCATCCTGGCAGAGAACAACGCCGCCCTGCAGGCTGCGGATCCGGTTAACGGCTGCGGCCATGTCGCTGTCATCGCGACCGACCACGACGATATCAGTGGTATCCCAGGCGGCGCTGCAGGCGATGGCACCGGATTTGATACCGAATCCCTTGATCAGTCCCACAAACATTCGACCGGGGTTATGGGTGCGATCGATGGCGGCTATCTTGGCGATATCCGCATCGAAATCAATATGTATTTGTCCATCCCGGACCGCAAGGCGTTCCGTGATTTCCGCGGTAACCAGATCCGTGACCATGTTCATCACGCGAACATTGATCTGCTTGGCATTTTCAGGTGCGCGGATGGCAAAATCAGAGGGCTTTAGATCACAGGGCAGATTAACGGAATTTAGGCTGTCGGAAGCATAAGCGGGCGGTCGCGGGGGCGTCAATAAATTCCCGTTGCGGGCGATGACCCTACCATTGCTGACGACCGCCTGAGCATCGATAGTGGCGATATCCGGGATGATCACAAAATCAGCATACCTTCCCGGCGCCAGACCGCCGATCAAATGGTCCAGCGAAAAATGCTCGGCCACATTTAACGTCGCCATCTGTATCGCCTCGATGGGCTTAAATCCGCAGGCGATTGCTTTTTGAACAATGGCCTCCATATAGCCGTTTGTCATCAGGTCGTCCGGTGATATGCTGTCGCTGGCCAGGATCAGGCGCCGCGAATCGATGCCCCGGTCTTTGATTTTGGCGATTTCTGCCAGATCTTTGCGCACCGCCCCTTCACGAATCATAACGTGCAGACCGAGCCGCAGCCGCTCGAGCACCTGTTCGGCATTGATCGGCTCGTGGCAGGAGGTAATGCCGTTGGCAATGTAGGCAGCCAGCTTCTTTTCGCTGGCTCCGGCGGTGTGTCCTTCCAGGGTTATACCGGCGCGCTGGGCCTGCTCGAATAAGGCCAGCAGCCAGTCGGGATCCTGCAAGACAGCCTGCCAGTAGGATTCGCCCAGCCCGATGATGTCTTCGCGTTCAAGCAGCTTTTGCAGGTCTTGGTGTAAAATGCCCTGAGCCGTTTTACTGATGGAAATCATCACCGGGGCGGTGGCCCATATTTTGATGGGCTGATTCTGAAACGATTCCAGATAATCAATAAGGCCTGAGTATCCGCCGACCGGATACACCTCCAGGGTTTCACTCACAATCGTAGTGGTGCCGCCTTTGGCCGCATATTTTAAAAATTCATCGATTCGACACAACCATGACAGATGCGTGTGACCATCGATCAGGCCGGGAATCACCGTTTGACCACCGGCATCGATGACTTCGGTTTGGGGCCCGATGGTATCGCCCGGAGCCTGGCCGACGTATGCGATCCAGCGCCCTTTGGAAACGATGGCGCAATCATTTAATATTTCGCCGGTATAGACATTTGCCAGCCGAGCATTGATTACCGCCAGATCGGCTTTCTCCCGTCCCAGCGCCACCTGCATCAGGGCTTTAGATTCGTCGCTGCGCCTGTACAGCATCGATTTATCATTTGTCACGGATATCGGATTCCTTTACTTGTTTTTGCGTCTGTTTCGGTTTATCTATGCTCCTGATGTTGCAAGATTCAGGTTATAAAAGTCATAACACTGAAGCAAAGGATTTGAAAAGGAAAAAAAATGAACGTCGCAAGCAGCCTGGAAAAGACGGCCTTTTACTTTCCGCAGCACACCGGCGTTATCCAAGGCAATAAGATCATCCCCTTTACGCTATTCAATCAGGACGCCAGACGGATAGCATCCGCCCTTAATCGCCGGGGAATTCGACCCGGTGATCACGTTGGATTGTGCGCTCCCAACGCCTACGAATGGCTGGTCTTTTACTTTGGTGTGCTCGCTGCCGGAGCAGTGGCGGTAACCTTTTCACATCTGTTGACCCGGGATGAGCTGGCCAAAATCCTGCAGGATAGCAAACCAAAGGCGCTGCTGACAGCCGACCACAAGCTGGCGGATTTGAATACCGTCAAAGACCGCACACATCTTGGGTTGATCGTCTGTGACAACGGCGATATTTCATTTGATCGTTTGGCGGCTGAAGGCGACTCCGATTTTGCAATTGTCGACCGGCACCGACACGACACTGCTGCTATTCTTTATACGGGGGGCACCACCGGAACACCCAAAGGTGCCATGCTCAGCCACGCAAACCTGCAAACCTCTATGTTCAATGTGGCCCATTATGAGCGCTCAACTGAAAACGACCGCGCTCTTTGCTTTTTACCCCTCAATCATGTGTTTGCCCAGGTGCACATTACCCTTTCCACGGTTTACAGCGGGGNNAAAAGGCTGTGGCCGCCGTCGAACAACAGCGGATTTCCAAATTCTATGCTGTTCCAACCATCTATGTTCGATTGCTGGAGTTGCCGGATCTGGCGCAAAAATTTAAATCCGTGCGCTATTGTTTTTCGGCGGCAGCCAGTATGGCTGCTGAAGTCGTTCGGGAGTGGAAGACACGCACCGGCCTGGATATCTATGAGTCCTACGGCATGACCGAAAGCGCTGCGATGGTTACCTATAATCATTACTACCGGCATGTGGTCGGTTCGGTCGGCACGCCGATTGATCTGGTGGAAGTGCAAATACGGGATTCGGAGGGTAACCGTTTGGAAGCCGGCCAGGAAGGCGAAATCTGTATTTGCGGTCCCAATATTACCAAAGGTTATTTGAACCATCCTGCTGAGACCAGGGCCGCATTCTGGGGCGATTGGTTTCGATCCGGGGATGTCGGTTATTTCGATGCAGACGGATATTTGTATATCGTTGACCGTCTAAAAGATATGATTATCACCGGTGGTGAAAACGTTTACCCCCGCGAAGTGGAAGAGGTTCTTTATGGCCATCCGGATGTGCTCGAATGTGCGGTAGTGGGACTGCCGGATAAGGAATACGGAGAGCGGGTAACCGCCTTTATCATCCCTCCAAAAGATCGGCAGCCGGATCCGGCAAAACTCAAATCCTTTTTGAAAACGCAGCTGGCGGGCTTTAAGGTTCCCAAAGATTTTTTTATTGTAGATGAACTACCCAAAAGCCCGGCAGGCAAATTGCTAAAACGGGAAATCAAGAAGCGGTTTACTTAAACCGCTTCTTGCTTCTGGCCGCTTGCTCCTGGTAGCTGGCATTTATTTGAACAAGCAGCCAGCATCCAGTTTTTACCTGAATATTTGCACGAGATTAATTANNGTTTTTTAGCCAATAGCCGGCAGCCAGCCGCAATCAGCCAGAGACCAGCTAAGGTTCGCAGCTAAGATGGCAAATGCCGGTTGGCGTTTGTATGGCGTATGGGAAGTATTTGCGCTTAAACCACAGTGCAACGTTCACCAGACTGATCAGCACCGGTACTTCCACCAGCGGGCCGATAACGGCTGCAAACGCCTGACCGGAATCAATGCCAAATACTGCTACTGCTACTGCGATTGCCAGTTCAAAATTATTGGAAGCCGCCGTAAAACTCAAGGTAGTGGCTTGCTCATAGGTGGCGCGTACTTTCATTGATAACAGGAATGAGACAAGAAACATCAACACAAAGTAGATGCACAGCGGGATGGCAATGCGAATGACATCAAAAGGAAGCTGGACAATAAACTCACCCTTTAGTGAAAACATCACCAGGATGGTAAACAACAAGGCGCACAGTGTCATCGGGCTGATTTTTGGTATGAATTTTTGCTCATACCACTCGATGCCTTTTGTTTTCAATCCAATGATACGGGTGATAATACCACCAATAAAAGGAATACCCAGATAGATGAAAACGCTTTCGGCTATCTGACCGATGGAGATATCAACCACTGCACCTTTTAGCCCCAACCACTGCGGTACCACAGTGATGAATATATAGGCGTAAACCGAGAAAAACAAAACCTGGAAAATCGAATTAAAGGCCACCAGCCCGGCGCAGTATTCCCGGTCACCTGAAGCCAGGTCATTCCATACAATCACCATGGCAATACAGCGGGCCAGACCGATCAGGATTAATCCCACCATATATTCGTGCTGCCCGGATAAAAAGGTGATGGCCAGCAAAAACATTAGAATCGGACCGATGATCCAATTTTGAACCAGCGACAGCAACAGTACTTTAACATCGCGAAAAACCTGACCGAGCTGCTCGTATTTAACCTTTGCCAGCGGCGGATACATCATCAGGATGAGACCAATGGCGATCGGAATGTTTGTGGTGCCGACCTGAAAGGCGTTGATGACATTACGGATCTCGGGATAAAGGTAGCCAATCCCAACACCAATAAACATGGTGACAAATATCCACAGCGTCAAAAAGCGATCCAGAAAAGAAAGCGATTTTTCAGTTGAATTTGACAAGCGAATACCTATTCAGTTGTAACTTTTGTTTTAAATGTTGAAGTGCAGAAAAGAAGCTTATGATCGTTGCCTTATTTATTTACGGCCTCTTGGCGTTTGCGATAACCCCCGATCCAATTCGTGGCAAACTCGTCGCGGCCCATGGCCAGGTCAGCCGCTAAAATTGAGGTGACTACCTCATCAAAGAGCGGATTGGTAATCGGGCAGGTCAGCCCGCAGCGGATCGCCATCGCTAAAAACGCGCCATTGAGCAACTCGCGATCCGGCACACCAAATGATACGTTGCTGCAGCCCATGGTGATGTTGACCCCAAATTTTTTGACAATAATCTCGACCGCATCCAGTGCCATTTTGCCAGCCTGATCATCAGCGCCAATCGACATCGCCAGGGGATCAATGATAATGTCTTCAGCCGCAATGCCGAGCTTGGCCGCGCGATCGATGATTTTACCGGCAATCTCGATGCGCTTTTCCAGCGTCTTGGGAATACCCTCATCATCCATGGTCAAGCCGATGACAGCCGCATTGTATTGTTTGATCAAAGGCAAAACGGTCTCCAGCCTTTCCTCTTCACCGTTAACCGAGTTGACCAGGGCCTTGCCCGAATAGACCTTCAGCGCAGCTTCTAAAGCCTTCACATTAGCCGTGTCAATGCAAAGCGGCACATCGGTCAGATCAGTCAATATTTCAATCATCTGTACCAGCAATGCCGGTTCGTCTGTCTGCGGCACCCCGGCATTGACATCCAAAATAACTGCACCGGCCTCAATCTGGGCGATAGCATCGGCTTTGACCGTGTCAAAATTACCGGCTTTGAGTTCTTCCTGCAGCTTTTTGCGACCCGTCGGATTGATGCGTTCACCGATGATCGCTGTCGGCAAGTCGCGGCTGATAGAAACTTGTTTTGATGCCGAACCAACGGTTGTTGTCATTACTTCAGTCATTTTTTACACCTCTTTTATTTATTAGATGGTTTGGCTGATTGTTAGCCGGCTTATCTGGTTTCCTTGCGGCGTTTTTCCTCGTCGCGAATTTCACGCCTGAGCAGCTTGCCGACCTTGGACTTGGGAAGCATGTCTCTGAATTCAATATACTGTGGCACTTTATACGCCACCAGGCTTTCGCGGCACCATTTGATCAGCTCATAGCCGGTAATGCCTTTTATATCTTCTTTGAGCACCACATAGGCTTTGATGCGTTCACCCACTTTTTCATCCGGCACCCCGACCACACAGGCGCCGATCACGGCCGGGTGTTCCTGCAAGGTGGATTCGATTTCAGAGGCGGATACGCGATAGCCTTTGTGCTTGATGGTATCAACGGTGCGGTCCACAAAGTACAAGTTGCCGTCTGCATCCATGGACATGACATCTGCGGTGCGGTACCATTTTTTATTATCAATTTCTATAAATGATTCAGCAGTTTCTTCTGGTTTATTCACGTAATAGGTTACCATATGATCAGAGGTGACCAGCAACTCGCCCGCATCACCCACTTTGACCGGTTCCAGGGTTGCCGGGTCAACGATCTTTATTTCTTTTGTTGCCAGAATGCGACCAACACTTTTGGGCGGCGTGTCGATGTCAACCGGGCACATGGAAACGCCACCACAGGTTTCGGTGGCACCGTATCCCTGCCGAATTTTGCGACCGAATTTTTCTTCCCAGCGTCTGCCGATTTCCACCGGCAGCAGATCACCGGCGCTAAACCAGTATTCAACCGAACTCAGGTCATACTGATCGAGGCGATCATGTTCTAAAATCATACGGTACAGGGTGGGGACACCGATCATGGTTTTGGCCTTAAAGCGCTGGATGGCATCCAGAGCCGCATCCAGGTTTATTTTCGGTTGCAGAATCAGGGTGCCGCCAACCAATAGGGCTGCCAGACCGCAGGTCTGGCCCAGGATGTGAAAGAGGGGTGCATTTCCCAGAATCACATTTTTTTCCGGCGGGAAGAGGGATTCGCTGATGGTAATCTGCTCGCGGGCAGATATCAGAAACAGATTATGGCTAAAGGGCACCCCTTTGGGGAATTTGGTGGTGCCACCGGTGTATAGAATTTCGGCAATTGCGTCGCCGTCCGTTTCGTTACCTGGCTGTTGAAGCGTTGATTGGCGCTTTTGCGCCAGCAGCTTGCGAAATGAATAGGTGTTCTCGTCCAGCGCAATTTTCCCCCGGGGGATAATATCAAACAGGTAGCCGAATCCCCGTTTCCACCAGGGCAGCAAATCGGCCATCTTGGTGACAATTACCTTTTTAAGCTGTGTTTCCGGCAGCACGCTGGTAACATAGCCAAAATTGGTGTCAGCGCAGACAATGGCCTCGGCCTCGCTGTCATTGGCGATATACTGCAGATCATGGGGCGTATAGATGGGTGTAATGGGCACGCTGACACATCCCATTTTTTGAATGCCCAGCCAGGCCACCACCCACTGGATGCTGTTGGGAATATAAATGATGATTTTTTGTCCAGCCTTGAGACCGGCATGATTGAGGGCAGCAGCAAAACGACCCGCCATGTCTTTTACCTGACGGTAGGAAAAGCGCGTTCCTAAATAAACGACCGCCGTATGGTTCTTTCTTTGATCGGCAATTGCGGCAAAAGCAGCATAAATATTGTGATTTGGTTTTGGGTCCATTGGCAAGCGTCAGATTCCAAAATATGCAGATTTAATTTCAGGGTTGTCCATGAGTTCCTGGCCGGTGCCCGATAGGGTCAACATTCCGTTTTCCACGACATAGCCTCTGTCGATCATCGGTAAGACCGGCCGGGCAAATTGTTCACTGATAACTACCGTGATTCCGGTGCTTTCTTTGAGTTGCGCAACTGCATCCACAACCACCTGTTGCATCATGGGGCTGAGCCCCAGAAGGGGCTCATCCAGCAGCAACAGCTTCGGTCGCACGATCAACGCCATTCCGATGGCAAGCATTTGCTGCTCTCCGCCGCTTAAAAATCCGGCCTTGCGGGTTTTTAATTGGGTCAGGGCCGGAAAAAGATTGAAAACATATTCAATGGATTCAATTACTTC
>JABAHP010000254.1_pt9 | contig 10612 bp, 8 predicted proteins | sample 7062081 | NCBI WGS metagenome assembly JABAHP01 (sample SAMN14534357, study PRJNA622989) | marine sediment metagenome | biome: marine biome [ENVO:00000428]; feature: marine pelagic biome [ENVO:01000023]; material: deep marine sediment [ENVO:00002113] | place: India: Gulf of Kutch | collected... | reverse complement strand
TTGATCATGGGCTTATATTAATAATCGAGGATCTTCAAAAAAGTGGCGATTAAGTCATTTATTCTATTTGACTTCCGGCCGCTGTGCTATTATATTGATAGTGCCCCCCAATTATTACACATACGTCAAAAAGATATGGCGTCCATGCGATCGGCTTTTCGGCCGGTCGCTTTTTATATGGATCTTCTGGTGATGGACATAAAGCGGTAACCAAATAGACCTCCGATTACCGATAAGACTGACATGATCTGAAACTAATCAATGTCTATAAACCAAAAAACCTCCGCAAGTTAGAGGCTTTTGCGGAGGCTTTAAAAATTTTATGGAGCCGAGGGGAGTCGAACCCCTGACCTCTTGACTGCCAGTCAAGCGTTCTCCCAACTGAACTACGGCCCCAGGGTTTTTCCAATATATCCTGTATCGGTATTCTGTCAAGCCATTTTATACCGATTTTAGCCCGGTTCGATCCGATTATTATTGCAAACTTTCGGTTGATTTCAGTGTAAAAAGATGTAAATTCCGAAAAATTAACCCGCGAGGAGAGACATGAAAAAAGCGCTATTATTACTTCTAATTCTTTCAATATCTATCCTGTTCGCCCTGAATTTATCAGCCCAGAAGCCCAAACTCGGAAAACTGATCTTCGAAGACGGCAAATACCCCGAGGCGGTGGGAAATACCGGACTGATATCATTTTACCACTTTACCGGCGAGCTTGGGAATGTCGATCTGATACTGGTAACTGCCGACCCCGAAACCGGTGAGATGGAACCATTCGATCTGGAAATCAAGGAGTCTCCACCTATCGGTTCAATTGCCTGGTCCAAAGACGGCGAGCGGCTGGCCCATGTACGCAAGGATTATACTGTCTGTGATATATACGAATTACCGCGCAAGAACCCGGAAGAACTGACCAGGCTTACAGATCTGTCGCCATTTATACCAGACCTTGATACGATTCAGATGAATCAGTACAAGCTCGAACCGGATATGCTTCTGAACGCCGCATACCTCGATTGGTCATACGACGGCAAAAAGATAGCTTTTACCATGATCAAGGTAATGAATGCGGCCATGTATATTCTCGATGTCCCTACCAATGAGGTACGTCAGATTGTGCCGGAGGAGCTTTTGGGCGGCTCACCAAGCTGGGCGCCGGATAACGAGACCATATATTTTGGAGGACAGGGTAAATCGGGCAAATACCCCAGTCCCGACATCTTCAAATTCAAACTCAGCGACTATTCCATTGAGCCTGTTTTGAATTCGCAAGCCTCCGAACTCTACCCTGAGGTTTCACGGGATGGGAAGTACCTGGTCTATACCAAAATGTCTCCTGATGAGCGTCAGACTATCTATGTCTACGATATCGAGAATGAGAGGTCGGCCCGGCTGGTATATCTGGGTGAGACAGGCTCAGCATCATTCCCGATGTGGACAGCCGATGGCAAATCCGTAATCTATCAGTTGATACTGCCGGGAAACACTTACCCGGACTTATATCAAATTGATTTTGATCCTTCGATTTTTGATAAATAAAATATGCAAACTTTGAAGCCGGACTTCTCGGTCCGGCTTTTTTATTGACAGGCGAAAAATTACTAAAACCTTGCAAAATCGGGCCGCTGTCTATTAATTAGCTTTATGATTTCGAGATTGCACATCTCCAACTTCGCCATAGTCTCCGACCTGAAAGTAGAATTTTTTCCCGGAATGAACATTCTTTCCGGCGAGACCGGGGCCGGAAAGTCAATTATCATCGGCGCATTGAACCTGCTTTTGGGCGAACGCGCTCAGACGGAGATGATCCGCAGCGGCAGCGAGATGGCGGTGGTGGAAGGCCATTTCAAAGCCTCAAGACAGGTATCGAGAATCCTGAAGGAACTGGATATGGAAGCTCAAACCGATACAATCGAAATCCGCCGCGAAATTCGTAAGAATGCCTCTTCCCGCTGTTTTCTCAACGGCCAAATGGTGACAGTTTCCGATCTCAAAAAGCTGGGGCTGGAACTTGTCGACCTGGTGGGACAGCATCATCAGCAACTGCTGCTGAATCCGGCCAACCACGTCAGGTTTCTCGATGATTTTGCTGGTAATCAGAATAACCTCGAAAAATATCATGAGCTCTACAATAAATATCAATCCGCCAAAACTAAACTGATCGAGCTGAAAAGCAGGGTAGCTCGCGAAAAAGAAAAGATGGAGCTGTATCGGTTTCAGATTCAGGAGATTGATGCGGCCAAACTCTCATTGGAAGAGGAAGAGGAACTTAACAGGGAACGCCGCATTCTGGAAAACGCCGAAACGCTGAAAACTTCATACTATAGTATCTCGGAGCGGCTGTATCACGGTGAGGAATCCGTGACTGAGCTCCTAAATGAAGCCCTGGGAAGATTGGAACCGCTCGAGAAGTACGATGCAAGTCTGGATGATTCGCTCGATATAATAAAAAGCAGTCTGTTCAATCTGGAGGAAGCCGGACGTAATCTGGAGAGACGTTCGCAGGAGATCGAGCATGATTCGGAACGGTTGCAAAAGATTCAGGAGCGGCTCGATATTTACTATAATCTAAAGAAAAAATACGGCGGCTCGCTGGAACAGCTTTTTAAATACAGGGAGGAAATCGGTGCCGCACTGAATTCATTCAGCGACAGTTCCGCTGATCTTGATAATTTAATGATAGCTGTCGAGACTGATTTGAAGAAACTCTGCGAACTGGCTGACAGACTTTCGGATGCCAGGCATGACTCGGCCACGGCTCTTTCCAAAAAAGTCGAGAAAGAGCTAACCGGTCTTCTTATGGGCAAGGTTGACTTTGAAGTCAAGATCACTGCGGATGAATCCTATAATGGTGAGTATAAAAGAGAGGGCATGAGCCTCAGCCTTGGGCCGGATGGCTATGACAGCGTGGAATTCCTCTTCTCGCCCAATCCCGGAGAAGAGAAAAAACCGTTGTCAAAAATTGCCTCGGGAGGCGAGCTTTCACGTGTACTTTTGGCGATTAAGACAATCGTGTCGGGCAAAAATAAGAGCAGCAGCCTGATTTTTGATGAGATCGATTCGGGCATCGGCGGCAAAACAGCATCAGCAGTGGGAAGAAGCCTCCAGAACCTTGCGAAAAAGCATCAGGTCCTGGTAATAACCCATCTGCAGCAGATCGCAGCCTTCGGGGAAAGCCATTTTCTTGTATTTAAAGAGAAATCGAATGGCCGCATGATCACACAGATAAGGAAATTGACTCTTAAACAGCGTAAGGAAGAGCTGGGACGAATGATTTCCGGTGAGAAAGTGACGGAACTGTCATTGAAGCAGGCCGAGGAGCTTCTGGAAAAAGGCAGGAAATAAATTAGTATTCTGTGATACTGATATCGCCTTTCTGCATGGTAAAGTAAAGTGAGAATCCAAATTTTATGTCTCCATATGCTTTGGAACGGAAATCCTGCACGCTGTCCGCGAAGTCTGCGCCAATCCCGGTGAGATAATTAAAGCTGGCATCCGCGCTGATGGAGATGTTTTCCCGCACAAACCATTCAAAGCCGAAACCGCCGTTGAGTAAAAACTCGTTTGCGCTATAATCGCCCGGGATGCCGTCTGAATCAGGCACCTGAATCGGTTCATCGGAAGAATAATGCTTAATAGACCAGAAACAGATGCCAATTCCGCTTGTCATATACGGTACGAAATTGCTTTTGCTGATGAAATAATATTTGATTTTGGCCTTAATCGTATTTATCTGCCAGTAGCGGTCGGCATTTTCCCTGCCGATTTTAAAAGTGCTGGTTGACAATATATCATTATAGACTTTTCCGAATTCATACTCTCCCACCAGCATTATCCTTTCATTGACTCCCGCTCCTGCACCCAGAGAAAACGCGGGAGATATGACCCAGGGCTGTGTGGATGGATTGAGAGCAGGCTGTCGAGCTCCAGCATTCAGAAAAACAGATAGCTTATTCTCAAAATTGACATCCCCCTTCAGGCATGCCGCAGAAATAAATATGCAGGCTACCACAATCGGGAGATAGATTAATTTCATTTTGGCGATTTCGATCTTCATTGACTGTAATAATGGGGAGAGGCGGATTGATAGCAAGCTTTTTTTGGAATCTCTGGCTTAGTAGGCCTTACTTATATCCGCATCGTAATAGTATGTCTTTAGAATCTGCCGATAATCCTGCCCCAGGCGTGCGCGGCCAATAGCTCCTGTTTGACACATACCCACCCCATGGCCGTAACCTTTTCCGGTTGCTGTGATTTCGGACAGACTGCCATCGGAATCCTGCCAGAGCTGGATTTCAAAATGCGACGAGGGCAGGATTAAATCCGGTCTTTCCGGCCGCCTGAACGCCCATCTAATCTGATCCTTGAAAAACAGGAACTCTCCATGATCCGTGAGAACCTTCAAATTCGCTATTCTACCAGACGGAAATCGTTCAACCACTTCAATATCGGTTATTACGAGAGATTTGTCATTAAAGCCCCTCTTCCCGTGCAGGTAATCTCGTAGATATGAAGCCAGTTCTTTGGCGTTCCATGTCATTTCCCAATCATGAAACTTCGACCATTCGCAATAATCGCTATCATCGATACTTCTCAAATAGCTGTTATTTCCCTGATCCCAGACGTTAGCGGCCTCCTCGGTGAAACCGCCGCAAGTGGAATGATAATAGGCGATTACGGCCTCCCCGTTATAGGTCAGAATTTCACCTCGGGTTTCCTCGATGGCTTTATTGGCCAGATTATATTCGCCCTTTGTTCCGATATAGACCTGATCCATTATATCGTTCACAAGATCATGATTTTTCTCGGAGTTATAGGCTATGCGGGAGTAGGCATATGTACGAGCTGCAACAGACTGCGCCTTAAGGGCCTCGAAGGCGTCTTCTTCCAGACGTCCCATTTCTGGGGGCAGGACACCTTTTAAGTAGTCTTCGATGTTCAGGACATTTATGACCTCAATACCCTCGTCGGCAGTCCAGATTTCCATCATTCCCCTGAATTTTCTGCCATTCAGGATAATATGCGACCCACGTGACTTGGATGAAACATAGACTTTCAGAAGACCACGATCCAGCACTAACCCATTGCTTTCCGATAAGGTCAGATCTTTCCCGGAAAAAGTCAGTTTCAGCGGAGTAACCGAATAATAGCCTTTGGAGGTGCTGTCTGCCATGAAGCAGTTGAGACGATAGGTCCCCTCGCCATCGATTTCGATATTGTCGGCATTTAGAATTCTGACCCGGATATGTGGATGGGAGACCATCTCGGTTCCATTCTGCCTCTCAACATACGAGAGACGCGAGCAGCTTGACAGCATGAGTCCCGGTAGCAAAATCATTATAATGATTATTTTTTTCATGGTAAGGTCAACCTTCCAAGCACAGCCTGTTTTGATGCTCCGGTTACCGACGGCAGGTTGGCTGGCTCGCCGTATAACCATAACGCACCCAGCAGAGCAAAGCAGACCGCTTCAACATAATCGGTATGTACATCCGCGTCTTCACTGCTTATTACCACAGACTCTCTAATAAGATCCGAGAGCCGTGTCATAAAATACTTATTATGCGCGCCTCCCCCGCATACAATGAGCTTATCAAGAGCAGGCAGGTTTTCGATATAATGCATGACTGAAATGACAGTTAATTCCGAAACGGTGGTTAAGATGTCTTTAATTGAAATTGCATTGCGCCTGCCTATCTCAATTATTTTCTTCACTTCAGCATCCCCGAATTGTTCTCGTCCCAGGGATTTCGGATATGGTCTCCTGAACCATGCTCGACGTTTCAAGGAACTCAGGAGTTCCCTCGAGACGATACCCGAGGAAGCTATCCTGCCGCCCTTATCATAATCACAGTCAAAAAGCCTCTTTGTCAACTGATCGACCAGCATATTTCCCGGCCCGCAATCAGACGCCCTAATTTTCATCCTTCTGCTCTTTTTAGGAAGAAAGGTAATATTTGTGATCCCACCAATATTCAGAATCGCTACATTTTCGTTATTTTTCCCGAATAAATGGTAATGACAGATGGGCGTTAGTGGCGCCCCGGAGCCTCCCAGAGCAACATCGCCGGAACGAAAATCTGATATCACCGGAACACCAGTCAGAGCCGCAAGCCTGGAGCTATTACCGATCTGCCAGGTTGTGCTCCTTTCAGTTTTGGATTTCGAAATTCGCTTATCCTGATGCAATATAGTCTGGCCATGACATGCCAGTAGATCAACCTGCCCGAGACCGAGTTTTGTCATAAAACGCTTCACCCGACTTGCATAAAACAGACCCAGATCATCATCAACTTGTTTCACAAAGGATTTTGTGAATTCAGCATTGGAAGTAAGAATCCGCAGGTTTCTTTTCAGCTCCTGATCAAACCTGTAATATCCGTTTTTCATTATTTTAATTCTATGCCTCGGCTTATGGTAGGAAATACGACAGAATGACAGATCGAGGCCATCAAGAGATGTCCCCGACATCATTCCAATAATATTGACGTCCCTCTTAGACAGAAGCTTTTTTAAAGCCGGCATGTTTTTCGAGCTTTTCCTTAAGCTTTTTCACCCGCTTGATCTTAGCGGCTATTTCATCCTTGTCAATGCGACTGTTATTATAACTTTCTAAAACAGAATTGAAAGCGGTTTCCTGATCCTTTTTATTATGACAAATCAATAACATATCGTGCCCTGCTCCAAGAGCCTCCAGCGCACATTCCTCGGGAGGAAAGTTTCTGCTAATTGCACCCATATTCAGATCATCTGTTATGATAACGCCCTTAAAACCAAGCTCATCGCGCAGTATATTTGTGACAACCTCTTCCGAGAATGTGACAATATTCTCCCGATCTAGTGAATTCGCTATAATATGGGTGGTCATTAACATATCAACATCGGCGCCTATTGCCTTTTTGAACGGCTGCCAGTGTGTTTTTTCGAATTCCTGAGAGTCTATGTCTGTTAGTGAGATATCCTCGTGAGGATCGATATCCGCCGATCCTAATCCCGGGAAGTGCTTGGCACAGCAGAGCACACCGCCTTTATGATATTCATCGATCAGAGTCAAAATGCATTTGGAAACAATTTCCGGCGTTCCTCCAAATGATCGCTTGCGCATAAGAGTATTATCCGGATTGGTTAATACATCACAAACCGGCACGAGGTTGGTATTTATGCCCAGGGCTCGCAGATGCTTTGCAGTTGTGCGTGCCATGGTCCTTATACCTGTAAAATCGGCCCGATCACCATAATATCTTGGAGATGGAAAAAGCGGAAAGTCCTGCTTGGCACGATTCACAGGGCCACCTTCCTGGTCGACGCTGACAATCAGTTGACCGCCGGCAGCCCGCATGAGCCGTTTAACCTCTCCCGATATTCTGTCGAGCGAACCGAGATTGCGCTCGAAAAGAATCACCCCTCCCAAACCATGTTGTTCGGCAAAGTCCCTGAGGTATTCGAAATCCCCGGGGGTGTAACCGAACATGAAAAGCTCACCAATTTTCATATCATCACCCCGTCCATTATACGGTGCACACCATATTTTTGCCTGCACCCTTGGCTCGATATAGCGCCATGTCTACTGTCTGCACCAGTTCCATGGTGGACAGTCCATTATCCGGGAACGAGGTAGTGCCTACGGAGACTGTAATCTTAAGCCCCGGTATTCCAGTAGCTATACCAAAATCATGATTCTCGACTTCTGCCCTTATTCGTTCTGCCAGCACGCAGGCCTCGGAAGAAATCGTCTGCGGAAGTATGATAATAAATTCCTCACCTCCGTAACGGCAGAATGTATCTGTGTCACGTATACAGGACACTACGACCTGTACTATTTCCTTCAAGACTATATTTCCAATCTCATGACCGTAGGTATCGTTGGTTTTCTTGAACCAATCCAGGTCAAGCATTATGAGTGATAATGGCAGATCGTATCTGGCTGCCCTGCGTTTCTCTTCTTCCAGGCGCTGGACAAAGTAGCGATAGTTGTATATACCGGTCAGATCATCGGTCATCGTAAGATCAGATATTCGTTTATGCAAGCGGGCATTTTCGATAGCCATACCCGCCGAAGCAGCCAGAATTGTGAAGAGCTTTTCATCACGTTCGCTGAAAGCGGCTAATTTGGTAGACTCGGCATTGAGAACACCAACGATTTTGCCACGGGCGATCATGGGAGCAGCCATTTCGCTCTTAGCATCCTCAAGACCCGGAATGTAATTATTCATAGTTGTAAGATCGGAGATGCGGACCACCCGCCCGGTCTCCACAGCCCTTCCACTGACTCCCTTTATGCTGATTTTCTGCGGGTTTTTGAATATTTTTTTCGTGCCGTTTATCACTTTGGCCGCCAGCTCCAGATTCTGCTTTTCATTATCCAGAAGAAGAATGCTGCACATCTGATATCCAAGTATATTATCAGCAATATTATTTACCTCAACAAAAACTTCGTCCAGATTATGAATTTCACCCAGCGAGCGGGAGGTTTCGTAGATTGTCTCAAGCTGGATCTGAGTTCTTTCTAGTTCGGTAGTGCGTTCATTTAACGTATCCAGCAGATGCAGCAGTTTGCTTCCCGAGTGCTTGAAATGTTTTGAAAAGACGCCGATTGACAGGGCGAAAAACCATCCAACCGATAACCTCACAGGAAGTTCGGGCAAGAGAGGAGCAGACAGTTGAGGAAGAATAGCAAGGACATAACAGATCGAACTGATAAAAGCCAGAATAATACCTGTTTGCAGCCCCATATAATAAGCTGAAAAACTTATGGGCAGATAATAGAACACAAAGAAGCTGCTGTGAATCCCGCCGCTGGCATGAATCAGGAAGGAAATGAATACAATATCCAGCCAGAATGTTAATCTGTAAAGTGTGGCAATTGCAATCGAACTCTTTTTGCGAATTAAACTAAAAACCGCTAAATGAAGAAAAAAGAGGGACAGTATTACCCAGGAGAATATGGGCAGGAAACCTTCAGGTTTACCGGCAAAAATAATCCATGCCAGTAACACCAGGACCGTTATTATCCTGGTGATGATAAAGAAGTATTCTTCCCGCGGGAATAGAGACCTGAATGATCCTCTTTTCATCTTCCTGCCATACCGTTAAATAAATGAAACCTATTTGTTTAGGTATCGGCATAATGGCCCGAATTCTTGCTTTTAAGAGCTGAACTTTTGTAAACAGGAATTCAACTCAGAGAAAAATAGTCTTTGTTTGCGGACAGCGATCATTTGCCCGCTGGAGAGACCGTTGCTTTGAGTTCCGGTTTATGTGTGTGGTGCAGGCGAATGGCTGTTTTCACAACCAGGACAGCTACGGACATGGCAAGAATCAAGAGGATCACATCAGTGACTATCAGAATCCAGTTACTTGTTGGAATATAATCAGTTAGGAGCAAATATATGAGCGATGCAAGGGTTGTGACGATCATAAAGGAGGCCGGGATCATAGTGAACCAGACCCGTTTACCGCGCACATACAGCCATACGGTTATAGCCATCAGGGTTAGAGAGGCCAGGAGTTGATTGGCGCTGCCGAAAATCTTCCAGAGGCTTGCGAAGGCATTGGAATAGCCCATCAGAAACATCAGGATAACTGAAAGACCCGAGTTGAACCAGTATTTTCTCATAATCGAGGGTACCCTGCCGGAGAATAGTATATTCCATAATTCCTCGAACAGATAGCGGTTCAGCCTTACCGCGGAATCAAGTGTTGTAACGATAAAACCTTCAATCATCAGGATACCGAACACCGATCCAAGTGCGACTGTAATGAACGGAAAAGCATTATGCACCAGACTCCCTACACCGAGGGCGAACCCGAGGATAGGATTGCCACCGCCTGTCTGCGGCCAGACAATCCTCAGATAGTCCTGATGTCCGAGAGAAGAGGCCAGGGTCAATAGCACCAGGGTGGCCAGGATGCCCTCGAGAATCATGGCATTATAGCCGATCCGGCGCACATCTTTTTCGCTGTTCACCTGTTTCGAGGTGGTTCCCCCGCCTGCCAGGGCGTGAAAACCGGATATCGCGCCGCAGGCGATCACAATAAACATCATGGGCCAGATCATACCCAGGTTGGCCCTGCCGGCCGCGAAATCAAAACTCGGGGCATTGATCGATAGACCGCTTAATCCTCCAATAAGAAGTGAGACAGAAACTATGAAGATTCCGCCATACAGAATCTGCACATTCGTAAAATCCCGCGGCTGGAGAATGATCCAGACGGGGATTCCTGCGGCTATAAATGTGTAGATGCTGATGATCGCCATCCAGACTCTGGGGTCGAGGGCTACCGGATGACGGAAACCAATATATATGGACACGACACAGAGTACAAATGCGATGATGTAGGCATATAGTGAGCGCAATTTCCGCTTATAGATCAAAAATCCGAGAATCGGCGCAAAGGCGGTGATGATAATGACCGAGGTCGAAGCAATCCCGCCGATCACTCCTTTGACGACTCCATTCTCGGTTACGGTTTTCAAGAGTGTCTGATCGGCAGGCAGGGTCAGGTCCTCCAGAGCCCATTTCGAGGTCAGTGAAGTTGCGGCCGCTCCCAGAAAAGCTGAAGTAACAAGTATGATCATGACCAGGGTAAATATTATGAAAAGTACGAATCC
>JABAHP010002396.1_pt3 | contig 10615 bp, 13 predicted proteins | sample 7062081 | NCBI WGS metagenome assembly JABAHP01 (sample SAMN14534357, study PRJNA622989) | marine sediment metagenome | biome: marine biome [ENVO:00000428]; feature: marine pelagic biome [ENVO:01000023]; material: deep marine sediment [ENVO:00002113] | place: India: Gulf of Kutch | collected... | reverse complement strand
CCTCTTGACCAGCTTGTTGGTCTCGGTAAAGGTAGGATTCTGAAGGATGCGCACATATCTCGGCATCCACAGTTCCTGCATGTCTCTCTTGTTTTCGAGGAATCCGTGGAACGCCGCAGGGTCGAACTCCATGCCGGCGCCCGGAACGATCGCGCACATGACTTCGTCGTCGCCGTGCTCGCAGGGGATGCCATAGACCACAGCCGCCGAGACGGCGGGGAAGAGTTCAATAAATTTTTCGATGGGTTCCGCGGGAAAGTTCTCGCCGCCGCAGCGGATCCAATCATNNCCGCGTGGGCTCTCCGTTCTTCATGTGGATTTCTACGTGGCCGAGGTCGCCGGTCCAGTACTTCCCGTCGCGCGTCTTTGAGCCTGTCGCTTCGGGGTTGTTGTAGTACGAGTCAAACATGCCCGATCCGAGGACATTCACTATTTCACCCACGGCCTCTTCGCCGTTGATCATCCTGCCGCCTGCATCCAGTTCGGCGGGAGGGCATTCTTCCCCTGCTGCCTTCATTATCCTGACCTTTTCCGGGCACTCGCCCACCGATTCGATCGGGTCGTCCGGCTCGCGGGTGACCGTGACGCCGGCCTCGGTGGAACTGTAGAGCTCGACTATCTGCTCCAGTCCATAGCGTTCGATGAATCGCTTGCGCACCTCTCCGCTGGCGCCGTTCCCCACGGCAATGCGCATGCGGTGGTCACGGTCGTGCGGAGTAGGGGGAGTCTCGAGCAGATACGACATCGTCTTGCCCACGTACGAAAACGAGGTCGCTCCAAACCTGCGAATGTCGTTCAGCCATTGGCCCGAGCTGAATCTCCGGCGGAACGCGACACCCGCACCCGTAATCAGCGCAGGCGTGAGACCGATAAACGTGGCGTTGGAATGGAACAGCGGCTGGCTGAAATAAGCCACATCCTCCGGCCCGAGGTTCAGGCGCTCCTTGAACAACCCTCCGGCGCCGATGAATTTGTAGTGATTGTTCATGATTCCTTTGGGGGCACCGGTCGTGCCGGATGTAAACACGATCATGAGAGGAGCATCCCCCGGAACCTCCACGGCGGGCTCCTTCTCGAAGTCGGCCCCCAAGCTCTTTCGAACTTCAGNNTCTCCTCGATGGAAACGAAGCCGGGTGGCAGTTCCGGGGATTCATCGTGGTACGAGTTGACGAGTATGCGGTCCTTCTTGATCCGAACGAAATCTTTCATCACTTCCTGGATGGCGGGAATGTACTTCGGCTCCGTAATAAGAACCTGGGAGTCCATATGGTTGATGCTCCGCGCGAGTTCTTCGCCCACCAGCGCGTAGTTGACGCCGACGAGCACGGCTCCCGAAAACGCGCAGCCGCCGAGTGTGTAAATGAACTCCGGATAGTTTTCCATCAGCAGGCCGATGTGGAAAGGGCCTTCCTGCCGCATGTGAAGAAAGAGGTTGGCAAACTGGATGGACCGGCGGTAGAAATCCTCGTAGGTCGCCGTGATGTCCTCAAACTGGATGAACACGCGATCCCGGGTTGCCTCCTCGGTGCCGCGCATCCTGATTATCTCTCCAAGCATTACTCCCGCCTGCTCTTCTGTTCCTCATGTCTTGGGGAAGACCACGTGGCAGCTGACAGCTGCGCGGACAATCACATACCCGCGAATCCGGTGCGGCAAAATCTAATCGGGGACACCATGCCTCATGGTGTCCCCGATTAGGCCAATGACAAACCATAAGACGCTTCGGTTGCCGCTCTGCCGCGCTGTTTTCGGCAAGCGTCCTGTAATGCCTTCCAAGAAATGCAGCATTGGGATGTCCGGAAGAGGAAGCCCTCTTGGGAATAGATGCGGTCCGAAAATCAGGTTGCCCTGGCCAGCTCGTTGCCTTTGCGGACAGCCTTCTTGTTCAGTTCCAGCAGCGACTCGCGGCGCGAGCCCTTAAACCGTTTCGTCAACGCGCGCTCGAGCATCCCAAGCGGAACCGACTCGACTTTGCCTACGTAGGCCCCGAGGAGCACCATGTTCGCCACCTGGAGGTCTCCCAGCTCGACCGCCTCTTTGGATGCGGGCACGTGGAAAACATCTATGTCATCGCGGTCGCCCTTTGCGGAGATAATCGAATCGTCACAAAAGATGATGCCGCCGGGCTTGAGACGCATTTCGAAGTTGGTAAACGACGCCGGGTCCATCACGATCGCGTGAGCGGGATTGAAAATCAGCGGACTCGGGATGGGGCTGTCGGAGAAGATGACCGTGCATTCGCTTTCGCCACCACGCATCGCCGGTGAATAGTTGGGGAAATAGGATATTTGCCCGAATATGTCCATACCTGCCTCGGCGAGAATCCGGCCGAGGGTAAGCACACCTTTGCCGCCGAGTCCGGACATTGTCACTTCAAAGTATTTGCCGTCCATTCCTGGTTCTCCTTACGTTTTAATCGGCAATCGGAAACTTGTCACGCATTCTCTGCGTATCGGCATGATTCCACCAGTGCCTGTCAGTCGTATATCGAGTCGATGTTCTTGAATTCGCCGAGCGGGAACTCCTCTATCATGTGCTCCTGAATAAATGCGACCGACTCGATGGGAGACATGCCCCAAACCGATGGGCAGGCGGAAAGAAATTCCACAAAACTGTAGCCGGCGCCGTCCATCTGCTTCTGAAATGCGATCTTGAGAATCTTCTTGGCCTTATTGAAGTTTGCCGGGGTATGCACACTCACGCGCGCCGAGTAGGACACCGCCTTCATGTAAGCCGCCAGTTCCGCTCCGTGCAACGGAAAGCCGTGCTCCGGCCTGCGCCCTTCCTGCGTTGTCGTTGTCTTCATATCCATCAGCGTCGTCGGGGCAAGCTGGCCGCCCGTCTGGCCGTAGCCCGCATTGTTGAGGAATATCGTCGTGACGTTCTCGTTCCTCAGTACCGCGCTGAGAAAGCATCCAAGCCCGATTGCGCCCAGGTCGCCGTCGCCCTGAAGCGTGAAAACGAGTGAGTCGGGATGAATGCGCTTGACCGCGGTGGCCATCGCGGGTGCGCGGCCATGAGGGCATGACGCCCAGTCGATGTTTATCGACACCGGCGCGCCGCCGAAGCTGCAACCCACGCCCGCAAGTCCGATCGCTTTCCCTTCAAGATTCATCTCTTCGAGAACCTCGCAGATGACCCGCGTAATGATGCCGTAGTGGCACCCCGGGCAGTACAGGCTCGGGAAACCGGTTCTGAGTTCGGGCTTCCCGCACACCAACGCTTTTTTCTTGCCTTCAGCACTCATGATAAATTTCCAATCTCCTGACGTCCTGGCGACGCAGGCGCCGTGTCCAAAAAATCCTCAGTCGACCTTTGGGCTGTCAAACAGCTTCTTGATCTCCTCAAACACACGCTCGGGAAAGATGAGACCCTGGGGTTGGTCGGTGTTACGGGCCCACATGCCCAGGTAATGAACGGGAACCTTCTCGAGCACGGCCAGGTCCACGTCCTCTTTCATCTGACCGTTACTGTCTTCCACACACAACACCTGTTTGGCCTTCAGGGCCGCTTCGCGCAGCGCCTGTTTCGGGTACGGCCACAGGGTGATGGGCCTGAAGAGGGCGACCTTCATCCCCTCGGCCCGGGCCATCTCGATCGCCTTCGCGCACGTGCGCGCCGTGGAACCATAAGCCACCAGCAGCAGTTCGGCATCATCTGCGTGCTCGGTCTCGTATCGGATCTCGTTCTCTTCTATCCGCTTGAATTTCTTGAGCAGCGCCTCATGCCACGATATCACTCCGCCGTAGTTCAGGAACCCGACCACGTGCATGTAGCGCATGCCGTCCTTCTTGTCGGTTCCCTTCAGCGCCCAGAATTTGTCGGGCACTTCGTCGAATTCCAGTTTTTTGAGTTCGACCGTCTCGGCCATCTGGCCGAGCACGTAATCCGACAGCACGATGCAGAGGATGCGGTATGTGTCGGCGAGATGAAAGGCAAGCTGCATCAGCTCGTACACTTCCTGCGGTGAGGAGGGAGCAAGCACGATGCAGCGATACCCCCCGTGGCCACCGCCCTTGACAACTATGTTGTAGTCTGTCTGGCCGGCCTGGCCGCCCGTCCCGATGCCGGGACCCATCCGCGACACGTTGACGACGACGCAGGGAACCTCAAGCTCCGCCGAATACGAAATGCCCTCCTGCATCAGGGCAAAGCCCGGACTCGAGGTGGACGTCATCACGCGGGCGCCCGCGAGACCGCCGCCGTAAACCATGTAGATCGATGAGACCTCGCTTTCCGACTGAACGAACACCCCGCCGGCCTTTGGAAGCTCGTGAGACATGAACTCGGGGATGTCGTTCTGCGGGGTAATCGGATAACCGAAGAAATATTTGCAGTCCGCGGCTATGGCTCCCCTCGCAACGGCTTCATTGCCGCTCATGAACATTTTTTTGGCCATATCNNCTCCTAATCGTCTTCATCTACATATTTGTAGACCTCGATTGCGAAATCCGGGCACATGTTGCCACAGATTCTGCATGCGGAGCATTCTTCTCGATTCACGAACTCGGGAAGAAGCGCGCCCGACGGCGCGAATTTATCCGTCGAAATTTGAATACAGCTTTTCGGGCAGTATTCCACGCACAGGGCGCATCCTTTGCAGGTGTCCTCAAGAATCACTATTTCGCCTTTCGCCATTTTGTTCTCCGTTTGATTATGAACCCGACTCTGTGGGTGCGCGATAACGCTGCGATCGCAAACCCTCTAGAAATTCACACAGAACTCCGGCTTCTCGCCGTTGGATACTCTCTTAATGTCCCTCGCAACCTGTGCGAAGTTGTTTGCGCGAGATTCGCTCGTGGACGTCGCCACATGGGGCGTGAGCACGACGTTGTCGAGCTTCAGCAACTCATCGTCGAGACCGAGCGGCTCCTCCCAGAACACGTCCAACCCGGCGCCCGCTATCTTGCCTTCCTTCAACGCGCGTATGAGACCGTCCCGGTCCACCAGGCCCGCGCGAGCAATATTTATGAGATACGCCGTTTCCTTCATCCGGCAGAACTGCTCGTATCCCAGCATGCAGCGCGTCTCTTCGTTCAACGGGCAGTGGAGCGAAACGAAATCGCTTTCGGCGAGAATCTTGTCCAACTGGTCCATCCCGGCGAGAAAATCGACGTCGGGGCTGTGTATTTGCTCTTGATACTTGTCTACGGCGAGAATCCTCATGCCGAAGCTTCTGGCCCGTTTTGCGGTCTCCTTGCCGCTGTGGCCGAGGCCGACGAGGCCGAGAGTCTTGCCTCCCAACTCCGATCCCAGGGGGAGGAAGAAAACACCCTCCCGCAGGTTTGCCTGGGCCTCGTTCAGCTTGCGCGAAAGCAGAAGCATCAGCGCGATCGTGAGTTCGCCCATCGAAGTGGCGCTCCCGTAAGGAACGTTCGCCACATAGATGTTTCGCCGTGTCGCTGCTTCGATGTCCACACCGTCGAGACCCACACCGACCTGGATTATCAATTTCAGTCTCGAGGCGGCGTTGATGACTTCGGCGTCAATCTCGGAAAGGGCGGGGACGAGGACCTCAACGTCTGCAACCTGCTCCGCCAGGGGAGCGGAGCCGTCCATGAAAGCCAATTCCACGGGGAAATCGCCCAATTCCTCATAGAAGGCGATAAGTGGGCTCTCGCCACTCCCGGCCGACGTGGCCGCAGGGTCGACCGCAATAAGAACTTTCACCTTCAATGACCTCCCATTTGAGTCAAATCTATCCCTCGCCTTGGCGTCGGATCGGGGAATAGTCGCACGAGAAAAGAAACCGTGACACACAACACATAACGCGACACATTATAACAACCGAGTCCCCATTTTTCAAGGACAAGTTTCGTTCGGGCGTGACCGGCAAGTTGAAAAAGGCGGACGCCTGTGCTATAATTTTGCGATGTTGTGCCCCGGCTGCATGAGGACGGATCCAATGACGGCGGCGCAGGACTACAAGCTGGCCAGGGAACTGGCCAATAAGATAGCCGCAGCGCATACCCCTCCGAGATTCAACCGTGAGCTGAATCGGGAAAGGGAAATCTCCCGCAGGATGCTTCACACAGATACTACCCTGGAAAAGTCTCGCCAAATAGTCAAGATGCGGGACGAACATTATGGGCACGGGTTGAATCACCTGGAGAAGGTTGCGACAGATGCAGGCGCCATTGTTCAGAACGAATCGACCCGAATGGGGAATACGCCTGAACAAACTGAAAGGGCGGTCTTTCTCGCCCTCCTGGCATCCCTGCTGCACGACATTAAGAGGCGTGTGCCGGATCATGCCCGCCCCGCCAGAGCGCAGAGGCGGCAGCCGAGATAATGGCTGATTTTCCGGTCGAAGCATTCGAGCGGGATTGGATTGTTCGCTCCATACAGAACCACGAGGCATTTCTCGAGCCGACTCCGATTGGATGCCCCGAAGGACAGTTGTTGAGCGACGCGCTCTATGACGCCGACAAGTTCCGCTGGGGGCCCGACAACTTTACCGATACGTTGTGGGAGATGATCTCGCCGGAGGATGTCCCGATGCGGGTTCTCCTGGCTCATTTCCCGAAGGGAACCGAGGGGGTGAAGAGGATCGCCACCACGTTCCGATCCCGGACCGGCATGGAGTACGGACCGGAATTCATTGAAATCGGCCTCGCCATAGGCCAAGATATTTATCATGAATTGATGAAGCGATTCCCACCCGAAGGGGGTTGAAACTCCTTGACGTTCGTGGTCGTTCACAAGNNAGGCACGCATCCTCATTATCGATGACGACGCAGACATTCTCGACATAACCAGCGCCTTCCTGAAGGCGAAAGGATACGGCGTCGTCCAGGCTCGCACCGGCAAGGAAGCGCTCAAAAAGGTGAAAGCCTCGAAGCCCAACCTGATATTGCTCGACGTCATGATGCCGAAAATGGATGGATTCTGGCTGTGCAGAGTGCTCAAGTCGGACCCCAAATTTCAGGCCATTCCGATAATTTTTCTGACGGCGAAAGACGATGCCCAAAGCCGGATCGAGGGGCAAAAATGTGGCGGCGATGATTACATCACGAAGCCGTTCGACCTGGACGCGCTGGAGGTGCGCATCAAGGCGCAAATGAAAAAGCTCTCGAAAGATGAGCTTGTGGAAAAAATAGAGGACAGTCTGGAGATCCCCGAGCCGAGAGGTTTTTTGGCGAAACTCGATCTCGATGAGCTTACCGTGCTCATGAAGCAGATCGAAACCAAGTTGAAACGCACATGAGAATTCCCTCTTTGTCTGCGCTTTCGGGTGGTTCGACCGGAGGCCGGGCGGTCCTGGCCGCCGGAATCCTTCTTTTCGCCGCGCTTGCTTTTGCCCGATCCGCCGGAGCGTTAGATGAGGCTTTCCCCCCACCCGCAGATGTTTCCCGGGTCACTCCCCTGCAGCCAGGAATCATTCCCGAAGGAAAATACCTGTATAAATTCGCATGGAACGGATTGCCCGCGGCGGAAGGCGAAGTCGTTGTGGAAGCGAAAAATGAGGGTGAACAACCGTATTATCTCTTGAAAGGAACCGCGCGCACCTCGATGCTTGCGGACCTCCTCTGGAGGTTCAGGGCAAGCGCCGCAGCCGTTGTGGAAGCTTTGAGCGGGCGGGCGAAGAGCATCCGTGTATCCGAACGGCAGAACACACGGTTCAAAGAAACCGAAACCGTGTTNNCGCGCTGGAAAAAGGATCGGACAAGGAAGAAAACGATCAGCCTCGATGGTGGAATTATCGACCCGGCTTTCCTCGGCCTGATGGTGTGCTGCCAGCCCCTTGATGTGGGGGACCGTGCCGCGTTCACGGTGCTTGTCGGAGATGACCCCTATGCGTTGGAATATGAAGTGACGGCCTACGAGCGAATATCGGCGGCAGTCGGCAGGTTCGACGCGCTCCGCCTCGAGCCCAGGTTTCATAAGATCCAAAAGGAAAAAAGGCCGCCAAGAGTGAGAGCGATGACGCTGTGGCTGAGCAAGACCGAGCCGCGCATCCCCCTCAAAATGAAGAGCAGGACTTTCATAGGATATGTCACCGGCGAATTGGTAGAAGTGCTGCCTCCTCCCGAGGCCGCTACGAACAAAGACCCCGGCGCGGAGCGGGAGAACGCAACTCCGCGTTCTCTTTGATCCGCTTCGACTGGAATCGGATCGTGGCGGAGAGATAGCTGCTGCGGTTGTTATGGGACCGATCGTGAATACNNATGGCGCATTCCCGTTTTGTGTGTTGTTGCGAGTGTTCTTCTCATCGTCTACCATTATCAAGCCCAGCCGACGTTTTTCGACGCCCACATGGCCCGCCGCTTTCTGTTTGCTCCCCGCAATGAACTCTACCGGCATCTTTATGCCTTTGGCGCGACATTTGTGTTGCTCGGGGTGCTCCCGCTGGCGATCGCCTGCATGCTGTGGGATGAGCGGCCTTCGGAGTGGGGAATCACGCTCGGCAAAGGCAAGCTTGCGGGTCTCACGGTCTCTCTTGCGCTGTTCATCATGATGCTTCCGGTTCTGGCGCACGCGAGCGCCGATCCCGTGATGAGCGCCGGGCACCCCCTTTCCAGGCTGGCCGCAAAGTATGGCAAGGCACTGCTTCTCTATGAAGGGTTTCTTTTCCTGTACATGGCCGGCTGGGAGTTCTTCTTCCGGGGCTTTCTGCTGTTCGGACTCAGAAAAAGCGTGGGTGATGCAGCGATCTACCTTCAGGTTATTCCCTATGTTCTCATGCATGCGGGAAGATCGGAGATGGAAGCGCTCGCATCCATTCCGGCAGGCATCGCGCTGGGTCATCTGGCGGCCCGCACGGGATCGGTCTGGTACGGCATCATGCTGCACTGGCTTTGCGCGGTTGCGCTTGATCTTCTCATAATCTACCGCCCTCTGTAGTTTGCCTGTCACCATGAGACCGATTTTTTTGTTTACTCATGACGCAGTGCGTGATATAATACTCGGATAATTAAACGGAAATCGCAACCAATTGAGAGGCGCATATATGGTAGACCCAAGCAATATTCGCGAAGGATTATCATTTGACGATGTGCTTCTGGTTCCCGCAAAATCAGACACCTTGCCGCGCGAGGTGGACCTGCGGACGAATCTCACCCGGAACATGTCGCTGAAAATCCCGATTGTCAGCTCGGCAATGGACACCGTCAGCGAGGCGCGGCTCGCGATCGCCCTGGCGCAGGAGGGTGGCATCGCGATCATCCACCGCAACATGTCGATCAGCGAACAGGAAATCGAGGTCGGCAAGGTCAAACGATCCGAAAGCGGGGTCATCACCGACCCGATAACGCTCAGGCCGGAGAACCGTGTCAGCGAGGCCAACGAGATCATGGCCCGCCACAACATCTCCGGGGTTCCCATCACGACGGACGACGGCAAGCTGGTGGGGATACTTACCAGCCGCGATCTCCGGTTCTACGAGGATTACCACGGCCCCATCTCCGGCGTCATGACAAAGGAGAACCTGGTCACCGCCCCGGTCGGCACCACGCTGGAGGAAGCCAAGAGCACGCTGCACGAAAACCGTATCGAGAAGCTGCTGCTCGTTGATGATAAGGGGTATCTGCGGGGACTCATCACCATTAAGGACATCCAGAAGGCGATTGAATACCCGAACTCGTGCAAGGATGAATACGGCCGGCTCTGCGTGGGGGCCGCCGTGGGCACGAACGACGACGTGCTCGAGCGCGCCGAGAAGCTCATCAAGGCCGGAGTGGACGTGATTGCGGTCGATACCGCCCACGGGCACTCGACGCGTGTGCTGGAAACGGTCAGAAAGCTCAAGTTCGAGTTCGACGGTGTGGAGGTAATCGGAGGAAATGTCGCGACCGAAGAGGGTGCGCTCGAGCTTATCGAGGCGGGCGCTGACGCAATCAAAGTGGGTGTCGGGCCCGGCTCCATCTGCACGACACGCATTGTTGCCGGCGCCGGCGTGCCCCAGATAACCGCCATCAGCGATTGCGCCGCTGTCGCCCAGAAGCGCGGCGTACCGGTAATCGCCGACGGCGGGATACGGTATTCCGGCGACATAACGAAAGCGCTGGCGGCCGGAGCAAGCTCGGTCATGATCGGCAACCTGTTTGCCGGCACCGAGGAGAGCCCCGGCGAAATAGTCATCTATGAAGGCCGGAGATACAAGATCTATCGCGGGATGGGCTCGCTCCAGGCCATGGACAAAGGCGGCAGGGACCGCTATTTCCAGGAAAATGAGTTCAACGTGGACAAACTCGTTCCTGAGGGAATCGAGGGCCGCGTGGCCTATCGGGGCCCGCTCTCGAATTTTGTGTTTCAGCTTATCGGAGGAATCAAATCGGGAATGGGGTATTGTGGCGTGGGCAACATAGAAGAGCTTCAGCGGAAGGGAAAACTTATTAAGTTGACCAATGCCGGCCTGCTCGAAAGTCACCCTCATGATATCACAATCACCCAGGAAGCGCCGAATTATCAGCGCTTTTGAACAGTTCCTGCGCGCTCGGCAGCGAACCCGCATGGGCGCTGCCGATTATCCTTGTGCCCGACGCTATGAATCCTGATCTTCATTCTCAACTCGTCATCGTCCTCGATTTCGGCTCGCAATACAGCCAATTGATTGCGCGCCGAATACGGGAGTGCCATGTCTACTGCGAGATACACCCCTTCGACCTCGATGTCG
>JABAHP010009530.1_pt2 | contig 10616 bp, 7 predicted proteins | sample 7062081 | NCBI WGS metagenome assembly JABAHP01 (sample SAMN14534357, study PRJNA622989) | marine sediment metagenome | biome: marine biome [ENVO:00000428]; feature: marine pelagic biome [ENVO:01000023]; material: deep marine sediment [ENVO:00002113] | place: India: Gulf of Kutch | collected... | reverse complement strand
TTCGATTTCAGAGGGGTCTGGGGGGACTTGGAACTGACGGATCAACTGAAATCATTTCTAATGGATTCTGTGGAAAAACGGGCTGGGTTTTTAAGACATTTAACCGAAAATGCATTACATTATAAGCCACCCATCGGTTTGTTCGGCAAACTGATTGTTGAATCAGAGGGGGAACACAAAGACTCCTTCAACATTAAATGGGCCATGCAGCCAATTGTTGACCTTGCACGGGTTTATTCTTTAAAACACCGCATTGTTCAAACCAATACCCTCACAAGACTTTTCAGACTGTATACAAAACACATATTTAGCAATAAACAGTATATTGATCTGGTACAAACCTACAACTACCTGATGCATTTGAGATTCTTGAGACAGATTACCACGATTATTGATGAAGAAAAACCGCCGGATAATTATATCAATCCGAATAATCTTTCTTATCTTGATAAGGCTATTTTGAAGGAAGTTTTTAAAAAAATCGAACAATTTCAAAAGAATCTGCAAGCCGAGTTTTCTGGATCGGTGCAATAAAGGGGGCCCATGGAAAACAAACAACCGCTAAATGAGAAAAAGATACTTATTGTTGATGACGAACCCGATATAATCGAGGTCCTGGAAGAGCTTTTGGAGGACATGTTTACGGTTGACTCAGCATCCTCATTTGAGGAGGCCGTTTCCTGCCTTAAAAGCAACACATATGATGTGGCCATATTAGATATCATGGGAGTTCGGGGATATGATCTTCTTGAAGCCACACACGCTCTGGGAATTCCAACCTTGATGCTGACGGCACACGCTCTCAGCCCGGATAATCTGAAAAAATCAATTGAACTGGGCGCCGATGCTTATATCCCCAAAGCAAAAATGGTGGATATTTCTTTGTATGTAGAAGATGTCTTAGTTTCTCGAAAAGACAAGAAAAAGAATAATTTCAAATGGTATGCCAGGTTTATGCCCCTTTTTGACAAATTCTTCGGGGAAGGATGGAAGGACCCGGAAAAGGAATTCTGGGATGAGTTTGATAAAAAATACGTCACATAATGAACCCGCATCCCAGATGCATCATTTCCCTTTTATAAGATTGGCCTTCACAACCCTTCTCTTATTTTCAATTAGTCTAAAATCAACGCAGGTCTTTGATCTTTAACGATATTTATTATTAATTTTCTGATGCTCAATTAAAGTCGCGGAAATATGGGTTGCCAAAGACGTAAACTGTAAAGCCGATTACAGGAGGGAAACCAATGGCTGAGACATTAGAAGGGAAAAAAATCTTGATTGTTGATGATGAACCCGATGTGTTAGAAACGCTCGGTGAACTATTGGACATGTGCGAGATTGATTCTGCTCGGAATTTTGAGACGGCCGAAAGGTTGCTTAAAGAAAATTCTTACGATGCAGCAATTTTGGATATTATGGGGGTAAAAGGATATGATCTCCTTCAACTGGCCAGGGGTAAAGATTTGCCCGTTCTGATGCTGACCGCTCATGCGTTTAGTCCGGATCATTTAGTGAAATCCCTGAAAAGGGGCGCTTTCTCTTACATCCCAAAAGATGAAATGGTTAATATAGCCAACTATTTAGATGAAGCCATTCAGGCAAAATGTATAGATGATCGAAAAATAAAAAATTGGTTTCGAAAATTAAGCCCACTCTTTGACAAAAAGTTTGGTTCTGATTGGCGAATCAAACATAAAGGGGACTTAGAAAATCTCGATCTGACCCATACCAGGGAAGAATTGGAAAAAATACGCTAACGAAATGTAACTCAGAAAGTTAACTTGCTTGCGAGAGCAAAAATTCAGGCGTTGTGGGTCCTTGAAAAAATTGCGTGCAGGTACAGCCCCCAGATCGTATAGGCAATCATCAGAGGAAAATAGCGCCACATTATTGACGAAAGAAAATCGAATCCGGGCAATATCAAATGCGGGGCGGCCAAAATGGAGAGTATAAATATAAACGGAAAGGCCTTTTTCAGGCGGGTTGTTTTCATGATGTAATAGGCTGGCACGATCAGTAACATATAGGCGTAGTCTTTAAAGCGCGGATGAATCAGCGCATACACCAGGCAAACCAGAAACAGGATCATTTTGTCGCGGTCCGGATGGCCGGGCCGGGTGCCTTTCAGCAAGAAATAGGCCCTGCCGCTCAGAAATACAACCAGGGCGGCCAGTGCGAAGACCACCGCTGATATGACAACCGGCGGCAGCGGTCCAATCAGTTGCGACAGCAGCGCAAATATTTCTTTGACAAACTTTTCAGTGGACGGCCCGACGGCGCCGCTCTCACCGACCACAGTTAACGCATTGCGCACAAATCCCATAAACATCTCCGGATAAATGAGATATTGAACGGCCAGATACGCCAGAAAAATGGTGCCGGCGTAACCAAAATAGTGATACTTTTTCGGATGATCAGACGTTAGCAGCAAAACGATAAAAAATATGGGCGTCATCTTAAAACTGGCGGCCAACAACACAAAGACGCAAAAGAGGGCAAATCGCTGTTGCAGGAAAAAAAAGAAAGCGGTCCACAGCAGGATCTGTTCGACCAGATTAATATTGCCGGCAATAAGGTCGGCAAAAACGGCACTGTTGAAAACGAGCAGACAGAACAAAAAAAACAATGAATCCCCCGCTGGTCCCAGGAAGGCATTCCTCCAAAAAATCACCAGCCCGACCAGCAGCGCGCACTTGACCAGCAAGAATACATGAAAAGCGGTATGGTAATCTGTTTGCTCAAAGAGGGCATAAAAAAAGAGGGTAAAGGGAGGATAGGTGTATAAGAAATTGGCATCTTTTTGACTGAGCAAAATTCCGGGATCATAGGGATCGGACCCGTCAACGAAAATTTCAGCGGCTTTGCGGTGGGTGCGAAAATCCCATTGATATTGATCCGATTGAGCGGAAATATGTAAAACCAGGGTTATAAAATATGCCAGTAAAAGCAAAGGCCCCACAATCCGAAGAATTTTTCCTGCCATAGTCATCCCCAGCAAGCATTGAAATTAAATCTAGTCGAAAAAACGAAACCACAGGATGGTAAATATTGCCGCCAGGCCATCATACCAACCGATTTTTTTACCCTCCTCATAGGTCCGTCCGCTATAGCTGATCGGGACTTCGTAAATGCGAAAACCTTTTTTGGCAATTTTCATGGTAAATTCCGGTTCAAATCCAAAACGATTTGATTTCAGGGCAATGTCTTCGATCACTTCTTTTCTGAAGACCTTGTAACCGGTTTCCATATCCGACAGGTTCAGATTGCTGAAAGCATTACATAAAAGGGTTATCAATTTATTGCCGACATAATGCCAAAAGAATAAAACCCGCTGGGGGCCGCCTAAAAATCGGGAGCCATAAACGACATCAGCCCTGCCATCTAAAATCGGAACCAATAGCGTCTCATAATCACACGGATCATATTCCAGGTCTGCATCCTGAATGATAATGACCTCACCGGCAGCTTCAGCCAGACCGGTTCTTAGCGCAGCGCCTTTGCCACAATTATTATCATGTCGTAAAATACTTACATTTTCAAAGGTGCTGTCGATTGTCTCCAAACGCGCGGAAGTGCCGTCGGTGGATCCATCATCAACAATAATAATTTCCGTTTCCAGATCAACTGCCTGGACACGCGAAACGATTTCTGTGATCGTGGGCTCTTCATTGTAAACCGGAATGATGACCGATATTCGCATCTGATCTTGTATCTTTCAGTTAGAGGTGAAAGGTTCGGTTGACTCGCCTGACTTAGCATTGGCGGAATGAATATTCAAACAGTTTTTGGAAGCAGTCTTAAAAATCCGAAATCCGAAATCTGCAATCCGAAATTTGAGGTTCTCCGGTGCTCCAACACTCCAATACTCCAATAATCAAAGAGGTAACGGTCTGTAATTTGTAAACAAAATGCCGCCTTTACCGGTCTATGAAAACCAGTACCGGAAGCCCGCGCTCATTGCTTGACACCAAATTGGCAAAATCTTATGTTAGATTCTGAACTTATTCGGGGTTATCAAGAACCATCATCGATGAGGTTATCATTAAAATGAAAGCGTTAATCCTTATCCTAACCTTTTTAATCGGTTTCTGGTTTTCAGCCTGCAAAACAACGCCGGAGCCCAGCACCCCGATGCCCCCGCAGCCGGAGACCAAAGAAACAGCAGAGACCCGCCCACCGCCATCATCTGAAACTCAAAAGGCCGAACAATCCGGCGCACAGCAGCAATCCAGTTCCAGTCAAAAGTCCGGTTCTGAAACTGCCCAACCGACCCAGCAATCGTCTACAAAAGAAGCGGCATCCAGGGATGCAGAAGACGCCAAGCAGACGCAAGCACAAAAATCGGACGAAAATCGACCACAAGCTCCGCCAGCAGAAACATCTCCTGAATCGGGCCAAAGTGAAGCTGAAGCGCCATCCACGCAAGCATCTCGAAAATCAGAAATGCCTGGACCGCAAGCACCTTCCACGGCAGAATCCAAATTGAAAAAAGCCCGGGAAGATTTGAAAGTCAGCGAAGCCACTGAACGAAAAATAGCAGCTAAACTCGAGGCGCTTAAAAAATCCGGTAAGGCCTCCGCAGAAGATATTCGCGATTACGAAATCTACCATGAGCGCGTCCAGGACATGGTCGCTGAAAACCGCAAAAGAGTCGAAGAATTGGAAAGCGCTTACCGCAGGCACAGGCCTGAGGGCCAAACGCCCCAGACGACCGAAATCGGCGAATCGCCTGGATCCGATGAATCAATCCCTGAAGAGCAAACCCAGGATCAGGTGGCAGAGTTGGACCGGCAGTTCACGGCTTCTCTCAGCCAGTTTGATGCCATGCTTCTCAAAGAAATGGAGACCATTGAAACCAAGTCCGCCGCCAAGATGCGGGACTTGGCGCAAGAAGCAGCTGAGGCCGCCAAACGTTTAAAGGAAAAGGGCATCGATTTAGGCTCCGCTGAATCTGAATCATCGGATGAGGCTTCGCAACAGGAAAAGACCGGCGATAAAGAGACCGCTGGCGAAAAAAGGGACGCTGAAACTGAAGCGGGTGAGGCCGATGATACAGTCGCTTCCAGCGATCGCCCCAAAGGCCAGGGTCCGGGTCCAAAAGACAGCAGGGGCAGCCGCTACAGCAAAGAGGATGACGATATCGTTGCCCGGCAGCTGCGCGAGGCTGCCGAAAACGAAACCGATCCGGAGCTCAAAGAAAAACTCTGGAAAGAGTATGAGGACTATAAGAAAAACACCCAATAACCTAAATTGAGCGTTTCAAATTTAAAAATGAAAATGAAATCCAGTACTTCCAACTGCATATGGGTTTTTTTCTGTGTCGCAGTCTTTGCGGGCTGCGCCACTTACAATGCCCAGAAAGTGGGACCAACGGTAATCGAGCAAGCCAAAACTGAAATCCCGGAAGCGCAATTGCTTGACGTCGGCATCCTCGTTTTCGAAACTAAAGAATTGACAACCGAAACAGCTAAAAAAGAAGGCACCAACGCCAATATTCGCCAGGCCGAAACTCACTTTATTCCCTACCATTTGAAAAACACGTTGCATCAGAGCAGCCACTGGGGCGCCATCCAGGTGGTGCCGGCAGAGACCAACAGTGTCGATCTTATGGTGAAAGGCAAAATACTCGAATCAAATGGTGAGCATCTGGTGCTCGAAATCGAAGTGATAGACGCGTCCCAAAACCGCTGGTTTAAAAAGACCTACAGTGCCGAGGCGTCTGAGGCCTACTATTCAGGTAACACCCAAGGGGAAAAAGACGCCTATCAGGATATTTATAACGCCATCGCCAATGACATGGCCCGTTATAAGATGAAGCTGACGGCGGCCCAAATCAAAAACATCCGCACCGTCGCCAAACTCAAATTTGCCCGGGAATTTGCGCCGGATGCATTTGACGGTTATTTGAAAGCGGACGATAAGAAGCAACTAAGCGTCAACCGCCTGCCGGCCGAAAATGATCCCATGATGGCGCGCCTGCTGCAAATCAGAGAGCGGGAATACATGTATGTGGATACGCTCAATCAGCAATATGAAGGGTTTTACGCTGAAATGTGGCCGGCTTACGAAAATTGGCGTCAGTTGAATTTGACCGAGCGTGAAGCCATCAAAAAAATAAAAAGAGAGGCGATGACCAAGCAATTGCTCGGTGCGCTGTTAATCGCCGGAGCAATTGCTGCTGGATCACAGGATTCAAATGTCGGTCGTGCCATCGCACCGGCAATGGTAATTGTCGGCGGACAGGTGTTTATTAGCGGCTGGAATGTCTCAAAAGAAGCCGATATGCATAAAGCCGCAATCGAAGAGCTCAGCGATTCATTTGGCGCCGAAATGCAGCCGGTTACGATGGAGTTTGAAGGGCAGCAATACGAGTTGACCGGAACCGCTGAGGAGCAGTTTAAAAGCTGGAAAAAGCTGCTGCGCCAGATCTATTTTGCCGAAACCGGCTTTGAGCCCGCACAGCCACCCGACCAGGAGGAAACGAAACAGGACCAAGATCTTTAGAAGCCGTTTCAAAACCCCTTTTGTGTTGGTTCGGGGCTCTTGAAACCCCTTCTGTTCATTAGCGCTTGTCTGCTGGGATATGCGCTACAGGCGATCAGAGAGGCCAAGCTGACGCGCAGCCGCACTACGGTAACCGGATTCAAATCCTGAAATCACGAAAATGGCTAAGGTCAATCCAAAGCCTTTCATATTTTCGTGATTTTTTATATAGTTGCACCAGAACGACAAACGGAACCGAAAAATGCCAATGGCGACAGTTGGCCTTCCAATATCTTAAACCGGCCCTGGACCGCATCCAACAGCCATGTTGAATTTAGAAAAAGACAAAATACTGCTTTCGCGCTTTCGCCTGAGCGAGATGATCGGTCAGGGTGGCATGGGACAGGTCTGGCTGGTCTGGGACCTTGAGCTTGAAATCCAAATTGCCGCCAAAATTTTAAATCCACAGCTGATGTCAGACCCGCATCGCGTTCAACTCTTAAAAAATGAATGCCGCAATACCCGGCGCCTGGCGCACCCCAACATTGTACGCGTATTTGATTTCCATCGATCCGAAGATCTGGCATTCATCTCCATGGAATATGTGGACGGCCAAAATCTGAATGATTACCGCCAGCAAAATGAACCGATCGGCATCTCACCGATCATCAGGTTGATAAAGCCGGTCATCAACGCCCTTGGTTACGCTCATGAAATGGGGCTGGTGCATCGGGATGTCAAAGCCGGCAACATTTTGATTGATCAACAGCATGCACCCCGATTGACCGACTTTGGCATCGCCGGTGTTTTCAAATCGGGCCCGCAGGCACTGGAAATCACCTCCGGTGGTTCGCTGTTTTGCATGAGTCCTCAGCAACTGGACAATCACCAGCCTACTCCGTCAGACGACATTTATGCCCTCGGCGTATTGCTGTATCAAATGATCACCGGCTATCCCCCGTTTTATCCGGATATCACCCGTGATCGAATTCGGCATGAACCACCCGTTGCCGTAAACCAGCAGCTGCGGCAACTGGCAGTTAAAGCGGTCATCCCTGATTCGATGGAAACGCTGATTGCCAATATGCTGGCCAAAGCGCCAGCCGATCGCCCGGGCAATATGCGAGAGATTGAGGCCTTTTTCGATCAGGCGCTGCAGGCAGGCAACGAACCGACGCAGCCACCGCACAGCCCGGCGGCAGAAATCATCAGGCAGCCGCCGGCCCCGAACCAAACCGAAATGATTGCCCCGGTCAGCGTAACCCCGACAAAAAAGCGTAAAGGATTGCCGGTGAATAAGCAGAGCAACCTGATAAAAGGGGCAACCCTGCTGGTTGCTTTTATTATTCTGCTAGCCGGCGGTTTATGGTTGTGGGGTTATTTGGCCAGTCAACATCACAAACCGGCCACGATTGAAACCCCGGTCAGCGAACAAAATCAAACGGTTCCTAAAAAGAGCGCAGTTGCACCCGAGCGTTTACCACAAACAACGTCGGATCCAACCCGACTGGCCGCTGAAAAAAAGGAAGCGGAGAATAAGCTGGCCGAATTTATGCAACTTAAACAGGCATTGGAAGCCAAGGGTGTTTCAAAATGGGGAGCTGATACGTATCACGACATGTCACTGTTTGCGAATGAAGCCGACCGCTTGTTAATTGAAGACCAGTACGCCCCGGCCGCTGACAAGTACGCGGCAGCTATCGCCAAGGCGCAGGAATTGGTCGACCGGGTCGAACCCGTCCTCAAACAGCTACTCGCTGAAGGTCAGGCCGCAATCGATGATGGCAACGGTCAGCTGGCTGAAGAAAAATTTTCGATTGCCCTGCTCATCGATCCGGACAACCCAATTGCCCGCGACAGCCTGCAGCGGGCTAAAAACACCGAGGCCGTCATGCGGTTGCTCGAATCGGGAAACCGTCATGAAACCGAGGGCAATCTGGCTGCCGCTCACACCGATTATCAGGAGGCCGTGCGCCTGGACCCTGCTTCAAATAAAGCCCGGCAAGCTTTGGCGCGGGTTGATGGCCAGCTTCGTGATCAACAGTACCAGCAGCTGATGTCGGATGGTTTGACAGCGATTCACAACAAAAACTATCAACTGGCCCTGACAAAATTACGCCAGGCAAAGGCATTGCGGCCGCAATCGCGCGAGGTCAACGATGCTCTGGCCCAGGTGGATCAGTCCATTCGCCTGTCTCGAATTGAAACCTATCGCCAGCAGGCCGTCGTTTCAGAACAATCCGAAAACTGGCAGCAGGCTCTGGTTGCCTACCAGCAGGTTCTGAAAATCGATTCCACAGTACAGTTTGCGATACAGGGCAAACAGCGCGCCTCAAAGCACATCCGTATCGATAAGCGGCTTAGTTTTTATCTGCAACAGCCGGCTGTGCTGGAATCTGATCGTCAGCTCGATAACGCCCTCGAGCTGATGGCCGAAATTGAAGCAATGGATTCCACCGGCCCGCGACTCCAAAAACAACATAAAGAGCTGGCCCGCATCGTAAATGCGGCCCAAACCCCGGTGAAAATAATCCTTGAATCCGATACCCTCACGGATATAGCAGTTTACAAGGTTGGCAAACTGGGTCGTTTTGCGAGCCGCGAGCTAAATCTGCGGCCCGGCTCCTACACGGTTGTGGGAACCCGGGACGGATACCAGGATGTGCGCAAAAAAATCATCGTCAAACCCGAGCAGGGGCCCATACGTGTTACCATTCGATGTGAGGTTAAAATTTGATTAGCGCCTATAAAATAATAGACCGTAACGGCGAACGGTCCATTGAAGTTAGCGCCTTTCCGATTGTCATTGGTACCGGACCGGCAGCCGCCATCAAAATAACGGGACTAAAAGCCGATACGCAGGCGGCTTATATCGGCCTATCGCAGCAGCGGCCGTTTGTGCAGGCCGGTCAAGCCGACGTTTCTGTTCGCTACAATGGGCAGGAATTGACGGGTAGCGAATGGCTAATGCATGGCGACCGGCTTGAAATCGGCAGCTGTCAAATAAACTTTGAGGCCCGCGGCGATGTTTTTATCATTCAGGTCGTATCACGGGAATCCGAGGCGGCAACTGTTGCATCACCGGCTGCCCGAAGGCCGGCGCAGGCCTTGAAAATTGACCCGGTCGCTTTCCGGGCGGATCGTAAAAAACGGGGGGCCGCCGCCCTTCTTCACTATCGGAGATGGCTCGGTATGGCAGCGGGTCTGGCTTTTCTTTTACTTTTTGCGGCTGCCTGGTTTGTTTTCACGGCCCGACAAATCACCATTCACATCGAGCCCCAGGCAGAAGACATTTCCATCGGCGGCAGTTTGATCGCCCCTCGCTTTGGCGGGCATTTTTTGCTGCGACCCGGCACGTACACCCTGCATGCCACCAAAGAATGCTATGCTGCGCTTGATCAGCCCTTTGAGGTCGGCCCAGAAAAAAACCAGACGCGCCGGTTCAAAATGGAAAGACTTCCCGGACGCATATCCGTGCAAACCCATCCTGACGGTCAGCCAGGCGTGCCGCTGACCGGTGCCCGGCTCATGATTGACGGGCAGGAGGTCGGCGTCACACCGATTTCAAACCTGGAAGTCCAAGCAGGCCCGAGGGTTTTCGAAATACAGGCCGAAAATTACCAGGATATCAAAACCGAAGCGCAAATTATCGGCTGCCCGGAAGCGCAATCATTTGAGTTTGCCCTGATCCCCGGTTGGTCGGATGTGTTCATCAGCTCGGTTCCGGAAGGCGCCACCGTATCGGTAGACGGCAAACCGGCCGGCAAAACGCCCGTAACGGTTGAGTTGCCCGAAGGACAATACACGCTGCAAATAAGCGCCGCGGGATTTAAACCCTGGCAAACCCGGCTGGCGGTTGAGCCGAATCAACCGCAGTCCATAAAAGACGTGCGGCTACAACCGGCCGACGGGACATTGGCCTTGCAGACCGCCCCATCGGGCGCCAATGTGACCATTGACCAGAAATTTGTCGGTAAAACGCCATTGAAGGTCCCCCTGCAGGCCGACATCCGGCATGAGATTCAAATCTCCAAAGCCGGCTATGAGAACGCGGCGCAAACGGTTCAGGTGGCAACCGGTAAAGTGAAAACCGTGACCGTCAAATTAAAACCCATAATGGGTATTATTCA
>JABAHP010003534.1_pt9 | contig 10624 bp, 11 predicted proteins | sample 7062081 | NCBI WGS metagenome assembly JABAHP01 (sample SAMN14534357, study PRJNA622989) | marine sediment metagenome | biome: marine biome [ENVO:00000428]; feature: marine pelagic biome [ENVO:01000023]; material: deep marine sediment [ENVO:00002113] | place: India: Gulf of Kutch | collected... | reverse complement strand
TTCCTGCCTATGAGAATCCCCATGAAGCCCATGCCATCGAGGAAATGCAGCAAACAGTGGTCCGGCAGAAAAGACTGATGCGGATGGGCGCGGTTACTGCTCTGGCCATTGGGATACACAATTTTCCAGAGGGTCTGGCAACCTTTGTGGGAACCCTGGCAGATCCGGCCATCGGGACGGCCATCGCAATTGCTATTGCCGTGCATAATATCCCAGAAGGCATCTCCGTCTCGGTACCCATCTACTTTGCCACAGGCAGCAGGAAAAAGGCGTTTTGGCTCTCTTTCCTCTCGGGTGTCTCTGAACCGATTGGCGCTTTGATCGGTTACACGATTCTCAGACCCATTTTTTCAGAGACCGTGTTCGGCATCCTGTTTGCCTCTGTGGCAGGGATTATGGTCTTTATTTCCCTGGATGAGCTTTTACCTGCTGCGAGGGAGTATGGAGAGGGGCACTTGGCCATNNTTTTTTAAAGGCCATCTTTCCCCGCTCTGGGGACTCTCGATCCTTTTGTCCGTTATATCTGGTTAGTTCCTCGGCAACGAGCATTACCTAAACAGCTTTCAGCTCACCAGTCACTATCTGGTCTTTTCCTTCCTTTCTATCTCAATCTCGACCGCGTAATCATTTAGAATCCCTCTAACCTCCCTAGAAGTCTTGGTCAAAGCGTATTCAATGCCCTCTTTTATGAGCTGTTTGGACTTTTCTATAAGGTAAGGGTTGGTCCCAACCATAACCGCCTCACTGACAACCCGCTCCACTCCATAGGCGATGCCTTCTTTGATCTCCTGTTTGATGGAGAGCATAAACATCCCCAATATAAAGAGAAGAACTATCCCCCATGTGCCAGCTCGGATGAGCTCCTGCACGAAAAGCCGTCCCATACTAATTTGCTTCTCTCCCATGACATACCTCCTTTCAATTTTTGGCCGCTCCAGAGAACCCCGCTCAGCCCACCAAGAGTTCTTGCACGGCTGTGAGCCCCCGGATCGGAAAATGTGGTCAGGGGTTATGGCTGACCTTTAATCTGGTTCATGATGCGGCATTGTGCTTCATATGGTGACGAGTTCATATTTCCTATTTCCGAGGCCAAGCGTCTCAGCGTAACGGAGTTGTATGGTCCAGTCTATCTTGGGATAGAGGCCTCGGAATTTGTCCTCGCCCGGCCTCCTGTGGGACGACAAACAAGAACTCTCCAGCCCCACTTGACGGTTGACCATGTCCGCTGAGGCCTGATCAATAGCCACGGGATCCTTTGAGGCCATGATTCCCAGGTCCTGTACGATGGGCGCATCGCTGTGACCATAGCAGTCACAGGCCGGGGAAATCTGGATTAAGAAGTTGAGAAAAGCAGCCCGACCCTTTTTCCCTTTCAAAACGGCAAGGGTGTATTCTACCATCTTCTTCTGAAAAATGGGGATATCGGCATTCCACTGCACATCAATCGCCTTATTATCACATATGAGGATGCACTCCCCACAGCCAACACACCTCTTGGGGTCAATCGCCGCCTTCTTATTTTTGATGGAAATGGCTGATTGGGCACAGTGTTCCACACATTCGCCGCAGGCGATGCATTTTTTCCTCTTTACCTTGGGTGACACCCCAGAATGCTGCACCAGCTTTCCCTTCCTTGCGGCACACCCCATCCCGAGATTCTTAATGGTGCCCCCGAATCCTGATAGCTCGTGACCTTTGAAATGGGCCACGCTAATGAGGACATCCGATTCAGCGATCTCTTTTCCTATGTAGGCGCTTTTGACATTTTCTTGGTTGATCCTTACGGCAGTGGAAGAGGCCCCTCTCATCCCATCCGCGATGATAATGGGCGCGTTCACCACGGAATAGGCAAAACCGTTGCCTGTGGCCGTATCAAGATGTGAAACGCTGTTTCCTCTTGTTCCGGCATAGAGGGTGTTNNAAAATTGGGCCTTATGAATGCGGTATTGCCCTTTTCACCAAAATGCATCTTAATGGCCACCAAATGGCGAGGACGAATGATACTTTGCAGATCCAACATATGGATGAGCCTCAGCAGTTTTTCAAAAAGGTTTTCCTTGATGGAGGCCCGAAGATCAGTAAAGTAGACTTGGGAGGGAGCCATTGATCATCTCCTTTTTCATAGATAATAAGGGGCCTTTTCACCAAAAGTATGAATGCCCCGATGGTACTTTATTTGGCGGATTATTTACGAAATTACGCCAAAGGTCAATAATAAGCCATGTGGTGAGATTGTTGCTGATTCCGGAAAAGAGCCCTGGTTTTTTGGGGGAATGGGGGACGATAATACCGATTTACCCGTCAATACGAGGGAAATCCGTCCTTTTTTCCGTTGACAAACAAAATCATCTTGGATTATTAACTTGATGCTAATCAAGGGTATTTACGTCCCCACCAATCATAGACGGTCGTGGTGAGAAGTCCTTCCTAGCCGGATCTCTTACAGAGGGAGAATCTGACCCTATGCCAAAAGCAAACCCCATTGCATCATGCCTGATTTGTTTGACGATGCTGGTTGTACTGTTTGCATTTCCAGGGCAGGCGAACGCCCAGGCGGCAAGAAAAATTTTGAGCATCGAAGCATATGACATGCTTAACACGGTTCCTGACACCTATTTGATCGATGTGAGAACGCGGGCAGAATACCAGTTTGTTGGACATCCCTTCAAGGCCTACCTTTTTCCCTATATGTTCTGGGCTGGTCATCTTGCCAAAAAAGACGAGACATATACCTATCGGATGGGTCCAGAAAACAAGGCGTTCGTGGAAGAGATAAGCAAAGTGTTCAAGAAAACGGATAATCTTCTGATCATGGGCCGGGATGGCACAAGAAGTCGACTCGCTGCCAAGGATCTCATAGCTGCCGGTTTCAAGAATGTATTCGATGTGGTGGATGGTTTTGAGGGGCCTGAGTTCCCCACGTTTGGGGATGAGGATCGGCACAAGTTTTATCGCCAGCTCGCAAAGAGAAATAAGATCCATGGTTTTGGACACCGCCGTCATTATGGATGGCAGTGGTGGGGCCTACCCTGGACCTATGAAATAGATCCCAAATATATTTATCCCCCTGACTTAAAACAGCCCAAGAAACCGAAAAAGTGATGTAACGAAGATGGTTTTGGGTGAGGAGAATTTTTATGGAATCTGAAGAGCTTGTGGAGCTCATGAAACAGATTGAAGAGAAAGGAATTGGCTGGGATAAGGTGGAAGAGCAAACAAAAATATCCTATGATCTTTTGAAACTCTACGTCAATTCCGGCCCCGTACCTGTGACCATCATCAATGGTTTGAAAAAAGTCTTGGAAGATCCCCCTAAGTAGACCACGGAGAGAAAACCCTCAATCACTCAGAGGCTTCCCCCCTTCATATACTCCTGCCTCCCTAGAAGACCCCAGCAAGATGTGCAGAAAAGTTGTCTGTTCTAAGACGGGCGAAAGTATGCGCTTCTCCCTCCATAACGGAAGATAATCTTTTCACCGATAATGGCTTCAATTTCTCCTTTTACTTCATCACAGGGGGAGATCCTGTAGTGATCGTGCGCCTCGATGAGGAGTTCCTTGCCCACTCCAGCGCCGACTCTGAAGAGCACAGGACATTCGCCGGGAAATCTAAAGAAAATATCCCGGATCTGTTCCAAGACCTCTCTCGATATTCTTTGCAGATGCAGCCGGAGCTCGACGGCTTTTATGGTCCTCTGTCGGACGGTTTCCAGAGATTCGATTTCCTGGGCAATAATCTTGGCCGTATTCCCATCCACCTCAGCGGTACCGCCGATAAGTAGAGGTTCATCCCCTTTAAGAAGAGGGGAGTGACTACTGAAAACATCTGGGAACAGGATGACCTCTGTGGACCCTGTTGGATCTTCAAGGCTCAAAATGGCCATCTTATCCCCCCGTTTCGTTCTTTTAATCCTGAGATGTTCAATCACACCGGCAACCTTTACCGGGGTTTTGTCCCTCAAATTGGTGAGGCCCTCTATGGCACAGGTGGCAAAATCTCTTGCCACCCTTTTGAACCTATCCAGGGGATGCCCGGTGATGTAGAATCCCAAGGCCTCCTTCTCTTTTCTCAGCTTTTCCCTTTCATCCCATTCATCCAGGTCAGGAAGCTGGAGGAGACCGTTGGCTGCCGCATCGTCAGCAGCCAATGATGCAAACATGTTCATCTGATTTGGGTCGTGACAAGCCCCACAAAACCTGATGACTTCGTCAAGGGCACCGAAAAGCCTAGACCTTTGGAGTCCTGTGAAATCAAAGGCACCGCATTGGATAAGACCCTCAAGCACCCGTCGGTTCACCTTAGATCCATCCACCCTTTTGCAAAAATCCAGCAGATCCTTAAAAGGACCATCCTGGTTTCGCTCTTCAATGATGGACTCCACCGCCTTCAGACCCACATTCTTCACCGCGGCCAGACCAAAACGAATCCCTCCCTTCACAACGGAAAAATCTGCCTGGCTTTCGTTCAGATCAGGAGGCAAAATTTCGATACCCATTTCACGGCATTCCGCGATGTTTTTGATGGTCTTATCCTGGTTGCCCATATCTTGAGTGAGCAAGGCGGCCATAAACTGAACAGGGAAATGGGCCTTCAGGTATGCGGTTTGATAAGCGATCATGGTGTAGGCAACAGAATGGGATTTGTTAAAACCATAACCTCCAAACTTCTCAATGAGCTCGAAGATGCGTTCCGCCTTACTTCGATCCAGGCCATTTTTTGTGGCGCCCTCCAAGAACCGAGCCTTATGATTTGCCATCACCTCATGTTTCTTCTTTCCTATGGCCTTTCGCAACTCATCCGCTTCGGCCAACGTGTAATTGGCCAAAACCTGGGCAATCTTCATGACCTGTTCCTGGTAGAGGATAACGCCATAGGTCTCTTTCAAAATAGGTTCAAGCTCTGGGAAGACATACTTGATCTTGGCTATCCCGTGTTTGCCCTGAATGAATTCATCCACCATGTTGCTCCCCAGAGGTCCCGGCCTATACAGGGCCACCAAGGCGACCAAGTCCTCAAATACCTCCGGTTTGAGCCTCCTGAGCAAATCCTTCATCCCCGAGCTCTCCAGTTGGAAAATACCTGTGGTTTTTCCTTCTTGGCAGAGTTTATAAGTGGCTTCGTCGTCAAGGGGGATCTTCTCTATTTGAATGATTTGGCCTGAAGATTCCTCTATGAGTCTCAGGGTCTGTTTTATGACGGTTAGGGTCTTCAGACCCAGGAAATCGAACTTGATCAGACCCAATTTCTCGATCTGATTCATGGTGTACTGGGTCATGACTTCATCATTGGTCCCTTTAAAAAGAGGAAGATATTCTACCAGGGCTCTGTCTGAAATGACTACGCCAGAGGCATGTGTTGAGGCGTGCCTTGAAAGCCCCTCCAGTGAACGTGAAATCTTTATAAGCCTTTTCTCGTTTTCTTTTCCCGCCTGTATCCTTCTGAGTTCAGGCTCCTCCTCAATCGCCTTTACCAACCTCACGTTAGGCCCTTCGGGGACGAGTTTGGCAATCCTGTCCACCTCTGCGTAAGGGATATTCAGACTTCGCCCCACATCTCTTATGACGGCCCTTGCCTTCATGGTGCCGAAGGTGATGATTTGGCAGACATTTTCCCGCCCATATTTCTCAGCCACATATTTGATCACGTCGTCCCTTCCGTTTATGCAAAAATCAATATCAATGTCGGGCATGCTAATACGCTGCGGGTTTAGGAACCGTTCGAAGAGCAGGCCATATTTCATAGGATCGATGTCTGTGATATTGAGGCAATATGCCACCAAGGAGCCGGCCGCTGATCCACGGCCAGGGCCCACGGGGATGTGAGACCGCCGAGCGTAGTCAATGAAATCGGCCACGATGAGGAAGTAACCGGAAAAACCCATCTTTGTGATGATATCAAGCTCAAAGTCGAGCCTTTCCCTGTATTCCGTCACCAGTTCTGGTGAGATGGCCGCCCCGTCTTCCTCCTCCTTTTGGGTCAGCCTCCTCTTGAGCCCTCTTTTCGCCTCCTCAGCAAGCATTTCTTCCAGGCTTCTTTTGTCAGGGACCGCAAATACAGGATACTTATAGTGGCCAAACTCCATCTCATACTGGCAACGGCGGGCAATCCCTACCGTATTGTCCAGGGCCTCTGTAAATTCGCTTCCGTTCAAGGAGGATTCCATCTCTTGGCGGGATTTGAAGAAGAGCTCATTTGTGGAAAACTTCATACGATTGGGATCATCTATGGATTTGCCCGTCTGGATGCAGAGAAGCACGTCATGGGCCTCGGAGTCCTCCCTGTTGAGGTAGTGACAGTCGTTGGTCGCCACTAGGGGTATGGAGAGTTCATGGGAGAGTTCTTGGAGGATGCCATTCACTCTTTTCTGCTCAGGCAGGTTATTGGCCTGGAGCTCAAGATAGAAACGCTCCTTGTCAAAGACAGAGGCCAGTTCAATCGCCTTCTGTTTCGCCTCTTCCACGCGGCCATGGTTGATGAGATAGGGAACACTCCCTTTCAGGCAGGCCGAAAGGGCGATGAGACCACCGTTCAATTCCTTCAAAAGCTCCATATCCACACGGGGATGGTAGTAAAATCCCTCTAAATGACCAAGGGTGACGAGGCGGCTCAGGTTTTTGTAGCCTTCATCATTCATCACCAACAGGATCAGATGATGGGCGTTGGGGCCCCCATCTGGCGAAGGGGCACGATCCTGACGATTGCCCGGGGCCAAGTAGATCTCGCAACCCAGGATGGGTTTAATGCCCGTCTTTGCGGCCTGATCAAAAAACTGTACCGCTCCAAATAGATTTCCATGATCGGTGATGGCGACGGCCTCCATTGAAAGGCGTTTGGCCTTATCTATCAGTTGTTTGATCCTGATGGCGCCGTCCAGGAGACTATATTCCGTATGCACGTGGAGATGGAGATAAGATGAGTTTTTGGACACGTTTTTCCCTTCCTGTGCCGGATAAAAGGGTAAGCGATGGAGGTTGCAACTAAGGTCTGAAAAATGACTTCCTATGCAAAGAGATTTTTCATATTGTAAGGTCGGCGGGAGGTATGATACGGTAAATGTCCATCAGCATCAAGTCCATTTTCAAATAAATCTGGACTCAGGTGTCTTCAAACCCATCAATCAAAAATGTAAACCCTTTGGCAGAGATTCCATTCCAAATTTCTTAGGTGGTTTCAACATCTTTATCTGCCCTTACACTTAGAATAATCGCATTGAGCCGATAGCCTGATCCATTCCAATAACCTTTCCGCATCAGCGGGATAGAAAAGGCGATGCATTATGCAGAAGGCGAAACAGGAGTACTGGAGAAATAAGTACGAAAAACTGAAGGCCGAGAGTGCGATCCTCAGGGAGAAACTGGCCAACTTTAAGAGGGAGACCAGAGATCTCCAGAAAGTGATAAAGAACAACACCAAGTTGTTCAATTCAATTCCTGCGGGAATTCTCCTCCTCCAGCAGGGAAAAATTATTGATATCAACAAAGGGGCCCTACACCACATGGGGTATGAGCCCGAAGAGGTTATAGGCCACAACTTTCTGGATTTTGTGCACCCGGAAGTGAAGAAATTTATGAAGGATCTCCACAATAAAAGGATTTCCGGAAAGAGAGTTCCGTCACAATATGAGACAGATCTGGTCACAAAAGACGGGGAGAGGTTATCGTGTGAGGTCAGACTGAAACGGATCAGGTTTAACGGCCGAAGGGCCTTTCTCGTGAACCTGACACTGCTTGAGAGAAGGAAAAAGAGAGAAAGAGATCACATCCAAATCAAGAAGAAAGAAGCCCTCATGACCATGGCCTCGGGCCTGCATCAAAAGTTGAACCATGATCTTAAGGAGATAAGTGAGAACCTCCAACTGGTCAAAGGAATCACGGACTCTGAAAATGAAACCCTTCTGAAGGGGCTGGAAAATATCGAATCCGCTTCAAAGGAAATCAACAATACCATGAGGGTGCTGGAAAGCCTTTCTGCTACAAAGCGTGATCCCTCGGATGAGGTTCTTTTCGATCTGAGAAAAGTGGTAAAAAAGGCCATTTCGAGGACCAATCCAGCATTGAAAGATTTTGGTGAGAAAGGGAAACAAAAGATCAATCTAAAGACTTACCTAAGGTCGGTGTCTCCCATTGAAGGAGATCCAGAGGAGATTCGAGATCTGGTTATCCATTTGATTCTGAATGCCGTCGAGGCCATGCCCCGCGGAGGGGATCTCTATTTGACGACAGAGGAAAATGCGGGGTATGCCCATATCTATATTCAGGACAGTGGCGTGGGAATTCCTGGGGCCATCAAAGATCGCATATGGGATCCTTTTTATAGCACCAAAGGGAAAGATGGCCTTGGCTTGGGACTCAGTTTGTCTCATGCTGTTGTCAAAAGACATAAGGGGGAAATGGAGGTCTCGTCGCGGAAGGATCAAGGCACCACTTTTACCATAACGTTACCCATCGCGCAAAAAAATCCAAGATCAAAGTCCCGGTCCGCAAAAAGGAAGATAAAGAATGCCCAGATCTTGATGATTAGAGATGAAGACATTGTCAGTGAACTCCTATCAAAGGTCCTTGTGAGCAGAGGACACAAGGTGGTGATGGCAAGCAGCGGTTCAGAGGGTCTGCAGAAGCTCAAAAAGAAGAAATTCGATCTTGTTCTGGCAGATTCAGCAGCAGCAGATATGGGAAGAGCGGCCTTTATCCAAAAGATCAATAAGATGAATAAAGAGCTTTCTTTTGTGCTGATGAAAGGGCAGACGGAGGGAGAAAGACCAGGGGTGACCAGGAAATCGCCTTTTGATCTGATCATCAGAAAGCCCTTGGATATGGACAAGGTGGTGGGGCAGGTTGAGGATCTGTTAAGGCGTAAAAGCAGGAAATAAGATGATGGAGACTTCTAGAGCACCCCTCGCCGATAGGATGCGGCCCAAAAGGCTCGAGGATATGGTGGGACAAGATCATCTTCTTGGTCCCAACTCCGTTCTGAGAAGGTCTCTAAGCTCGGGTCATATTTTTTCTGCTATTTTTTGGGGGCCTCCTGGCTCGGGCAAAACGACTCTGGCCAAACTCATCGCAGACTATTCACAGAACCCTTTTCATTCATTCTCAGCAGTTACCTCTGGTGTCAAAGAATTGAGGCAGCTCATAGATGGCGCCCAAAAGACATATCGCCTTTACGGAAAGCCGACCATACTCTTTGTGGATGAAATCCACCGATTCAATAAGGCACAGCAGGATGCCTTTCTGCCCCATGTGGAAAGTGGCCTTATTATTCTTGTAGGGGCCACGACACAAAATCCCTCCTTTGAGATTATACCCCCCCTTCTCTCCAGGGCCAGAGTCATGATCCTTCACCCTCTGGAAAGGGAAGACCTTAAAGTCATTTTAAACCGTGCCATTAAAGATGAAGAACAGGGCCTGGGTGGATTGACACTTGAAATTCACCCAGAGGCCTTGGAACACATCATTGATCTTTCCTCAGGGGATGCCCGTGTGGCCCTCAATAATTTAGAAATGGCGGTCAACCACATCATGGCAGATGACAAAAAGGGAAGCGTTTTGGACCTGCCGAGTGTTGAGAAGGCCCTTAGCAAAAAGGCACTCCCCTATGATAAAGACGGCGAGGAGCACTATAACTTGATCTCCGCATTCCACAAGAGCCTCCGCGGGGGGGACTCGCAGGCATCTGTTTACTGGCTCTATCGGATGCTTCTGGCCGGAGAAGATCCCCTCTTCATTGGCAGGAGGATGATTCGATTTGCTTCAGAAGATATTGGCCTGGCCGATCCCAATGCCCTCCAGGTGGCCCTTGCTGCATTTGAGGCCTGGCAAAAGGTGGGGCCTCCGGAAGCAGAAATCGCCCTGGCCGAGGCCGCTGTTTATCTCGCATCCGCCCCAAAAAGCAATGCCCTGTATCTGGCAGAAATGGCTGTGAAGGCAGAGATCGAGCAATCAGGGCCACAACCGGTGCCGCTGCACATCAGAAATGCCCCTACCCGGCTCATGAAGAATCTGGGCTATGGCCAGGGATACCTCTATCCCCATGACTATGCCGGTGGATGGGTAGAACAGCAATACCTGCCAGACAAGGTAAAGCGTCGTGTCTTTTACAGACCCACAGAGAGAGGGTTTGAGAAAGAAATAGGGAGAAGAATAGGGGAGCGGAGAAAGAAAAAGTCCTAAATATTCCTCCCATCCCCCCGCAGCTCTTTGACGCGCTTCACAATGAGCCGGCCCGCCTCTTCAATTTGTTCCATATCATTGGTTCTGCCCACAGTCAGTCGGAGGGCCCCCATACCCACTTCAGGCGGAACGCCCATGGCAGAGAGGACATGGGAAAGCTCCACAGAGCGATCATGGCATGCAGCGCCTGTGGATGCATAAAGGGTTGGCAGTCCATCAAGGATTTTATTCCCCTCAATACGGGGCACGGAGACATTCAACGTATTGGGGAGCCTGTGCTCAGGATGCCCATTGAGAACAAGGCCCTCTAGATTTCTGAACAGGATCTCCTGCAATCGGTCCCTCATGAGCGTCATGTGTTTCATATCCCCCTGGAGTCTTTCTCTCGCCACCTGACAGGCAACCCCAAGGCCCACAGAGAGAATGAGATTCTCTGTGCCGGGCCTTTTGCCCCC
>JABAHP010022701.1_pt3 | contig 10625 bp, 11 predicted proteins | sample 7062081 | NCBI WGS metagenome assembly JABAHP01 (sample SAMN14534357, study PRJNA622989) | marine sediment metagenome | biome: marine biome [ENVO:00000428]; feature: marine pelagic biome [ENVO:01000023]; material: deep marine sediment [ENVO:00002113] | place: India: Gulf of Kutch | collected... | reverse complement strand
CAGAACTCGCGATCGAGCGTGTTGAGCTGGAACTCGTACACCCCGACGACGAACTGGTACGCCTGATAGAGTCGCTTCTCCCCGTCCCGCACGCGGAAGATGCAGCCCTTCAGCGCCAGCTCTTCGAGCTTCTCCGCCAGCTCCGTCTCGTCCATGCCGGTCCGGGCGGCGATGCTCTGGACCTCCTCGGGCTCCCGACCGAGCTTCATGGTCAGCTCCGCCTGCTCCGGTGTGAACAGCCTCTTCAGCAGCTTGATCTCGACTCCGCTGGGTGTCGCGGGATAGCCTCCGGGCAGGGTGTCCATGAACTCTCTCAACCGCGTGTAGACATCTTCGCTCATCGCCTGGCTCCTTCCGTCGGCTTCCACCCCGGACCAGCCGGACCCGGCCCGGGATCTCGCCGCCAGCTTACCCCCGTTCGCCCTTCCGTGGTAATCAGCAGATCCCGGGGCTCGACCTCGATCTGCTCGCCGCAGCGTCCGCTGGTACGTCGTCCCGATGGGCCGCGCTAGAATCGCCGTCGCAAGGAGATCCGGACGGGCACACATCATGACGAGCAAGGACAGCGCTTTTGAGATGGCCGCCGCCAACCTCAGGTACGGACCGGGGGTGACGAGAGAAGCAGGGATGGATCTTCGGGACCTCGGCTCTCAGCGGGTGCTCGTCGTGACGGACAGCCGTGTGGCCGAACTGCCTCCTGTACGGACGGTCTGCGAGTCGCTTGCGAAGGAAGGGCTCGAGTACAGCGTCTTCGACCGCGTACGCGTCGAACCCAATGAAGCATCCCTCCGGGAGGCAGTCGCCTTTGCCGCCGACGGCAAGTACGACGCCTTCGTGGCCGTGGGCGGCGGATCGAGCATGGACACGGCCAAGGCCGCGAACCTCTACACCACGTATCCCGCCGAGTTCATGACCTATGTGAACGAGCCCATCGGAGCAGGCCAACCCGTACCGGGACCGCTGAAGCCCATGATCGCCGTGCCCACAACGGCCGGAACCGGCAGCGAGACGACCGGTGTGATCATCTTCGATCTGCCGGAGCGCCGCGCCAAGACGGGCATCGCCCACCGTCGCCTCAAGCCCACGCTCGCCATCGTCGACCCAGAGAACACCCGCACGCTGCCGCCGATGGTCGTGGCCTCCTGCGGCCTGGACGTGCTCTGCCACGCGGTGGAAGCCTTCACGACGCTGCCTTTCGACGAACGCCCGTATCCAGAGCGGCCGCTGCTCCGGCCTGCCTATCAGGGATCGAACCCCATCAGCGACATCTGGGCCCTACAGGCAATCCGCATGGCGGCGGAATTCCTGCCCCGGGCGCATGCCGATGCGGAGGACGACGAAGCACGCGGCCGGATGATCCTCGCCAGCTCCTTTGCAGGCATGGGTTTCGGCAATGCGGGCGTGCACCTCTGTCACGGAATGAGCTACCCGATCAGCAGCATGGCTCGCGAGTACCGGGCGCCGGATTACCCCGACGACCACCCCTTCGTGCCCCATGGAATCTCCGTTGCTCTCCCGGCAGGAGCCGTCTTTGAATTCACCGGTGTGGCATGCCCAGGCCGCCACCTCGAAGTGGCGCGAATGCTGGGTGCCGATGTCTCGGGGATCGCCCCTCGAGAAGCCGGCAAGGCGCTTGGGGACGCATTGGTGGAGCTCATGCGGAAGCTCGGTCTGCCCAACGGTCTTTCCGCCGTCGGATACACCTCCGCGGACATCCCTGCACTCGTCGAGGGCACTCTCCCTCAACATCGCGTCACCAATCTCTCACCGCGTCCTGCCGGAGCAGAAGAGCTGGCCCTGCTGTTCGAGAAATCGATGACCCTCTGGTAGGCGCCGAACGCGGGGCCAGGCCTTACTTCGTCCCGCGCTCCGTCTTTCGCTGCTCGACACTCTTGATGAACTCGTTCCAGTCCTGGTCTTGCCTGCGCGCGATGTTCTGGTGCAGCAGCGCCTGTGAAACACCGATCTCGCGGTCCATCACCTCCCATCCCACCTCGACGGCATCCCGCCACCCCTCGATGTCCTTCTTCGGGTTCAGATTGCTCGGAATCAGCGGCTTGCCGTCCTCCTGCTTCAGGTAGTCGGGCAGTTGATCGATGTTGCCGAGCGGCATCAACGAGAGCATGTTGACGTGCTCTTCCAGGTCCTCCCAACGACCCTCTCGATGTAGCGCCCTGGCCTTCTCGACGATTTCCGGTCGGGCGTACCAGCGGCGAATCGCATCCTTCTGTCTGTCGTCTAGCATGCTTCGCTACCCGTGGTTCCGGTGGCATGACGCTGGGGCACTCGGCTGCGCGGCACGGTGCCAGCGAGCGCCGCTTGGCGCCCGATGTTGTTGCCCGAGGGTACCACGAATCGATCGGCGGGGGCCGCGCCGCGCCGACCTCAGCATCTCGTCGGGGGGCGTCATCGGTGAGTGGGCATGCTGCGCGTCTACCAGAACATGGGGTCGATCTCCGCCATCAGGGCATCGACCTCTTCGGCCGGACGCTCCGGGACGGGATTCGTCAGGCCGAAGCCCACGGTTCGGGGTACGAGCTCGCATAGAGCATCGAGGCTCCAGATGCCGTCTCTCGCCACATCCCGCTCGAGCGTGCGGATCTCGTGAGGCTCGGGCACCAGGCCGATGCGTCCCCCTTCGACATTGAAGACCTGGCCGTTGATGTAGTGGGCTTCGGGCAGACACAGATAGACGACGAAAGGAGCGACCCCTTCCGGGCCCGGAAGATTGATGAAGGAGCGCGCCATCTCGGGGCTGATGAAACCCCTCTTCTCGAGAGACGCCATGTGGGCGTCGTGGATTTCGCTCCCCTCCTGACCCGCGTTGATCATGCGCGTCCGTGCCTCCGGGCAGAAGGCGTTGGAGGTGATCCCGAACATTCCGAGGTTCCTGGCCATCGCGCGTGCGAGGCTCACCACGGCTCCCTTCGAGGCCGGGTAGCAGGAGCCCCCGATGGAGCCGGTGTGGGAGAACGACGAGCAACAGAGAATCCGACCCCAGCGCTGGGCCTTCATGTGCTTGGCGGCGTGATGCGAGCAGTAGTAGGTGCCGTTCGCGTTGACGTCGAAGACGTCGTGCCAGTGCTCCGGCGGGCAGAGGTCGACGGAGAGGCCTCCCGCAGTGCCGGCGTTGTTGATCAGGATGTCGACGCTGCCGAGACGGCTGACGCATGTCTGGACGAGTTCGGCTGCGAAGTCGAAGTCGTTGACGGGGCCAACGCACGCCAGCGCTTCGCCCCCGGCCTCCTGGATCTCGTGAACGACCGCGTCCGCCTCGCTGCTCTGGGTCCCGGGCCCGTCGGGCCCCTGTCCCCGCCCGTTCACGACGACCCGGGCTCCTGCCGCCGCCAGCGCGAGAGCGATCGCCCGGCCGATCCCGTGTGTAGATCCGGTGACGATCGCGTTCTTGCCCTCGAGCTTCATGGCCTCTCCCCTCCGCTCTTTCGCACTTCGGTCCCGATCGAGTCTACGAGAGTTCGAAGACGAGTGCTTGGCCGTCCGGCCCGACGGCGGCGCACGGGCAGCATGGGGCGGTGAAGTCTGCGAGCCAGGCCGTGAGTTCGGGGGAAGGCGGGGGCGGTGCAGAGAGACCGCCCTCCCGGGCGGCCCCTCTGCCCCCCCGCCAGACCGGGACGTCTGAGCCCCTTCGGGCGCGTCGGGTCATTGGTGACTCGATCCACTGGTCAGGCTAAGTTAGTGAGTCGGAACAGCGTCGCAGTGGGAGCAGCTGGCCTGGGGAGGTGGAGCCGATCGGGGAGATGGGTGATGCGGAGACGCACAAATAGGTCCGCCTCGGGCACGGTCGTGTCCCTCGCGAAATCGAGCAAGCCGAGCGCCAACCGCGAGGGCGGGAGAACGGCCACCCGAGCGCGCATCCTGAAGGCCGCTCGTGAGATCTTCTTCCGGGATGGCTTTGCGGACACCAATCTCGACGAGGTCGCGGTGCGCGCCGAGGTGGGCAAGGGCACGCTCTACCGCCACTTCGGGAGCAAGGCGGAGCTCTACGTCGCCGTTCTGGCGGTCGGCGGAGCCATCTTCGACGAGGAGATGCAGGCCGCGATCGACGACGGCTCGTCCTCCCTGGACCAGATCCGCGCGATCGGAGGCTTCTACCGGCGCTACTGGATCGAGCGCCCGGACTACTTCGTCATCTTCTCGGCCGTGGAGAACCGGGAGTTCATCGGCCAGCTCCCGTCGGCGCTCCTCGCCGAGGTCCGGCAGATCTGGGAACGGCCGCTGCGTCGCCTCGAGCAGGTCATCGCCGACGGTGTCCGGCGCGGGGAGCTCCGGCACTGCGATCCGTGGATCATGGCGAACGTGATCTGGCGTCTGGGCACCAGCGCGGCCGCGGCCCTGGTGAAGCCGCGTCGCGCGCGGGTGATCGACTGCTCCGCGGAGGCCCTGTACGAGAGCACCCTCGACCTGCTGCTGCGGGGGATCGAAGCCCGCGGATCGTGAATTCGCGCGGACTCCCAGTCCGCACCGCAGATCCAGCCGAGTCGAGGCCTTCCGAAGTTCCACCCCTCCCGATGCCATCTTCGCGGCGTTCCGCGAGACGGCGATTTCCCGTCGACGGACCGATAGTCCTCTTGACCGAGGCCGGACGGCGCGGTGTAGGATGCTGGCACTCGGAGTGAGCGCCTTCGGAGCCGGGTGCGTCCGAGAACATCCGGGCCGGTTCGACGCTTCGAGCCGGCCCCAACCAGGGGGAGGGAAGCATGATGCGTGATCGGTCGATGATGAGGTCGTTCCAGCGGGGTGCCTTGGCCGTGGTTCTGGTCTCCGTGATGTCCGGTTGTGGACTGGGATTCCTCATGAGCGCGCCCTGGATCCGCGACGCCGACAACGACGATGTCGTGGTCCTCGGGGACTCGATCTGGGCGCTGTCCGGCGAGATCCAGGCGAACCTGCACGCCTACGCCGGCGAGACCTTCCGGAACTACGCGACCTCCGGAGCCGAGCTGTTCGGGGGCATCATCGCGCCCTCGGTCGAGCAGCAGTACCAGATCGCCAGGGACGACAACCCGAACAGCCAGATCGTCGTGATGGATGGCGGAGGCAACGACATCCTGATCCCGGCGGTCGCGTTCGATCCCTACGACTGCCTGACCCAATGGTGGGAGTGGGGCCGGCTTTCGCGGAGCTGCAAGAACTTCATCGACGACCTCTACGTCGATGGGGTGAACCTGCTGAACGAGATGTACGCCGACGGCGTGACGGACGTGATCTATCTCGGCTACTATTACACCAAGAACGGAATCCTCTGGGTGGACGACCTGGAGGAGGCCATCGACTACGGCGACGCGAAGCTCGCGCAGGCCTGCCAGAACTCGGTCGTCGACTGCACGTTCGTCGATCCGCGGTCCACCATCCGGGATCGGGACATCCTGGCCGACGGCGTCCACCCGAACTCGACGGGCTCCCGCAAGCTGGCCGATCTCATCTGGCCGGTGCTCGAGCCCAAGCTGTAGGGGGCGACCCCGCTAGGTGGCCGGTCGGGGGCGCGGGGGAGACCCCGCGCCCCCCCCCACGGGGATCACGAGCCATGGCGCGGCTTCTGATTGCGATCGCATCCCTGCTCGCGATGACGGCGTCCTTCGCAGCGGTCTCCTTCCTGACGAGCGACCCGCCCGAGGCAGCGGGACCGCCGGCCGTGGCGCCGGGCCCGGTCCGCGTCGGCCCGCCGGCCGGGCCCTCGGAAGCCGCGGAAGCTGCGAAGCCATTCCGCCGGGCGCCCGGGGAGGACCCCGAGTCATTCCTGCAAGCGGTGGCGCGACTTGCCGAGGAGCGGGAGCAGGCGATCCGCGATGCGATCATGGCGCTCCCCGACTCGGACGAGATCACGATCGACGGCAAGCTCGATCTCTACCGGCAAGCCCTGCGCGATGCCTTCGAGGGGACCCCCGAGCATCAGATCCTCGAGTATCGGGCCGTGCTGACCGAGGTCTTCCTGCGGATGGACTCGGTCCAGAGGGAGCTCGCCGCGCTCGGACCGAACGCGCGCCGCCGGGAGCTCCACCACATCCGCCGCGAAATGGGCTACACGGAGGAAGAGGCCGCGCGGATGGAGGAGATCGACGAGCGCCGGGAGTTGCGCTGGCGCAACGGCCTTGCGTACATGGAGGAGCGCAGGCGCATCGCCGCGACCTTCGAAGGCGAGGTCCTCGAAGAGGAGCTCCGCTACCTGCGCGAGCAGTACTTCGCGCACGAGGCGAAGACGATCGAGCTCGAGGAAGGGGACGGCTTCTTCCGCTACGAACGTCCGCGGATCTACGGCAGGAACTAGTCCTCACCACGCACGGCTGGAGGCGTTACTCGGGGATCTCGAGCTTCTCCGGCAGCGCGCCCTCGAAGATCACCTGCTCCTCGATCCGCTCGGCGATGCGCCAGCCTTCCGGGGTGCGCACGAGCTTGTCGACGTAGTGGGCGCAGACGGTGAAGGCGTGACGCTTGCCGCCATCCGCCGGCACGGCCATCGGATTGATCACGTAGGTGCGGGTTCTCGCCTCGTCTCCGTCGAGCTCCACCGTCGAGTTTCCGACGAAGTGCATCATCGCCGCGAAGGGGGCGAGCGCCTTGGCGAGCCACGCCCGCACCTCCGGGTAGGCTCCCTTGACCCCACCCGAGCTCGTGTAGTCGACGAAGGCGTCCGGCGTGAAGCAGGTGTCGAGGAGCTCGAAGTCCTTGGTGTCGATCGCCCGCGTGTAGCGGGTGAGCAGGTCGTTGATCTCGAGGCGATCCGAGATCTCCTGGAGCGAGAGGGGGGGCATCGCAGCGAATCCTCCGGGGTTCGCGATGCGGGGGCGACGCCGGCCGCCCCCCGTCGCGCTAGCGCTTGACGATCACCGACGAGCCGTGGCCGAAGAGGCCCTGGTTGACGGTGAGGCCGACCTTCGCCCCTTCGACCTGGCGCTCGCCGGCCTGGCCGCGGAGCTGCCAGGTGANNTTGACGGGGACGCGCCCGCCGAGGGTCGTGACGCCGTCGTTGAGCAGCTTCTCCGCCTCGCCGGGCGCGCACAGGCCGATGTGCTCGTACCAGTCGAGCTCGAGGGCCGACGAGAGGTCGTAGACCTCGGCGAGGTTCAGGTCCTCCGGCCCGAGCCCGGCCTGCTCGTAGGCGCGCTTGGCGATGGAGTCCTTGAACGGCGTCTCGGGCAGCCCCGCACCCTCCGCGGAGTCCGTCGCGAAGTTCGGCATCTCGATCACCGTGTTCGGGTACTCCGGCGTCACCGTCGAGACGGCCGCGATCGTGATCGGATCGCTGGTGTGCTTCCTCGCGAACTCCATGCTGCACAGCACCGCGGCCGCGCCGCCGTCGCTGGTGGCACAGATCTGGAGCAGCCGCAGCGGATCCGAGACCATCGGAGACTCGAGCACGTCCTCGATCGTGAAGGCCTTCTTGTAGCGCGCGTTGGGGTTCGTGTAGCCGTGCCGGCTGTTCTTCACCTTCACCTTGGCGAAGTCGAGCTCGGTGGCGCCGTAGAGCTCCATGCGGCGCCGGGCGTAGAGCGCGAAGTAGACCGGGTTGGTCGCGCCGAGCAGCCGGAAGCGCAGCCAGTCGGGGTCGTCGGGGCGGTCGCCGCCCGTCGGGGCGAGGAAGCCCTTGGGCGTCGCGTCGGCGCCCACCACCAGCGCCACGTCGCACAGGCCGGCCATGATCTGGGTGCGGGCCGAGTTGATCGCCTGGGAGCCCGTGGCGCAGGCGCCGTACGAGCTCGCCACCTGGGCTCCCGACCAGCCGAGCGCCTGCGCGAAGGTGGCCCCNNCCACCGGCCACGAACTGGATGTCCTTCCACTCGAGGCCCGCGTCCGCAAGCGCGTCCTGGGCGGCCTTGACGCCGTACTCGACGAAGTTCCGGCCCCACTTGCCCCAGGGGTGCATGCCCACGCCGAGGATTGCGACTTCTCTTGCCATCTTCGGTTCTCCCGCGCAGCGCGGCCTAGGCGGCCGGCCTCCATTTCCAGACCATGTACTCGTTCTCGTCGTCCTCGAAGAGAGTGTCGAGCACGAGCTCCATCTCCATGCCGGCCTTCAGGTCCTCCACACCCACCTCTGGCACGACCTGGCCGAGCACCACCATCTTCTCCCGCTCGAGCTCGACCGCCGCGATCGCGAAGGTCTCGAAGGGATCCTTCGAGACGTAGGGCGCCGGCGGCTTGTAGCAGTTGTTGGTGAACGACCAGAGCTTGCCGCGCCGGCTGAGCGGCACCTCTTCGAACTCGGTTCCCGCGCAGCTCGGGTTGCGGCAGAAGGTCGTCTCCTTGGGGAAGAAGTAGGTCTTGCAGGACTTGCAGCGTGTTCCCAGCAGCGCCGGCTCGTCGCCTTCCATGCTGAACCAGCCCTCGACGGCGGGGACTTTCGTTTTGCTCATTTCGGAGTCCTTCCGGGCGTTTGAAGCCTATTTTCTAACACAGCCGCCGGGCGATTCCCATCAGATGCGCCGGCTGCGATCCGCCCAGTAGCGGTCGCGCAGCTGCCGGACGAAGAGCTTTCCCGTCGGGTTGCGCGGCAGCTCGGCCTCGAAGTCGATGGAGCGGGGCACCTTGTAGCCGGCGAGCTGCTCGCGGCCGAAGGCGAGGATCTCGGCTTCGAGCTCGGGCGAGGGCTCGAAGCCGGGGCGCAGCTCGACGGCGGCCTTGACGCTCTCGCCCCACTCGTCGTCGGGGATGCCGAAGACGCCGACGTCGGCCACGGCGGGGTGCTCCTGGAGCACCTGCTCGATCTCGGCCGGGTAGATGTTGACGCCGCCCGAGATGATCATGTAGGCCTTGCGGTCGGTGAGGTAGAGGTAGCCCTCCTCGTCCAGGTAGCCGACGTCGCCCATGGTGAAGAACCCGCCGCGACGGCCGGCGGCCGTCTTCTCTGCGTCGTCCTTGTAATCGAAGGGCGAGTCGTCGAGGTTGAAGTAGACGTGGCCCTCCTGGCCGGCGGGCAGCGGCTCGCCTTCGTCGTCGAGGATGCGCACCTCGACGCCCGGCCGCGGCCTGCCGACGGAGCCCGGGTGCGCCAGCCAGTCGTTGGAATCGATCATGCAGCCCCCGCCCTCGGTGCCGCCGTAGAACTCGAAGAGGACCGGGCCGAGCCAGTCGATCATCCGGCGCTTGGTCTCGATGGCCACGGGCGCCGCCCCGTGACACACCAGCCGCAGTGAGGAGACATCGTAACGCCGCCGCACCGCCTCGGGCAATCGCAGGAGGCGCACGAATTGCGTCGGGACCATGAAGGTCGAAGTCACGCGGTGCCTCTCGACGAGCCGTAGGAATTCCTCGGGCTCGAAGCGCTCCATCAGCACGACGTCGGCACCGAGCAGCGCTGCGCCGTCGCAGTAGGTGAGAGGGCCGGCGTGGTATAGCGGCGTACAGACCAGGTGGGTGCCGTCCCTCGCCTTCTCCGGCATGAACGCCTGGAGCATCGCCATGCCCGCGCGCCCGAAGAGCGTCGGGGGCGGGCCTTCCGGTGGCGCAGTGCGGCGCACGCCCTTTGGCCGCCCGGTGGTGCCCGAGGTGTAGAGCATGCTGTAGCCCGCGACCGGCTTCTCGATGGGCTCAGGGGACTCTCTCGCGACTTCGCTCCATGAGCGGAAGCCCGGGATCACACCACCTACGGAGAAGCGCGCCGCTTCGGGAACGTGGCCGGCTGCCGCCAGCGCCGCCTCCGAACAACCCGTGTCGGCGACGAAGGCCTGGGCCTCGCAGTTGCCCACCACGTAGTCCACCTCCGCGGGCGTCCAGCGCCAGGAGAGCGGGGTGAAGCGCCGCCCCGACCAGGTAGCCCCGCGGTAGGCCCACAGGAACTCCGGCGTGTTGCGCAGCAGGACGGCGACGGAGCCGCGGGTCGGGACGGCCGCGCGATCGAGGGCGCGGGCGAAGCGGTTGCCGCCGTCGGAAAGTGCATCGTTGGTCAGGATGATCGCCAGCGCACGACCTCCGTGGCGACCATGTTACGTCGTACCGCTCCTTCGCGACCAGCACGCGATGGAACGTTCCGGGAGTTGCGGCGTCTACTCGCTCGAACGCGCGCCCGTTTCTGTTCCCCGGCTATTCGGGCCCAGGGGCTTTCTGCTCGGGCCCTGGAGCCTCGAGGGCCCCGGCCACGATGGGGTGGAATCCACCCCTTGTTGGCCGCATCCCCGCTGGATTTCGCGGTCTCTCCATCATCGGACCGGGGGAGCCCTGCTAGTCGTTCCTGTCGACCGATTCCTTGCATTCGCAAGGCGCAGCGGCCATGATAAGCGCTGCTTCGAATCCGCAGCCGTTCTGGAGGTGTCATGACGATTCAGCGCGCCCTTCTCGTTCTGGTTTCGACCCTCGCTCTCTGCGTGGCAGCCGTCGCCACCTCGCCCGTGCGCGCGGGTGCCGACGAGCCGTCCGCCGAGCCCGTGGAGATCGAGTCCTTGCCCTCGGAGGCCGAACCTCCGCCCGCCCAGCACGACTTCACCCGCGACGGCTGGTACGTGCAGGCCCAGGGCATCTACGCCCTCGAGAACTTCGGGGAGACGGGCGGCTGGGGCACCGGCGGCCTCGACGTCGACGACACCTACGGCTTCAACGTCGAAGCGGGCTACCGCGTGGCGCAGCTCTTCGCGCTCGGCGCGGAGTTCGAGTGGACCTACGCCTTCGAGAGC
>JABAHP010025665.1_pt3 | contig 10628 bp, 12 predicted proteins | sample 7062081 | NCBI WGS metagenome assembly JABAHP01 (sample SAMN14534357, study PRJNA622989) | marine sediment metagenome | biome: marine biome [ENVO:00000428]; feature: marine pelagic biome [ENVO:01000023]; material: deep marine sediment [ENVO:00002113] | place: India: Gulf of Kutch | collected... | reverse complement strand
TCAGTTTTCCAGTCTGAGGAGGAATAGATACGATTGATCTGGATAAATAAACTAACAATTATTGTTATTCTACCTGGAATTTCTCCGTAATCTGAGATAAATTTTGCCCATATTGAATTAGGATCTACAAGTGCTTTAGAGATTTGTAGATCAAACACTAAAAATAAAATTGCGAAAATTATCCAAACAAGGATTATTATTTTAAATATCGTTTTAGATTTCTTAGATTCCCAGGCAAAAGATTGATTGTGATACATTGCATCAACAACGAGAGAGTAATTTTTCTCACTTTTAAGTCCTACAATGAAGTGAATCACCAACATTTTTCTTACAACGGATATTACTAAATCCGAAACAAAATTCTTTATTCCATTCCCGAATAGAGAGAATTCATGGCAATTTGGGAATTCGAGAGCAAAAAACCGATTCTTGGAGAAGGAACATGGATTGCCCCCACTGCAGATGTAATAGGCGAGGTTAAAATCGGAAAAAAGTGTTATATTGGACCTGGAGCACGAATACGTGGGGATTATGGTAAAATTGAGATTGGAAATGGATGCTCAGTTCAGGAAAACGTAATAATTCATGCCCGTCCAGACGAAATGACTTCAATTGGGAATAGCGTTACTTTGGGACATGGCNNTCATAACGCAACTCTTGAAGATAATGTTGTAGTCGGAATGGGAGCAGTTGTTTCCGATTATGTTGTAATGAAAGAATGGTCGGTTCTTGGGGAGGCAGGATTAGCACGTCAAGGCCAAAAATTTGATTCTGGAGCTATTGGGGTTGGTGTTCCTGCGAAAATAATTGGTAATATTCATGATCCATCAAAAAAAGATGTAAAAGCTGAACTTCATAAATTTAAATTGAAATATGTAGAGATGGCGTCAAGATATCTTCACGATGGATCGTTTCGCCAACTTGATTAGAATTTAGCAGAAAACTTCATTTAAAGGCTCAAGCTTGAAACTACTACTTTTGGAGAGATAATGTTGAAAAAATTGAAAATAAAAGTAATTAAAAAATCTGGTCGTTGCCCCCATGAAGTGGGTGACACATGGGAAACAGATTATACACTTATCAAACCTTCTGGTAGAACTAATCTATGTGATGACGCGCATTATTCCCTTATCCCTTATTTAGGGATGGCCGCGGGAAATGCGAAATCATGGGAAAAGGATGGAAAATGGAAAATTCACTGTCCTTCAAAATCAGGTATTGTATTCGAAATAGAAATACTAGATAATGAACATAGTTGGCCAAAGGACGATAGCTGGGCAAAAATTCCCAGTGAAAAATAATTCATTATGTATCATTGTCTATACTTAAGATTTTGACCCAATAAAGAATCCAAAATCTTTTAGAAAGTAATATTCATTTTGAATAGAAAATCCTGTTTCTAACAACTCACGCTTGAAAATTCGCCAAGAAAATCGGGCTGTTTGAGGATGATAGATCTTAGCATATCTTTCGAAGCGATCTAATGATCTTTGGTTTATTTCATTTATTAGAACAATTCCATTTGGTTTCAAAATCCTATGTACTTCTCTTATAGCTTTTTGCCATTTGGGAACATGATGTAAAACAGTAAAAATTAGTACTACATCGAATCTATTAGAAATAAATGGTAATTTGGTAATATTTCCTTGAAATACCTTCGCTGGTAAATTATTCTTCTTAATTCTCCTGTGTGATTTCTTAACCATATCTTCGTTCAAATCAAAAGCATAGTATTCCTTTGGAGAATAGGCTTTAGAAATTATTTCAATGCCGTAGCCAGCACCACACCCTGCTTCAAGGATTTTTTTTCCTTTCAAATCTATATTCAAGGGTCGAAGAAGTCTTTTAAAAATTGGGAACTCAAAAAATTTGAACATAAGTTTCTTAATTGGGCTAATCATAAGTTTTTCTTCTATAAAATGGAGATCAACTTTATCAGGATTCCTTTCTAAGAGGGAAATATCCTTAATATTCGAGGGAATTTCTGATTTCATCTTGATCATCATTTAGTATTGAAACAACAAATTTCTACTTTTTAACCAGTCATCTCTTACGAAGTATATATCCTAAATTAGATATATTCTTTGAAAATCTTAATAAATTATACGTATTCAATTTTTCTATTGAATTCTTCAATTCTCAAGTTAAATTCTTTTTCAGGAAGATCGTAATATGGCTGAAAACACAATAATACATGTTAATACTAATGACACAATCAATTCAAATAAAATTCTTGCCTTAATCAAATTAGCACGCCCTCAGTTTCTTATTGCTTACTTTATAATTGCCTTGGGAGGATTAACTCAAGGCCTNNAGATCTTTCGATAGATTTGTTTCATGCATTATTAGCTTTTATAGCAACCTTAGTTTCAGCAATTGGAGTTCATTATAGAGATGAAGCAGGGGATTGGGCGGCGGGATATGATGTTGAAATTGGAGGGATGGGTGTTATCCGAGATGGAATCTTTGATGAAAATACTGTTAGACTTCTTGGGAGAATTATTTCAACAGCTGCTATACTTTTAGCGATTTTTCAAGCAGTTCTTCTTTACATTGATTACGATCAGCCAATACTGTTTATAATTGGTATACCCATAATTTTTATGATTATCTTTGTTAATTTCCTTACCGAAGAAATCCCCTTAGGACACGAAATAATCACAGCAGGTTCTTATCTAGCTACATTTTATTGGGTCTATCTCTCCCAGAACTGGGAAGTAAATTTTTCTATTCTATTATTTTCTGGATTTATTTACCTTGTAGTTTTTGCTTTAGTTCCATATCAGGATATTGGAGATATTGAAGCTGATACAAAAACTGGTAAAAAGACTCTATCAGTAAAACTAGGAATTGATGGAGTTGGTCACCTATCTATTTTTATCGGATTGCTATCTCTGCTTTTCTTGTACGTATCTTTACTAGTTTAACAGAAAATTGGAACTTTCCACAAATTTGAACAAATGAGAACTATCGAGTAACTAAATTCCTATATTAAATTTCCTCATCGATTATTGTTTAGTGATAATTAAGAATATCCTAATTTCTCTACGATTTTACTTGGATTATTATTTATGAACGAATGTTCATATGTTATGAACGGTGGAAAATATAATGTTAAAAGCNNAAGTGGATACATTGCTGAGGTTGATGATGGTAGAGGGCATACGATTAAAATGGATCTTCCTGAATATCAAAATGGGACAGATACTGCTGCAAGTGCACTAGAGTACATGGTTATGGGATATGCAGGATGTACTGTTACCGTACTCAAAATTATTACTGATAAGATGAGATTGCAAATAGATGCTATTGAGATGAAAGTTGACGCAGAGAAACCCGGAGAAATGGAATCCGTTTCTAGAATGGACTCAGTGTTAACGGTCAAAACCAATGAGCCTGAAGAAAAAATTCGCAAAGCAGTTGAAATGACCAAACAAACCTGTCCTGTAGGACGAATTTATGATAAAGCAAAAATACCTGCTAAAATTAAACTAGTGATAAAAACATCTTAACAACTCTTTCCCTTTTTCCATTATTAGATTCTCTTTTATATATGTAAAAGACAGTTTTAGATAACTCTGCTATAACTGTGAAGGTATGAAAGGAACGGATCTAGCATATTCAGATAAGAGAAAATGGTTTTCAATTTTCTTGATTAGTTTCAAAGAATATTTAGTTTCTTCCTGTATCTGTTCTGGTTTCATTTTATTCTCAAGTCGGACTAATATTCTGTCCACAACATGAAATGACTCGTTGAAGAAGAACAAGTATTTCGTAGGAGAACTCACATCATGGGTTTTTAGAAAATTATCTAATTTCAGATGCTTTCCCAATTGAATTGTTTGGGTTCGATAGAGATCAGCAAGGGGAAGAAAATCAGCTGCATGATATGAACCAAATTTTGTGAACAGTCCTAGCAACCATTCGGTTTTGTTAACAGATCCGATAAAAGAACAATTTTCTGATTCAGCAACTAAAAATGCGAGTAACATATTTAAACGAATTTGGCTTTTATAGTGGGCGATAGATCGCTGAATAAACTGTTCCCTAGTAGAAGTAGGTCGTTTTGTTGTTGGAGTAAAAGTTTTTTCATCAATCTCGGAATTAGCCATTCCTCTTAGCAGATAATAACTCAAATTGTAATTAAATAGAGGAATCGCTCCTAATCCAGACGTTGCACCTTTAATATTTGTTGTTTCAAATGATTTTTCTGTAATTGCCTTTAGTGTCTCTTCTAGATTAGCTAAAATGATATTGTGACTCGATATTCTAAGATATTTGTTAATTGTTTCCATATCATGGCTACGTGTTGACTTACTAGGGCTAAATCTACCCCTTGTCACAACCAGCTTTACATTATCCCAACCCACTGCTAACGCTGCTAATTTAATGTTTATCAGACATTCTAGACAATCTCTGTAAAGTATCACTAATCCATCTATTTCTCGGTCTTTAATTATCGATTGAATGAATGTAACTATCGTTGATTGTGTTTTTTGGGGATCAATCCGTAATGAATCATCTATCCTCATGAGGTTTATTTTGAAGATTCTTTCTTATTAAATAACTGAAAAAATATAATTGATTATTTGGATGAAATTTATGCGTTTTTGGTTGATGAAAGGAAAAACAATAATATATCTCTATTCATTGATATTACTGTACCCAATTCACTCCTTATGTAGACTGAATCAAACAAAATCCATCAGAAAATCCAGAAAAATGTTTTCAGTCCGTTTTATTTAATAGTTTGGTGAATTATTTAATGACTGAAGAGAAAAAAGATGTTAATCCCTTAAACTCTCTAATTCAGTTAATAAATAATAAACGATACTTTGTAGATGCATTAACCAATTATCCATATCTCAAAAATTTTATTAATCATTCTTTGTATTGTGGGATTTTTTTTATTTCAATTTTTGTATTCCTACTCGTCCCGTATTGCAATTATGTTCCTATTTGGATTTATTTTCGTCGCTACTTTTCTTCTAGTTGCTAAATATCATCATAAACAGATAACCATCATTTTTGTTTCCTGTGCGATTTCATTACTCTTTGCTTCGTATTTTTTTGAGCATTTTCATTGGGAATTAGTCGTTTTACCACCTCATTTGGGTGGTTACATGGAGTGGGAAGTTTTAGCAGTTGTTTTTGGTATGTCTATTCTTGTTGAAGCAACATCTGAAACTGGTTTATTCGATTGGATTATTATACGGATGCTTAAAATCTCGAAAGGAAGAGTATTCCCCCTATTTTTTTTGACCTTTATTCTCACTTTTGCTTTATCAACAGTTTTAGCCAATGTTACGGCAATGATTCTGATAAGTTCAATGATACTTACAGTTTCTAATGGGCTAGACTATGATCCAACACCGTTTCTTCTTGGAGCAGTTCTCGCGACAAGTCTTGCTGGAATGGCTACCTTAGTTAGTTCTTTACCTGCAATAATGGTTGGATCAAAAAATGCAGGTGATATCTCATTTATTGAATTCTTAATTGTCTCGGTTCCTTTTCTTATTATTAGTATCCCAATTACGATTTATTATCTTAAGAAAGTCTTCCCCCCCGAAAAAATTCCGTTAAGAAAAAGCTCTCACAAAGAAGTTGACGCTCAAATGATTCTTTCACTGGATGAATGGGGAGTAGTAGATGATACTAAAAGATTTTATTTAGCAGCTGTCGCTTTGGGAATAACTATAATAGGGTTTATATTTTCCTCCTCAATAGGGATGCCAATTGGTGTTATTGCCATCTTGGGAGGGATACTAGCCATCGTTCTTACTCAAAGTGAGGAAAATAGGTTAATTCATGAACTTTCTTGGGATACGTTATTGTTCTTTGCAGGTTTGTTTATTTTGGTTGGAACTTTGGAAGCAACAGAAATTTTGCAAGACATTGCCAATTCTTTGAAAGAAATAAGTGGAGGGGATATTTTAGTGGCTGGTGGATTGATCTTACTAATTTCATCATTTGTAAGTGGAATTCTGGATAATATCCCAGTTACAGCCGCATTAATACCAATCGTATCTGATTTTAATAACCTTCCATCCGCATTAGCTCATCCGAAATATCTCTGGTTTATGCTAGTATTTGGTGGAGCATTTGGAGGTGGACTGACACCTTTCGGAAGTGCTGCTTCAATTCTAGCAATTTCAATCTTAAGTAAGGAAGACAAACCCCTTAATTTTCTTTACTTTATGAAACGTTTAGTACCGATTTCTCTTATATTATTGGCATTTAGCGGAATCTATCTTTCCATTCTTGCCTTTGTTTTTGGAATGATCTAAGTAAGCGGAATTTCTTTCTAAATCACACTTTAGGAATGAGTGGGGCGCCTCGGGTGTATCCTGCAGATGTAAAATAGTGATTGATCTTTTCAATAGGTTTTATATCGATTTCAGTTTCATTACTAATTTCTTCTATCGCTAAACCATTTTCTAGTCTGATCAGAATCCTATCAACACTTTTAGAATCAAGATTAAAGAAATATTCGTATTTATTTCTAATTCCAGGCAGTAAATCTGCTTTTGCAAGATTTGAGATTTCTGGAGGAATTTCTAGATACTCCGCGATCTGTAGTATTTGTGAACGATACAAATTTCCTAAAGGCATAATATCAGCACAATGTCCATGTCCCCATTTGGTGAAAAGACCAGTTAAAAGCTCGGTTTTGTTAATAGTTCCAAGTAGAAAAGCATTTTCAGTTTCAGCAGTAAGATATGCAATTGCCATTTGGATTCTTGAACGTAATTTATTATGTGCAATAATCTTATTAATAAGTCGTTCTCGTCCGGAATTAGCTTTTCCAACCATTCCATAGGTACTTCCCTCTATTTCTTTGATTAAAGATGATTTTAAAAGAGAATAACTCAATGGTTGATATAATGACGGTATTTCACGACTTCGACCTGGTATCAGATCATCATTAGTGAAACTTTTGATGATTGGAGCAACATCACAATGTATAATGTTATCTTCAGGTATTTCCAGATAAGAAGTAGAGTTCGAAATTACCTCCGTATGTTTATCATATACATTTTCAGATCTCACTAATAATTTAACGTTCTCTTGACCAAGAACATCTAGTGAAATCTTTGCTATGACTGTAGAATCAATATACCCTGAAAATAAGATCACAACACCATCCACTCCGCGTTCGTGTTTCGTATGATCTATAAAATTACCAATTTTGTTGATGACTTTTGCCTTATCAGCAATCTCTAATTCTTTCAAAATAACAACCCTACTTGAATTCCTTATTAATTGAAAATATAAGTTTTAATCCGAAGCTATTGCCAATTTAGAGAACTTTATCATAAAAAAAAAAAGCTATTTGTAGCTTCTCAAGTCTTTATATCACATATATCACAAGAACATCTTCAGTTATTAATCTAATGCTTAAGGTGAAAAGTTGTTTTGTTCTAGATTATCATCAGGGGATTGAGTTACCAATAAAGAAATCATTGAAAATCATAAACCAATTCCTAGTATTGAAAAGAAGAAATATCCTCTGGTGAGAGGAATTCATCTCCGCTCATATTACAACGGATAAGTGCTAAAATGTCCTTCGAATTTCTAGATGCCAGACTACAAAGAGTTTTACACGATCTAGGAATTACTCCAACTCCGGGCCAGTTAGATTACTTACAAGCAATTTTAGCTAATGAAGATATTTTGGTAGTAGCATCTACTGGATCAGGAAAGACTTTCGGGACAATAATTGCCTGTTTAAATAATATACTTACAAATCCCTCGCCTCTTCCAGTCAATACATTGATTGTAACTCCTTTAAAAGCATTAAATCGAGATATTTTTAGACGAGTTTTGCCAAAGCTTGCTATAAAACTTGGAATAACCATAGCCGTACGTCATGGAGACACAACACAATATGAAAGACAAAAACAAACAAAATCCCCTCCACAAATCCTCATCACAACACCAGAACTATTGCAGGCGCTTTTACCAGCAAAAATATTTGGAAGAGAACACTTAAAGAATACTCAAACAGTAATAATTGATGAAATTCATGAGTTGGTAGAATCCAAAAGAGGAGTTCAACTTTCACTTGCCCTCGAAAGACTAACCCATCGTATTGGTAAAAAAATTCAGCGGATTGGCTTATCAGCGACAGTTGGTTCTCCAGAAAAAGTGCTGGATTTTTTAACACCTCAAAACAAAAAAGCTAAAACCTTCATAATTCCAAGATTAAAGAGACTTAATTTACGTCTCGATTATCCTCGTCATTTATCTGATCAATTTAATGATCTTCCCTCTGCAATTCATACCACGGAAGATGCTGCATCTCGTTTTCAGAGAATAATTGAAATTATTCAAAACGAAAAAGGAACGGTATTATTATTTACTAATACACGACAACAGGCTGAAATTCTTGGTTATCGATTTAAAATGTATAATGAATTTGTTTCAGAAAGGGAACAAATTTCATACGAAGTTCACCATTCTAGTTTGTCAACTCAATCAAGAGTTAGAGCTGAAAATGAGGTTCGGGAAGGGTCATTAGATTTAATTATTGCTACTTCATCTTTAGAACTTGGAATTGATATTGGATCAGTAGATCTAGTTATACAATATATGAGTCCTCGTAGAATCGAATCCCTTATTCAGAGAGTTGGAAGATCAGGTCATGGTCTTGATAGAGAGAGTAAAGGAATTATAATTACCGAAACACCTCGTGAATTACTTGAAGCATATCTTATTAAAATGAAAGTAGAGGAAGAGCAAGTAGAACCCAGTCGAATACACTCCTATGCTTACGATATCTTGTTTCATAGTGTAATTGGCATTCTATTGGATTTCGGAGAAACTTCAATTGACACGATTTATTCAATTGTAACAAAATCCGCCCCTTTTCAAAAGCTTTCGCCTGATGAATTCAAACAAATATTAGATTTTGGAGCAGATAATTACTTTTTATCAATAAATAAGGATCCTGATACTGGTAAAGTCTCCGCTTGGGCAAAAAGAAAGTCATATAAGTACTATTACTCAAATCTAAGTAGTATTCCAACTAAAAGGACTTATAATGTAGTAGATGTGGGCTCTCAATCACGAGTTGGGAATTTAGACGAAGGTTTCATCGTAACAAGGGGAGAAAAGGGAGCTATTTTTATATTAAATGGAACTCCGTGGGAATTACTTGCTATTACTGATGATAAGGTTGAGGTCCGCCAAGTTAAAGGCATTACTGAAGCTACAATCCCTACTTGGGAAGGTGAGCTAATTCCAGTTTCACAACTTGTCACTTCATCATTAAAAAACGTATTTGAAGACGATAACTCTTTCCAAGATGCACCACCTGAAGTAAAATATGAACTTGACAAATTTGTTCGAGAACAAAAGGAAAAAGGAATAATCCCGAAAGATTCAACCCTGATTATTGAAACAACAGGTAGGCAGATGGTTATTCATAGTTTATTAGGATCAAGAGGAAACGAATCTTTAGGATTGCTACTCTCAACTTTGATCGGAGCAAGACAAGGCTATTCAGTTCAATATCGAACAGATCCGTACAGTATATTTATTTCACTGAGTCGTCCTATCAATATCGTTGAAATTCTAAAAACAGTTGATATTGATCATATTGAGCCCTTATTAGAGCATAGAATTAAAGGAACAGATTTATTTGCTTGGAAAATACGTCAGGTTGCAAAGCGATTTGGAGTTCTTTCTGAATCAGCCGAAAATTCTGTGATGATGACACGACTTATAAAAGCAAGGTATAAAGATACAATCGTTGGACAAGAAGCAGTAAATGAAATTCTTTTGGAAAATATGAATCAGGAACATTTAACTGAATTTCTAAAGAAGATCCAGGAGGGAAAGATCACTATTAAGGAAATCCAAGTAAAAAGTTTTGATTCTCCGCTTTCAGCAGCTGCAACTGAACCTATCTCTTCCAATGTTTTAAAATTACGCCCCTCAAGTCTAATTCTTGAGAAGATCGAAAAAAGAATTAGAAATACTTGGGTACGATTAGTTTGTATGAGGTTAGGTTGTAAATACGAAAAAATTCACCGAATCGAAAGTATAGATGAAATCCAATGTCCAATATGTTATTCACGATTTATCGCAGTTGTTCATAAAAATAAAACAGGAATTAAGACGTTATTAAAGAAATCAACAAATAAAAAAGTTCAACTAACGTCTGCTGAACAAAAAGAACTCCGGACTGCAAAAAAATCTGCTGATATTATTCTATCTTTTGGCAAACGGGCAGCATTTATCCTTGCTGGTCGGGGTATTGGCCCGACAACAGCCATTAGAATACTTCGAGAGCCTCATAAAAATACTGAAGATTTATTAGCTTCAATTTATCATCATGAAGCAAATTTTGCAAGAACAAGAGAATATTGGGAATGACATTGCTTTCTATAAATCTTGAAGAAAGCCTAAATTGATACCATCGGTCATTTGTACCATTAATTCCTGATGTCGAAGAATAGTTTTGAGGAAAGGAAAAGGTTTATGCAGCTTTTTTCCTCCGTTAATTTTATTCAGTTGATAATTTGGTAGGTAATGATTATAGGTGGGTAAGACAGTGATTGGGACAATTTCTATCATACCGATCTCCTCTAAATCAAAAGGAAAGTTAAAAAGAGGAAATAAAT
>JABAHP010014539.1_pt1 | contig 10638 bp, 8 predicted proteins | sample 7062081 | NCBI WGS metagenome assembly JABAHP01 (sample SAMN14534357, study PRJNA622989) | marine sediment metagenome | biome: marine biome [ENVO:00000428]; feature: marine pelagic biome [ENVO:01000023]; material: deep marine sediment [ENVO:00002113] | place: India: Gulf of Kutch | collected... | reverse complement strand
CCTTCCAGAATGGCATCCGCCAGGTAGTTCCATATATATCCCTCGAACAGCCCGGCCAATACCTTCCGATCCGCCTTTTCTACCTCTATCATGCCCGGTCCCCTAGCAGCCCCTCAGCGTAGGCAAAGAGGGCCGCGCTGCCGCCCGTGTGCCAGAACAGTACCCGCTCGCCCGCGCCGATCTCGCCCCTGCGGATCAGGCCCATCAGGCCCGCCATCGCCTTGCCCGTGTACACCGGATCCAGCAGGATGCCCTCGCTGCTCGCCACCAAACGCACCGCTTCCCGCTCCGCGTCGGTCAGCACGGCATAGCCCCCGCCCATGAACCGGTCATCGACCTGCACGTCCTGGGGACCGAGACTCAGCTCCAGGCCCAGGCGCTCCGCCGTGGGGGCCAGCAGCGCCGACACCGTCTCGCGCAGGTGCCCGCCGGTCTTGTCCACGCTGATGCCCAGCACCTGGCCCTCGTAGCCGCAGGCCTTGGCGCCCACCACCAGCCCGGCGTGCGTCCCGCCCGAGCTGCTGGCAAAGACCACCCGGTCAAAGAGCAACCGCTCACCCTCAGCGGCCTGCCCGGTTTGCTCCCAAAACTCCTGAAAGGCCAGCGCATAGGCCGCGGCCCCCACTTCGTTGGAGCCTCCGTAGGGGATCACGTAGGGCCTCCGTCCCGCCGCCTGCTGTGCCGCTGCGGCATCTGCCAGCGCGTCCAGCGGGTCCTTCTCCTCCGCCCACCAGAGCCGCGCCCCCAGCAGATCGTTGAGCAGCAGGTTGCCGGTCCATCGCTCGCGGGGCGGGGCAGAGCCGCGCAGCACCAATACACACTCCAGGCCTGCGCGGGCCGCCGCGGCTGCCGTCTGGCGGCAGTGGTTCGACTGCACCGCGCCGACGGTCAGCACCACGCCGGCCCCTTGCCGCAACGCCTCGCCGATGAGCAGTTCCAATTTCCGCGTCTTGTTGCCGCCGGTGGCCAAGCCGGTCTGATCGTCACGCTTGATCCAGATCTCGGGGCCGCCCAACGCCGCGCTGAACCGCTCCATCCGTTCGACCGGCGTCGGCAGTTGGGCCAGGGGAAATCGCTCCGGTGCTTTCATCTCTTGTCCTTTCTCCTACGTGGTCTTCTCGCCAAGCTAGTTGAATCCCGGCACCGTGGCAAGCAGGCGGTGTTGGGCAGATTTCTGTCGATTTCAGTGCCCAGCACCGGCTCTTCCAGGCCGGTGCGATCTCGCGAGATAGCCAGGGACTTGCCGAGAGAATCACTAACCCAAAGCCAACTCCACAGCTTCCGCGATTTGGCCGCTGTGGATCAATTCCGCCGCGCGCTCAATGTCGGGGGCCAGGATCCGGTCCTTGCCCAACGGCGCGACGCCACCCTCCCGCAGGGCCCGATGGGCGGCCTCTGTGCCCTTCCCCGGCCGCCGGCTCGAGCCTTCGGTCCGTAGGTCCAGCGCCTGGGCCGCGCACAACATCTCGACCGCCACGATCCGCTCCGTATTCCACACAATCTCCCGGGCGTGGCGGGCCGCGTTAGCACTCATGCTGACGTGATCCTCCTGGTTGGCCCCCGTTGGGATCGAATCCACGCTGTCGGGGTGGGCCAATGTCTTGTTATCCGACACCAGGGATGCCGCCGTGTACTGGGCCATCATCAGGCCGCTCTGCAGGCCGCCGTCCGCCGTGAGCATGGGCGGCAGGATACTGAGCACCCCGTCCAGCAGCCGGAAGGCGCGGCGCTCGGCGATGCTGCCGATCTCGGCCACCGCGATGCCCAGGAAGTCCATAGCCAGCGCCAGCGGCTCGCCGTGAAAGTTGCCGCCCGAGAACGCCTTGTTCTCGCCGGGCTCGTCCAGGAAGACCAGCGGGTTGTCGGTGGCGGCATTGATCTCGCCCTCCACCGTGGTGCGTACAAAGGCCAGCGTATCGCGCACCGCACCCAGCACCTGGGGCGCGCAGCGTAGCGAGTAGGCGTCCTGCACCCGCTGGGTCGAATCGATCAACTGGCTGCCGGCGATCAGGCGGCGCACGTACGCGGCGCTCGCCTGTTGGCCCTCGTGGTTGCGGGCGGCGTGCAGCCGCGCGTCAAACGCCCGCGAGGCAGCCTGCACCGCCTCCAGGCTCAGGGCCAGCGCGATCTCGGCGTGCCGCACCAGGTTCTCTGCATCGGCCAGGGCCAGGCAGGCCAGCGCGGCGCTGACCGAAGTGCCGTTGTTGAGGGCCAGCCCCTCCTTGGCCGCCAGCGTCACCGGCGCCAACCCCGCCTGGCGCATCGCCTCGCCGCCCGGCAGCCGCTGGCCCTGGTAGTGTGCCTCCCCCTCGCCGATGAGGGTCAGGGCCAGGTGCGACAGGGGCGCCAGGTCGCCGCTGGCCCCCACCGAGCCCTTTTCCGGGAGCACCGGGTGCACGCCCCGGTTCAACATCTCGATCAGCGTCTCCAGCGTCTCCAGCCGGATGCCCGAGTACCCCTTGGCCAGCGTGTTGGCCCGGATCAGCATCGTCGCCCGGACCACCTCCTCCGGCAGGGGCGGGCCGACGCCCGAGGAATGGCTGAGGATCAGGTTCCGGGTCAGCGTGGCCACGTCGTCCGGCGGGATGCGCACCTCGGCCAACGATCCAAAGCCGGTGTTGACGCCGTACACCGTCAGCGCCTCGCCCCGGCTGACCTCGTCGATCCAGGCCCGCGAGCCGCACACCCGGGACTCGGCGTCCTCGTCCAGCCGCACGCGCGCCCCCTCGCGGGCCACGGCGAGCACTTCCGCCAGGGTCAGGGAATCCCCGTCGAGGATCACGGCATCATCGGGATCGAGCGGTGGATTGGGACGAGCCATCATGCCCTCTCTGCAATCGAATCTTTGGGTCCTGCTACCGGTGGGATCAGTATACCACGGCCTGGGGGGCGCCGCAACCTGCTATTTCCGGGGGTACGAAAGACCTCCGAGTTTTTGTCTAGCTCCGAGAGCCTGGGCGAACGGGAATCCACCTGCAGCAGGCACATAGCAACCGGACAGCAAAACTCGGAGGTCTGTCTCGGGCAATGACGGCAATTCCGTCCGTGGGAGACCGCCGCTACTCCAGCGAACGCGCGACGGACTGGGGCGCGAACGCCCGCTGCTGCCAATAGACAATGCTGCTGGCCAGCAGGGCGACGGCGATGGACAGGTCCAGCACCGCGACCGCGATCAGGAGCGGGTAGCTGCCGGAGGCCAGCCGGGAGAGGGTAGCGCCGGTTGCGATCATGGCCGCCAGCGCAACAAAGAAACCTGGGGTAAAGAACTGCCAGATCCTGGACTGGTCCAGGCCCGCGATCCGCGCCAGGTTCTTCTTGATGCTCTTGGCAAAGATATAGCTCGCCTTCCACCCGCCCAGGAACGGGGCCAGGATGCCCGCCAGCCAGGGCCAGACCTGGCCCGGGTCCAGGGCCTCGGCCTCCAGTAGCAGGCTGCCCCCTTTGAGCAGCAGCACGATGCCCCCGGTGTACCACACCAGGGCTGCCAGGATATTCAACGTACGCGCCGACACAGTCAACATAGCGATTTCGCCAACTCCGTGCGGTAGGATTCTGTCGTCTCCTGCGCCTTCCCCATCTGCTCGGGCGCCACCGGAACGGCCACCTGGTCATTCCGGTGGAAGGCGATTATAGAGCAGGAATGCAGGAGGGTCAATTCCGCAGGGTGTGCGAGCGGGGTTCTACTGCGACACTGTTCCGCGGGGTGCTATCGCAGTGGGCGACCTTGAGGGGAGACAATCGACTTTTGTGAGAGTCAGGAGATTTCAACCAACCGCTCAAACGTAATCTTCTCTATCTGACGGGTATCGCGTTCCTCAAAATGCTTCTCAGATTTGTACCTAGCACCAACAAGAACCTCAATGTCCCGATGTATGTCGGTAATCTCGTTGTCCAGTCTGAAAAACTCCTCGCGACACTCCTCGTCTGTGAGGATCTTTGCGATTGCGTCCGTCGCAACCCCGCTAAACCCTGACAGGATGACGATCTTTCTCGGCGGTTCCGCCTGGCGACAGAATGGATTGTTTGCGACGATGAGAATCCCGTACATCTTTCCAGAAATAGCATCGCCATCCTTCACCAGTTCATGATCATAGTACTCGCAACCATTTACATCTAAAATCTGTGCAATTCCTTCTTCTTCGCCCTCTTTCTTCCTCCAATAACACGAACTCCTTGTAGATTCTAGCTCCTTGATGATAACAAACCCTTTCCTTTTCACTCGACCTTCTGTAGTGTAGGGGATCATTTGATGGATCTCGGCCAGAACGATTTCGGCGTAATCATTCACATCAGGCGAGCCTATGATGATGCAATCTTTGTCCTCAAGCTCGCGTCTCATTGCCGCGATGTGGCTGGCGAGGCGTTCTGTTGATTCCAGGTCGTCTCTAGGAATCTTGTTGATCGGATCGGCAATTTCCACCCTCGTATTCGGATAATGCGAGGAAAAGAAGCGCGTGATATCCAATACGGCGCGGTAGTCCCACATGTCAATATTGGTTCGACCACCAGACCCGCGCGAGCTATAAGGATCCAAAGCGACACCGCGACCGCACGTGAAGATGTGAACGTGCTGATTGCGCACGATTGGATCCCAGAAGCGATGATAACCGTAGTAGCGCTGCGCTTCCTCCAACTGCCTCGTCGCTTGCTCGTAGTCTTTCTCCAGCGAAATGACCAAGGCCACGATCAGTTCATCAACCGATCGGGGACGGTTGATATCCCGCAACTCGGTAGGTACAAGGTCTGCATCACAGCTTTCATCCAACAACACATGCATCAACCGATTCTCTTTGTCTGGCGAGTAGCACAATCGAAAGAACTCTCGCCACTCTTTCTCGACCCACTCTGATCGTGATGAAGGTTCAGTGCAGATCAACACAAAGTGCTGGCTGGCCTGCAGGGCGGCGACCAGTCTGGATGGGAATTCCTTTCCCCTTGGCAAGTGTGGTGACCAAAAGGGCCGGAATCCGAACTCTACTATCCTATCATGGATCGCGCGGACACTGTCTTCATCCTCATAGGAAAAGCTGATAAACACGTCGTACTGATACTTGTTCCTCATCACACCGTCCCTTCTTTCACTTGCCGTCATAAGGTTGCGCGCATAGGCCAGATCGCGCAACCATTGTGCATGCAGAAGCGAGTCTTGCAGGGCATTAGTGGGATCTTGGTGGCAGCCACGTAGAGTCTTTTACATTATACGGCCAAATCTCAGGCAAGTCAAGTCGTGCCAAAAAGTCACTGGAACCTGGGGATAAGAGACCTTTGGCAGGGCCTCACGCCCGCCGGTCAGTCTGTGCCGTCCGGCGCATCCATGATCCAGTGGCTTGCCTGCGCTCGTGCTAGCAGCGCGCCCTCCGGATCACGTACGTCGGTGCTGAAGGCCAGCCACCGGCCCTTGCGCTCCAACAGCTTGGCCTTGACGGTGATATGCGCCAAATCGGATGTCACCTGGCGGCTGTATTTCATCTGCAATCGTCGCGTCACGTTCGGTGGCGCGACCAGCATGCTCAGCGGCCCCAGCGCATTGTCGACGGCGGCGGCCTGCGCGTCGAAGGCCAGGAAGGCTCCGGTTCCTGAACTCCCCCTCACCTCACTGCCACTGCCTCGATCGCCGCCACCACCAGCGGTGCCCTGTCCGTCTCCCAATAGTACCCGCCAAACCGCTCCGTCAGCTCCGTCCCGTCCGCCAGCATGTCGGCCACAAACCGGTACGAAAGCGGCTCGTAGAGCAGCTCCGCGCGCACCGTAAAGGGGCCGGTCGCCTCCCCAACCTCTACCCTGTACGTCACCAGGTCGCTGCCCCCGGAAAAGTTGGCGTCGCCCGCCGCCTCCCCGTACACCGCGATATCCGCCGGGAGCGTCGCCTTCTCCGCGCCCGCCGGCAGCAAACGGTTGTCCTTCAGGTACTGCGCCCCCCGCAGCAGCGTATAGGTCACCTGCCCCTCGTGGTCGCCCATGATCGGCTCATAGATCTGCACCTGGTCGGGCTGGGTAATCACGTCATAGTGCGGCTCGAACGCCGCCGGATCCGCGTCCGCCGCGTTGCCCGAGATCGAGCCGTCGGGGTTGCGCGCGCCCGATTCCCAGATCACCTCGCCCGCCCCGTCGGTCACCGTCACGTGCAGCCAGGACCGGCGCGAGGGAAAGCCTGTCGGGAACTTGTGACCCGTCATCGTTGCCACTTTCAAGCTCGCCGTCAGGACCCCATCGTCCAACTCCAGGCTCTCCACCGCCAGCTTTGCCGTGCGCCCGCCCATCTGGTCGACCACGCGCGCCAGCGTAGCGTCAAAATGGGCAGCGTCCGCCGTGACCTCCAGCTCACCGCCCCAGTCGGCCAGGATCCGGAGCATCAGCGCGTTTCCGCCCACGAACCAGTGCTGGAAAAAGGGCTCCCGCGGCGGCAGGCCACCGGGCATCGGCGAGATCACCACGCCGCCCGAAGCCTTTGGCATGTGGCACCCCTGGCACGGCATCGCCCCGCCAAAGCCGCTGTTTTCCCACTCGGTGTAGGGCGTCTGCTCCGGGAACTCGCCCAGCACATTCCCCTCCGCATCCACGTAGGGCGTGTACAGGTTGTGGCAGGTGGCGCACAGCTCGGCCGCCTCCGTATGCGCCCCATAGGCCGGCAGGTAACCCGTGTGCATTTGCATCGGCCGCCCAAACGGGTTTTCGTAGGGACCAAAGGCCAGGCGGACAGGTGGCTCCGTACTGGTGTCCACGCTATACCCCCCGGTAAAGCTCTCCATCGTGCCCAGGTTCACGTCGCCGATCTGGTGGCAGAGCGTGCACGACACACCCTCGATCCCCGCCTCGTGCAGCGGGTGCGCCGGATCAAAGAAACCAACGCCCTGTGCCGCTACCGTCTGCCCTTCCACCTCCGCCTGGGTCTTGGCCATCGGCATGTGGCAGCTCACACACTTTTCCTCGATCACGTCCTGGAGCATCGGCAAGCGCGCCACCTCCGAGCTCACCTTCGCCTGCCAGACCGGGTCCTTGGCCGCATTCGCCATCATCGTCGAGCGCCAGGCGGTCGTCAGCGACACGTCGGTTCCCGCCTCGTCCCGCAGCCCTTCGTGGCACAGCACGCAGGTGCCCGAGCCCGAGAAATCGGCCGTCATAAAGGACGATAGGACCGTACCCTGCGCTGGATTGCGAGGCGGACCCTCGTCCGGCGGGGCCGCGGCCGGCTCCTTCTCTGGGGTAGCCGTCGCCTCTACGACAGTGGCCGTGGGTGGAACAGGCGTCGTCGCAGCTTCCGTGGCAGCCGGTGCCGTGGCAGGTTCCTCTCCACAGCCCGCCATGAGCAGGGCCAGCAGGATCAACAAGAAGAACGGGATAGCGGTACGCAGGGCGCTGCGGTACATAGTCTATCTCCTAGTTGGGATCTCGCGTTCGAGCCTTTTCCTCAGAACCGTGAACAAGTGTATCACGCTACAGCGTGAGGGTCAACTCTGGGTAGATGAAACTTGGCGCATGATGCTCACCCCGACGGTCGAGCCCTTAGCGCCATCTATTCGCTCGGAACCTCGGTCTCTCCCGGCCTGCACTGACGGCCATGTCGGCCCATCAGCCCGCGCCCTCCGGCGAATCGACGATCCAATGCCTCGCCTGCGCTCGCGCCAGCAGCGCGCCCTCCGGATCGCGCACCTCAGCGCTGAAGGTCAGCCACCGCCCCTTGCGCTCCAATAGCCTGCCCTTCACGGTGACATACTCCAGATCCGGCGTGACCTGGCGGCTGTATTTCATCTGCAACCGCCGCGTCACGTTCGGCGGCGCCACCAGCATGCTCAGCGGCCCCAGCGTATTGTCGACGGCCGCGGCCACCATGCCCCCCTGCATGGCCCCGTAGGGGTTCAGGTACTCATCCAGCACGGGGAACCGGGCCTCCAACACCCCGGCCTGCGCGTCAAAGGCCAGGAACTCGCCGCGCATGGTGACAAAGACCGGCGGCGGGATGAGAAACTCCCCCATCCGGTCCCCCAGTCTCTCCTTGATGGCCTCCGCGATCGGCGGGGGCAGCGCATCATGGTTCGTCATTGGATTTGCCCCCTCATAGCATCGTATCTTCTTTGCTGCTCACAGGTAGGGCGATCCTGAGATTTTCCATTGATTCTAGATCTGATCGCACTCCGATAGTACCCCCTGGGAGGGTGGGAGGGTGAGAGGGTTGCCGCTCAGCTCCTTGCCAACCGGGCAACCCCATCAGGGCAGGTTCCAGCGTTCCGGGTCGCCCAGCACCGTCTCCGCTGCCACCGCCTGCAGGAACCGGGCGGTCTCCTCCGGCAGCCCTGCCAGGTAGCCCGCGCCCGCGGGGCTCTCCCCCAATAACGTCGCGTGGAACACGCAGGCCGCCAGGTAGGTCCCCTCCGGCGAGGGATGGATGCCGTCCCTCTGCCACAGCTCCAGCTCCGGATGCTCCTCCAGGGCCCGCTGCCAGGCAGCCCCGACAGGCGCGACCATCGCCCCGATCTCACCGGCAACCTCCAGGTACCCGGCCTCAATCGCCGACTGCATGGCCACATAGTCCTTGAATCCGGCACCCGGAAGGCCATCGCGGCTGGCCCAGGTCACAAATAGCACAGTGTCGGCGCCGCTCTCGGCGGCCTTTTCATCCAGCAGGCGCACCGCGGGGAGCATCTGCTCACTACGTTGCGCTGCAATGGCCGGAATCCGGCTCTGTTCCTGCAGGACTATGAGATCCCAACGCTGGCCGTCGAGCTTTTTGAGGGTAGCGGGCGACGTGGCGTGCCCGGCGAGGGTCTGGCCTCCCTGGGCCGACATGTCCACTTCCACGGAATGGCCGCCGGACCGCGCCAGCGCGGCAAATACCTCGGGCAGGTCATTGAAGAAAGTGAGACTGTTGCCGACGAACAGCACGCGCGTCGGTCCGGTTGGCGTGGGCACAGGCGTGCTTGTGGGGAGCGCCTTTGGCGTAGCCGTGACCGCGACAGCCGTGGGTGCGGCCTGGGGCGTGCCGCAGGCCACCAGCAGCGCCACGAGCGCCGAATAGCCCAGCACGCACAACATCCATCGTCTGGCGGCGCCCAAAACCACGCGGTTCACCTGTTTCATGCCAGCGGCCCTCGCTGTCTCACTCACAAGAAGGCACGTCACCCCAATCCGTGGTGGATTGTACTGCAAAACCGCCCGGCGGTCAATACCGGACGAGTGGGTGATGGCTGGCATCTTGCTGAGCTGCGGATAATCGCCAAGGGTAGCAAACTTGACAATTGGGAACGGTACCAATGTCTCACTTGACAGGATCCGACAGGTATGGTAGATTGGGCGTGGCAGAAGAAGGGGAAGTTCATCTTTTGCCAACGGCGGGAAATCGCATCAAAGACGCGACACGACGATATTGCATTGCAGCTCACTGTGGCATCGTCGACCTCCATCGTTGATTCATTGTCGCACATTGTCGCTACACGGACCTACATCATTGCTTGCGCTGTACCTGACAGCAGCAGTGCGGGTTCTCGCCGAGGACTTTTTCACCCTACCCGGCTACATCGAGGCATTCGCAGAAGGACCGTCAGGTCAGGCCGGGCAGGGTGAAAAAGTCCACTTTTTTTGTCCGCACCAATGCTTCGTGCCTTCATTAGCCCTTGATCCTAGCCACCTGGGGCTCTTGGCCCCAAGCCCGCAGGGCTTTGCCACCTGTCCGCTTGGACAGGCTTAAGCCCGCCTGCTTTAGACGCGGAACGCCACTAGACAACCTAACTTGCCCTGTGCTATAATGGAGGTGGCCTGATTGGCTGCCACTGGAGGGTGTTGTTGGAAAAGCCATGAGCATGCACCCGCATGTTCACACGCAAGCCTGGGGATCGTTCGGCATCTGCGGATGCCTCACTCCTCACGTTTCACAATGGCACCCCAAAAGGACACTGGATAAACCGTGACGAGTTCGCAATCGGGCACGTGGCATCGGGGAATGCATCACTCCTCATCAATGTGAGGCTCCGGATCGTCAGGGAAAGGCCTGAATATGCAAAAAAAGTGGCCAAAGTTGCTCCGCCTTTTGAGCGAAGACCTGAGCTATACCATCCGCGCGGGCAAGCCTGTGCTGGGGTACGACATTTTTTTCGCCGACCTCTCTTCCTGGAAGCTGCGGCTTTCGAACCGCACGCCCGTGATCTGGGTCAAGAGCACCGACGTGCAGGCCGGCCCGCCCCAGCACCTCATCCAGAGCCTGGGAGACGTGATGCGCGAGCAGAACCTGACCCGCCGCATCGTCCTGGTGCTGCTGGATGCCGATAGCCGGCCTCTGCTCCGGCACACCGCCAGCCCTCTCTACAACCTGGTCGTCATCGGCGCCGAGGAGCAGGAACAGATCCTCCAGTCGCGCCGGCCCAGCGGAGAGCTGCTGGATCTGATCTCGGCCCAGATCCCGATATCGACCCTGGCTCCCTACGAGACTAGGACGCCGGTCACCGGCAGCCGGTTCTTTGGGCGCGAGTACGAGACATCGCGCATCATCGGCAACCCCGACACCAACCACGCCGTCCTGGGCATCCGTCGCATCGGCAAGACATCGCTGCTGCGCGAGGTCGAGCGGGTCCTGAAGGAGAACCAGGACCCGGCCCACGTGGTCTATCTGGAGTGCAGCGACCTGCTGACCACCGACGATTTCATCCG
>JABAHP010014080.1_pt2 | contig 10641 bp, 6 predicted proteins | sample 7062081 | NCBI WGS metagenome assembly JABAHP01 (sample SAMN14534357, study PRJNA622989) | marine sediment metagenome | biome: marine biome [ENVO:00000428]; feature: marine pelagic biome [ENVO:01000023]; material: deep marine sediment [ENVO:00002113] | place: India: Gulf of Kutch | collected... | reverse complement strand
AGAATGCATACCGTGCCCACGTTGTACTCCTTCGGGATCGATGCAGTGCTAACCGCTCACTGCAAGCGATTTCCCTCAACAATACCCCCGACAAGTTGGGGATTCCAGAATCCCCGATCTGTCTTGGGTACCGTCGTTCCCAGTGGTGACCCAGAGGACAAGGTTTCTGCTTCCTTATTCAGGATGGTTCTTGCTCCGCATCGGCCATGACGGGAAAGAGGTCGCCGGGTGTCAGGCGTGGATCGCCGTAGAGCACAAAGGATAGCCAGTCCAGCCCCCCCTCTTCCACCTTTTTCCGCTCCCACTTGGCGCGTCGCATGCACTCGCCAAGCTCGTGCTCGCCCCTGACAAACTCACCATAGAAGGCCCTGGCAAAGTCGCACGAGTTGGCAGAGTCGACGCGCCACAAAGCGCCGATGTAGACCTCCACGCCCGCCTGCAAGAAGGCGCCGGGCAAGTCGAAACTCTGACCCTCGTACTGTCCCAGGCCTCCTGCTGCGCCCTCGGCGCTTTCGCAGGCCGATACAAAGGCCAGTGCCGGCGGCGCCATCTCGAGGGCATTTGTCAGCCGGTCGGTGGTGATCTCGCCATCGCTGGCCTGCCACGCGCTGTCGCTGCCCATATGGCGGGCATGGCCCGCATAGTGCACGAGATCGTATTGACCGCTGGAGAGCGCGCTCAGCAGCCGGACCGAGTGGCATTGCTCCTCAGTTGTCAGGACCTCTGGGGCCTCGAACAGCGTTGGGCGCTCGGCAAAGATCTTGGCCAACTCTTGCACTTCTTCTGCGGCAGCCTCCAGATCGCCTGAGGGATTTCCGATCAACAGTGGCCTGATTCTTCTGATCCCACGCAGCGGTGGCCGGACGCACTGCGGCGCCAGCTTGCTCACAACCGTGCGTCCCACCCGAAAAGGGATCTCGCCCGCGTAGGTGGCCTCCAGCATGAGCTCCCAGGGCATGTCAGTGTGGGCTTCATCGACGATGAACAGCACCGTCGAGCGGCGGGGCGCATTCTGCAGATAGCGCTTGATATCCAGTGAGGTGAACTGGCTGAGAATGAAATTGCTGATCTGCTCTGCATTCTCAAACACCAGTTCTTGGGCTCCTCCCTGACCCGCAGGTTGCTCGGTTTCCACCTCGCTCGCCCGCCGCAGGCGATGGTCAAGAAAGCGATGGTAGTGCTCCAGGAACCGGTCCTTGTCCCGCTGCAACAGGCGCTTATCGGCCGACAGCACCCTGGCGCCGCGACCACGAAACACGGTTCGCATCCGGCTGCGACCCGCAGCGAAAACACTGATGCTCACCGCCTCAGGCTGGTCGGAAGGATCTCCTCGTCCAACCAGCGTTCGCATGATATAGGCAGTAAATGACTTGGCCATGAATGTGGCGCTTGTCACACTCTCCGTGTCGATCAGAACGCCTATCTTTTCCAAGTCCTCAAGGATCTCCTTGTGCAACTGATGGCGGCTATTGCCCTGCCCCATGAGCTCCTGCCATTCGGTGATGGCGTTGGGGTCTCCGAGCCTGAGGGCCGGCATCAGTGACTGCTGGTCTTCTTCAATGGCCAGGGCTTTGGCCAGCGCCGTCAGCTCCTCCTGATAACGATCTGCCCACTTGTCGCTCTTCCGCAGGAAGGTGATCAGCTCGGCAAAGAAGCGGCGGCGAGGTTCCTCGATCGCTTTCAGGACGTCGTCGAGAACCAGGACTCGCTTCTGCGGCTCGAGCCCGTCCAGTGCGGTGTCAGGATTCTCGATCTGTTCAGGTTTCAGCCTTCTGACCAGCGCGTGGCCCGCCAGGCTGAGCAGATAGGGGTGGCGCCCGGCCTCTCTGTTCAGAAACTCGTCGGCCCAGCCGGGGGCCTCATGCTGGCAGTCGAGGTAGCGCTTGAATAGGGCCTGGATCCATCCCTGGCGCCCTTCCTCGTCAACGCACGACATCGGGAATTCCTCAAGCTGTGCCAGAAACTCGGTCGCCTGTTTTGTGAGGCGGTCCTCTTTCAGTCTTCCGTATTCCTCATCGGGTCGTGCGGTGTACACAAAGCGCACACGGGCTTGCAGAGCATCGAGATCATCCCAGAAGCGGATGATGTTGGTGTCGTCTGTGCCAGCCTCGGCCTCCCCCTTTAGGAGCCGGGGTAGCTTGTTGATCAGAAAGATCAGCTCGGGATAGTGGGACTCGTTGTGCTTCAGGAACTCCAGAAAGTCTTTCTTGTTGGCCTTGCTCGGATCAGCATACAACTCCTTCAGGGTCTTGACGAGGGGCTTGTCCTCTGCATCCTTGAGACCGTGTTGCTCGGCATCCTCGGCCAGTGCGTGATAGAATTTGCGATAGACAAAGGTCTTTGGGGTGTTGCGGTGCACGGCCCCAAAGGTCAGCCGGACCAGGCGGCGGCCTTGGCAGAGGGGGCTCTTTTTCTTCTGGGCCCGATGGTATAGCTGGTCGAGGATGGTGGTCTTGCCGATGCACGGGCCGCCGAGGATCACGGCATGGCATTTCTGCCCATTCTTCAGGGTTTCGCCGGTCACGATCGCTTCCAGGTCCGCCATGGTGCTGTCGCGCCCGTAAAAGTCCCGGATTTGCTGGCTGTCGCGCTGGGGATCGTAGGGCACATCGAGGCACATGTTGGCCTCGTATTTATAGTCACGGTTCTCCTCTGGAGGATCGCCGCTATGCAGAATGATATAGATCTTGCGGATGGGCCGGTCCACCGCCAGGTAGCTTTTGATGGCCCGGCACATGTGGCGTGCGCACTCTTTCTTGCCAAGATCGCCCGAGCCGGTGGCAAAGGCTGGGAACAGGAGCCTGCTCAGCCCCAGTTCCTCTGCTTTCAGGAGGCAGTTTGCCGTAGTCCGTTCTACAAGATCGCACTTTTCCAGCGGCTTCAGTTCATGATCGTAGTCGATGACCGTGCCGTGCAGGACACGCTCCAAGCTCGTGCCCAGACGGTCCTCGCCAGCCAGATCATACGCGGCGGTGACCACCACCGTGCCGGCCTCTACCGGGCATCCTGCCTGCGCCTCGCGAATGTATGCCGGATCGCCCCCTGTTTCTGGGTTGGACGCCGTGTGCCTCCGGAGCAGGGCTGATACACCACTGCCCATGGTCAGGTAGTTGTCGTCGGTGCTGACCACGGCATCCACCTCCACCCCAGCGGGGGGGTGCAGAATGTCGCCTTCCAGGATCTTGACCAGCGTGCCGACGTCAGGTGGATCGTCCTTCTCTCGACCAAAACGGAACTCCCTCAGCAAGGGATCATGTGAATCAGGCATGATCGGGTCTCCTTTCGCGGTCACTGATAGTCAGCACCTTGGCTTGCACCACAAACTCCACCCAGGTTCAGGCCCGTAAAGAAACGGGGGCCTGACGAGCTCTAGGGAGCGAGCCTGGGCCCTGGCAGGCCCAGCACCCGCCCCGCCCAGCTTGCTCTCGAGACCGCGCTAGGCCAGGGGGGCAAAGACCTTGCGTTTTTGCATCTCGGTCGGGCACTCGAGCTGCGGCGTCTGCCAGTAAGCGGCCAAGCCACTGCCGGCGTCGGCGATGAGCTGCTCGTAGGTCAGATCACCGCCGGCATCCTCGATGGCCTGGCTCAGGGCCCAGGTGAACGCCCCGCGCCATTTGCCCTCGATCTGGGCTTCGGCAGCCGTTTCCCTGTCCTCACAGCCGGCCAGGAGCACGTGGCGCTCTGCGTCGACAAATTCGTAGCGATTCTTCAACCACATCTTGCGCAACTGAGCCATAAAGCTCTTGATCTTTCGCACGTGCTCTCCCACCGGGATGCCCTGGAGCATCCCGGTAAGACGGGCAGCAGCCCAGGCATCAAAGTCGGACTTGCGTGCCTTGCGTTCCTTGATGGCATCCCTGATCTCTGGCGGCGGGAGCAGGTAGCGGGAGTTGAACTGGATCTTTGACTCCTCCAGCGCGCGCTGGACGGTTCCGCTGTGACAGCAGTCGGCGATGAAGGTAAAGTTAACTTGCTCCGGGATCCCGTCAAAGATCTCTCTCAACTCGTCATCGCGGAAGGGGTTCGCCCAGTCGTGGTCATGGGGCACGATGACCTCATCGACATAGTCCAGTTCCTCGTCGTTCTCGTCCGGGACCTGTGTACCGTGACTCGAGAAATGAAACACGCGGACGTCCTTCCCGCCTCCCTCATAGTCGCTCAAGAGCCAGGAAAGGCCATCGCGGATGCCCTGGGCCGTGGCCTCACCATTGGTCAGGACCCGGATGTCCCCAAACGCAAAGTAGTTCGTCAGGACGCTTTTCATCTGCTTGGCGTCTCTGACACATCCCTGCAGATCTTTGAGCCCCGGTCGGAAGTGGTTGATGCCGACGAGCAATGCCCTCTTGGACATGATTCTCCTCCTCTGTTGTGAGCATTCCCTGAAGCGCCCTGCCTTGCGCGCCATCTGGGGACGAAAGCAGACAGCACGGTCCAGTTTACACTTGAAGCCCCTCTGGGGCCCTTACTGAAGGTGCTCTGTGAACAAATCCAGGACAAGTCCATCCCCAAACCAATGGCGGACTCGCTCCTCGTCCCAACTGGCGTCCGCGAGTTGCTTGGCCAGATCTTGGATCACAGCCCTGATGCAGCTACCCAGATTTGCCACTCTCTCGCGCCCCTCATCGGTAACCGGCTGGCCGCCGAGGTGGTGGATCCCTACCAGGCGCATTCCATCGTCAAACAAAGGGGAGCCTGAGCTNNGCTGCCATCATCGGTATCGCTGTAGTAGGTAACATAGGGGTAATCCGCCTTGGCCTTCTCATTGTGGTTGAACACGTAGGCCTTGGGATCGCCCCGCGGATGTTGGACGATATAGATGCGCTGCGCCTGCCCGGCGGTGGCCATTCGCGAAGGTTCCAGGTAACCCGTCTCCTGCGTGGCTGGCTCGCTGAGGGCAACAGCCGTGTAGTCCAGCCCGCCAAACCTGTGATTAGGGCTGGTGAAGAATAGATCCCCTGGACTAAAGCTCCGAACGTACCGGGGCTTGGCGCTGGTACCGGATCCTGTCTCATAGCCGAATTGAGCGACAGCGCCCAGCGCCGCTTGGCGCAGAGGCAAAACGTGATTGTTGGTGACGAGCACTCGACGCGCCTGGCCCAGGATCCAGCCGGTACCGTGCCATCCCTCTGTGATCTGGTGGCTATCCTTGGCCTGCTGCCAGTGAGCTTCGCGGTCTTCAGGCGGGATTTTTGACAGTCCTTCGATGCCGGGAGTGAGGATGCGCGCCACGGAGCGACCGGCCTTGATCAAGCCGGCCAGTGTTTCGTGATACACTATCTCGCTTTCGTCAAGGATATCCCTTGGCCTTAGTTCCGGCTGGGGCCGCCTCCAGGGCAACCAGTCAAGTAGCCGGCGACGTGCAGCGGCCTCGGCTGCCTCCGGTTCCAGCAGCCTTTTGATCTCTGGCGTGATCTCCAAAGAGAACGACTGGGGCTCCTCCTCGGGCTTGGGGCGGACTAGGAGGGCGATGCTCTCCAACGTCGACTGGTCGTAGCTTGGACTGCTGGCTTTGCCGTGGTGGCTGGTGAATTGGGCGCGTTGGCCAGGAGGCGCATCGTCGGCAGTGATCGAGTAGACCACTTGTGCGCTGAGTTGCTTCCGGTACTGCAGGAAACGCTCATCGTGATGATGGCGGGCCAGGCCAACCAAAGGCGTGTCAGGCTCCGCCTCAAACAGGCCGCTGATGAGGTAGAGCAAGGAATGAGGATAGAGCAGCGGGGCCGGCTTGAGCAGCGGGTCACGCCGTTCGTACTCGTCGGCCATGGCAAAGATGTGCAAGTTGGCTATGCGGTCGGCATGATCGACGATGCCAGACTGAAAGGTATCAAAGTTGGCCGCGGGCGCGAGGAGCACGATGTTCTCGAACTGGAATCCTGCGCCAAGGACCTGGGCGGCACGTTCGACAAAGTGGCAGACATGCACACTGCCGGAACCGCAGCCGACCAGATGAACCTGGAGGGTGCTGCGCTGATCGAGGTACTGCTTGAGCTGATCGATGAACAACACTCCACCGTGGAAAGAGTCTTCGGGCCGATGGGCAGGATTGAATGTATAGGCGTCACGGATATTCCGTTTTACCTCGTCCCAGCGGTTGATGCCGAGCTTGCCGGCGTAGAGCTGGCGGTACATCTCTTCGAGCACGGTGCCAGCCAGGCCGTGATCGGTGCCCTTCCGGAAGCGCCCGACGATGCCGGCGAGAAGCGATCCTGCAAAGTGCCAAGCCTTGGGCGATGCGAACCGCATGGGGGCGGCTGGGGCAGGTTCCTCACCTTCAGGGGCAGCGCTCGCCAGCTCGCTGGCGAGTAACTCATTGAGGACCTGGTCAGAGAGATAACCCACCTCCCTGCCAGGCAACGGCGTCGCAGCGCCCGCACCGGTGGCGCGAGCCTGGCGGGCATGGGCAAGGATATCGCCCAGGAGTTGGACGGCCCCAACGTCGTCAGCCAGGTCTTGCCGCAGTGCCAGCACTTGCGCCTCGGTCAGTGCACCCAGCGCCTCGGGTGTGGTCACTTTCAGAGACAGGCTCGACAGATCTTCGATAGGCAGTACCCCAGCCTCGAGCATGGGTAGCAAGTCAGGTGGCACCGTCTCAGCACCCAGGTCAGTGATCAGTTTGTAGGCGAGGTGTTTGACCAGTTTGAGGTAGAGCTTGAGGAAGAGCGGCGAGCCGGTCAGGATGTCCAGCATATGGCCCTGTAGCGTCTCCAGCAGGCCGCTATCCCACAGGAAAAAGACCGGGTAGCTCTGGAACTGGCCGCGGATTTCCGAGTAGAGGTCCGCGGCCAGCTCCGGGCCAGCCTGCCTGCCCATCGCCTCTCCATGGAAATATATGGTCAGGCTGTCCAGACCCGATTCGACCAGGCCCCGGAAGATGTGGGGCATCTGCGTGGCGGGCGTCTGTAGGCGCCCGTCCGCCGAGAGGTTCACCACATTGCGCGCCGGATCGATCTCGGGCATAGTCATTTCTCCTTTTGCCAGCACACGATAGCCTCACTGCAACGGCGGCAGCCAGCAGCCAAGCAGCACAACTTCTCCAGGGACGCCTGAGTGACTAGGCCTCCAACACGGTAAAGCTGATCGACTGGCCCGCGCCGCCAATGTCGGCGATGTGCAGGCCCGAGTCAGAGCCATCCCACCTGCGGGTCGAGGGGGTAGTCATGTTCGACAGTGCCTCGCCCTCGACCATGACGAAAAAGTCAGAGTCATCGCCCCGATTGAGGCCGTGCTCCAGGTCAAGATGCCCATCGGCCTGGAGGAGACCGCACTGGTAGTGGTACTTGGCCGAACCACCCTGCCACTCGTTCGAGCCATCTATGTCGCAGTGGTAGACGGCCAGGCCGGTAGAAGGTAGATCTTGATCCAGCCCGAGGTTCGAGCGATTCTCGATCAGAAAGTACTCTGTATCTCTCTTCCTTGTCTCATCGTACTTGACCTTGTAGAGCCAGACCGTGTCGTACTTGCCGTGTTCGGCCGCGTAGCTGCCGGGTTTGTTGAGCTCGATTACATTGGGGCACCAACCTGCCAGGTAGCGCAGGTAGGCGGACACAGGCGAGGGGGTGCGGCCGCCGTCCAGGTGGTTGCCGGAGCTCATCAGGCAGTAGACGCCCATTCCGGCGCTGCGCTCAAAGTCGCCGTCACGCTTGCCATAGTCGTACAGGTCTGGGAAGCGGCACAGCATGTGACCGGTCTCGTGGCAAAAGGTACCTATGCTCAGCTCACTGCTGCTTTCGCCCAAGTTGGTGATCATGTAGAGATGGGTGCGGTAGGCTTCATGTTTCCAGTTGAGGTAGGAGTTGTGTGGCCACAGATCTCCCTTGTACACTTTGGGGCCGGCGTACATGAAGCTCAGGGCGTTGATGTAGCCGTCCTCCGATACGAACTTGGACAGGTCGACGAGGCCTTGGTCCACCGCGAGGTTCAAGGCTTCCTTGGCCAACAGGTTGTTGATATAGTAGTGCTGTTCCTCACTGAGTCGAATGGGGCCTATTACCTCGTTGCTGTAGTCAAGCTTTCCGCTGGACATCTTTTGGAAATACTCGCGCACCGAGCAATAGTTGCCGTGGGCCGAATAGCCTTCGCCGTTCAGCAATTCCTCCACTTCCTCCGGAGCGATCTGGGCAGGCAGGTCTGGAAAGTCAACCAGGATGGTCAGGCCCTTGACCTTGCCGGTGCTGAGCTGCCGTCCTTCCAGAAGGCCTAGGTTGGGGCCGTAGGTCTCTTCCTGCGGGTCCGCCCAGGGCGAGTCCTTCGGCGCCCTAGTCTTTCTGAATCGAGCGTCGAACGTCTTGTTGCGGACCCCCGGCGCTTCCTTCAGATGCCGGCGCAGCTGCTCTGGAGCGGGCTTGGAAATCGGGACCCCGGTAGAGTTAAACGCGCCCTTCTCGTCCAGCTTCGCATAGCAGTAAAGGCCCTTCCAGTCATCATAGACCGCGGTGAAGCCGTTCTTCGTCTCGTAGCGAGCGTAGAACTCGTCGCCAAAAACCACAAGCTCTACCTTCGTACCGTCCTTTTGACTAAAGGTCAGGGTCTCTCCAAAAATGGCGCTCATCGGTGTTCTCCTTTCGCAAGTGTGACTGGCTCTGCTTGGTACAAGCGTTCGGCTTGTTCTCCACCGAGTCAGCAATGCGTGGGCCTCAAACATCGTGGTACGGCCGTTGGTAAAGCATTGAACTCGACCCGATCACTTGGGTACCCATCCTCTTGGCAGACCGTGAGGAGCAGTTGGTGAGTCGTCAGAGCAGCGTGGCTGTCAGCAATGCCGGAGAATCCGTTCAGCGATGGCAAGAAGACAGGAGCCGGTAACAGGCTATGCGCCTTGGTGGTTCGACTTATTCCTCCTTCCCCCCTGGTACTAGCGAGAACTGCCACATGATCCTGAGCAGATGACGGGTGCCTGACAAGCCACAGCTTTGCCTTCTCTTATTCCCAGGGGAAAGGGGATCAGGCAATGCGGAGATCAGGTACGGATATGCCAGGTATGTCACGATATCGGCAAGTATTGAATGTGTTGCTCATTCACGAACCAGAGCTCGAACCGAAATGCTCACGTCACCAGCCCTATGCTTGAGCTCTGATATCCTGTGAGGTGCCTGCGGTGATGAGGCTACGAAGCGCAAGATCATTATACCAGGATCCAGCGCCCAAGTCAATAGTTCGAATTTGACATTGCGCAACTGGCAGCAACCGGCTTTGACGGGACCCTGGATGGTGGGGCCAAGCTGCTGCAGGGTCCGGCGTCACAAATAGCCCTTGGCCGATCCGCAGGGGAACGGGGCAGATCCGCAAAAAAAGACCCCAAGGGTTTCGCTAACCCTTGGGGTCTGTCCTGATGCGCTAGTCTCCAGGCACGCTTGGCAGGAGCTTATCGTATAGCTTGCCTAGCTGATCCACGTACACGATCCGCTCTCCGACCTGCACCCTCCAGAATGGCCAGGTTCGCACGTGGGTGATGTCGGAGGGCTGGAACATCAAGGAGACCCTGGCGTCTTCCAGAGCGCCTCCTTCCACCCCCATCGCCTCGGCGACTACTTCGAGCGCCTCGCGTTCGGAGAGATAGCGAACCGGCGACCCAAAGGCCGTCACCTCCTCGAACATACCCGTGAAGGCGTTCACGAGCACGCAGACCCTCGCGAGGCCAGACCTGCGTCTGAGGGCCTCTTGCTTGAATCCAAACGGTACGATGTAGTAGTGGGGTACTCTGTCCTCTTTGCTGTCCGGCATAACATCACGGACGAGCGCCGGCTCCAGAGCCTGCACGGCTTCATGCTTCAGCAGCCTGTACCTCGGTTCCTCGGCCAGTCGCAGCTCTTCGATCCATCGCCTGGCGTATTCCAGTGCCTCATCGGGAGACAGTAATTCCTCTCCGATCCGTTCCACGCGCTCCACCTGAATCTTTCCTCTCTCAATCGGCGGCTCTACGATAGCAACGTAATCGTTGAGCCAGGTCCCGTTGTACCAGATCGCCCCCGACCACGGGCCGGCGAACCACTGCGCACCCGTCAGCAGGCTATGCGTGCCGACGTTATGCGGTTCTGGATCATACACCCGGATGTTTTGCAGAACCGGCGCGCTGCCGGCGACGGGCTCTACATCGGTGGTAAAGCCCACGATCACAACCCAATGACCGCCACGGTTGATCAGCGTGGCGGAAGGATATTGCCGGATGTTCATCCAGTAGAGCATGTCAAACAGCACATCGTTCCAGCTTGGGTCCGCGAACTCGGACCAATGAACTCCAGCAGGATTGGCTAGTGACTGAAGGCAGTCTGTCAGTCCGTGGGGGTCCGTGGCCCAGCCCTCTGCCACGTCCGCCGGAGCTGCGCTGTTGTGAACTTGGATCCGATTCCAGAGGAACAACTGGGTATAGAACAGCCGGTCACCTGGGTCTGGATAGCCGTTGCGGATCATCTGGGCGCTCGCCGCCCCACACCAGACGCACTGCTCCTGCCCATATAGGGGCACATTGCCACTCAAATCCAGTACGTGCATGTCAGCCTCCGTTGGTTCAATACGGCCGGCAGCCCTCAGTTATGTGCCTCCCAGCATCGTATGCCAGCCAGACGGATCTACACGTTCCATTGTCCTTCCCTGTGCCTCACCTCCTTTCCAATCTCGAGGGAATCTCTACACTGCGCTGTGCGT
>JABAHP010005616.1_pt1 | contig 10645 bp, 9 predicted proteins | sample 7062081 | NCBI WGS metagenome assembly JABAHP01 (sample SAMN14534357, study PRJNA622989) | marine sediment metagenome | biome: marine biome [ENVO:00000428]; feature: marine pelagic biome [ENVO:01000023]; material: deep marine sediment [ENVO:00002113] | place: India: Gulf of Kutch | collected... | reverse complement strand
GAGGTGGGAAACATCGTCGCGTCTCAGGCGGTCTCGGCCGTGGCCGACCACCTGGGCGGGCGCATCACGCTCTCCGTTCCCATCCTGGTGAGGAAGGGAGGCGGGCTGATCTTCGACCAGCTCGTGGCCGAGCGGCGCGGAGGGGAAGCCGGCCTCGTCACCGAGATCGAGCTGCGCGAGTCCGGGGAGCGCCGGGGGCTGCTGCTCTTCGCACTTGACGCGCAGTAACCCCGCGGGTCTGATACCGTGCTGTCATGAACCGCGACCAGGTGCGGGAGCTGCTCGCGCGCGTCCAGCGCGGAGAGATCGAGGTCGAGCAGGCGGTGGAGTCGCTGGCGCGGCTTCCCTTTGCGGACGTCTCCGGTGCGCGCGTCGACACGCACCGGGCGTTGCGAGGCGGCCTGCCCGAGGTGGTCTACGCGCCGGGCAAGACCGCGGAGCAGATCGGCGAAATCGTCCGGGCGTTGCGCCAGGCGGGCCAGGACGTGCTCGTGACGCGAGTGGAGGCCGAGCTGGCGGACCGGGTGCGGGCGGAGTTCGCGGATGGCGAGTACGACGAGGTGGGCCGGCTGCTCTGGTTCGGCCCCGCGGAGGCGGCAGCGGTCGGGCGCGGCACGATCGCGGTGGTGTGCGCCGGTACGTCGGATCTCCCCGTTGCACACGAGGCCGCCGGCGTGGCGCGGCGCTTCGGCAACAAGGTGGAGATGCTCGTCGACGTGGGCGTGGCCGGCCTGCACCGTCTGCTCGCCTCGAGCGAGGTGCTGCGCGCTGCGCGCGTGCTGATCGTGGTGGCGGGGATGGAGGGCGCGCTGCCCTCGGTCGTGGGCGGGCTCGTCGACAAGCCGGTGATCGCCGTGCCCACCAGCGTCGGTTACGGGGCGGCCTTCGGCGGCGTGGCCGCCCTGCTCGGCATGCTCACGAGCTGCGCGTCCAACGTGACCGTCGTGAACATCGACAACGGGTTCGGAGCCGCCTATGTCGCGACGCTCATCAACCGGCTCTAGCCCCGGCCCCAGCCCGGGCGGGCGCCTGCTGCACCTCGATCTCTTCTCCGGCATCGCCGGCAACATGTTCCTGGGCGCGCTCCTCGACCTGGGTCTCTCGCGCAAGGAGCTGGAGGCCGATCTGGCGGGCCTCGGCGTCGAGTTCACGCTGCGCGTTCGCAAGGTGACGCTCGGCGGTTTGGCGGCGCGGCGCGTCCGCGTGGGTGCGCCAGGGTCGACGGCGGGCGAGAAGCGTCGCCGCTCTCCCGGGGGTCGCCGCTACCGCGAGATCGTGGCGCTGCTGCGCAAGGCGCGCCTCGAAGCCGCGGTGCGCGAGCGGGCGCTCGCCATCTTCGAGGCGCTCGGCCGCGCCGAGGCCCGGGTTCACGGCATCGCTCTCGAGCGGGTCCACTTCCACGAGGTGGGCGCGCTGGACGCCATCGTGGACGTGACCGCTGCGGCGGTGGGGCTTTCGCGCCTGGGGATCGAGCGGGTCACCGCCTCTCCCGTAGCGCTCGGCGAGGGCACCGTGCAGACCCAGCACGGCCTTCTTCCGCTTCCCGCCCCCGCCACTCTCGAGCTGCTGCGCGGCATTCCCACGCGGCCGGCGCACGTGCGCTGGGAGACGGTGACGCCGACCGGCGCCGCGATCCTGCGCACGCTGGCCGAGGACTACGGCCCGCTGCCGGCGATGACGATCGAAGCCGTGGGCCACGGCGCGGGCGAGGACCGGCCGGGTCCCCTGCCGAACGTGCTGCGCGCCGTGCTCGGCCGCGGCGCAGCGGCTCGGGCGGATCGCGTGGCCCTGCTCGAGACGAACCTCGACGACCTCGTGCCCGAGCACTTCGACTACCTGATGGAGCGCCTCTTCGAGGCCGGCGCCCTGGACGTTTCGCTGCAGCACCTGCAGATGAAGAAGAACCGGCCCGGCTACCTGGTGCGGGTGCTCGCGCGCCCGGCCGAGCGGGTGGCGCTGGCGCGCATCCTCTTCGCCGAGTCGACCGCGATCGGGGTGCGGGTGACGGAGAGCGACCGGATCGTGCTCGAGCGGGAGGAGCGCCGCGTGCAGACAGCCTTCGGCCGCATCCGCGTGAAGCGCGTCTGGGATCTGGAGGGCCGCATGCTCGTCTCGGCCGAGTACGACGACTGCAAGCGGGCCGCCGGCAAGGCGGGCGTGCCGCTGCGCGAAGTGGTGCGCGCGGCCGAGGAGGCGGGCCGTGCCCTCGGCTGAGCCCAGGGTCGACACGGCGCCCTTCGATCTCCCCGGCTCGAACCGGGCGGCCGCCTTGTGCCTGCACGGCCTGACGGGCACGCCCTACGAGGTGCGTCCGCTCGGCGAGGCGCTCTCCCAGGCGGGCATCCGCGCCGTGGGCCCGGCGCTTCCGGGCCACAACGAGACGCCGCAGAGCCTCGCGCGGGTGCGCTACCCGCAGTGGCTCGAGGCGGCTCGCGAGCGGCTGCGGGGCTTGCGCGACCACCACGAGGTGGTGTTTGTGGTGGGACTGTCGATGGGAGGGCTTCTCACGCTGGCTCTGGCGTCCGAGGAGCGTGTCGACGGGGCGGTTACGGTGGGCACGCCGCTTCGCCTGAGCCAACCGCTGGCGACGTTCGTGCCGCTGCTGAGGTACCTGGTGCCCTTTGCCAGAAAGCGCGAGGGCTCGGACATCTGCGATCCGGCGGCGCGGCTCCGTCACCCGAGCTACGAGGTCATGCCACTTGCCGCCGTGCGGCAGGTCCAGCACCTGCAGCGCCTCGTGCGGAGCGCCCTCGGGAGCGTGAGGGCCCCCCTCCTGGTCGCCCACGGGGCTCACGACACCACGGCTGACCCCGCGGATTCGAAGGAGATTTTCGATCGGGTGGCATCTCGGGAGCGCGAGCACCTGATCCTGGAGGACTCCGCCCACGTGGTCCCGGTCGACCGCGACGGCCCGCGGCTGGCCGCCGCCACCGTCGACTTCCTGACCCGCTACGCCCGAGCCGAGGAGTAAAACGGGGTTTGATACGCTGAGCTGGGCTCTCGTGCTCGTTGACAGCGCATCAGGCGCGCTCCTAGGATCTCTCTTCGACTCAGGCCGATGGAGGGGCAAAATGGCAGAGCTTCCGAACGCAGTGGTGAAGCGACTTCTGAGCAAGCACGGGGGGGGGCTGCGCGTATCGGGTTCCGCGCTCTCCCTGGTCGTCGAAGCGGCGGAGGGCTACATCGCGCGTCTCGCCCAGGAGGCCCAGGCGTCCGCCGAGGCCAACAAGCGCAAGACCGTGATGGACAGCGACGTCGAGGCGGCCCGCGCGAAGGTCGGGTAGCCGAGCCGGAGGTCTCGGGCCTCGCAGGCGAAGCCTCGAAGCGTTGGCTTCGAGGCATTCCGGATGCCTTCGGCGCTCCGCTTCCCGCTGCTCGAGTGCCCGGGGCGGGCTGCACTCCATAGAATCGCAGACCAGCCGGGCGACGGGCGCGCCGCAGCAGGCCTGAGACTCCACGGCGACAGGCCGGGCGCCGCTTCGGGCGGCGGCTTGTTTCGGAAATGTGTGATGTGGGAATCCCGGGTCGAGGCCCTCGAGGATGGCAACGTTCGACGGGTCAGCATCCTGTTGGACGGGACACCGCTGCCCTACCGCGATGTTCTTCAGCATTGGCAACACGATGTCGGGTTTCGCGACTACTTCGGCTCGCTGCTGTCGGAGGCCCCGTTTCCCGCGTTCTTCTGGGAGACCCCTGCCGTCACCGAAGCCACCGTGCACCGGCCGTTCGAATTCGTTCTCGTGAGTAGCCCGGATCTCGCTCGCATGCGCCCCGACCCGAGCGCGTTCGAGAACCAGTGGGCATCCCGCGACGTCAGCAGCGGCGTCGTCACGTTCCCCAATCTGGGAGGCGACGCGGCCCTCGTCGTACCCTGCCCGATCGCCCCGCCCTCAGCGTACGGCCACATCGCGGCGTTCGTGCGTGAAGCTCCAGAGGCGCAGCGACACGCGCTCTGGCAGGCCGTGGGTGCCGCGCTCGAGGATCGCCTGGACCCGCGACCCACCTGGCTCAGCACCTCGGGCCTCGGTGTATCCTGGATCCACGTCAGGCTCGACTCGTATCCCAAGTACTACCAATACGCTGCCTATCGGGTCGGCGCCTGACGGGGCGCTGACACGCCACAGCAGGGCTTCGTCGGTCCCCGGTATCGTTTCGTCAGAGCGCGGGAGTCCGCGCCTACGGCAGAGACGTGGTGAAGAATGCGGGCTAGCGTGTCGGCGATGGGCCGCTTTGGAGGTGGGTCGGGTCGGGTGCTGACCTGGGTGTGCTGCCTGCTGGCGGTCGCCTGTGGTGAGCCCGCCCGCGAGGCGAAGGCGCCGCGGCCGGCAACGCGGGCCGAGGTGGCGCCGGGACTCACGGCCGAGGAGCGCGAGCGCATGGAGCAGCTCCTCGCCCTCGGGTACCTGGAGGGCTCGGAGCCCGCTCCCGAGCAGAAGGGCGTTACCGTCTACCGGCGCGCCGCCGTCCAGCCAGGTCTAAATTTTTTGGTGTCGGGACACGCACCGGAGGCGGTGCTGATGGACATGGAGGGGCGGATTGTCCACCGCTGGCGCCGCGCCTTTTACAGGGTCTGGCCCCGCTCCAAGAGGAAGACCGGGCTCCGCAAGCGCCGCTACTGGCGTCGCGCTCATCTGCTTCCGAACGGCGATCTGCTGGCGATCTTCGACGGCCTCGGGCTCATCAAGCTCGACCGGAACTCGAACCTGCTGTGGGCGTACGACGGCGAGGCCCACCACGACCTCTTCGTCTCGAAGGACGGGAAGATCTACGTGCTGACCCGCGAGCGTCGGATCAACCCGATCGTGAGCGAGAGCGATCCGATCGACGAGGATTACATCACCTTTCTCGACGCGGACGGGAAGGAGCTGCGCCGGGTCTCGCTTCTGGAAGCCGTGGTGAACTCGGAGTACGCCGAGTGGCTCGAGAAGATGCCGCGCCGGAAGGGCGACGTCTTCCACACCAACACGCTCGAGGTTCTGGACGGACGCCTCGCCGCCGTGTCCGACGCCTTCAGGGCCGGGAACGTGCTGGTCTCGATGCCCATGCTCCACGCCATCGCGGTCGTCGATCTCGAGGCGGAGCGCATCGTCTGGGGGCTGCGCGGCGGGTTCCGCTTCCAGCACCAGCCGACGGTGCTCGACAGCGGGCGTATCCTCATGTTCGACAACCTCGGCACGCCGAAGCGCTCGAGCGTGCTGGAGATCGACCCGGCCACCGGCGAGGTGCTCTGGCGCTACCAGGCGGATCGCCCGGGTGCCTTCTACACGTTCTGCTGCGGATCGAACCAACGCCTTGCCAACGGCAACACCCTCGTCACGGAGTCCGACGCGGGCCGCGCCTTCGAGATCGACGCCGACCGGGAGATCGTCTGGGAGTACTGGAACCCGCATCGCGTGCCCGATCCGGAAGGCGAGGGCCAGGAGAAGATCGCGACCCTCTTCGAGGTCGTGCGGCTGCCGGCGGACTTTCCCCTGGACTGGCTCGAGAAGCCCGATGTGAGGCGATGAGCCCGCTCAAGCGCCTGCTGTGCGCCCAGCGCCCGCGGCCAGGCGCTGAACGAAAGACAGACGCTTGTGCCGGACGACTTCGAAGTCCGCGATCCCCGCCTCGCGGATGATGCTGCCGATCTCATCGGCGTCGAAGAGGCGGTAGAAGGGGAAGCTCACCAGCCGGCGATAGACCCAGTGGAGCAGATTCTGAAGCGAGGCTCCCGATGCGTGATAGTCGAAGAGGAAGGGGCGGTCTTCGACGAGAGCGACGAGCTTCTCCAGCTCGTCGTCGTTCAGATAGGGAGTGAGCCCCAGACCGAGGACGAGGTCGAAGTCGCGATATGGAGCGGGATCGAGCTCGTCGATCGAGCTGACTAGGAACTCCGGCTCGCTGGCGAGGGCCACGGCGTAGCGCCGGGAGCGGGCCTTCTCGATCGCGACCCGCGAGACGTCGACGCCGACGTACCGCTCGAGTGCGAGCTCGGCCGGAAGGCCGGCGAGCAGCTCACCGGTTCCACAGCCGAGCTCCAGAATCGCGCGGGGGGCGGTGCGCAGAATGGCGCCGACGGCGTAGTCCCGGCGGTCCCTCAGGTGGCCCCGAAAGGGCGTCGCCAGGCGCTCCAGCAGCGGCAGGGATCCCATCTGCCCGTATGCGCTCGCATCCCACGCTTCGATGTGGTCGTTCCAGTATTCCTTCTGTCCGGATCGGCTCATCGAGACTCTTTCCAGGCGTCGCGGTAGGAGACGAGTCGAACGCCGAAGCGCTCTTCGAACCGCTGCTTCGAGTATTTCGTCAGCGCCTCCAGATCGCCCCTCCAATTGTATCCACTGGAGTAGGGGTGATCGTCGTTGGAGATTCCCGGGTGCGCCATGAGCTCCGAGACTCCCGGCTCGAGAGATGCGGCGATGGATTCGAGCGAGCGAGCGTCCAGGCGGCCTCCTTCCATGAAGCCGAAGAAGGCATCCGGGAAGTACAGCCTGCCCTGCCAGCGCGACCTGACCCCGATGCAGGCGGAAGAGACCAGCAGCTTCTCCGCGTAGCGCCGGGGAGAGAAGCGCGTGACATCCCCGAGGTGTGCCAGCGGCTCGGCGGGCAACCTGATCGCTGCGATCTCGAACTCCGCGGCGATCTCCGCCACCAGCCCCGCCAGCGTAGGGCTGGCGTGGCAATGTCCGTGGCCGTCGACGTGGGAAGGGCGGATCCCCGCGTCGATCACCTTGCCGAGCTGGGCCTGCCACTCGCGGCGGATCTCCTCCCGGCTCACGCGTCCCAGCAGGATCCGTCCGAGGGCCGAGGCCCGCGAAGGGAAGCGACCGTCGGGCCCGACCAGGCTGGGGATGTCACGGGGGCTCGAGACCGGCGTGTACTCGTCGACGACGAGGTGGACGCCGACGCCGAGCTCGGGCTGCTGCTCCGCCAGCCTCACCGCCTGGTCGAAACACCGGCTGCTGGCGACGATGGAAGTGCTGGTCAGGATGCCCCGCCGGAACGCCTGCATCACTCCCTCGGTCGAGCTCTCGGTTCTCCCGAAGTCGTCGCCGTTCACGATGAGAAGAGGCCATGTCTTCACGCGATCCCGCGGCATGTCGCATCATAGCCGCATCGGCCGCCGACTACCGCAGGCTCCCGACGCTGGAAGAGACGGCGCGGTGATCCCTTCCGCAAAGCCGGCACGCATCCGGGGTGGCGGGTCGCAACGATCCCTGTCCGTGCGGCTCGGGCGCCAAATACAAGAGATGCTGCGGGCGTTTGCTCCCGCCGCAGCGGACGCAGCCCGTCTCGCAGGTCTTGCGCAGCGCGACGAACGAGAGACGCTTCTTCCGCCGACCGGCGGTGCTTTCGAGAGGCGGTGTTTGTGGCAATTTCCCGGGGAAGGAGGTGAACGATTCGTGCCTTGAGCGGCGGACGCTCCAGCGCGACCCTGATCCTCTCGCTGCTCCTCGGCGCAGTGGTGCTCGTGATCTTCGCCCACAACGTGGAGCGTCGATTCTTCGTCTGAGACGACTCCTTCATCAGCTTCCGCTACGCCCGCCACCTCTCCGACGGCCTCGGCCTGGTCTGGAATCCCGGCCAACGGGTGGAGGGGTACAGCAACTTCTCGTGGGTTCTGCTGCTGGCCCTGGGCATCTCGCTGGGAAGCGACCCCGAGATCCTGGCTCCGCTGCTGGGAGCCCTCTGCGGTGGGGGTGTGCTGCTGCTGATGGCGGGTCTGGAGGCCCGACGCGCGGGTTGGGGAAGCCCCTCGATCTGGCTCGTGCCAGGGCTGCTGGCGCTCAATCGGTCCTTCGCCGGCTGGAGCACGGGCGGCCTGGAGACGCAGCTCTTCTCGCTGCTCCTGCTGGGGGGCTACGCGAGCCTCGTCTGCGAGCGCCGCCGGCTCGCGCCCCGGCCTTGGCTCTCCTCTCTGCTGCTCTCCCTGGCCGCGATCACGCGTGCGGACGGAGCGCTCTTCCTCGTCCCGGCCGGCCTGTGCTTCGCGGCGGATGTGCTCCTGCGCCGGCGCAGCTTCGGCTCCCTCGCAGTCTGGGCCCTTCCCGTCGTCTTCATCGTCGGCCTCCACCTGCTGTGGCGGCACTCCTACTACGGCTTCTGGCTCCCCAACACCTTCTACGCCAAGGTCGGTGGGCTCTGGTGGGAGCAGGGTCTCTACTACCTGGGCCGGTTCTTCTCCGGCTATTCCCTCTACTGGTTTCTTCCACTCGGTGTGCTGGCGCTGGCCGTTCGCCGGGAGTTCATCAGCTTCCTCTTCGCCACGATCCTGGTGGTGCATTTCACCTACCTGACGGCCATCGGGGGCGACTTTCTCGAGTACCGCTTTCTCGTCCCGAGCCTGCCCTACCTCTACTGGTTGATCGTCGAGGGCATCAGGGTGCTCGCGGAGCGCGAGCCGAGCGGTGGGTGGAGGCGCGTCGCGCAGAGAGCGGCTGCGGCGGCGGTCCTGGTGGCTCTCGGCGCGGCAACGCTTCGCAGCTCGCTCTCGGAGCAGCCGCGGATGCTGGGTGGGGGCATCGAGGGAATCGAGGCCACGCGGCTCTACGCTGACGCTCGGGTGAGCCAGGGCAGAAAGCTGCGCGAGCTGGTCGAGCGCGGTCTGCTGCCGAGGGAGCTTCGCTGGCAGACGCGCGGCGTCGGGGCCATTCCCTATTACACCGAATGGTACACACTGGACGAGCTCGGCTTGAACGATCTCTACGTTGCGCGCTGGGAGGGCGGGGAACATGGACGCGGGCGGATCGCTCACGAGAGGCAAGCTCCCCTTGGATACTCTCGGGCGATGAGGATCCAGCTGCTGGAGGCGGGGCCGCATCTCCTGCAGAGGCTGAGCCGCGAAGAGCTCGTCGTGCGGAAGAGCCGCCTCGCTGAGCGCTGGAAGAAGCAGCTGGGGCGCCAGCGCGAAGCGGAGCTTCACTGCTTCGAAGTCGAGCCGGGCACCTATCTCCTGTTTCGATCCACCGTGGGGAGAGGAGAGGTCCAGTCTCTCTTCGCAAAGCTCGATCCATGCTGACGTGCCGCGGCTTCGACCTCCAGCTGCTGCCGGGGGCCCGACCGGGTTCGCATCACGTCAACGCCCCCGTCGGCAGCATCGCGTTCGGCTAGCAGCCGGGAGCCTTTACACCAGCTCCTTCTTCAGGTGATCGGCCATCCGGAGCGCCAGCGCCACGATGGTCAGCGTGGGGTTGGCGGAGCCGCTCGTCGGAAAGACGGAGCTTCCCGCGATCAGGAGATTGGGGACCCCGTGCACCGCTGCGTTGGCGTCGACGACTCCGCGCTTGGGATCCGGGTGCATGCGGGTCGTTCCCATGTGATGACGCCCTCCGGACGTGCGCTCGGAGAACTCCGGATCATCGGTCAGCGTGAGCTTGAAGCGTGCCATCCCGCTGCGGCCGAGGTCTTCCGCGAGCACCCCGTGACCGCGGCGGACGGCGTGCTTGTCGATCTCGCCCAGTCGCCAGTCGAGGCGGACGCGGGGCATTCCCAGCGCATCCCGATCGTCGACGAGGGTCACGCGGCTCTCGGGATTGGGCGCCTGCTCGCTCCACGTCGTGAGCGCGAGGAGCCTCGGCTCTTGGGGCAGCGGGCTGTCCGGCGCATCCAGCTCTGCAATCACGCGGCTCAGGCTCTTCGCCAGCGGGTCCGGGGGAGGCTGCGTGTCCGCGACGGCGGTTGCGAAGTTGAGGAGCCGCTCGCGGGCGAAGGCCCGCGGAGTCAGCGTGAGATAGCCCCAGAAGGAGTTTCCTCGCTCGTCCGAGTTGAGCCTGTAGAAGCGCGGGGATGGCAGACGCGGTGAAGCGAGAATCGATCCCTCGAGGCGCGAGTGGGGGTGCTCCATGAAGAAGCGCCCCACCAGGTCGCGCCCGTTGCCGACGCCCGCCTGCCGCACATCGTTGGACGCCAGCAGGAGCCGCGCGTTCTCGATCCCTCCGCACGCCAGCACGTAGCGTCGCGCCTCGACGCGAAAGCCCCCGCCGCCGAGGGTGCGCTGCACGTCGAGGCCTCGAAGGCCCCCCCCGTCGCGTCGCAAGGCGAGCCGCACCGCGCTGGCGTGCAGCACCACGCGGACGTTCTTCGCCGCTTGCAGGGTGCGGCGGAACGCCCCGCCGAAGCGGACGGGGCGGCTGAAGCGGAGCACTCCGGAAACGACGCGCCCCCCCTCGAGCTTCCACGAGGGATGCCCGGGGTGCGACCACGTCTCGGGATCGAAAGACTCTCCCCTCACCGCGAGGAGCCGCTCCGCGCGTCGGTAGTAGGGATCCAGGTGCTCGCGGCCGAAGGGCCAGCCGCTGTGGGGAGCCCAATCGCGGCTCTCGAAGTCCTGCGCCTCCAGCGGGCGGCAGAACCCTTCCCAGCAGTTGCTCGACCCTCCGAAGTAGCGCATGCGACAGGTCTCGAGCGGGAAGTAATCCCGCCCGGCGAGGTGCCCGCGGTAGAGATCCTGCACGCGCGGCTCGGGATCCAAGCCGCCGCTCTCCAGCAGCAGGACGTCGAGTTTTGCCTTGCGCAGCGCCAGCGCGATGGACGAGCCGGCCGGGCCCGATCCGATGATGCAGACATCCGCGCGGAGCGTCGACCCGTTCTCGACCTCGAAGGAGTCGAAGATCACTTGCTCTTGCCGGCCTCGGGCTCGCGGTCGGACGGTTCGCTCCGCTCCACTTCT
>JABAHP010003418.1_pt1 | contig 10649 bp, 9 predicted proteins | sample 7062081 | NCBI WGS metagenome assembly JABAHP01 (sample SAMN14534357, study PRJNA622989) | marine sediment metagenome | biome: marine biome [ENVO:00000428]; feature: marine pelagic biome [ENVO:01000023]; material: deep marine sediment [ENVO:00002113] | place: India: Gulf of Kutch | collected... | reverse complement strand
ATGTCCTCGCGAAGGCGGGGGCGGGAGTCCACCTAGTCAAAGGAAGAAACAAGTCTACCACGATGGAGGGGAATTGATGCGAGAACACTTTTTTGCTCCGTGGAGCACGAGGCTGAAAATAACGACCGGCGGCCTGGCCGTCGTCCTGATCGTCGCCGCCGCGGTGACGGCGGGTCCGGGCTCGCTGGTGCTCCTGGCCATCCTGCTGGTCACCGCTGCCTTTGCCATACGCGGCTACAGCGTGATGGACGGCAAGCTGCTGATCCACCGCCTGGGCTGGTCCAACAAGTTCGACCTGGCGGAGCTGGTCAGCGCCGAGGCGAGCCCGGGCGCCACGATGGGCTCGCTGCGCACCATGGGCATCGGCGGGCTCTTTGGTTTCGTCGGCCACTTTCACAACGAGATCCTGGGCTCGTACAAGGCCTATGCTACCAACGAGTTCAACACCGTGGTGCTGGTCTTTGGCGATGAGACGATCGTGGTCACCCCCGACGAACCGGAAGAGTTTGTCGAGGCGGTGATGGCAGCCAAGGCGGCACCGGCGCCCGCCGCAGAGGTGGGTGAAGCCATTGAGGAATGAACCCTTGCGCATCCTGATCGCTGACGACGAAGCCTTGACCCGCATGGGCCTACGGACCATGCTGCGCGCCCTGGGCCACACAGTGATGGGCGCTGCCCCCGACGGGATCACGGCGCTGCGCCTGGCCTGCGAGACCCGGCCCGATCTCGCAGTACTGGATATCAAGATGCCGGGGATGGATGGGCTGGCGGTGGCTGAGGCCATTGGCGAACAATGCCCGGTCCCGGTGGTGATGCTGACCGCGTACAGCGAGCGCGAGCTGGTGCAGCAGGCCGCCGCGACCGACACGGTGCAGGCCTACCTGGTGAAGCCGATCCGCGAGGCCGACCTGGCGCCGACGATCGAGTTGGCGGTGGCCCGCTTTGCCGAGTGGCAGGCCCTGCGGCAGGAAGCAGCCAGCCGGCAGGAAGCGCTGGCGACGCGGGAGGTTGTTTCCCAGGCCAAAAGTGTGCTAATGGAACGCGACGGCCTTGGCGAGCGGGAGGCGTTCCTCGAGATACAGCACCGGGCGCGGCAGGAGCGGCGCCCGATGCGGGAGGTGGCGAACGAGATATTGGGCGGTTAGAGCGATTTTAACTTGACAAGGGGTAGGTTGTGTGGTATAAATGGGTCAGGTGCTGAGCCGCCTAGGCAGCGGCCCAGNNTCTAGGGGCTTTTACTTTTCCTCCCGAGAGGGACGCGAGCAGGAGAGGACTCGGATGACAGGACGGTACCAGATCGAGACCAAGCCAGCGCCGGCAGACTTTATCTACCCGGCCAAGTTCCGCCTGGGCGACGGGGATGATTACGTCAAATACGGCCACGCCCCCTTTGAGCAGGGCCGGCGCGGCGGCACTGGACACCGGAGGTGATCACCCAGACCTGGTACCAGGCCGAGACGGGGCGCATCCCCATCTCGGGCGCGGGCTATGGCGGGGCCTTTGCCGGGCCGGGTTTCGACTCGGTGTGGCTGGACATGTCCGAGATCGTGCGCCCCACCCGCGACGGCATCCACGGACGCGAGACAGTCTCGACCGCCATGATCCTGGGCGGTCGGCCACCAGTCCTCCAGTTCGACGCCGAGGGCCGGCTGGCGACAACGATGCCCCCCCAGGTTGAAATCCCGATCCCGGTGCTCTTTGAACCGCTGCTGATGCCGCTGCCGGGGGATGGGGCGCAGATGGCCATGATCCGGGCTGCGGCCCGGCTGGGTACGCTGGCGCTGGTCCGCATGGAGGAGCCGACCGAGGCATTGGCCGAGTATGGCGAGGCCATCGCCCCGGTGCTCGACCCGGGCGACGACCTGGAGGACCCGGCCGTGCGGGCCGCGATCCGGGCCGCACGCCTGGTCGAGTTGGACGCCGAGACCGAGGATGACCTTGAAGAGGTGCACGACCGTGCAGCGCAAGTACGAACGCTGAACCCAGAGGCCGTGATCGCCGTGCGGCTGCCTCTGGGACCCGAGAGCGCGGACCAGGTCGAGGCGCTGGCAGCAGGCGGCATCGGGATGCTGCACCTGTGTGGGGACGAAGTGGGCTTTGAGCTGGGCGGCGACGGCGAGCGCTACCTGGGCGACGCTCTGCTGGAGGTACACGGGCGTCTGGTGGACGCCGGACTGCGCGACCGGGTCACCCTGGTGGTCAGCGGCGGCATCGCGGCGGCGGAGCACGTGCCCAAGGCCATGGTCTGCGGCGCCGACGCGGTGGCGGTGGACCTGGCCCTGCAGGTGGCGCTGGGCTGCGCCCTGTGGGCCGATGTGCGCCGCCCCTGTCCCGTGGAGGACCTGGAGACCGACGCCGGCTGGGGCGCGCAGCGGATTGTGAACCTGATGGCTGCCTGGCGCGACCAGTTGCTGGAGGTGCTGGGCGCCATGGGCATGCGCGAGGTGCGCCGCCTGCGCGGCGAGTTGGGCCGCACCATCTTCCAGTCGAAGGAAGAGGAGGCTTTCCAGGCCCTGTTCGGGGAGGTGGTTCGCGGGCACGAGGGGGCGCGGGCACCAGAACCCGGCGACGGCGAGCTGGAGGGCGATTTGCGCTGGCCCACGCCCCTGATCCTGGGCACGGCCGACCAGGCCCGGACCGGACGCCCGCCGGAATTGGACCTGGAATACCGGGTGGGACGCTCTGGCGGCGGGTTCGACCGGATGCGCTTCCGCTTTGAGCTAGAGGATGACCTGGGTCCGGACGATTGGCCGGCATTGGCGGGCTACGCGACGCAAGCATCCGCGCGCAACGGGGCGGAACTGGACCTGTCGCTGGAGCTGAACCGGCGCGATGGCCGCCCGCGCATCCGCATCCCCCATCCCTGGTACGGGGCGGGCATGTCCTTCGGTTCGATCAGCCTGCCGACCATGATCGGACGGGCCAGGGCGGCCCAGTACTGGGACTCGTTCACCTCCACCGGTGAGGGGGGATACCCCGACGGGTTGTACCCCTACGAGGACCACATCATCACCCAGATCGCGACGGGGCTCTTTGGCGTGCGCGAGGACACGATCCAGCGGGCGCGCATCGTCGAGTTCAAGTATGCCCAGGGAGCCAAGCCGGGCCTGGGCGGGCACCTGCTGGGCAGCAAGGTCACCCCGGACGTGGCCGAGATGCGCGAGGCGGTGGAGGGCACCAGCCTGTTTTCGCCCTTTCCCTTCCACAGCGTCTACTCGGTGGAGGATCACAAAAAGCACGTGGACTGGGTCAAGACGGTCAACCCGCGGGCCCTGATCTCGGTCAAGGTCTCGACCCCGACCGATGTGGACATGGTGGCGGTGGGCAGCTATTACGCGGGCGCGCACATCGTCCACCTGGACGGGGCCTACGGCGGCACTGGCGCCGCGCCCGAGATCGCCAAGAAGAACATCGCCATGCCCCTGGAGTATGCCATCCCCAAGGTGCACCGCTTCCTGGAGAGCGAGGGCATCCGCGACGAGGTGGTGCTGATGGCCTCGGGCGGGGTGCGCACGGCGTTTGACGTGGCCAAGGCCATCGCCCTGGGCGCCGACGGCTGCATCATCGGCACCGCGGACCTGATCGCGCTGGGCTGCGTGCGCCTGGGCACCTGCGAGCGGGAGAAGGGCTGCCCCTTTGGCATCGCCACCACCGACGAGGAACTGGCCAGCCAGGTAGACCCGGTGGAGGCCGGGCGGCGGATCGCCAACCTGTATGGCTCGTGGCGGGTGCAGATGGCGGGCATCCTGAGCCGGTTGGAGTTGGGCAGCGCTCGCGCGCTGCGCGGCAGAACCGACCTGCTGGCCTACCTGGCGTGAGGATGTATCCTTGCACCAGCATCCTGAGTCTGTCGAAGGATACTGATCGAACGAGCAAACACTGCTACGAGACGAGCGGTTGTGCAGGCATGAATACTGAGAGTACACGAACCTGGAGCTGGATCATGAACGGAAACACGATAGCGGAACGGATCATCGCCTCGCGGCGGAGCCTTTTGGTAGGAGCGCCGCGACCTCCGGTACACAAGCAGGCGGAAGAGGGCGGCTGCGGTGTGGTGGGACTGGCGGCCTCGGTCCCGGTGGCAGGACGCCACCTGGTGGCCCCGGCGCGCCAGATGCACAACCGGGGCAACGGCAAGGGGGGCGGGCTGGCGGCTTCGGGTCACTCCCCGGCGCAGATGGGGGTTTCGGCGGAGACGCTGCGCGACGCGACGCTCTTGCAGGTGGCCTACCTGGATCCCGGGGCCCGGCCCGAGGTGGAGCGGGAGGCCATCGAGCCCTTCTTTGAGGTGCTGGAGGGCTATGGCATCCCCACCGTGGACGACTACCGGGAGATACCCGGCCTGGAGGTCAAGCCGCCGGACGTGGTGCGCTATTTCGTCAGGGCCAAGACGGGCGCGCTGGATCGGTTCGCACTGGAACACGGCCTGGAGGATCTGGAGACGCGGCAGGTGGAGGACGAGTTCGTCTACCGCAGCAGTTTCCGGCTGCACCAGCGCTTTTACGCCAGCCTGGGCGAGCAGCGGGCCTTTGTGCTGTCCCACGGACGCGACCTGGTGGTGTTCAAGATCGTGGGCTATGCCGAACAGGCCGCGGCCTATTACCAACTCGAGGACATGAAAGCCCACGTGTGGGTTGCCCACCAACGCTACCCCACTAAGGGGCGGGTGTGGCACCCGGGCGGCGCGCACCCCTTCATCGGGCTCAACGAGGCGCTGGTGCACAACGGGGACCTGGCCAACTACCACGCATTGTCAGTCTACCTGCGCCAGCGAAACATCGTGCCCCTCTTCCTGACCGACACCGAGGTCAGCGCCCTGCTCTTTGACCTGATGGACCGGGTCTACGAATATCCCCTGGAGGCCACCATCGAGGCGCTGGCCCCCACCACCGACCGGGACCTGCTGATGCTGCCCGCGGAGAAGCGGCAGCTCTACGGAGCGGTGCAGGCCACCCATATGCACGCCTCGCCCGACGGTCCGTGGTTCTTTATCGTTGCCCGCAGCCATCCCGAGGAGCGGCGGTGGCAGTTACTGGGCATCACCGACACCTCGATGCTGCGCCCCCAGGTCTTTGCCTTGCACGAAGGCAAGGTGCAGATCGGCCTGGTGGCGTCGGAAAAGCAGGCCATCGACGCTGCGCTGGAGAGCCTTGCCGCCGAGGACGAGCGGATCTGCCCGGTGGCCGACCGCTACTGGAGCGCTCGCGGCGGCAGCCACACCGACGGCGGGGCATTCGTGTTCACCGTGTCAGAACCGGACCGGGTGAACAGGAATGGGAACGGGCACCGACGCCCTCGTGAGCTACTGGTGACCGACAAGTTTGGCAACCAGATCACAACCCCGTGCGACCAGGTCCACAACAACCCGAGCACAGCCAGGGTGGCGACGGCGGAGCTGGAGTGGCTCCCCGCCGAACCCACACCACTAGCCCACGAGCGTACCAGCCCGGCACCGGGCTGGATCGTCGCCGGACCCGAGGGTGTGGAGACGGCCTGGAACCACCTGGCCCGCGAGATCCAGGCCTGGGACTATGGCGAGCTGACCTGGTTCACCCAGCGGATGGCGGCCCTGGCGAGCGAGGGAGCCGATGCCTGGGAATTCGCCGTGGGACTGCTCACCCGCATGCGCGACCGACAGTACGATCCCGGTGGCAAACGCCGGGCCTCGGTGCTGGCCCTGGTCGACAAAGCGCTGGTCTCGATCTTTGACGGTGTTCCGCCGCTGGACGCCGCGGGCACTCCGCCCGAAGGTGAGAGCCGCCAGCGGCGTGTGGATTGGGCGGGCCGGGCCGGGCTGCGGGCCCCGGAGGATGGCGAGACGACCCTGGTGCTGGACACCGCGGGCTTTCCACCAGAGGGGGACGACTCGGCGGCAAGACTGATCGTCGAGGCGGCCAAGCTGGGCTGGCGGCGCTTCATCACCTACAACTGGCATGGCGGCCGCTTCTGCGGCTGCGGCCTGGGGCCGCGCGACCAGGTAGGGGACCCGCTGCGCATCGACGTCTATGGGTCCAGCGGTGACTACCTGGGCTCGGGCCTGCAAGGAATGGAGCTCCAGGTGCACGGCAGCGCCCAGGACCAGGTGGGCCAGATCCTGAAAGAGGGCAAGCTGGTGATCCACGGCGACGTGGGCCAGACCTTCATGTATGGCGCAAAGGGGGGCGAGGTCTACGTGCTGGGTGACGCGGCGGGACGCCCGCTGATCAACGCCGCCGGGGCCCCTCGGGTGGTGATCAACGGCACCTGCCTGGACTATCTCGCCGAGTCGTTCATGGCCGGCGATCCGCTGAACGGCGGCGGGTTTGTGGTGCTCAACGGGGTAGCCTTCGACGCCCACGGCGCGATGGAGTGCCTGCCTACGCCCTATCCGGGCGGCAACCTCTTCTCGCTGGCATCCGGCGGGGCGATCTATGTGCGGGACCCGCACGGCCTGGTGAGCGAGGGCCAGCTCAACGGCGGGCGATTCATGCCCTTCACCGGCGAGGACTGGGCCCTGATCCGGCCCTACCTGGAGGAAAACGAGCGGCAGTTCGGCATCCGGGTGGAGGCACTGCTTACGGTGGTGGGCGAGGTACGACAGCCAGAGGAGGTGTTCCGCAAGGTGGGGGCGGTGCAGCTAGAGGCGTTGACGTAGAAGGTATCAGAGGACCGGCAGTCGCGCGACACGGTCGCGTTTCAGGACTGCCGGTCCTGGCTGCCGATCCTTTGCGGAGCGTTAGCCCCCTGTCTCCTATCCTAGAGCCACCTGTGTCGCCGATGGTGCATACCCAAAGTGTCTCTTGTACTCCCGGCTGAACTGGGACGGGCTGTTGTAGCCGACCAGGTATCCCGCCTCGTTGGCCTTCTTGCCCTCCCTGATGAGCGCGTGGGCCCGGTCCAGTTTCACACTCTTGGCATACTGCAGCGGCGAGATGTGCATCACGCTCCGAAAGTTCTCGTAGAAGGTCGGTCTGCTCATGTGCACAATCTCGGCCAGTTCATCCACCGACACCGGCTTGTCCACATTCTGGTGGATATGTTCCACCGCCCTGGAGATCTGCTGTATCTGCCCCCTCTGCTGCAAGAGATATCGCAGCTCAGCGCCCCGCTCGCCAGACAGCAGGCGATAGTAGATCTCGTCTACGATCGACTCCCCCAACATTGCAGCATCCCTTGGGTCGGAAAACGATTCGAGAAGCCGGATGAAGGGATCTAGCAGGCTATCCTCCAAGGGTATGGAAAGCACGCCGGATGGATCCACAGAAGCGGGCTTGGCCGCGGCGCCCTCGATCCGATCAAGGCGCAGCAGAACCTCCGCCGACCGGCCCAGGTCCAGCACGACACCGGCCGCTAGAAAGGGCTTCGCGGGGCTGGCCTCCAGGATCTCTACTTCCACAGCCAAGGGATAGAACATGGCCAGGGCTCTTCCGGCGCTGTAGTCGAATACCCTGCCGCCTACATAGCAGCTCTTTCTTCCCTGCCCGACGATGAACAGCGCTGCCGCATCAATGGTTGGATGTCTCCCTTGCGTTGCCGAAGCTCTATAAACCCCAAAGCCGGGAATGTCCCCCATGTTGATGCCCTCTTGCGGCGTATGCTGTTCCATGAGGCTGACGAGCCTCTCGAATTTGCGTGTCTGACAGGTCATGCTCTTTCTCCTGAACGGCCCCCATGGGCGTCACAAGTTCACCGCCGACAGGAGCCTGTTTATACCTCTACGGACATGATTATATCACAAATAGCCCCAATTTGCAAGTAAATCGCAAGAAAACCAGACGATTATGCAAGGTTTTCAGACCTTTGTGTATTCACATTTGCGGCTGAGGACGCTATAATCGAGACTGAGCGGAACGAACATTCATTTCGTATATGACAGGAAGGAGCCAAGTATGTCACAAGCAAAGTGGGATGCAAGCAGAATCGCGGATCAGACGGGACGGGTAGTCATAGTTACGGGCTCAACCAGCGGCATCGGGAAAGAAACCGCCCGGGTCCTGGCCAAGAAGAACGGCACTGTCATTCTAGCCGTACGGAACGTGAAGAAGGGGGAGGGAGTCGTCAGTGAGATCCGAGGGGAACATGCCGCGGCAGACGTCTCTGTCCGGGAGCTGGATCTCTCCAGCCTGGAGTCTGTACAGGCCTTTGCTGCCCGATTCAATAGGGACTATGACCGGCTGGATCTCCTGATCAACAACGCCGGCATCATGATGTGCCCCTACTGCAAAACCCGCGACGGGTTCGAAATCCAGATGGGCACCAACCACCTCGGCCATTTTGCTCTGACCGGCCTGCTGATGCCCCTTCTGAAAGCGACCGAAGGATCGCGGATCGTGGCCCTGTCGAGTAGCGCACATGCCCTGGGCAATATCGATCTCTCCGATCTGAACTGGGAAACGAGAAACTATAACACGCAGCGGGCCTACGGTGACAGCAAACTGGCCAACCTCTACTTCACCTATGAGCTGGCGCGAAGGCTGGAGAGCAATGGAAATAACCCCAGGGTTACGGCTGCCCATCCAGGGTGGACGGCAACGGATCTCCAGCGCCATGTGGGATTCATGCGCTTCTTGAACACCTTCTTTGCCCAGTCAGTCGAGATGGGCGCACTGCCGACTTTGCGGGCTGCCTTTGATGATGGAGCGAAGCAGGGCGATTTCTTTGGCCCGGAGGGTATATTCCACATGCGGGGATACCCTGTTGCCCACGACTCGAGCAGATTGTCACATGACCGGGAACTCGCCAAGAGATTGTGGGATACCTCTGAGGAATTGACCAACGTCAGATTCGATCTGTAGCACTGGATCGATAGGCCCATGAGGGGCTGGTTCAGCGGCGGCCCGTTTGGCCGCATGGCCGGGATGCAGCCGAGTTGAGCATCAAGGGAAACAAGGTGAGCAATCGCCGATCTGAGAGTGAAATCTAGAGGAGAGACAAGTGCCTAGAAGAGAAGTGTTGTGGATTGATGAAGAAACCCGTGCTAAGGATGTGAGTGGCAAGGTGTATATCGTAACTGGAGCCAATTCCGGCGTAGGTCTGGAAACCACTCGACAGTTGGTCAAGCAGGGCGGGCATGTCGTAATGGCATGTAGAAGGCCGGATGCAGGAGAAGAGGTGGCCAAGAGCTTCAGTGGACTGAAGGGCAGCTATGAGGTCATGAAACTGGACCTTGCCGATCTTCAGTCCGTGAGGGATTTTGCTGCCGAGTTCCTCGAAAAGTATGACAGGCTGGACGGTCTGGCGTGCAACGCAGGGATGGTGAACCCGCGCCGAGAACCGGAATATACCAAAGACGGATTTGAGATCACCATGGCGGCCAGCTATTTCGGTCATTTCCTGCTGACAGAGTCATTGCTGGACATACTGAAGAAAAGCGCGCCATCAAGAATGCTGATCGTTTCGTCGGTTTTGCATGCAGGAAACGAAAATGATCGGCCCAAGGTACATCTGGAAGACTTGAACTTCGAGACAAGGCCATACAACAATTTCGCTGCATATAATGAGGCCAAGGTTGCGGTTGTACTATATGCAAAGCAGCTTGCCGAAAGGCTGGAAGGTACCGGTGTGGCAACGGCTTCCGTGCATCCTGGTTGGGCAAGATCGAATTTTGGATCAGGTGGTGGTTTGCTCAATAGAATGCTGATGGGGGTTATGAGGCCGTTCACAAGATCCATGTCCGACAGCAACGAAGAAGCAGCCCAAACATCACTTCATGTCTTGCTCTCAGATGATGCGCCAAAGCATTCAGGAGCGTATTTCAGCCAAAGTAGCATGTTCTATCGAGACAGGGAATGTAGGGCGGGTGGTTGGCCGATGAAATCGCCAAATCCAAATGCCAGAGATATGGACACTGCCAGGAAGCTGGTTGATTCGAGCTATGGATTGGTCGGCCTGGAGAACAAGCGATAGCCTGCGGACGGTTGCGCCAACTGGAAAATCGGGATTCGAGGGCTTCTATAGGATTGAGCGAAGCGTATCTTCAGGGAGACAGGAGATACGCTCTGCTTGGGAAGCAGCCCGGAGTCTCCGTCACCTTGATCACAAGTCATCAAGCCTGGGAAGGATATCCTTGGAAGGACTAGCGCGACACAGCACCATGGAGCCAGGGCACAGCCTGGCAAGCCAGGCAGGCGAACTGCAGGATCTCGTCCAGTACAGCGTTCAGCGCTTCCAGCAATCGGTTCAGGGGGTGCCACCTGTTCATGTCCTCCTCCTCTTGGCTCCTGCATCCAGGGTCGCTTGCCCTTACGCTGCCCATGATACGGCACGAGCGGTCACGTTGAACAGGGCCGGAGGTCATATCCTGGGGTCACGGAAAACGTCTTCGGTATTTTGTAGAAGCAACGATGTCGAATAGAGTAGTCAAGCACACTTGACAGCCGACTTGCGATATGCTATACGACCTGTAGAACGAGTGCTTCCTCGGCCTGGGGTGATGAGTTCGTAGGGGGAGGCGAAAACGAGTATTGCCTCCGCCGCCGGTGCTGGGATCACATAGACGCGGAAAGGACACATCGCAGATGCAATATCGCAAGATGGGATCGTTGGATTGGGAGGTTTCGGCCCTGGGCTTTGGCTGCATGCGCCTGCCTGCCAGGAGGATCAACCGCATGCGCGCCGACACGGACGAGTCGATACGCATCATCCGCCACGGCATCGACCTGGGCGTCAAC
>JABAHP010000133.1_pt4 | contig 10656 bp, 8 predicted proteins | sample 7062081 | NCBI WGS metagenome assembly JABAHP01 (sample SAMN14534357, study PRJNA622989) | marine sediment metagenome | biome: marine biome [ENVO:00000428]; feature: marine pelagic biome [ENVO:01000023]; material: deep marine sediment [ENVO:00002113] | place: India: Gulf of Kutch | collected... | reverse complement strand
ATCCGGCTGCAGTTCGACCTGGGCGCCGACCTGGTGATCTGCCTCGACGACTGCCCCAGTCCCGACGCCTCGCCGAAGGAGGTGGAAACGACCGTCGAGCGGACCATCCACTGGGCAGGGCGCTGCCGCGCCGAGTTCGACCGGCAGATCGAGGCGAGGAATCTCGGGGCGGGGGCCCGGCCCCTGCTCTTTGGCGTGGTGCAGGGGGGCTACGACCGGGAGATGCGCGCCCGGTGCGCCGAGGCCCTGCTGCCCCTAGGCTTTGACGGCTTTGGCTTTGGCGGCTGGCCCCTCACCCCGGACGGGGAGCTGGCCCACGAGATCCTGGCCTACACCGCGGAACTCACGCCCGAGGCCCGGCCCAGATTCGCCCTGGGCGTGGGCAAGCCGGAGCATATTGTCCGCTGCTACCTGGCCGGCTGGCGCATCTTTGACTGCGTGCTGCCCACCCGCGACGCGCGTCACGGGCGGCTCTATACGTTCAAGGCCGCTAACCTCGACGAGGTGGACCTGCGGGCCCCGGGCTTTTACCGATTCCTCTATATCCGCGACGAGGTGCACAGGCGCCAGCAGGGACCGATCTCGGCCGCGTGCGACTGTCCCTGCTGCCGGAACTATTCGCTGGGCTACCTGCACCATCTCTTTGGCGTGGGGGATCCGCTGGGCCTGCGGCTGGCGACGCTGCACAACCTGCGATTCTACACGCAGCTGATGGAACGGGTTTCAGCGTTGTAGTCAGTTGTCACCCCCGCGAAGGCGGGGTCCACCTAGCCACGAATTGCACGAAGGTTTGTCGCCCCGCGCAGGCGGAGGTCCATCTGGTCACGTGCGCGGTTGGATGATCGCCCTGGATTCCCGCCCCTGTCTACACGAGGGCAGGCCATTCACGGGAATGACGGAGGCTGGCTCTGAGGGGCAGGGAGGGGGGGACATGAAACCTTCCGGAATGCCTGAAGCATCCTGGAAGGTGCAAGATGGGCGCGCGCTCTTACCCCCCAGCGAGCATGATCATGAAGAACAGGTGGTCACCGTCCTGCAGGGGCCGGTCGAGCCGGTCGTGGGTTACCCACTCCTCTCCATTCAGCAGGATCTGGACCACGGGATCCAGCTGGCCTCGCTCATCGAACAGCGCTTGTTTGGCCTTGCGCCCGTACTGGGCGACCAGGTACTCGATCAGGTCATTGACCGTTTCCCCGGCAAAGTCGATCTCCAACTCCTTGCTGCCTATCGCCTCAGGCAGCGCCGGCAGGAGAATCTTTAGCCCTATCTTCACGCGCGCTCTCTCCTTCTATCTTTTCCCCTTGACCTTGATGGTCCGCTGAGCGTTCATCACGTCCAACAGGCGGCGGCCCGCAACACGTTTCTTGTGCAGGCTGACCGCAGCGGGCGCCTTGTAGGCGAGCGCCCTGGGCTCGCAGAAACGCACGCACCAGGGTTCGGCATCGCCGCACAGGTCGCACTTGATGGCCCGCCGCCGGTCCCCATCGAGCGCGATCGCGCCAAAGGGACAGGCCACCACGCACATCCGGCAGCCCACGCACAGGTCGCCATCCACGATCAAGGCCCCCGTGTCCGGGTCGCGGGTGATGGCCTGCACGGGGCAGATGGCGGCGCAGGCCGGTTCCTCGCACTGCTGGCAGACGACCGGCACAGACAGCCCTTCCCCCTCACACTTGACCACGCGCACCGCCGACTTGGTCGGGTTGGATGCCCCCCCGTGAGCCACGGAACAGGCCATTTCGCAGCTCCGGCAGCCGGTGCACTTGGCGTGGTCTACGACGAGGACCCTGTTCATCGTTCCGGCCCTCCGGCATAGGCTTGCCACAGCAGCTTGAGCGGGTGGGTCACCTCCCGGCCCGATCCGGCCCGCATCTGCATCTCGCACCCGGCGCAGTTGGTCATGCCCAGGTCATAACCGGGTGACGCCAATTCCTCGAACAAGAACCGCCCGATCTCGCGGGATTCATGCCGGTGGGCGCGGCGCATGCCAAAGGAACCAGCCAGGCCACAGCATCCCCGGTCGATCTCGACGGGCTCCATACCGGGGATCAAGTCCAGCAAGCGCTGGTTCTCCGGGCCGAGGTCCCGCACGCGCAGGTGACAGGGCGTGTGATACCCAACCCGCAGCTCCAACGGGTCAAAGCCGGTGTCCAGCTTGCCCTGTTGGTGCAACGCCCACAGGAAGGCGCTGGCGTCCCGGGTCTGGGACGCCAGCAGCCGCGCGTACTCGCTCTCTGGCAGCAGGTGAGGGAAGCCACGCTCCAGGGCCAGCCCGCAACTGGGACAGCTCACCAGGATGGTGTGCCCCTCGCGGGCCAGCGGTCCCAGGACCTGCAGAGCCTGGCGGGCGTAGCGCTGGGCCAGCTCCTTGGCGCCGTAGGGAAAGCTAGCCACACCACAGCACACATGATCCGGCACCACCACCTGGAACCCGTTGCGCTCCAGGATCTCTACCACCGCCCAGCCGAGGTCTGGATCGGTAAAGTTGGCATAGCAGCCGGGATAGTAGACCACCGTGCGGTCCCGGGACGCAGTGGAAGCGCGGCGGCGCACCTGCCGCGTGAAGGTGTCGCGGTGGAAGCGGGGAAGCTGGCGCTCCCGGTCCATCCCGGAGACCCACTCCACCGGCAGGCGAGCCAAGGGCCAGTTGAAGAGCCAGTTGCTCAGCGGCGCGGTCAGACTGGCAGCCTGGAACAGCTCGCCGATCCGGCAGTAGAACTGATCCTGCCACTGTGTGGCGCCCGCCTCAGCCTCGGCCTCGGAGATCATGGTGGGCAGGTCGATGTCGAGGGGGCAGAGGGCCTCACAGCGCCCGCAGGCAATGCAATCGCGCAGGGAAGCGTTGTCACCCCGCAGGAACGCGGTCAAATAGTCGCGCGGCGACCAGCCGGTCTCCCCTCCAAAATAGGGCTGGGTGGGGCATTCGAGGAGACAGGCCCGGCAGCCGATGCAAAGGAACAGGTCGCGATAGCGGGGATCGTCCAGCCAGGCGCGCCGACCGTTATCCAGCAGGATGACGCTCAGGTCAGTGCGTTGCTCAGTCGCCCCGGCGGCGCGAACCGTGGCGTGAGGCGTCGGGGCCGGGGAGGGATAATCCTGCCCGGCAGGAATTCCGCCCTCGTCTAGGCTGCCCCGGCGAGAAACGCACAAAGCCACGCTGAGCGCGCCATAGCGCGCCTGCGCTCGGGCTACAAGCGCGGCTGCATCCCGGTCCGGGGCTATGTGCTCCACCCCGACCACCAGCACCAACTTGCTCGCGCGGGCCAGGATCTCGGTGATGTTGCCCAGATGCTGGACGAAAAAGACGGCGCCCTCCTCGGCGGCGACGGCGTTGACGCCCAGGACGCCGACGTCGGCCGTCAGGTGTGGCGCCCTCTGCAGGAACTGGGAACAGAACGCCTGCCAGGCAGCCTGCGTCGAGACCAGATCGAGCTGCCAGTACCGCTCCACGCCCTGCGCCGGATGGACGTACTGCTCGTCGTAGGTCTGCACCACCTCCAGGCCCTGCGCCTGCAGATGAGGTACGATCTCGGCGACGGTGGACGAGCGGTTGACCAGCACCCGGCGCGAGGGGCCTGCCAATCGAGCGATCTCGGCGGCTGCCTCCCGGGCGGTGGCGGATTCCATCGGTGCCGCGCCGGTGCGCGCCTGCAGGGTGTGCCGCAATCGCTCAAGCAGCTCGTCCAAATGCTCTGTTGTGCCGGCGCGGATGGCACGCAGGCGGTCGCGCAGCGCCACTTCGTCCGGGGTTGGCGCGGCCTGCTCTGGGTGCACCAGTTTCGCCGCCAGCCGCGCGCGTTTGGGCTGTGGATCGGGCGTCAAGATACAGAGCGGCAGATCCGCGACCTGACCTAGTTTCCTTTGCATCCTCTGAACCAATGCCTCGCCTGGGGCTATCCCTTTCGCGTCGAGCCCCAACGTCCCAACAGGTCCCCCAACCCCCAGTACGCGTCACCGGTGAACAGAATGGGCTTGAGCTTGCCATTATCCACGCGCCCGCGCTCGTCCAGCAGATCTTCGCTGATCTGGACCGCCACCACCTCGCCGACAAAGAGATCGTGGCTGCCCAGGGGGAGCGTGTGGGCCAGCCTGCACTCAAGGTTGATCGGACATTCGGCGATGATGGGCGTCTGTATCTCCGAGCCCGGGACCGGGCTCAGTCCCGAGGCGGCGAACTTGTCCGCATCGCGCCCAGAGACAAAGCCGCAGTACTCCATCTCGCCAAGCAGCCGCTCGCCGGGGATGTTGATCACAAACTCGCCCGTCTGCTGGATCAGCCCGTGGGAGTGCCGGTCGGGACGCACACCGATCCCAATCTGGGGCGGGTTGGAGCACAGGATCCCGGTCCAGGCGATGGTGATGATATTGGCTTGCTCGCCGTGTCCACAACTCACCAGCACGACCGGGACGGGACGCAGGGCGACAAAGGGCTTCTTCACGACTTTGGGATGGTTATCAGACATCGGATCTCCTCTCCACACAGGTTGGACGACCGCGCGCGGACAGGTGCATAGCCATTCTTTGCCACGCCTTGCCGCTCACGTTGCACGTGGGATCTGGTCCACAGCCTCAGGGTTCACCAGCGCGCTGAGGTCGCCGGGTGGCTGGCCCAGATAGGCTGCCCGGATGACGCGGCGCATGACCTTAGCGTTGCGCGTCTTGGGAATGTCGCTCACAAAGAGCACCGCCTGGGGCGCCAGCGGCTTGCCCAGCTCTCTTGCCACCTTTGCCTCCAGTTCGGCGCGCAGGGCCTCGTCCGGCTCATGACCGGGCTGCAACACGGCAAAGCCGACCACTGCCTGGCCCTTGATCTCGTGGGGCACGCCGATGGCGGCAGCCTCGACGACGGCGGGATGGGCCACCAGCACGTTCTCCACCTCTGCCGGCCCGACGCGCTTGCCCGCCACCTTGATGGTGTCGTCGGAACGGCCGAGGATGTACCACAGGCCATCCTGGTCGATGGCGGCAAAGTCACCGTGCACCCAGACGTCCGGGAAGCGGTTCCAATACGTCTCCAGGTAACGATCGGGGTCCTGCCAGAAACCGCGGGTCATGCCGATCCAGGGTTGGCGCACCACCAGCTCGCCCACGGCTCCCCGCACCGGGTTGCCTGCCTCGTCCACGACGTCAGCGGCCATGCCCGGCGGCGGACCAGAAAAGGCGCAGGGCTTGAGCGGGGTCAGGACGTTGCCCACGACGATGCCACCGCTGATCTCGGTCCCGCCGGAGTAGTTGATGATCGGGACCCGGGACCGGCCAACGGTCTCAAAGAGCCAGCGCCAGGGGCCGGGGTTCCAGGCCTCGCCCGTCGAGCCCAGGATGCGCAGCGAGCTGAGGTCATGGCGCTGCACCGGCTCGTCGCCGTGGCGCATGATGGCCCGCGCAAAGGTCGGCGCCAGGCCCAGGACGGTGACGCCGTGCCGCTCTACCACGTCCCAGACTCGGTCCACCTCCGGGTAGTTCGGCGCCCCATCATAGAGGAACATGCTGGCTCCCAGGATCAACACCCCAAAGACCTCCCAGGGTCCCATCATCCAGCCCATGTCGGTCATCCACCACACGGTGTCGAATTCCTGAATATCGAACCCGTGGGCCATGTCCTGGGCGCTCTTGATGGGGAAACCGCAGTGGGTATGGACCGCCCCCTTGGGCCGCCCGGTGGTGCCGCTGGTATAGATGATCATCACCACGTCCTCGGCGCCGGTGCGCTCGGTGGGGGCCTCGTCCGGCTGGCCGGCAACGAAATCATCCCACCAGACGTCGCGCCCGGCATCCATCGGCACATCCGCTCCGATGCGCGGGTAGACGATGACCTTCTCGACCGATGGCAGGTCCGCCACAGCCTCGTCGGCCACCGGCTTCATCAGGATCTGCCTGCCGCGCCTGATCTGGCCGTCGGCGGTGAACAGCGCTTTGGCGTTGGCGTCAGCGAGGCGGGCCGCAACGGCGCCGGGGCCGTAGCCGGAAAAGAGGGGCAGGATTACGCCGCCTATCTTGGCGATGGCCAGGAAGGCAATCACGATCTCGGGCACCATGGGCATGAAGAGGCCAATGGCATCGCCCTTGCCCAGCCCTGCCGACCGCAACGCTGAGGCCGCCTGGTTGACCTGGTGGTAAAGGTCGCGGTAGGTCAGCAGGCGTATCGCGCCTCCCTCACCCTCCCAGCGCACGGCGACGCGGGTCTCTGCGGGCGTGCCGATCCAACGGTCGAGGCAGTTGTGCACGATATTGAGCTTGGCATCCACGCACCAGATAGGCCACTGGATGCCGCGGGACAGGTCCACGACCTGGGTATAAGGCTCGTAGAACTCGATGCCCAGGTCCTCGAAAGTCGCTTCCCAGAACCAATCGAGATCGGTCGTGGAGCGATCCATCAGCTCCTCGACCGTGGACAGGCCATGCCGCTCCATGAATCGCTTCAGTCGACTGCGGCCCAGGTACTCCTCGTCCGGGCGCCAGACTATCGATTGGTTGAATGGAAACTGTGCCTGTGATGTCATCGCCACCTTCCTTTCTCACTCCTTCCGACTCCGGCTGCTGCTCAGCCGGCGCTCCCTTTCTCGGCTAGGGCGTAGAGCAGATGAAACGTGCACCTGATGCCCCGATCGGTCATCAGGTCCTGGAGACTGTTCACGAAACGGCTCTCCAGCTCTCTGCGTTGTGCGGCGGTGAGCTGCCGCCGCAACATCACCGGGAAGGGGCCCATGTCCAGGTTAAAGGCCCAGACCTCTGCCGGGCTCTCAAACCAGACTTGCTCGCCCTCCTCGATCAGCTCCACAGCGGTGAACGCCGTTTGGTACAACATCTCTTCTACCGCGTCCGGCCGCAGCGAAATCGGATTGGCCAGCAGGGACCTGAGCCCGTACTCCCTGAAGAGATCCCGCTGCAGGGAAGCGACCGGGGTGAAAAAGCCCGGCCCCCAGTTGGAGAGTCCCAGCCGTCCCCCCGGTTTCAGCACGCGCCACATCTCGGCCAGCGCCCGACCCATGTCCGGGAACTGAGACAGGGAAAAGGCACAAGTCACGGTGTCAAAGGAAGCGTCAGGGAAATCCAACTGCTCTCCATCCATCTGGCAGAAGGTGACGCCGGCCATCCCTCGCTCCGCCGCTGACTTGATCGCAAGCTCCACCATGGCCATCGCAGCGTCGCACCCGGTGACCTGCCCTTCCGGACCGACCCAGGCATGTGCCTGCAAGGCGACTGCCCCGGTACCGGTCCCGACGTCCAACAGGCTGCTCCCCGGCGATGGCCGCACCAGTTCCAACAGGCGTCCGCCATATCGCTCAAAGATGCCCAGTCGATCTCGGGCGTACTCGGTTGCTACCTCTTCCCATCCCTGGCGGATCAGGCACCGGACCTCAGTGGCGCCGTCATTCCCTGCGGTCAAGGGCTTTTCTCCGTAGCCATCATGCACAGCCTTTCCACAACCTACCGGGTATAGGCCGTGGGCAGGAACTCTTTGCCCAACAACTCGCGAGCGATGATCATGCGCATGATGTTGACGGTGCCTTCAGCGCCAATGGAGTAGGAGCGAATGGCTCGAATGCCCATTTCCACCGGGCATTCCTTGGTGTAGGCCATAGCGCCGAACCAGTTGGCCACCTCGTTCATGATCTCAAAACCGACCTTGGGCGCCCGCAGCTTGGCCATGGCAGCGTCCAGAGCGATATCATAGTGGGTAGCATCGCCGTGCTTGTACTTGCGATCCATGGTCCAGGCAGCCTTGTAGTTGATCAGCTTGACGCCCTCCAGCTCGGAGTAGAGATCGGCCAGGGGGAACTGGATGCCCTCAAAACTGGCGAGGGGGCGGCCAAAGGCCTGGCGCTCGCGGATGTGGTCCATGCCCAGATCGAGCACGGCCTGAGCTGCCCCGGCGCAGGTGGCCCCGATCAGCGTGCGCGCCGCAGAAAAGCCCTCCATGGCGTGGTAAAAGCCCCGGTTGAGCTGGCCCACCTGGTGATGGGCCGGCAAGCGCACGTCCTCCATGGCAAAGCCGCCGGTAGAGATGCCCATGCGCCCCATATCCTCAAAGAAGGTGGGGCTGATGCCCTCCGTCCCCTTGAGTGGCAGGGCAAAGAAGGTGAAGGCTTTGTGCCCGGCCTCTGGGTCCAGGTCCGTGCGGGCCAGCATCATGTGGACGCCGCCCCAATCCATCGATTCCCGCACACCGCTGATGAACACCTTTTCACCATTGACAACCCACTCGTCGCCATCCTGCACGGCGCGGGTATTGCAGGCCCCCAGAATGTCGGACCCGCCGCCGGGCTCAGTAGTAGCTATGCCCAGGAAGGCCTCTCCCCGCGTCACCTTGGGGAGGTACTCCTCCTTGAGTTCCGGCGTGCCGTACTGGTAAAAGATGAACCCCCACGCTGCCTGCACAAGATAGAGCACGGGGATGGCGAGGCTGATATCCGCGCGGCCCAGTTCCTCCGCTGCGATGGTGGCCATCGTCCAATCGGCCGCCGCGCCGCCATACTCCTCTCCCACCAAGGGGGCCAGCAGGCCCATCTCGCCCATCCCCTTGATGATCTCCGGCGGGATGCGCTCCGTTTGGTCGATCTCGCGCACGCGGGGCGCGATCTCTTTTTGGGCAAAGTCACGCACTGCCCGCTGCCACATTCGCTGTTCTTCCGTCAATGCAAAGTTCACGCTGGTACCCCTCCCTTGTGTGTTTGTCAGTATGCAGATCGGTCGTGACCGGTCCGGCTGATTCAGTACACCTCAATGCTCACCGACTGGCCCAGCACCGCGGCGAGCCTTTTCCCTACGTCCCTCTTTTTTCTCATATTCGCCACCGTAGCCGGCACGAACTGGAGGGCGCCGGGGTCGCAGAACCGGACACAGGCCGGTTCGCCGTCGCACAGGTCGCACTTGATCACCTCCCGGGCCACGATGTCAATCCCCATGCCGCCAAACGGGCAGGCGGTCACGCACATCTTGCAGCCGATGCAGAGGTCATAGTCCAGCGTCACGCGGTCCAGTTCGGGGTCTCGAGCGAGCGCATCCTGGGGACAGATGGCGACGCAGGGCGCATCCTCGCACTGCTGGCACAGCATCGGCAGCTCGAGCCCCTCCATCGGCCATTTGATGACGTGAATGCGGGAACGGCTGGGATTGCTCACCCCCGCGTGTTTCACCGAGCATACCATCTCGCACAGCCGGCAGCCGGTGCATTTCACGTGGTCCACTACCAGTATCTTTTCCATCTGCACTCTCCTAGACCGTGGGCAAGGGCTCCGTGTCCAGCCCCAGCGCTTTCAACGTCTCCGGACGGGGCACACCCTGCTCGTCCCAGCCATGCAGCTCGTAGTACTCGTCGATCATCTGCTTGAACGCATCCCGGTCTATGGCCTTGTCCCGGACGATGGGCATGCCCAGGGGTGTAGGCTCGTCAAAGTACCGATCCGGGAGCCAGTCGTCAGCCCGCGTCAAGCCCTCGCGGATATTGAACAGCCGCTCCACCGTGTAGGCCCGGTCGGCGATGTCCCATATCTCCTCCGGCGTGAATTCCAGGCCGGTGTTCAGGTAGATCAGCTTGGACAGTTCCTCAAAGCCGATCAGGTTGGGGCTGAGAAAGATAGAGTGGAACTTGCAGACGCCAGTGCAATCCACGGCCTCGTACAGCATCTCCTGCCACAGCACCATGCGCGCCTTACCCTCGTAGGAGGTATAGTCGGACGAGAGGGGACCGTCGTAGGGTTTCGGCCCGCCATAGATCTTGCGCAGCAGAGGTTCGGGCAGGTGGTAGAGATCGATAGCCGGGCGGCTGCGCAGGTGATCAGAACCCCGGGACGAGGTGGCGATACCCAGCGCCAGCGACGGGGTGGGCCGCTCGTCAGAGTGCAGGTTGCTCATGCCCTTCACCTGGATGCAGTACTTGAGCGAGTCCTGGCCGATCTTTTCCGCGGCCCGCAGCGGCCCCTCGGCCAGAGTGTCGCCCAGCCCCTTGCGGTAGGCGATGCGCTCGATCATCTCGAACACGGCCTCGTCGTTGCCCCATTGCAGCTTTAGGCCGCCGGTGTCCTCGTCGGTCAGGATACCCTGCTCATAGAGCTCCATGGCCCAGGCAATGATACTGCCGATCTCCAGGGTGTCGAGGCCATACTTGTTCACCAGGTGGTTGCCAATCAGGATGGTCTCAAAGTTGTTGCAGCCGACCATCATGCCAAAGGCGCCCTGGCTGGTATACTCTGGTCCTTCGGCGTAGGTCCCGGCGTAGGGACCCTCCCGGATCCGGTACTTGTGGCGGCAGTGGATGACACACCCGTAGCAACCCTCTGTGCCCAGGGCGTGCTCCTCGATATGCTCGGCTTCGATGTTGCCCCCCACCTGCTGGTTCATCTGAAAGTTCTGCACGCGCACCAGGCCGGTGGTGTTGGTGACACCATAGATGAACATGGTGCCCCACTTGCCCATGATCTGGGCGAACTTGGTAGAGGCAATATGCTCCATGAGCCGGGCATTGTTCTCCAGGGCCTCTTCCGGGAAGCGGATCTCGATATCGATCGTGCCCCGCGCTGCGATGGCCTTGAGGTTCTTGGAACCCATCACCGCGCCCATCCCGGTGCGACCGGCGGCGTTCTTGACCCCCGTCATCACGTTGGCGAAACGCACCAGGTTCTCTCCGGCCACGCCGATGCACAGCGCCTGGATCTC
>JABAHP010000192.1_pt3 | contig 10662 bp, 12 predicted proteins | sample 7062081 | NCBI WGS metagenome assembly JABAHP01 (sample SAMN14534357, study PRJNA622989) | marine sediment metagenome | biome: marine biome [ENVO:00000428]; feature: marine pelagic biome [ENVO:01000023]; material: deep marine sediment [ENVO:00002113] | place: India: Gulf of Kutch | collected... | reverse complement strand
AGCTACAGAGAAGGTGTCGTTCGGAAAGGCCGTCTACTTCTCCTTCATTACGGGGCTAACCGTCGGTTATGGGGATATCGTGCCTGGCACGGCGATCGGCCGGGTCATCTCTGTTTTGCTGGCAGTCGTCGGAATACTCTTCACTGGGGTGGTGGTTGCCGCTGCAGTGGAGGCAACCCGGCGCGCCTGGGAGGAAACGCAGAGTCAGAGTAAGCAGAATCAGGACTGATGTAACTCTCATGTTGAAGTGTGAATGACACCGGGTAGTTTCCGGATGGACACTGATTATGAGGAGAAACAGCCAAGGAAACATACGAAAGGCGCTCCCTACCGCCTTGGCCCACGCCGGACACATCAAAGCCCAAAACCATCAACTGCCATTTGGATGATGGATAAATTGAATAAATTGAGATAAAAGACGGAAACACAAGGGGAAACGGCAGGTGCCCGAGCCCGCGGTTCTAGAAGAATCCCCATGAAAAAGGGGGCAGTGAGAACGGAAAAATGAAAAGAGAAACCCTTAGAAGGTCAGTGATGATTCATCTCCTGCTGGTTGTTATTCTTTGCGCAATGAACGTAACGGAGACACGGGCCGTTGAATCCGTTCTCGACCTTGACCAGAAATGGACCGGCGACTTTGATGGGATGGCTGAAAGGCACCTCATTCGGGCACTGGTGCCTTACAGCAAAACCTTCTATTTCCTTGATGGTGCGGATCAGCGCGGCCTCACCTATGAACTCCTGAGAGAGTTTGAAAAACATATCAACACAAGGCTCAAGAAAAAAACGCTTAGAATCCAGATGGTCGTTATCCCCACGAAACGAGACAGGCTCCTACCCGCCCTAATAGAAGGCGCAGGAGATATTGCCGCAGGGAATCTGACGATTACACCGGAGCGGCAAAAACGAGTTGATTTCTCTGCCCCTCAACTGACCGGTGTGGAAGAAATCGTTGTCACCGGACCCAAGGCGCCACCCATCCAAAGCGTCGATGATCTGGCAGGCAAAGAGATCCATGTGAGGGCATCCAGCAGCTACTACGAGAGCCTCCGGCGTCTCAATGCCCAGTTCAAGAAAAAAGGCAAGAAGAGGATAAGACTCGTCTTGGCCGATGAGTACCTGGAAGACGAGGATCTCCTGGAAATGATGAATGCCCGTCTGATTCCCATGATTGTGATCGACAGCCACAAGGGAGAGTTCTGGTCGCAGATCTTCAAAGATCTCACCCTTCATCCGGATATCAAGGTCAGGACCAACGGTCAGATTGCATGGGCCATCCGCAAAAACAGCCCCAAGCTGAAAGAAGCGATTAACGGTTTCATGAAAACGCACAAAAAAGGGACGCTCATGGGCAACATCCTGTTCAAGCGGTACCTGGAAAATACGAAATGGGTACGCAACGCACTCAACGACGCCGACTTGGAAAGATTCAAAGAGGCCATAGAATTCTTTCAGAAGTATTCAAATCAATATGGCTTCGACTGGCTCATGATTGCCGCCCTGGCTTATCAGGAATCTCGTATCGATCAGGAGCAAGCGCAGTCCGGCCGGTGCCATCGGTGTCATGCAGCTCCTGCCGAGCACGGCTGCAGATCCAAATGTCAATATACCCAATATAAAGGAACTGGAAAACAACATCCACGCGGGCGTGAAATATCTTCGGTTTATGAGAGATCGGTATTTTGAAAATGAACCGATGGACGACCTGAACAAGATGCTATTCAGTTTTGCCAGCTATAATGCAGGGCCGTCTAAAGTCAGTCAACTCCGCAGGCAAGCACGAAAGGCAGGGCTTGATCCTAATGTATGGTTTCGGAATGTGGAGATTATTGCGGCCAAGCGGATCGGGCGAGAGACGGTGCAGTATGTGAGTAACATCTATAAATACTACGTGGCCTATCGGCTCATCGTGGATAAGCTGGAATTGAAAGAAGAGGTGAAGAAAGAGCACAGGAAGTAGGTGCCTCATAGGTCGCTTGGGTTTTGTGCGCACGGAAATCTCTGATGCAAAAGGTCAGCTTGTTGCGATGGGACAGGCCACGTTTAGGATCATTGAAATGGACTTTGTGAGGGCACGAAGAGAGAAGCGTTGAGGGCCCAAATTCTCCGTCTAATAAAAAATTGGAAGAGTGGAATCAGCAATTTATTGAGTATTCCTGATCATCAGTAAGGTATTAGATACTAGGCGTCAAGGAGCGACGACTGAGGCGTATGGAGCCATACGCCGCAAGGCCTCCGGCCCGGAAGGAGGAGCGATCGCTTGCCCGCCTTTGGCGGGAAGGCAATCCGCCGGAGGCGGACAAGCGCCGCAGATGATGCCTTGATGGTGGTTCAGGGGAGGTAGTCTATATTTGACTCCAGTACCCGTTTAATATTAAAATTATAGAGACAGATTTTTTTGGTGCAAAACGCTGGCCTCCTCTGTTTTCCTCATGTTCGTCTGGATAAGATTCCCCTAGGCTAAAACGTTTTGCGGGAGGGATATATGGACTTCTTCTTTTCGACCAAAATATGTATTCCCCTTTTCCAGATCCTCTTGCTCCTCATTTTCAGCACCACGGTGCTACTCTATGGAAAAGTGAGGCTGGCTCTGGTTATCAATTACATGTTCACCCTGTACTGGGGCTATGTTTTTAACCGGGAGTATCTGCGGGGTTTTGGCTATGAAAAGATAGACGCTTACAGCTTGGTCTATCTCGCTTTTGGTCTGGTCATCGTGCTTCTCGTATTCGTGGGATTCACCGCCCAGAGGGAGTAATGGGTCATCACAAAACCCCAATGGCCGCTACCCGCCGCCCCTGAGGCCTCTCCAACCTCTTCAAAATAGGGAAATCGAAGAAAATAACAATATATTGTGTGATTTTTTTCTTGACACACAATATAAAGTATTATATATTCCCTCTCAAAACGTTCTCCTTTCCAACTAACCTCTATCCAAAAGAGATCTGTTATGAGAGAGGATGTGCTAAAATTGCCCAATTAGAGCCTCCAGAGGGGCGAGTGCGTCCTTTTGGGGGCTTTTTATCTCCTATTTTCAGAAATAGCCAAATGCGCTGTGGCTTAAAGCCACGAGGAAAAGGGTTCACTGAAAACATCTAGAGTTTCAGGCATTTCTATTCGTTTTTGCGTGTATGGCCCTGTTGGATGGTTAACTTTCAGCCTAACTTTTCCTCCTTTTAACTTCCTTAAAGGCCCCTTAACCCCCTTTATTAACCCCAACCCCCCCTGAGTCTACCTCCTTGCTCAGGGGGATTTTTTTGGGAGGGCTCTTTATGGCAGAAGCAAAGGACGTGACCATCACCATAACGGATAGGCTCTTTACCCTCGAACTGGCCCTGGAGGATTTGGAACTGATTGAAGTGATCCTTGGGGCACTAAGGAAATATGTGAAAAAGGGGTCTCCAATCAACCTGAAAGAGGCTTGTGTTGACCTGGATTCCCTGTCAAAGAAAGCCATGATCATTTCCAAGACGCTTTCCAAGGGCAGGGAGATGGACGATTGGATAGGTGAAACAAAAGGTTTGATGGCAGCCTGTATGCTTAGGAGGGATGAGGGAGAACCCTAGGCCTTATCCTGGATCACTCTTCTTTTTTTGTATGACACTCTTGACACTCTATGGGGCCTGATTCGTTCTCTTTGTGGCATTTTTTGCAGTTAAAATGAAAGGCAAAGACCAATCTATGCACCTTGCCCTGTCTCCTGTTGGGATTATGGCAAGCGACGCATTTCTTAACAGGATCCCCTTCCTCCCAGACATTCTCCCCCACCTTATAGTCGTGGTGGCACTCGTTACATTCAATGGCATAGTCTTCAACGTGGATTAAGTGCGTAAATTTCACAGGCTTATAAATTTTTCTCTTGTAGCCCTCGCTTTCAATCAGGATCTCCTCGGGCATGTCTTCAGCCGTCAGAGTCCCCACAGCAATCAGTACAAGGCCTGCAATGGCAACGGTAAGGAGAGTGCATAGCCGCTTGTCCATAATGTGATGCCTTTTTTGGTAAAATCAACGCTCCTGGGATGCCTTTTTGGAGAAGAGAGACCGCATTTGATATCACGGGCCTGTCCCCTTAGAGTTCTAACATAATAGACAATGCGTATCTCTGTCAAGACGCCCCTATTTTTAAAAACGCCCCATGAAGCCCTTGAACAGGACTCGCGAGGATTTAGTTTTGAGGGGAGTTCTGAGCATAATAGGTAAAGGAGAGGATATGATCCTAACCAAACCACGGAATCTTGGACGAACCGGGCTCAAGGTGGGACCCCTGGGTGTTGCGGCCAGCTACGGCGCACCTGTGGAGGCCTTTGAGGAAGCGTTCGAACGGGGCTGCAATTATTTCTACTGGGGGTCCATGCGTAAAGGCGGTATGCGCAAGGCGATAATGAACCTCTGCCAGCAGGGAAAGCGAGAGGAGTTGGTTATTGTGCTCCAGAGCTATTCCCGTTCTGCGGTTCTCATGGAGACCTTTCTCAAGAAGGCGCTGCGTGCCGTGAGGCTGGATCAGGCCGATATCCTGCTCCTGGGCTGGTACAACAAGCCGCCTTCCCAGAGGGTCTTGGACAGGGCCTTGGCCTTGAGAGAGAGGGGTTTGTATCGGTTCCTGGGGATTTCCGGTCACAACCGGAGACTCTTTCCCCAGTTGGCTGAGAAGGGTGTTTTCGACCTCTTCCACATCCGTTACAACGCGGCCCATCGGGGCGCGGAGGAGGAAATCTTTCCCCATCTCCAGGGTGGGGAGAGGCCGGGCATTGTCTCTTACACAGCCACGCGATGGGGACAGCTCTTAAACCCAAAAAAGATGCCCGCGGGTGAGGCTGCCCCCTCGGCAAGCGACTGCTACCGCTTCGCACTCTCCAATCCCAGTGTGGACGTGTGCATGTGTGGGCCGAAAGACATGGCCCAGATGCAAGAGGCGTTGCGGACCCTGGACCTGGGGCCCCTTGGCGAGGAGGAACTGGAGCGCATGAGAAGGATAGGGGATCATGTGCACGCACACACGGGAAGGTTCTTTTGAGAAAATGAGGCATGAATGAAGAAGATCCTAGCCGCGAAAGGTCAAACCGCACATTTGAAAGGATAGTTGGTAAAAACGTGGTAAAATAGAATAGAGTCTGTCGGAAAACGTCCATCTGCCATTCGACAAGCTCATGGCCCTGAGTAAAACCGAAGGGCNNCCTGTTAAATTCTCGCTACGCGAGACGGCAAAGCCGATTTAACAGGGCAAGTCATTGCGGCGTACTTCTATGTACGCCTCATTCCTCGGGATTTCGGAAGCCTTGCATATGGACATTTTCCATCAGCCTCTCAGAAGCCGGTTTTTTACAGCTTCATAATTAAATAACAGAAGAATATGAGGCAGGGAGCACAATGGGTGCACAAGATCTCATTCTGGAGGCATAGTGATATTATGGAACTGCATTTCACAAGAACCAACGGCCCGGTAGATGCGTCGATAGACGGCCTGATGGAATTGGCAGGGAATATCCATCATCCGGAAATCGTCAGAGAGATGATCCTGGCCGCCCTCAAAGCGGGTCAAGAGGGAGATGAACGGGCAGACCTAAAGCTCATGAACACCACGTTGAAGGAGATGCGCTTCACCACCAAAGTGTTTGGTGCATATCGCGACGTGAAAAAGGTGACCGTCTTCGGTTCGGCCAGGACACAACCCCGTGAAAGTGCCTACAAGATGGCTCGCAATTTCGGCAAGAGGTTGACAGAGGCGGGGTACATGGTCATCACAGGAGGAGGTCCTGGGATCATGCAGGCCGTCAATGAAGGGGCGGGCCCTGAACACTCCTTTGGGGTTAACATTCGACTTCCTTTTGAACAGCATCCCAACCCCGTGCTTATGGGGAACCCCCGGAACATTACCTACAAGTACTTTTTTAATCGAAAGGTGGCCTTTCTCAAGGAGGCGGATGCCGTTGCGCTATTTCCCGGTGGATTCGGCACCCTTGATGAGGCCATGGAAGCCCTCACCCTCTTGCAAACCGGGAAGCGTAATCCCATGCCCCTTGTCCTCATAGATGAACCTGATGGGACCTATTGGTCACGCTGGCTCAAGTTTTTCAAGAAAGAGGTTCTGGTCCAGGGTTATATTAGCGAAATGGATTTTAGGCTTTTCGAACGGGTCGATTCAGTGGATGAAGCCGTGAAGAGGATTGATCGGTTTTACCATCGCTATCACAGCCTGCGCTATGTGAGAGAGAGATTAGTGATTCGCATGAACTCTCCTATGGATCAGAAGAAAGTGGACGAGGCGAAGAAACATTTTTGTGACCTATTAACTCCCCAAGGCGACCTGTTGCTCTCAGGCCCCCTTCCGGAAGAGAGTGATGAGTTTGAAATTGCCCATCTGCCAAGGCTCATCCTTGATTTCAACCGAAAGGATTTCGGCCGACTGCGGGAACTCATCAATGTGATAAATGAAGATTGATACAGATAAGGCCTCGCCCCATGTGCTTTGCCAAGAGAAGCCCCCTCAACTTATAAAATCGTGAAGCGATTTTATTTCTTGACAATCTGGGCGGTTAATCCCTTATTTAATGACATCTTGAAAATCCCCTGACTAAGGAGGTAGGGGCTGCGGGTTTGTGACACAAAGGACAAGAGATGCCAAAAACAAGGCGCACTTCTTCAACAAAAAAGAGGGCCCCAGTTAAAAAAAGGCAGAAAAGGGATGCCAAGGGGGGAATACTCGGCTACTGCGACAAGAACGTGGTGGTAGATACCAATTCCAATTTCCTCTATATAGGGAAGCTCGAGGATGTGGGTGACCATTTCCTTATCCTCAGGGAGGCAGATGTCCACGATCGCAGGGAGAGCCCGTCTATGAATGAGAAGTACATCATGGAGGCAAAGAAATTTGGGGTGAGATGTAATCGCAAACGGGTTCAAATCCGGATAGAAGAGGTCATCAGCATGTCTCTGCTTGACGATGTGATCGAATATTGAGAAAGGTCCAGGCAAAGAGGAGCGCAGCATAGAAGATAGAACAGAAGGGAAGCATAAATTCAAGCTGATTCGGGGCAACTATCCTTACCAGGTTACCGTGGGGTCAGTGGATATTGTGGCTGCGCCGGAGAACAAGCCCCCTTTTAAGGTGGATGCGGTGGCCGTGGAAGAGGACACCTTCCTCGTCATGAGCGCCGATCGCCGGGTGCAGGATCCCAGGGAACCCCTCATAAAGATCATGACCCGTGTGATCGAGACACAGCCGAAGGCCCCAGGGAGCGTATTTGTCAGGGGTGGATCCCCTCTGCGTTTCCTAGCGGTCGTCCATGACCTCAATGAGGAGCCCACGTGGAGGGAAGAATGGATAATAGGCGCCCTGGAGGCCATTTTTCAGGAGGCTGAACGCCGTGGGTTGAGGTCCATCGCCCTCCCTTTTCTGGGGACCTTGCACGGATCTCTAGACAAAGCTCGTTTTCTCGTCCTTCTACGATCTGTGTTGGAAAAAATCCCCGCGAATCACTTGAAGCGCATTTGGTTGGTTGTACCCCGAAAGACCCGTTCTAAGATCCTGAAGAACCTCCAGGTCGGATCATAAGAATGGGCAGGGCGAGGAATAAATAAAAGGAGTCATCTGCTTGAATTGTCTCAGTAAAGGAGCGGCCTATGTTTAAGACCGAATTATGTGATCTTTTGGGTATCGAGTATCCCATCATTCAGGGCGGCATGGTCTGGGTGAGCTACAACGAGCTCTGCGCTGCTGTCTCAGAGGCGGGTGGATTGGGCATCCTGGCGGCCGGCAGCATGACAACTGAAGAGCTGAGAGAGGAGATACGCCTTGTAAAGGCGAAGACGAAAAAGCCCTTTGGCATCAATGTGCCCATTGCCAAGCCTTACTCTGAAACGTTGATAGAGGCGGCGATCGAAGAGGGCGTCCATGTCATTGCCACCTCTGCCGGAAACCCGAAGAGGTTCACGGCAATGATTCAGGAGGCAGGGCTGAAGGTGATTCATGTATCGCCCAGTCCCACCCTGGCCGTGAAAGCGGCCGAAGCCGGGGTGGATGCCGTGGCTGCCGAGGGTATAGAGGCAGGAGGACATGACGGGTTTGAGGAGATCACCACCATGGCCCTTATCCCCCAGGTGGTGGAGAAACTGGATATCCCCGTCATCGCAGCCGGGGGCATAGCAGACAGCAGGGGGTTTGTTGCGGCACTGGCCTTGGGGGCGAAAGGGGTGCAGATAGGCACGCGCTTTGCGGCCACGCCCGAGGCCATGGGGCATCCCAGGTTCAAAGAGAGCATCCTGAGGGCAAACGATACAGGAACGGTCATCACGGGCAGACACATAGGGCCGACCCGGTGCGTCAGGAACAGGCTTGCAGAGGAAATCATAGAGAAAGAGAAAAGCGGTATTAGTCCCCAGGATCTTTTGAAGTTCATTGGCCCGGGACGATCAAAGAGTGCCACCACAGAAGGGGAAGTGGAGGAGGGGACCATCTATTGTGGGCAGATCGCCGGCCTTATCAGTGAGCTGAAGCCTGCAGGGGAGGTGGTTGAAGAGATCATCAAGGGCGCAGAGGCCCTGGTGAAGCAACTGGGAGAAGTTCTGGATACTTGATACTCGATTCAGGAGGCTTGCGCTATTCAGGGTGCCGCGCCTATGACGCGCATGTCATCCGCTGCAATCGCCTCAGCCCTCAAACGTTCATCAATATGTCCAGGTAGAGTTGGGTGGCCAGGCAGAGCTGCTGGAAAGAGACCGATTCATCTGGGGCATGGGCCATCTCCAGTTCACCCGGACCCATTATAATCGTCTTGACCCCGGCTGCCCAGAGCTGATTGGCGTCAGAATGGCTTTGGAAGGATTGGGGTTCCCACGGCAGTGAGCCCCTGGCGTACACGGCCTTGAGGGCTTCAACCATACGCCCTTTTTCAGGGAGTTCGTATCCATCATCAATGGTGACGATCCGCAGTTCAGCATCAAGGCGGGCATTCTGCTCGCGCTCGCGAAGCATGATTTCTTCCAGTTCCGTCGCAATGGTTCCTGTGGGAGAGCCTGGTGGTAAGTGGATATCCAGCCATGCCTCGCAGTGCTCGGGAACCGCAAAGCCTGACTGAGAACTGAACAGGTCACGGATGTTATAGACCAACTGTGGTCGTTGCTCTTCCATATACTGGGAAATTCTCAACATCAAACGAAGCATGCCCTGTATAGGATTCTCCGTCATATGGGCCAGGGAGGCATGAAGCCTTTTCCCAAAAGTGCAGATCTGGACTTCCACATAGCCGTAATTGCTCAAACAGGGTATGAGGTTTGTGGGTTCACCCACAATAGCCCAGGGGAAATGGTAGTCTGCAACTAGACGTTCCGCCCCGTCCCCTTCCTCTTCTTCGCCCACCAGAAGGCAAAGGGCCACAGGCGCCCCGGAATGGCCAGATTCATGGAGTGACATATAGGCTTCCACCATGGCCGCACAACCCCCTTTCATATCCGCAGTGCCGAGACCCTTGATCTGGTCGCCCTGCTCCGCATAGGCATAGTCGTTCAGGTCATAGGCGGCAACCGTATCCAGGTGACCCACGAGCGCGAGACGCACCTCCTGTTCAGGGGGCATGAGCACCAGATTGTATCGTTTCTCGTCCACGGGCTGGCAGAGCACGGGTAGGCCGTGTCGTTTGAGGTAGCCATCGAGAAAGCGGAGGATCTCCTCTTCTTTGCCAGAGGGACTGTAGATATCCACAAGCCTGTGCATGAGCTTTTTCAGGCGACCCGGGTCGAAGGCGTTGTGGGTGTTCTGCATCAGGTCTTACGCGATCGCCGATTTGGCGATTCCTCCTTCTGTTTCTTTTTGAAGGACTCCTGTCGAGCGGCCAAATTCAGTGTAAGGTAGATATGTTGTTGAGGGTTTCCAAAACCCATTTTTCGGAAAAAGAAGAGGCCCGGGAGATTTTCCGCTTCCGTATCCACCAGTACCATCCTGACGCCATTCTTAAGCATCAGATCGATAAACCGATTGAAGAGCTTTTCCCCCAAACCTGATCTCTGGTAGGAGGGCTTCACGCCCAGCCATACGAGGTGGCCATATTTCCAGGCTGAGTGGCTTTTCTCAATGGTTGTCCCCAGGGCAAAGCCGACGATCTTTTTCCTTACCTCTGCCACAAGACAAAACTCTGAATCGCTATTGAAAAGCTCAACCACTTCGAACTCGCCCCAGGTGCGATATAGATTGGGCACATTTTCCGCTTTGAAAACCGATTCGCCCAGATGAAAAACGTCTGCCAGGTCGTCAATTTCCATTTCACGTATTTTGGCATTCAGGCGTTTGCTCTTTGTGCCCCGGTTGTTATTCTTTTTCATCCTCTCTTTTTCACCCTCTTTCTTTCGCACAAACTAAAAGAATATCATGCTTACCCCCTGAAATGCCAACAAAATCTCCTTTTTGCATCCATTAACCCTGTTCAATGACAAGCCCAGTGTCGGGCGATGTCACCACGAGTAATTCATGTGGATCGTAAAATATTTTCCTTGAAATCCACTTTACGCTAATGGATTTCGTTACCAAAATCCCACCCCACAGCCATTTCATTTTCGTCTCCCCTGGCGCACAGGCAACACCCCGTGAGCGAGAGAGGAGTGCTTTCTAAAACAACCCTTCACAGGGGCCGCGACGGCCTTTATTAGTTTAGCCCGCCCAGCAAAAGGAAT
>JABAHP010006284.1_pt2 | contig 10665 bp, 7 predicted proteins | sample 7062081 | NCBI WGS metagenome assembly JABAHP01 (sample SAMN14534357, study PRJNA622989) | marine sediment metagenome | biome: marine biome [ENVO:00000428]; feature: marine pelagic biome [ENVO:01000023]; material: deep marine sediment [ENVO:00002113] | place: India: Gulf of Kutch | collected... | reverse complement strand
CCATGGTATGGGTGCAATATCAGTACGGAGAGGGCAACTGGTCGAACACCACTCTGTTCCATGTATCAGCTAGGAATTGGTCGACGAGCATCATCGCGGAGCCGACCGTCGAAGACCTCGTCTACATCTTCGGGTGCATTGATACCTCGGGGAATGTGAACAGCACGATGGCGAGGACGGTGGATGTCATGGACACGGGGGCGCCATCGTTGCTTGAGGACTTGACACCAGGGACCGGGACCACGGGCGACGCGTTCGAGTTCATGGTCATCGCCGTTGATAACGTCGGCTTGAGGGAGGTAAGGATCAACTATACCCTCGGCTCTGACGGACCGATTGTCTTGGTCATGGACCTGGTCGAGACAAGACCCTTCGGAGAGACCGTCTTCAACCTGACGATAGAGCTGCGGAAAGTCCTGGGAGATATCACGTACAAGGTCGAGATGGAGGACCTCTATGGGAACGTCGTGGAGACGGGCTCCCGAGCGGTCCACGTGGTGGACGACGATGCTCCCGAGATGCTGATGGACGAAACACCCGGTTCAGGACAGACGGGTGAGGATCTGACCTTCAGGATGAGGATCATTGATAACGTCGGCGTGGAGGAGGTCCAGTTGGAGGTACGGATAGGTGACGGGACCACCTCGAGGCTCCAGATGGACCTCGTCTCCACCACCGTCGACATGTACACGGTCTCGTTCGTCATCCCCTCGAACGAAAGGGGCCCCATCACGTACTCCTGCACCGCGTATGATCCAGCGGGCAATGAGATGGTCACTCCGTTAAGGGACGTCATAGTTGAGGATGTCATACCGCCGGAGGTCATCGGCCTGACGTGGGGAACCGCGGTAAGGGGTGACGATGTGCACCTCTTCCTGGAGACCACCGACAACTGGGGCGAGGTCTTTGCATCCATCAGGTACTGGTTCGGTGAGGGGGGGATCCACGTTATCCAAATGGACGCGGGAATGGAGGCCATTATAGCAATTCCCCGTTGGCAGTCCGAGGATCTGCACCTGATGGTGACGGTAAAGGACCCATCAGGTAACCAGGTGGAGGAGGGCGAGTGGACGGTCCATCCAGTTAACATACCCCCCTCCATTGAAGAGCTACCACTATGGAATCTCATCGAGGAGGAGGAAGGCGAGATGGACCTCTCCATGTTCCTCCACGATGACAACGACGCCGTGGACTCGCTGACCCTCACGTGCACCAGTTCCAACGTCACCATTGACGGGTTGGTCATGAGGGGTATATTCGCAAGGGCGGGGGATATTGTCATCCTCATCACGGTCTCCGATGGCGATGATAGCGTTCCTGCTGAGGTTCAGGTTCACGTCGAGAACGTCAATGACGTCCCCATCCTCGAAGGCCTCCAGCCCATGAACGGTACCAGGGTCAGCCAGTACCGCACCTTGAGACTTGTCGCGACGGTCTCGGACGAGGACGGTGACGACCTCACGGTCACGTGGATGAGAGGAAGCAAGGTCCTTGGGACCGGCAACGAGCTGATCCTCAAGGATTTGGATCCTGGCGAGATGACACTGCGAGTAGTGGTCTCCGACGGTAAGGCTGAGGCGGAGGGAAGCCTGACTATCGTGGTCGAGGAGGAGGACGGTGGTTCCTTGGTCTGGTGGGTCCTGGGCGCAGTCTTGGTCGGAGTGGCATTGCTGGTCACGATTATGGTCAGGTCACGACGGTCGTCCGGGCCACCGAAAGGGTGAGACCTATTTCCTGTCCAGCTCCCTGTTCAGGTAGGGTATGAGGCCCCCCGCGGCGGAGATCTCCTTCTCCAGGCCCGAGAGGGTGGTGCACGCGTAGTCCTCGCCCTTCGTGAGGTTGCGGATGACGCCCGCGTCGGCGTCCACCTCCAGCTCGTCCCCCTGGTCCGCCCTGTCCACCGCGTCGGACTCCAGGATGGGGTAGCCCAGGTTCACGGCGTTCCGGTAGAAGATGCGGGCGAAGCTCTTGGCCACCACCACCGAGATGCCGGCGTACTCCAGGGTGACCACCGCGTGCTCCCGCGAGGAGCCGCAGCCGAAGTTCTTCCCCGCCAGCAGCACGTCGCCCTTCTCGATGCGCTCCGAGAAGTCCTCGAAGCCGTCCACCCCGGACATGGCCACCTTGCCCATCTCCACCTTGTCGGTGAGGGGCAGGTACTTGCCCGGGTAGATCTGGTCGGTGTCTATGTCGTCGTCGAACTTCCAGGCCCTTCCCTTGAACACGGTCATCTCTCACACCCCCCTCGGGTCGGTTATCTCGCCGTACAGCGCCGAGGCCGCCGCCGTCGGCGGCGAGCACAGGTAGATCTCCCCGCCCTTCCCGATCTTGCCCGGGAAGTTCCGGTTGGAGGTTGACATGGTCACGTCACCCTCGGCGAGCACGCCAGGGTGCCCGATGGTGCACAGGGCGCACGACGGGTTGGTGACGATGGCCCCCGCCTCGATGAAGGTGTTGTAGAGCCCCTCGCGCACCGCCTCCTTGGCCACGTTCTGGGTTGCTGGGGTGATGATGAGGCGCATGCCCTTGGCGACCTGCTCGCCGGCGAGCACCTCCGCCGCGGCCCGCAGGTCCTCCACGCGTCCGTTGGTGCACGAGCCCACGAATACCTGGTCCACGTGGGTGCCCTGGAGGTCCGCCGCCGATATCACGTTGTCCGGCGAGTGGGGCGCCGCCACCAGGGGAGGCAGGTCGGAAACGTCGTACCGGCGCTCCTCCACGTAGGGAGCACCCGGGTCCGCGTGCCACTCCTCCTCGGTCCTCCCCGTCCTCTCCTCGAGCCACTCCAGGGTCTTGGCGTTGGACTCGATGAGGCCTATCTTCCCCGACATCTCGGTGACCATCGACATGGTGGTGATGCGGGCGGCCACGTCCATCGAGTCGATGGCCGGTCCCTCGAACTCCACGGACTTGTAGAGGAGCCCGTCGCTTCCCACGTCCTTGAGCACGTGGAGGATCAGGTCCTTGGCGCCCACCCGTGGCGCGAATGCCCCATCGACCACGAACTTGTGGGTCTCGGGAACCTTGAACCACAGCTTGCCCGTGGCCATGGCCGCCACCAGGTCGGTGGTGCCCATGCCGGTGGCGAAGGAGCCCACGGCTCCCAGGAGGTTCATGTGGGAGTCGGTGCCCACGATGACGTCGTAGGGACGGACCATGCCGTTCTCCAGCAGCGTGTGCTGGCCCACGCCCGTCTCAACGTCGAAGAGGTGCACCCCCGTCTGGGCCGCGAAGTCCCGGAGCAGCTTCTGGTTGTTGGCCACCTGGGCGTCCCGGGCGGGCAGGTGGAGGTCGAAGGTGATGGCCACCTTGCTAGGGTCGGCCACCGGCCTGTCCCCGAACTTCTCCCGGTAATCTAGGACCACGTTGGGGCCGCCGAAGTCCCTCATGGCCGCCAGGTCGATGGTGCACCAGACCTTGTCGCCTACCGCCACCTCATCGTTGCCCGAGGCCCTGGCGATTATCTTCTGGATGATGGTCATGTCCAAGGAGAATCCTCCCGCTGGGGAAACGATGAATGGGGGTAAGAAGGTTGCTATCGCCTAGGGTCCGCCCAGCAACTTGGAGACGGCCTCGAAGACACCGTCACCGTCGGTCCACTTGGTGACGAAGTCTGCTATCGAGGTGAGCCTCTCCTCCTTTGGCGACACGGCAACGCCCATGCCCACCGCCTCGAACATGGTGATATCGTTCTCGCTGTCCCCGAAGGCCAGCACCTCCTCGGGCGGGATGTCGATGAGCTCCAGGGCGTGGAGGACCCCCGTGCCCTTCGTGATCCTCTCGTCGATGATGTGGATGGAGTATCCCGACGACTCGACTAGAACCGGGTGGTCCTTGAGCACCTCCCTGATGGCGTTCACGTCGGGCCCCATCTCCAGGGCGATCTCCGACTCGCGCCACCTCTGGGTGAGGAGCGGTCGGACCTCGGGCATCTGCTCGACCAGTACGGCGTACGCCTCGTCGGCCACCTTGCGGTCGGCCAGGATGTCGATGGTCTCCCTCCAGCCCTCACCTCTGTAGGCCACCATGCCGCCGTTCTCGGCCACCAGGGGCCCGCTGGCGCCTACCATGAGTGCGTAGGCCCGGACGGATGGCATCACGTTCCCCGAGGCCAGGATGACCGGTATGCCCACCGCCTCCAGGCGCATCACCGCCGTCGCGCCCGCGACGGAGAGGCGCCGGTCGGGGGTGGTCAGCGTGCCGTCGATGTCCGATACCACGGCCCTTATTGGCATGTCGAATGGTGGTTCCGCGTCGAATGGAAGGTCGCCGGTCAACTCGTTCCCCCTCCGTGAGGTGCCCCTGTGATGATGGGGCCAGACCTGTCCGCCTCTATGCGCCCGTCCATCATCGAGAGGCGCCGGGGGGCCCTGTTTGCCACCGTAGGGTCGTGGGAGACCACCACCATGGTGAGCCCCTGCTCCCTGTTGAGCCGCTCCAGGATGCTCAGGATGTGGTCCGAGGTCTTGCTGTCCACCTCTCCCGTGGGCTCGTCGGCAAGGAGTATCTTCGGCTCGTTGGCCAGCGCCCTGGCGATGGCCACCCTCTGCTGCTCGCCCCCTGATAGCTGGTTGGGTAGGTGCTTGAGCCGCCTTCCCAGCCCCACCATCTCCAGCAGGTCGTGGGCCTTCTTGAGCCGCTGGTCCTTGGGAATGCGGGCCTCCTTCAGGGGGAGCACCACGTTCTCGATGGCGTTGAGGGTGGGTATCAGGTAGAACTGCTGGAAGATGAAGCCTATGGTGTTGAGGCGGATGGCGGTCAGCTCCCCGTCGCCCAGGGACGAGACCTCCTCGCCCATGATCTGCAGGCTGCCGTCCGTGGGGGTGTCGATGCAGCCCATGACGTTGAGCAGCGTGGACTTGCCGGAGCCCGAGGGCCCCATGATGGAAACGAACTGACCGCAGGGTATCTCCAGGTCCACGCCGTCGAGGGCACGGATCTCCGTCTCCCCCACCTGGTAGACCTTGGTCAGGTCACGCATCCTGACGGCTATCTTCCCTTCTGCCGCACCCACGTCCAACGGTATCGTCTCCTTCGGTTTTCCCTATTTCCCCTCATCTCGCTGATGTGATGGCACGCACGATGTTCATCCTCACCGCCACCCTGGCGGGGTACATGGCGAAGACGGCACCCACCAGCAGGGTCCAGAACAGGGCCTGGGCCACGAAGGTGGTGGAGAATCCCAGGCTTATGTCCACCCCCACGTCCTCGCTGATCTGCCCCGCGGCCCAGACGGCGCCCAGGTAGCCCGGCATGATGCCGATGAGGGCGCCCACCAGGACCAGTATCATCGACTCCGTCAGCACCTGGAGGAATATGGTGCGTCGAGAGAGCCCGATGGCCCGGAGCATGCCTATCTCCCGGGTCCTCTCCATGACCGACACGATCATGATGGTGGCCACGAACAGCATGCCGATGAACATGGACACCGAGCCCACCGCCAGGTAGAAGATCTCCGCCAGCACCGTCTCCTGCCTGATGAGCTCCAGCTGGTCGGTCTTGGTGTAGACGTCGTCCTCGTGCTCGGGCCACGTCTCGCGGATGCGGTCGGCCACCTTCTCCTCCATTCCCTTGCGGACGGCCTCGTCGGTCATCGCCACGGAGACCCCGTCCGCCAGGTCCACGACGCGCCTGCCCTGGGCGTCCTCCTCGAAGGCGAGCCCCGTCATGTTCTGGAGCTCGGCAAGGTGCAGGATGGCGAAGGACAGGTCACCGATGTACCCGACGCCCGAGAACTCGTGGTCGAAGAAGCCCACCACCGTCAGGTTGAAGGTGCGGGCGTTGGTGCCCAGGGCGGGAAGGCGGTGGCCCACCTCGATGTTCTCCTTCCGGAGGTTCTTGGAGAGCATGATCTCCCCCGTGAACGGGCCGTCGTACTCGCCCGTGCCGAAGTGGGGGTCGTCCCCGTGCTCGAACCACTGGTCCGGGTCGAAGCGCTTCCGCTCCTCATCGCCCATCAGCTCCCAGAAGTCGTCGGGGACCACTCCGAAGGCCTCCACCGTCTTGGGCCGCTCGGGCTCTCCGGGCTCCTTGGGCGGCAGGAACACCCTCACGTCGTGGTAGAGGGCAGGGGTGGCGAAGTCCACCTCCTCCCATGAACCCAGCTCCGCCGCCATCCCGTGGGCCCCCTCGATCATGCCCTGGTCGGGGGCGATGACCAGGTCCTCGCGGGACTCCAGGAGGGGAGCCTCCGCCGAGTCCTTGATGCCCTCGGACACCGAGGTCATCGAGATGAGGAGCGCCATCGAGATGGCCACCGCGGCCCCCGTCATGATCGACCTGCCAGGCCTGCGCAGCAGGTTGCGCATCGCCACCGGCAGCCGGGAGACGGGGGTGCTGACGGCCAGTTCGTGGGGTCTGTCGTCCTCCCTCATCGCCGCCACCTCACTCCTGCCTCAGGGTCTTGGCTATGTCGACCCTGGTCGCCCAGTATGCGGGGAGCAGCCCCGCGACCGCGCCTATCACCAGACCCACCAGCGTGACCTCCAGCACCACCCAGCCCGTGATCTGGGTCACCACGATGCCCTCGGGAATGCCCTCGACGGTCCGCTTGAGAAAGTAGTTGAGACCCCAGACGTCCACAACGCCCATGAGCAGGCCCAGGACGAACCCGGCCACCGAGATGATGAAGCCCTCCCGCAGGACCAGCTTGAACACCGAGAGGCGACTGAACCCGATGGCCCGCAGGGCCCCTATCTCCCGGGTCCGCTCCTTGACCGAGATTATCATCACCGTGGCGATGAAGAGCAGCGCCACCACGATGGTGATGAGGGCGATGAGCTGGGCAAAGCCCTCGAAGGTCTGGAACAGGGTGTCCAGCCTGTCGTAGATGTCCCGATCGGTGGACACCGACAGCCGGGGCGAGTAATCGAAGTCCTTCTCCAGGGACCGCTTGGTCCTGTCGGCGTCCACAGCGTCGTCCAGGTCCACCAGTATCTCCGAGATCGGGTCGTCGAAGCGAACCTGCATGTACTGGAGCTCAGACAGGTGCAGCTGGAACGTCCTGAATGTGGAGCTCTCGAAGTCGGCCACGTAGACGCCCTGGACCACCACCTCCACCTCCTCGGCGAAGGACCGGGACGAGGAGAGGCGCAGGATGTCGCCGGGCCCCACGCCCAGCTCGTCGGCCAGCGCCCTGTTTATGACGATCTCCCCGGTGAAGTTGACGAAGGCGTCCGGGGTGTAGATGCCGTTCACGAAGTGGTGGTCCCCCGAGAAGGGGTCGTCCAGCTCCTGGAAGTATCCGCCGCGCACGATCTCGAAGCCGCTGATGTCGCCCATCAGGCGGGGGACGACGCCGTTCCCGCGGGCCCCCACGGTCCGGGCCTCCTCCTCCCCCGGGACGGCCAGGTAGAGTTCCCGCTTGGGGTAGAAGCGGGGCGAGACGGTGTTCGCGTCCGCCCCCAGGTCCTGGGTGATGTCCGAGGTCAGCCGGGTGCCCTGGGTGAAGTCGGCGGTGAAGAAGATGTAGTCCGAGCCCCTGGGCACGATGAACAGGTCGACCCCCGTGGAGGTCACCAGCTCGTCGGTGGAGTTCCTGAGCCCCTCGGAGATGGAGAACATCGTCACCGTCAGGGCTATCGACAGCGCCACCCCGATGACGGTCAGGACTAGACGCCTCTTCCTCCTGCGGAGGCTCTGGATAGAGTACACACTGACCGGTCTTGAAATGGCGCGGACGCTATAAAATGATTCTCAGGAAGGGACCGCCCGAAGGGGTCTCAGAACAGGCCGTCCACGGGGCGCCTGGGCAGGTCGACGGGCACGTCGACAGGCAGGTCCAGCACCGCCCCGCCGTCGTCGACCGCGTCGGAGGAGCCCCGGGACGGGTAGACCCGGACCGAGTCGACCCACCGGTCCTTCTCCACGGTGTACGACCCATCGCCGTCGTCGTCCTCCAGGAGCGTTATCGTGATGACGGTGGTTGCGAACTCCCGCACGTCGAGCCGGACCATGCGCGTCCAGGTCTCTCTGGGGAGCAGCCGGTGGGTCACGTTGATGGAGATCTTCTCGTAGACCAGGTCGTTCTCGGCCAGCGCTATCTGGACCTGAAGCGTCCCCGATTCGACCTCGGAGTCCTCGGACCTGACGAACAGGAAGGTGTCCACGTAGTAGTCGGGGAACAGCACGCTGCCACCGTTGACCAGGGTGGTCTGCGGCGGGTCGGAGAACTGGGCCCCCTGAACGGGTTCCACGCCCACGTCTAGGGTCACCATGTTGGTGCCGAAGATGATGAGGCTCACGAACACCAGGCCCAGGATGCCCGACGTCTGCCAGTGGGAGTAGTGGCACTGCTGCTTGATGAGGGGCATGTCCGCCTCGATGTCCTCGGTGACCGAGGAGATGGCCCACATGCGGTAGAGGCCCCGGGCGGGCAGGTAGTAGCCGGCCGCCAGGATGGCCCAGATGACCATCACCACCAGCCACAGGCCGGCGGTGGAGAAGTGGGCGAGGAGGGCCTCGTTGGAGAAGATTAGGTAGCCGAAGGAGTAGCCGACGATGATCGCGCCGATGACGAACATGTAGGTGGCGATCTTCAGGCTCTGGGAGATGCCCAGCCGCACCGGCGGGGTCATCACGTTGGCCGCCCGGTCCTCCAGGTAGTCGTTGGCCTGGTTGCCGTACTCCATGGCGTAGTGGACCAAGGAGAAGCCGACCCCCATGATGAACACGAAGAGGGTCAGCTCACCGGCGGCGATCCAGTAGAGGAACAGAAGCGGGATGAAGAAGATGGAGGTGCCCAGGGCCACCGCGTGCCAGATGGAGCCCCTCTCCTTGAAGTTCAGGGGCTTGATGGAGTAGCCTATGCCGAAGAACACGCCCACCAGCACCAGGATGAACAGCATGGGCTCGGCCATCCTGTAGGCCACGATGCCCGAGAGGATGACGGCCACCAGCACCTGGGCGATGGTGATGTGCAGGAGCCGCTTGGCGCCCAGCACGCCCACCGAGGAGGAGATGTTCTTCTTGAAGCTGTCGTAGCCAGAGTCCAGCTTGCGGTCGGTGTAGGCGTTGATGGTGAATCCCGACAGGAACAGCAGCAGGAAGGCCACAAGGCCCAGCACCAGGTTGAGGTGCAGCAGGGGCTGGCCGGGCTGGGCCGCCAAGAAGATGGGGACGAGCATGGCGGGCGCCTCGCCTGGGAAGTACTCGTACCTGCATGTGTGCAGGTATGCCTTCACCTGGGCCATCATCGAAGCCATCTACGTACCCCGGGGTTTCGTGGTACGTACTCGCCCTACTTAACCATTTCTGCAAACGGTGCCGGTGCCCCAACGAAGCCAGTACGCGTTCAGGACGCCGTTTGGGTGGAGCGGATTTCGAAAGGACCGTGACAAAGCTTGTCACTACCGACTCCTTCCCTCTGAAGTGACATGGACCTCAGAAGCTGTCGTCGTCCCACTGGATCTGGTCGCCTCCCAGGGGCTCCATAGTCTCGAAGCTGGCGGTGGTCACCGGCAGTCCGGCGGCGACGGCTGGCGCTGCGCCCATGCGCTTCCACACCAGGAAGAACAGGGCGATGAGCACCACCAGCACCGCCAGGATGAAGGCGAACAGCACCCACTCAGAGGTGTCGAAGAAGGGCTCCACCACGACCTCCTCGCCGGTGAACGAGGCGGAGGCGCTGTTGCCCACGGGGTCGGGGTTGTCCTCGTACTCCGCGGTGGCGGTGATCGTGTGCAGCTTGCTGTGGTCGGGCACCTTGTAGGGCACCTCCACCGTAGTCTGCGCCCCCGGCGCGATGTCGTGGGAGCCCTCGTAGATAACCTGGTCGTTGTCCTTGATGGTGATGAGCACGTTGCGCGCCCAGGACGTCCCGGTGTTCTTGAACGTGGCCGAGATGGTCACGTTGTCCCCCTTGAAGGGGAAGGGGTTGGACATGAACAGGTCGGCGGGGGAGATGACCACCGCCGAGTTGAGCAGGAACACCGTCACGTTGGTGCGCGCGGTCCTGCCCGAGGTGTCGTTGACCTCCAGCACCAGCAGGTACTCGCCGTCCTCCATCGCCCTGGTGTCCCAGATGGCCAGGGTGCCGCCCACCACCGAGAACCGCTGGTCCTCCACGATGGGCATCATCTCGATGCCGTCCTCGGACCAGTACAGGTTGTACCGGGCGATGTGGGGGTCCAAGGCGGTGCCCTGCACGGGCACCAGGCCCGTCAGCGTCTCGTTCGCCACCGGGCTGGTGATGTTCGCCTCCGGCGCGTCCAGGTCCACCGTCGCCATGGCCACGGTGGGGGTGAGCATCATGTTGTCCAGGGCGTCGGTGGCCCTGAGCCACAGCTCGTGGGTGCCCGAATCGTACCCGGTCCACGTGTAGGACCAGGCACCGGCGCTGTAGGTCGCGTCGGCCCAGGTCGCCCCGCCGTCGTCGGACAGCTCCACCGAGGCCACGCCGGACCCGGCGTCGGTGGCCGTGCCGGTGATCTCCAGCACGGGCCCCGAGACCACAGCGGGCAGCGGGTCGAAGAGGGCCACGGGCGCCGAGTCGTCCTGGGTGGACCGGACCGAGGCGGACCAGCCGGACTCGTGCTCGAAACCGTCCCTGGCCTTCACCCGGTAGTGGTACGTCACTCCGTCGGCCAGCATGCGGAAGGTGAAGGAGCGGGCCGACGTCCAGCCCGAGGAGGACACGAGGTCCGCGAAGGCCGCGTCGGAGGCCAC
>JABAHP010005900.1_pt1 | contig 10666 bp, 11 predicted proteins | sample 7062081 | NCBI WGS metagenome assembly JABAHP01 (sample SAMN14534357, study PRJNA622989) | marine sediment metagenome | biome: marine biome [ENVO:00000428]; feature: marine pelagic biome [ENVO:01000023]; material: deep marine sediment [ENVO:00002113] | place: India: Gulf of Kutch | collected... | reverse complement strand
ATCCTCGTCGAAGGCTTCAAGACGGAGAGGACTTTCCCCAAGATCGTCTGCCTGCGGGGACAGGCAGACGATGCCGACTGCGGACGGTCGGTGGACCTTTTCGACGGCCTGACGATCTGTGCTGTCGGTCCGGCCGACCAGCTAGAGCGGCTGGACGTCCCTTCTATCGGTGGACTTGAGGTACCGCTACTAGGCCGGGACGATGTGGGCAAGATCGCTGACCTGGTGGTGCAGAAGGCCTTCAAGTTGCCCAGCCTTGACTGTGGAGCCTGTGGCCACGAGCAGTGCTATGATATGGCCCGCGAGCTTGTTGCTGGGACTGCCAGCGTGGAGGATTGCATCCCGCTGGGGCCTTCCATAGAGATTAGAATCGACGGACGGACGATGCCCATGAATCCCTTCGTCTCCAGCATCGTGAGGGGTACGATCCTGGGGCTGCTGTCATCGCTCAAGGGCTTCAGGCAGGGAAAGATCGAGATCAGTATGGGATATGACTGACGATCAGGAAGGGACGACTGGCTTCGCCCGCTTCGTGGCGAGCCTTCAGCACCAGATCGACGAGCAGGAACGGGCGCTCTATTCGGCCAAGGTCATTCAGGAGGCCCATAATCCCAGGAACCTAGGCCGCATGCCTGAGCCGGATGTCCAGGGGCTTGTTCATGGCTGGTGCGGCGACACGATGGAGGTGTACCTGCGGCTGGAGGGTGAGAGGATCAAAGAGATCTCTTTCATGACCGATGGCTGCAGGCCGACCTTGGCTTCTGGAAGCATGCTCACTCGCCTGGTGCAGGGAATATCGCTGGAGGAGGCGAGCGGGATTGGGCCGCAAGACCTGATCGCGGCCCTGGATGGTCTGCCTGAAGGAAGCGCCCACTGCGCCGAACTAGCGGTGAGCACATTGCACAATGCTCTCTTCAATTGGCGTGCGGAGAACGAACCGTGAGGCGAGGAGATCGGGTTGGCAACTGAGGGAAATGCGCGGGAGGATCTGGCCGCGCAGGCAGGCCGCTTGGTCGGCCAGGGGTATCACTGAGCTGAGGCCATGCTGCTCGTCGTGGGCGGGCACGTGTTTCCGCATTGGGTGCGGATGGCGACTGGCCTCACGGGCGGCGTGGGCGGTAGCCAGCAGGAGATGTGCGGGGCGCTAAGCGGTGGAGTGCTGGTCATCGGCGGATTGCTGGGTCGGGAAAGCGCAGGTGAGGACGACTGGCCGGCTCTCAATCTTGCCACTCGATACAGAGAACGGTTCCTAGCGGAGTTGAGTGTCACCCAGTGCGCTCAGCTGCGGGATTTGGTCCACGCGCCCGGCGGGCTGGGCTCCTGCGCGCTGCTCGTTGAGCGGGCAGCGGCGGTTCTCCTGGATGTGCTCGCGGAGGCACATCAGGAGCCCGAGGTGGCTGTGCGGTTCGTAGGCGGGTGAGAGGCTGCCCCGTTCGTCTCGGGCGGGCAGACGCCGCGACAGGCAGGATGTACCTGCTGCGGTCACGAAGAGTCTTGCGCCACGCCCCCTGCCCTGGAGGGGGCAGCTGTTGGCGGGAGTGACGGAAGGCGGCAAGTCGATAGAGAGAGATGCCTATGAGTATCCATCTATACTTATCCATGGTGCCCGAAGCGCTGATCGCCTCAATGCTGACCCCCGAGGAGTTTGGGGTCTACTACGCGGTTGGGACTGCGAAGAAGTCACGGGGACAGGCCATTTTCTTTGAAGTCGATCCGGACTTCAGGCACGACTACTTCCGCATCGAGGAAGGCATCCGGCGCTGCGTGCCGCACGAGGACGGGAGTCCGAAGGCCTCCATCTATGTCTCTGTCTATCGTGTGTTGGAGCACGTCCCCTTGGATGTCATTGGGAAGCTCTATCTCGTGACTCAAGATGGGCGGGTGTTGAGCCTGGAGTCCAGCGCTGAGATGCCCAAGGATACGGAAGGATTGCATCTATACCAGGAGATTGCCCCTGTGCATCCTCTCGTCGTGAGCAGCCTTGGCCCTGTTGCGTTCTACGAGCTGATTGTCAAGAATCCGACCACCCTTCTCTCGCTGCCAGCCATCTGTTTCGTGGAGTTGCGGCTCGGTGAATTGGCCCAAGATCCTGAACGCGGCGCCGTGCGTGACCTGCCCTATTCCAGTATTGGTCATCTGCGTCAGTGCATGGTGGACCTGAAGACGAAGGATGTGCACACCAAGATGGTCAACCGTATCCAGCCGGCCTCGTTTCTGTATCGCACGATAAAGAGCGGAATCTTCGTAGGGAATACGGAGCGGCTGCTCTATTTCCCGCTGCCCTCTCAGGAGGAGTTGCGCGCCAGACACTACTATTGGTGGCGCTCCGCCAACGTGTGATGTGACAGCAGATTCCCTCTGTATCTACCGAACAGCAGGAGGAGCAGTATGCAGGTATCTCAGCCCTGGGCCTTCTTGTCTCTTCTGGCGGGCACTGTCTCCGTCGGAGTAGCGCTTGCACTGTACCGTTGGGTCAGCCGGCAAGATGCTGGATCTGAGAGGGCCCAGGAAGTCGCATCCTGGATTCGAGATGGGGCGAAAACCTACCTACTGCGTCTCTATGTCGCACTCACCCTCGTCGCGGTCGCGTTGGGCGTTGTCATCGCTATCGTGTTTAGCTTCGACATCGAACACCTGGGGACAGGAGCGATGGATGTTGATCCGTCACGCGGTGTCATGATGGCGTTGGCCTTTTTGGCTGGCGCGGTATGCTCGGCCGTCGCCGGGTACATGGGTATGACCATCGCCGTGGCCGCCAACGTGCGGAGCGCAACGGCGGCCGGTGACAGCATCGGTCGTGCGTTCCGGGTGGCGTTCTATGCCGGCTCGGTGATGGGTCTGGCTATGGTGGGTCTGGCCATCATCGGTATGTCTGGGATTTATCTCTTGACTGGTGATCCGGAGATCATCCTCGGCTTCAGCTTTGGGGCGTCGGCGTTCGCCCTGCTGGCCAAAGCAGGTGGTGGAATCTATACCAAGACGGCCGACATCGCGGCCGACCTGGTGGGCAAGGTCGAGATCGGCATCCCCGAGGATGACCCCCGCAACCCGGCTGTGGTCGCCGACAACGTCGGCGACAACGTCGGGGACGTGGCTGGCATGGGGGCCGATATCTTCGATAGCTACGTGGCCAGTACTGTGGCAGCCATGCTCTTAGGGTCTTCACTCTTCGCCCGTGGCTCATTGTCACAGGCCAAGTACACGCTGTTTCCCTTGATTCTGTGCACGCTGGGTATCATTGCTTCGCTCATCGGCATTCAGTTCGTGCGCGTGGGCAAGAGCGGCAAGCCGGGTCGGGCGCTCAACACCGGGACGATCGTCACCTGTGTCATCCTGGCTGGGCTGGCTGCAGCGGTTGTGTTGCTGGGAGACTATAGCCTGGGTGTGCTGTGGGCTACGCTGGCCGGGCTCGTCACTGGCGTTGTCATCGGCTTCACGTCAGACTACTACACGTCGTCAGACTTCCGCCCAGTGATCGAGACGGCCCGCGTTTCGGGTTCTGGCGCGGCCATCAACATCATCACCGGTTTCAGCTATGGGTTGGTGAGTATCGTTCCTTCGATCATCGGCATTGTCGTCGCGACGCTTCTTTCCTACTACCTGGCCGAGTTTTACGGGATCAGCGGCATCTATGGGATCGGCGTCAGTGCTGTGGGGATGTTGTCCATCAGCGGTATGATCGCTTCTTCTGATGCCTATGGGCCCATTGTGGACAACGCACGCGGCATCGCCGAGATGGCCGGGATGTCGCAGGAGGTCATTGACACGACCGATGTGCTCGACGCGGCGGGCAACACGGCCAAGGCCATCACCAAGGGTTTCGCGATCAGTGCTGCTGCCCTTACTGTCCTGGCGCTCTTTTCAGCCTACGCAGAGGTGGTCGGTGCGAGGGGTGTGCAACTGGCTATCAGTCTACGACAGCCCGTTGTAGTTGCTGGTGTCCTGTTGGGTGCGGTAACGCCGCCGTTGTTCAGCGCCCTTACAATGCTTTCTGTTACACACAATGCCTTCGATATGATTGAGGAAGTCCGCCGACAGTTTGATGAACGCCCCGGTATTCTGGCGGGCACCGAACCTCCCGACTACGCAGCCTGTGTGAGTTTGGCTGCCCAGGGCGCACTGTCGTCTCTGGTGATTCCGGCCTTCCTGGCTATCGTGCTCCCCGTCCTGGTTGGCTTCATTCTCGGCCCTGAGGCCCTGGGTGGTTTCCTGGGAGGAAGTATCTTCACCGGCGTGATTTTCGCACTGCTGATGTCCAACGCCGGGGGGCTGTGGGACAACGCGAAGAAGTTCATTGAATCGGGCGAGTTTGGTGGCCCCGGCTCCGATGCTCACAGAGCTGGCGTCGTGGGCGACACTGTCGGCGACCCGTTCAAGGATACGGCTGGTCCCTCGCTGAACACCCTGATTACTGTGATGTCGCTGGTGTCCTCCCTGTTCGCGCCGATCATCGCTGCCTTCCATCTGCTCTAGGATGTAGTCGGTGGATCGGTGGCCCGGAAAACCGCTAGATTGGGGCGGCAAACGGGCGCTTGACCAATCTACTGATCTGCTACCAATCTACCAATTCACCGTCCTACGCTGCAGCGAGTTGGCCATCCAGGCCGATCTCACCCGCGATGCCTTGCATAGCCTCGAGCACCACGCCGACGTGTTCCCACAGGTCGACGCCCAGTGCCTCGGCTGCCTGCTGGATCTCTTCGCGGTTGACCGCTGCTGCAAAAGCCTTGTCCTTCCACTTCTTGCGCACCGACTTGATCTTGACGTCCCGTATGTCTTTGGATGGTCGAACGAGGGCGACCGCGACGAGTAGGCCTGTCAGTTCGTCGACTGCGTGTAAGGTCTTGGCCAACGGTGTGTCACGAGGGACACCGGTGTTTCCATGCGATAGGATCGTGTTGGCAATCTCCTCACTGTATCCCTCTTCGCGCAGAATGCGCCCACCGGCGTATGGATGCTCATCAGGGAATTGATCGTAGTCGAAATCATGCACCAGACCGATGGCGCCCCAAAGTTTCTCGTCCTCGCCGAAATGGCGCGCATAGGCGCGCATCGCTGCCTCAACAGCCAGCATGTGACGCACGTGGTTCTCGGTGCTTCCGTACTCCTGGATTAGCGCCCATGCTTCTTCTCGGGTGATCGTGTCTTTCATTATGCTCTCCTTTTGCGTGTATCGAGGTGTTCATATTCTACCAATCTCTATGTGAGAGAGCAAATCGGCTAAAACCACACTGCGGGGTGCGACAGTGGCCTCTACATATCGATTGGCCTGGTGCGGCTCAATATGATATAATCGCGATGCTATGGAGGTCACGGCAGGGAACGGTTCTCACGTTGCCATCAACGCGCACCTCCTCTCAGGGCGGGCCTGGTATCGCAGTGCAGGCGTGCATCAGTACATCTATCACCTGCTGCGCCATCTTGGGCAGGCCGACGATGGGATGCGCTACACCGTGCTGTTGGGCGAAGGCACACTCCCATCCGATGTTGCCCTCACGGCCCTCCAGTCCCGCTGGCCCACGAGCCGGGCGGCTGTACGGGTACTGTGGGAGCAATTGGTGCAACCGTGGGCACTGCGCTGGATGCGGGCAGACCTGGTGCATGGGCCGGCATTCGCCGGGCCCTTGCTCGGCTCTTGCCCAGTCGTGGTCACTATCCATGACCTGAGTTTCATCCGTTTCCCCAAGCTGTTCCGGCCTGCCAGTCGGTCCTACCTGGCGGTCCTGACACGGCTTTCGGCACGGCGTGCTCGGCGGCTGATTGCCGTCTCTGCCCATACCGCGCGCGAAAGCACGCGCCTGCTGGGTGTCCCGCTGGAGCGGATTGACGTGGTCTACCATGGAGTGGACCCGGCGTTTCACCCTCGCCCGGTCCACGAAGTCTTGGCACTACGGGAACGCCGGGGATTGCCGGAGCGGTTTGTGCTATTCGTGGGCACGCTGGAGCCGCGCAAGAACTTGGTGCGGTTAGTGGAGGCTTTCTCTCGCATCCGCGATGGTAGGGTAGGCTTGGTGTTGGTTGGCGGACGAGGCTGGCTATACGATGAGCTCTTCGCCACAGTGGAATCCCTGGGTCTGGACGACGAGGTCATGTTTGCTGGTTACGTGATGAACGACGAGCTACCCGTTTGGTACAACGCTGCGACCGTCGTGGCCTACCCCTCGGTATATGAGGGATTGGGGTTACCGGTCTTGGAGGCGCAGGCGTGCGGCACACCAGTGTTGACCTCGAATGTATCCTCACTGCCTGAGGTGGCTGGTGATGCGGCTCTGATGGTGGATCCTTACGACGTGGAGGCGATGGCGACAGGACTGGATCGACTGCTGACGGATGAGCTGCTGCGGCAACAGTTGCGGGAACGCGGCTTGGCCCATGCCAGACAGTTCTCCTGGTCGCATACGGCACGGGAGACAGCGCGCGTGTACCGGCGTGCCCTCGCGGGAGTGAGAGAGAAGTGAAAGCGCGCCGTCAGGCTCCTTGGTGGGTCGTCATCTCTGATGTGTTGCTGATCAACGGTAGCATGGTGTTGGGCTACTGGATGCGTTACGAACTACAGTGGTTCCGTGACATCAGCTACTATCATCCACTGTCGGCATACGTGCCTTTTGGCCTGCTGTTCACCGGGCTGATGATGGTGGCCTTTCAAATGGATCAGGTCTACCAGCATTGGCGTGGGCGTCCGTGGCTCGATCAGGTCTATCGGATTATCAACGCTGCGGCGAAATCGGTCGTGGTGATGCTGGCTTTCACCTTCGTCGCCCAGCCTCTGCAGTACTCCCGGTTGTTGCTCATCGAAGCGGGCATCATTGGCATCGTTATGCTGGCCCTGTCCCGGATCGTACAGAACCAGATCGTGGGCTGGCTGCGCGCTCGTGGTGTCGGAGTGGCCCGTGTCATCATCGTCGGTGCTGGCGAGGTCGGACGTACCGTGATGCGCACCATCGTGGCCCGACCGGAGTTGGGCTATCAGGTCGTCGGCTTCGTGGACGATAACGTCGAGAAAGGTCGGACCGACATCGGACGTTTTAGGGCCCTGGGCTCGACAGACAACCTGGTCCAGTTGATTGACAAGGAAGCAGTAGATGAGGTTCTCGTCACACTCCCTTGGATGTATCATCGCAAAATCATGGGCATCGTGCGCGAATGTGAGCGCCAACAGGTGACTGCAGGCATCGTGCCGGATCTATTCCAGATGAGTCTCAGCAAGGTGGATGTAGACGATCTGGGTGGGGTGCCACTGATCGGCGTGCGCGAGGTAGGATTTGGGCGAGGGGCACTTCTAGTCAGGCGAGCAATGGACGTTGTGGGAGCATCCATAGGCCTGGTGCTAGGAGCGCCGCTCCTGGCGGTGATCGCATTGGCAATCCGGCTGGACTCTCCCGGCCCAATCCTGTTCCGTCAGGTGCGTGTGGGGAGTGGGGGAAAGCTCTTCGAGATATACAAGTTCCGCTCGATGCGCGAGGGCGCTGAGGACGAGTTAGAGCAACTGCGTGATTTGAACGAGGCCGATGGTCCTCTCTTCAAGATCCAAGATGACCCGCGTCTGACGCGAGTCGGGCGGTTTCTACGGCACACTAGCTTTGACGAACTACCACAGTTGTGGAACGTGTTGCGTGGGGAGATGAGTCTGGTGGGGCCACGTCCGCCACTGCCGGCTGAGGTTGGTCGCTATGTGGAATGGCACAAGAAGCGACTGGAGGTGCGTCCAGGGATGACTGGGCTGCCGCAGGTGAGCGGGCGGAGCCTCCTTAGTTTCGATGAGATGGTGCTGCTTGATATCTACTATATCGAGAACTGGTCGCTATGGCTCGATCTCATGATATTGCTGCGAACGATTCCGAAGGTGCTGTTTGGAGACGGCGCATACTAGAATGCNNGTTCAGTTGGGCCTGTTTTGATCCATGAGCGCTTCGACAGCAGATTACCTTGCTCGACCCCGCCACGTGTCAAAGAGCAGCTCGACGTGTTCGTATAGCTCGGGGTCTGCATTCAGCCAGCCTGTTATCTCCGCGCGCGTCGGGCGCTGCCCATTCCATGACCATTTCGTCGCTAGGTTGGCCACCAGTTTCAAGAATCGGCCCCGCCAGGGCTCTTCCATGGAGAAGAGGGCCTCGGTCAGTGGTTCAACTCTGCCTGTGCCTCTAGTCTCGGCCGGTCTCCGCGCGGGAGGCTCAGGGCAAGCTCCTTCGCCAGACACAGGTGGCAGCGGTGAAGGCTGGACCGACGGCTGTTCCCGCCGCATCCCGAAGATCGCGTCGTCCTTCGCTGGCATATGATCTCCCAAGGGTCGACCTTCCATCGCTGGTGCCCTTGGTGCTAGGCCCCGGTGAAACTTGGCCGACACAGCGCCCCGGCGAAGGCCTCCAACGTATCGGCTTGTACGGCCAGCACCGCTTGCACCTCTGCCTCCGTGAGGCTCAGGGTGGCCAGCACCTCGCGACGGTGACCGTTAAGCAGCCGCTCACGGAAAGAAGAATCGGTGAGGGCCATCCAGACCAGTTCGTCAATTCTGTTTGCTGGCATCGCTCAAACTCCACCTGTCCCACCGCCGCCACCGGCATGTGGGTTTGCCAATAGACCGTGCAGCCCACCTCCCACGTCCACCGCGCTAGCTGGGGCTACCGGGCCGACGGCCAGCGCCAGGAGCAGTGCCAGCGCCATCAACATCGGGGCCAACTTGCTGTGTTTGCTCTGCATGTCTATCCTCCCTAATTCGGATATTGAACTCGATGCTAGGATAGGATAGCATAGGCCTCTGAACAAACCTCTGAACGTCCACACAAACAGCAGAGGCTGCCGACGAGCAGCCTCTGCTGGTCATTTTCGGATTCTGAGGAGCAGCTGAAACAAGGTCCCTAGTCCGGTCTTTTCCCAGCGATCTGTTCGTATAATCTCCTCGTCTCGGCCGAAGGTTCGATATCCAACTCCTGTCTTAGGATCTCCCTGCAGCGGTGGTACTGAGCCAGTGCTTCCGAACGGCGGCCTGCCTTGGTATAGCAGTGCATGATGCGCCGGTGGACGTCCTCCCGCAGTTCGTTCACCCCTAGAGCCAGTCTGTACCGGTCGATCGCTTTCTGAAACTCACTCCGCGCCTCATGGCAGCGCCCAACTCCGATCAATGACTCGACGTACATCTCCCGTAGTTGCTCCCGCTTCGGCACGCACCATACCCGTTCCACCTCGGTCAGGAAGTCCCCTCGGTAGAGTGCCACTGCGCGCCTCCACAGATCCTCTGCCTGCCAATCCTGGGGCGGTAGGAGTCGCGCCCGCTCGATCAAGGTTTCGAACTCCTCAACGTCGAACCAGTAGTCCACGTCGCCCAGCCGATACTGTCCTCCCTCCATTATCACCGCGTTGGCTCCCACGGCGCGACGTATGCGGTACAGCGTGGTGTGGAAACTGTCCGCCATCCTTTTCGTAGACAGATCGGGCCAGAAGACTAAACCAATGGCGCCTCGCTCCAAGGGCCCGTGCAGGAGGATATAGAAGAACAGTTCCTTGGCCATGGCTGCCTGCCACTCAGATGAAGCAACTATGCAGCCATCGTGCGTGACTCGCCCCTCGCCGAGGGCGTAGATCTCCAGGCGGCCTGTTGGACTCTCCTCACCTGCCGTCACATTTTCCTGCACCTGCTCTCTCCCAAAGGCTCTCAAACGCTGTACTCTCTCGACGATGGCGCGGCAACCCGCCATGCCTGTAGCAATGCCAGATCTCAACAACTCCTCGGCATGCTGTCCCTCCACGACTGCAAACTGAGCCGTGCCGATCTCCTCCGCCAGAGTCATCGTCCGGCCCAGCTGCGCAATCGCTTGCCGCTTGTCGCCTGCCAGCGAGTGGGCCTTGGCCAACAGAAAGCGGGCCCGTGCCAGCTCACGCCTCGCATTTCGCTGTTCCAGGAAGCGTATGGCATTGGTCAGGATCTCACGACCTGCCTCAACATCACCACCTTCGGCCAATGCGATCCCCTCGGCTACGGCCAGCATCCCGCGCTCCTCGAAATCCAAGCGTTTTTCCTGAGCCAACTGGAGGCCCCGCTTCAACGAGGCGAGTGCCCGTGCGTGGTCCCCCTGCCAGCGGTACATGTCCGCCTGCGCCGCTAGAATGTAGACCGCCAGACCGGGCTCGCTTCCCTGGGCTATCTGCCAGCCGGTGTCGTAGAGACGCGCGGCGCGTTTGTAGGCCCCCACGTCGCGATAGAGGTCGGCCATCCCCACCGAGATGTAGGCCTGGAGTCGTAGATCACCGCCGCGTCTTGCCGCTGCCATTCCCTCTTCGTAGAGTGCCAGTGCTTCCTGATACTCTCCACGAGCATAGTGGAGACAGCCTGCGTCGTTGAGCACTCCGGCCAGTTGTGTCGGTGCTCCCAACCGCCGCCCGATGGCCACGGCCTCGTCCAAACAGGCGGACGCCTCCTCGAAGCGTCCTTGGGCAGTTAGAGCTGACACCGAATCTTGCAGCAAGTTGACTGTATCGTAGGGACTGCCGACCTGTCGATACAGCAACAGTGCCTCTTTCAGTCTGGTTGCCCCCTCAGTAAAGCGGCCAAGCCCGACGTGGGCTTTCCCGATGAGGCGCTGTGCCTCCGCCCGCGCTGCCATCGCCTCGTGTTTCAGCATACCCAGTGCTGTCTGTGCCTCTGCAATCGCCTCTTCATAGCGACCTTCGA
>JABAHP010002789.1_pt3 | contig 10672 bp, 10 predicted proteins | sample 7062081 | NCBI WGS metagenome assembly JABAHP01 (sample SAMN14534357, study PRJNA622989) | marine sediment metagenome | biome: marine biome [ENVO:00000428]; feature: marine pelagic biome [ENVO:01000023]; material: deep marine sediment [ENVO:00002113] | place: India: Gulf of Kutch | collected... | reverse complement strand
CCGGCTACCTGACCTACCGATTGGTCGATCGCTTCGTGGACAGCGTGGGTTGCCAGGTCGGGTACCTGCCCTTCGACTACAAACGGCTGGCCTGGTCGAAGAAGTGGGACTGGAAGTGGCGGGCGTTGCCGATGGACGCGCGCCTGCTGGTTGACCTGGTTCCGCCCACCGCGACGCTGGGCGAGATCACCCCCCAGGCAGCCGAGGCGACCGGTATCCCGGCGGGGCTGCCCCTCATCGCCGCCGCCGCCGATAAGGCGTGCGAGGTGGTGGGAGCAGGGGCGCTGGAGCCGCGCGTCGCCTGTCTCTCCTACGGCACCACCGCCACCGTCAACACCACCAGCCGCCGCTACGTCGAGATCATCCCACTCATTCCCCCCTTTCCCAGCGCCGTCCCCGGGGCCTATAACCTGGAGATCTCTGTCTACCGCGGCTACTGGATGGTCACCTGGTTCCGGCAGGAGTTTGGCTTGCGGGAGGAGCAACTGGCGCGCGAGCGGGGCTGTGCGCCGGAGGAACTGTTCGACGAGCTGGTCGAGGCGGTGCCTCCGGGCTCGATGGGACTGACGTTGCAGCCCTATTGGTCGCCTGGCCTGAAGTCTCCCGGCCCGGAGGCGAAGGGCGCCATCGTCGGCTTCGGCGACGTGCACACCCGGGCTCACATCTACCGTGCTATCCTGGAGGGCCTGGCCTACGCACTGCGGGAGGGGTTGGAGCGGACTCAGAAGCGGCTGCGGGCGCACACGACCGAGGTGCGCGTCTCCGGCGGCGGTTCGCAGTCGGACGCCGCCATGCAGATCACGGCCGATATTTTCAACCTCCCGGCCAGCCGCCCCCACGTCTACGAGACGTCCGGGTTGGGGGCGGCGATGGACGCGGCGGTCGGCCTGGGGCTGCACCCGGATTTCGAGACCGCCGTGGCGGAGATGACGCGGGTGATTCGCACGTTCGAGCCTCGCCCCGATGTGCGGGAAATCTACGAGGGCCTATATCAGCGAGTCTACAAGCAGATGTACCGGCGACTGCGCCCGTTGTACGAGGAGATCCGGCGGATCACGGGGTATCCGCCGAAGTAGCTACGGCGAGATAAACGGGAAGATCAGCGCCATCAGCACGCCCGCCGCGATCACCGACGCCACCTGTCCGGCCGTGTTGGCGCCCAGGGCGTGCATCAGGATGAAGTTCTGATTGTCCTCCTCCAGCGCCACCTGCTGTACCAACCTCCCGCTCATCGGAAAGGCGCTGATGGCCGCCGCCCCCACCAGCGGGTTGATCCGCCGCCCTGAGAGCACGCACACCAGCTTTCCGAAGGCGATGCCGCCGATGGTATCCAGGGCGAAGGCGATCAGCCCCAGTGCCAGGACCTTGACCGTGCCCAGGTTCAGGAAGGCCTCCCCCTGCATCGTCGAGCCGATGGTCAGCCCCAAGAAGAGCGTGACGGTGTTGCCGATCGCCTCCTGCGCGGTGCGGCTGAGTCCCTCCACCACGCCTGACTCCCGCATCAGGTTGCCCAGCATCAGCGTGGCGATGAGGGGCGCCGCCTGCGGCAGGAAGATGGCCGCCAGCAGCGTCACCACGATGGGGAAGAGGATCACCGCTGTCTTGGAGACCGGACGGGGCGTGTACTCCATGCGGATCGCCCGCTCCTGCCTGGTGGTGAAGAGCCGCATCAGCGGCGGCTGAATGATGGGGACCAGGCTCATGTAGGAATAGGCGGTCACTGCCACCGCCGCCGCCAGCCCCGGCGTCTCGAACAGGTAGTCCAGCTTGGCCGCCACGTAGATGACGGTCGGCCCATCGATGGCGCCGATGACGCCGATACTGGTCGCCTCGGCCAGGTTGAAGCCGAGCGCGGCCGCGATGACCAACGTGCCGAAGATCCCCAGACAGCCCATCGCTCCCATCAGGACAAAAATCGGCTGGCTCAGGAGGGGCCGCATATCCATCATCGCCCCCACGCCCAGGAAGATGAGCAAGGGGAACAGCTCGTTGTCTATTCCAGCTCGCTGCAGTACCCCAAACAATCCGTCCGGCCCCATCATGTGGGCCGAGACCGGGAGGTTGCCCAGCATGCAGCCGAAGCCGATGGGCAAGAGAAGCGTCGGCTCATATTTCTTGACAATGGCCAGCCCGAGCAGCACCGCGCCGACGACGACCATGACCGCCTGCTGCCACGTCATGGTCAGCAGGCCTCCCAGAAGCACGCTCAAGTCAATTCCACCCATGGCTCTTCCCCCTCAATCCGCATAGTCCAGTATGGGCTCGCCGTAGGCCACCTGGCGACCTTCGGCGACGTGGATCGTGCCGATGGTACCCACGCGGGTGGCGCGGATGACGTTGTCCATTTTCATGGCCTCGATGACGAGCAGTTCGTCGTCCGCGGCGACCTGTTGGCCGGGTCGCACGGCGATCGCCTTGATCACGCCGGGCAGCGGGGCGGTGACCGTGCTGGCGGGGCTTTCGCCGCCCTCCGAAGTCCTCCGATACTTCGGAAGCCTGGCTGCCGCGGTGGGCGGCGGCGCGACGGTGGGCGCTGTCCCTCCCACGGGCGCCTCCGCCACAGAGGGCACTGCCTCGATCGCCACGGTGAACGTCTCTCCATCTACCTCAACCCGCACCTGTTCCCGGCGTGGGTCGTCCAGCACCTTGACCTCGAACGTGTGATCTCCGAGCGTGATGCGGTACTGTTTCATCGCCCCCTCCTCGTGCGCGAGCTGGGCGTCAGTTGTCGCTGGTGGTGCAGCGCCCGCCAGGGGCTGATGCGCCAGGAGCTGGCGGCCTCCTCTGCCCCCGGCGCGCCGGCCGCGCTCGTTTGCTGCTCGGCGCGGGCCAGCGCCACCCCGATCGCCGCCGCCCGCCGCTTCATCATTCTCTGCTCCCTTGCTCCCCTGTCCCCTTGCTCCCCTGAATCTGCCTCGGACCGTCCCTTGATCCACCCGCTGATGTCCGTCGTACGCGTCATCAGGACCATCAACCCGTAGAGCAGGGCCAGCGCCAGAAAGAGCATCAACATGCCGATGCCCGTCACGGCCAATGAGATGGTAATTGGGTCGTCCATACTTGTCTCCTGAAGTTGGTAGATTGGGAAACTGGGAGCCTGGTAGATTGGTCGCCGCCTCCCCGATTTACCAAGTTACCAATCTACCAAGTTACCAATGTACCAATATACCAACCTACCGACTTACAACGGGATGTTCCCGTGCTTCTTGGGCAGCGGTGTGGCCTGCTTGTCCCGCAGGAAATCGAGCGCGGCGATCAGCTTGGCCCGCGTCTCGTGGGGCAGGATCACGTCGTCCACGTGCCCGCTGGCCGCTGCGGCGTAGGGGCTGCCGAACTGCTCGCGGAACTCGGCGATGAAATGCGCCCGCACCTCGTCTGGGTTCTCCACCTCCGCGAGCCGCTTGCGGTAGAGGATGTTGACCGCGCCCTCCGCCCCCATCACTGCGATCTCCGCCGTGGGCCATGCGTAGACCAGGTCGGTGCGGATGTACTTGCTGCTCATGACGATGTAGGCCCCGCCGTAGGCCTTGCGGGTGACGACGCAGATCTTGGGCACCGTCGCCTCCGAGTAGGCGTAGACGATCTTGGCCCCGTGGCGGATGATGCCCCCGTGCTCCTGTCTCGTCCCGGGCATGAAGCCGGGGCAGTCCACGAACGTGATCAGCGGAATGCTGAAGGCGTCGCAGAAGCGGACGAAGCGGGCGATCTTGTCGGAGGCGTCGATGTCGAGCACGCCGGCCAGGTGAGCGGGCTGGTTGGCGATCAGGCCCACCACCTCGCCGTGGAGGCGGGCGAAGCCGACCACCACGTTGGGGGCGAAGCGGGCGTGCACCTCGAACAAGCTGGACCGGTCGACGATGCGGGTGAGCGCCTCGCGCATGTCGTACGACTGGCTCCCCTCCGGCGGGACGAGCGCGTCGAGCGCCGGGTCCGCGCGGGTCGGGTCGTCGGTCGGCGCGACGCGTGGGGGTGGTTCCACGTTGTTCGACGGCAGGTAACTCAGCAGCCGCTTGGTGATGGCCAGGGCCTCGTCCTCGTCGGCGGCCACGAAGTGGGCCACGCCGCTGGTGGCGGCGTGGGTCCGCGCTCCGCCCAGCGTGTCGAAGTCCACCTCCTCGCCGGTCACCGTCTTGATCACCTGTGGCCCGGTGATGAACATGTGGCTGATGCGCTCGGTCATGATGACGAAGTCGGTCAGGCCGGGGGAGTAGACCGAGCCACCGGCGCACGGCCCCAGCATGACGCTGATCTGCGGGATGACGCCACTGGCCTGCGTGTTGCGCCAGAAGAGCTCGCTGTAGCCGGCCAGGCTCCACACTCCCTCCTGGATGCGCGCCCCTACCGAATCGTTCAGCGCCACGAAGGGCACGCCAGAGCCGGTGGCCAGGTCCAGCACCTTGCACACCTTCTGCGCCTGCACCTCGGAGAAAGAGCCGCCGATGACGGTGAAGTCCTGGGCGGCCACGGCGACCTTCCGCCCGTCAACCCGCCCGAAGCCCACCACCACGCTGTCGCCGGGGAACCGCTTCGCGTCCAGGCCGAAGGCGGTGTGGCGGTGCGCGATGTAGGGGTCGACCTCCTCGAAACTGCCGGGGTCGAGCAGCCCATCGATTCGCTCCCGGGCGGTCCGCTTCCCCTTGGCGCGCTGCCTGTCGATCGCCTGGGGACCACCGCCCTGCCGGAGCGCCTCCCGGCGCTGGAGCAACTCTGCGTTCATATCGCGTGGCACGTTGTGTGGCGTGTCCTGTGTGGGGTCGTGTGGNNACAATGACAATGCCGGGCGATTTGGCGATGATCGCTGGCTGAGGACGGGTGGGTCCTCCGTCGCGTAGCTGAGGCGGGCCGGTGATCGTTCTGCGGCTCGTCTATTCTACTTGAATCAGCACCGTTTGACAATCCGGCGAAGCGGACTATACTGGAGCTCTCTCTGGGGGATACCTTTGACCGACCGCAGGCCAACCATGTGCAGGCAAACGATTTCTCACCACCGGTGGCGGGGAGGCTGCCTGGCCTGCTGTGCTGGAGAACGGACGCCGATCACGGGGTCTACCGTGGTCGGCGTCTGCACTTGTTCGGGGAAGGGGGAAGCGTGCAGGCTACGGCAGATGTAGTCATCATCGGCGCCGGGGTGATCGGATGCAGCACGGCGTACCATCTCGCTCGCATGGGCGTCACGGACGTGGTGCTCGTCGAGATGGACCAGGTCGGCGGTGGCTCCTCCGGCAAATCCGCGTCGATGCTGAGCCTGCAGTTCTGTGCCGACGAGCTGAGCGCTCGCATGGCGAAGCACTCATACGCCAAGTACATGCAGTTCGAGGAGGAGATTGGCGTCTCCATCGACTTCAAGCGCACGGGGTGGGTGTCGCTGGCCACCCAGGAAAGCGCGGACCATCTGCGTCGGGGTGCGGAGATGCTCCAGTCTCTCGGCATCCAGACGGACGTACTGACACCGGAGGAGATCCGGTGCCGCTATCCGGAGGTGAACACGGAGGACATCGTGCTCGGCACCTGGGGGCCGGAAGACGGCCCCTTCGACCCGCACATGATCATGTGGGGATATCTCGGCAGGGCGCGGGAGATGGGCGTCACGCTGCATCAGGGCGTGCGCGCCACGGGTATCCGCGTTCGGAAGGGACGGGTGGCCGGTGTGGTCACCGACGACGGCTTTGTGGCCACCGACGTGGTGGTGAACGCCGGGGGGCCCTGGGCGATCGAGATCGGCAGGTGGATGGACGTCGAGATTCCGATCATCAACTCGGCCCGCAGTATCCTGGTCACCGGCCCGTTTCCGGAGATTCCATCCGACAGGCCCTTCATCGAGGACGTGACGGCGGAGTGGTACTACCGTCCCGAAGGCCCCGGCGTCCTGATGGGCATGGGGTCGTCGCCCATTGAGAATGAGAAGCTGGACGTGCCCTTCGATTCCGAGATGGTGGAGGAGATGATCGACACCGCCGTACACCGCGTCCCGGTGCTGGAGCGGGCGACGATGTTGACCGGCTGGACGGGGATCCGGCCCATGACGCTCGACGATCGCCCCATCCTGGGGCCGGTGGACTCGGTGGATGGGTTCATCGTCAACGGTGGGTGGGGCGGCACGGGCATCATCCAGGCGCCCATCGCCGGACAGCTCGTGGCTGAGTTGGTCAGCGATGGACGTACTTCGACCATGGACATCCGCCCGTTCGGCGTTGACCGCTTTGCGGGAAGGCCCATGGAGGAAGTGGGGGATCTGCGCGTATTTGCTCGCAAAGACCACAAGCGGTAGGTTGGTATTCTCAAGGGTCTTTCTCTCTGGGGCGCTGCTCGATCTGCTCTGAGTATAATGTGAGAGAGGTTGGACTATGGATTGGGGCATGCTTATCACGAAAGCATCCGAACTTGCCACGGTAGTCTCCTGCTGCTGTGCTGTGCCGACGGCACTGATCGCAGTCGTCGTTGCTGCAATACAACTCAACGGTATCAAGAAGCAATTCAGACAAACCAACGATCATATTCTAATTACTCTCTCAAATCAGCATAACTGGAATCTGTTTGAGCATCGCGAGAATATGCCAGGTCTGCTTGCTTCTTGGGCCCAGCTATCGGACACGAACAAAGGTTGGGGTTGGCGCATTCTTCTCCTGAATCACCTGAATCTACTTCACCTGGCCTATCAGGAGCACAGCAGGAATCTGATGGATAGACGTGATTTCGAAGACTGGAAATCGAAGGCAAGATACTGGTTTCAGAGTCTGGTGGCAGAGAGTCCAGATCCCGAAATCTCAGAAGGACGTAAGGTGCTCAGGCAACTGCTGAGCCGTGAGGAAGCCGCCTATTCAGATGAGTTCCGAGAATGGCTCGTTGAGGCCAAGATCATCCCTGTTGACCTATTCTTGGACTGAGTTGCTTTGAGCACAGGCGCGTGGGTCAGCGTACCCGATTGCTTGCGATACTGTGTCTTTGTGGTGTTGCAGTCGGAGCCAAAGAACCGTCTGATCATTCACTGCAGCTGGCCGCGCCAGCAAATGCCATGATCCAAGCGTTCTCGTCTTGCGGGGCGATCTTTGCCGAGGTTGGCTCTGCAAGCCCTAGGTGTTGGGTGAGTTCAGCACTGTCATCTGTTGCGCAAACCTAAAATGATTAAGGAGTGAAACTATGAAACTGATCGACCTAACCATCCCCCTGGGCATCGCCACGCCGCCGTGGCCCACCTACGAGCCGCTGCAGGTCAAGTACTTCAAGCGCCTGGCCCCCAACGGGGCCAACGGCCAGCTGCTCACCCACTCCAACCACCTGGGCACCCACCTGGACGGCGAGATCCACTTCTACACCCCCGGCAAGGACATCGCCGCGCTCGACCTGAACGACTTCCTGGTCGGTCCGGGCGCGGTGGTCGACCTCTCGGACGCGACCGGCGACTACCAGATCTACACGCCGGAGATGATCGAGGAGCGGGTCGAGGTCCGGGAGGGCGACATCCTGATCATCCACACCGGCTACCACCACTTCGGCTGGGACATGCCCACCGCCGACGAGATCCGCTACATGGTCCAGCACCCCGGCCCCGACCGCGAGTTCGCCGTCTGGGCCAAGGAGAAGAAGATCCGCTGGATCGGCGTGGACTGCGGCAGCGCCGACCACCCGATGAACACCATCATCCGCGACTGGATGCCCCGCCAGGCGGCCGAGGCCGACCGGGTCTTCCAGGAGATGTACGGCGCGCCGCTGGCGGAGCGCTTCACCCCCGACAAGTACCAGTTGATGCACATCGAGATGTTCCCCCACCACATCATCCACGCCGAGTGCCTCGGGGGGGAGATCGACCTGCTGTGCAACCGGCGGACGACGATCGGCTTCTTCCCCTGGCGCTTCGTCGATGGGGAGTCGTGCATCGGCCGCTGCGTGGCCCTCGTGGACGAGGACGAGTACGAGGAGCTGATGGCCCGCAAGGCCGAGCTTCCCCAGACCCGCTTCGGCGACTGCTACGACCCGGTCCACGTGGAGCGGATCGAGGAGCTCACCAAGCGATTCTAGACCGTGGTGCGTGTTGCGTGTTCCGTCTCATCACGCAACGCGCAACACGTAGCACGCAATACGTAAGGGGGTGCATATGCAACCGCTGGAGGGCCTCCGTATTCTCGACCTCACGCGCGCCCTGGCCGGCCCCTATTGCACCATGATGCTGGGCGACCTGGGGGCGGACGTGATCAAGGTGGAGCGGCCGGGCCGCGGGGACGAAAGCCGTGGCTGGGGGCCGCCCTTCGTGGGGCAGCCCTATGGCCCCTATCCGGGCGAGTCGGCCTACTTCATCGCCGCCAACCGCAGCAAGCGCAGCGTCACCGTCAACCTCAAGAGCCCGGAGGGGCAGGAGGTCGTGTGCCGCCTGGCCTCCGTCTCCGACGTGCTGGTCGAGAATTTCCGCACCGGCGCGCTGGAGGGGATGGGGTTGGGGTACGATGATCTGCACGATCTCTGCCCGGGCCTGGTCTACTGCTCCATCAGCGGCTATGGCCGCACCGGCCCCTACGCCGAGCGGCCCGGTTACGACTTTATCATCCAGGCCGAGGGTGGGCTGATGGGCATCACCGGGCCGGAGGAGGGGCCGCCGTACCGGGTGGGGGTGCCCATCGTGGACATCACGGCCGGTATGTTCGCCGCGTCCGCCATCCTGGCGGCGCTGCGCGCCCGCGATCTGACCGGCGAGGGCCAGCTGGTCGACGTCTCGCTGCTCGATACGCAGGTGGCCCTGCTGACGAACGTGGGCTCCAACTACCTGGTCGGGGGGGCGGACCCGCGCCGCCAGGGCAACGCCCACCCCAATATCGCCCCCTACCAGGCCTTCCGCGCCCGCGACCGCTGGTTCGCGCTGGCGGCGGCCAATCAGCGCCAGTGGGCCGCGCTGTGCGACGCGGTCGGCCGGCCGGACCTGCGGGACGACCCCCGCTTCGCCAATAACGAGGCGCGCGTCGCCCACCGGCCTGCGTTGGTCGAGGCGCTCGACGAGGCCTTCGCCGCTCGCGACGCCGCCGAGTGGCTGGCCGATCTGCGGGAGGCCGGGCTGCCCTGCGGGCCGATCAACGAGGTGCCCGACGTCTTCGCCCATCCCCAGGCGCAGGCGCGTGGGCTGGCACAGGAGGTCGAGCACCCCACGGCCGGCCCGGTCCGGCTAGCTGGCTTCCCATACAAGATGTCGCACACGCCCGCAGAGGTGCGCCGCCCGCCGCCGCTGCTGGGCCAGCACACGGACGAGGTGTTGACCGAGTTGTTGGATTACTCGGCCGGGGAGGTGGCGGCGCTGCGGGAGTACGGAGCGATTTAGCGCTTTGTTGAACTCCTTGAGGTTGCGGGTTCTTTGCAGGCGATTCAAGATCCTGAACGCAGATCCACGCAGATCAACGCTGATTTGGTTCTCTTATCTGCGAGAATCTGCGGAAATCTGCGTCCCGCCTATTCGTCGGTTTGAGGCGATGCTTCGCTTTGCGGTTGCGCTCAGGCCAGCAATTGACACCGCTTTGGGCCTGTGATATACTGCCATCCCTCCGTGATCAGGAGAGACGCGCCAACTCCTTGATCCAGCATCGATCCAACATCGGAATATGATCCACGGCGCAACTGGCTGAATCTAATCCTCTGGAGTTGCTATGGCAGTAACTGGAGTGGAGATCCGATCTGGAGCGTACTACGACTCCGTGGTCCTGATGCAGTTGCAGCGCTCGCTGGCCGGCCTGCCTGGCGTGCTCGACGCTGGCGTGGTGATGGGCACCGACGCGAACAAGGACATCCTGGCCCAGAGTGACCTTCTGACGCCGGAGGCCCGGGCCGCCGTGGCCGATGACCTGCTCATCGTCGTCCGGGCCGAGGACGAGGGCGCAGCGCAGGCGGCGCTGGGCCAGGTGGATGAACTCCTCGCCCGGCGCCGGGGGGCGCTCGAGCAGGAGCAGGAGTATCGCCCCAAGAGCCTCGAATCGGCCGNNCGCCAGGCGCTGCGCCTGGGCAAGAACGTCTTCCTCTACAGCGACAACGTCTCGCTGGATGACGAGGTGGCCCTCAAGCGGACCGCGGCCGAGGCGGGCCTGCTGGTCATGGGGCCGGACTGCGGCACGGCCATCGTCAACGGGGTGGGGCTGGGATTTGCCAACCGGGTGCGCCGGGGACCGATCGGGCTGGTCGCCGCATCGGGCACTGGGTTGCAGCAGGTGAGCGCCCGCATCCACCAGTTGGGGGGCGGCATCACCCACGGTCTCGGCACCGGCGGGCGCGATCTCTCTGAACCGGTGGGCGCGGTGACGGCCCGCCAGGGGCTGGATCTCCTCAGCCGCGACCCCGAGACGCGCGTCATCGTGCTCATCTCTAAGCCGCCGGCTCCCCAGGTGGCCGAATCGCTGCTGCGGGCCGCCCGGTCGGCGGGCAAGCCGGTCGTCGTCGATTTCATCGGCTACGCTCCTCCGGCCCGCCAGGTGGAGGACCTCCACTTCGCCGCCACCCTCGACGAAGCGGCCGAGATGGCGGTGCAGTTGGCCACTGGAATGACGCAAGATGCAGGGCGCAGGACGCAGGCCCCAGGAGTCACGAGGCAGGATCTAGATCGGGTGGCTGAGCGCTTCGCACCGGGCCAGCGCTGCCTGCGCGGCCTGTTCTCCGGCGGCACCCTGGCCTACGAGGCGCTGCTCGTCCTGCAGGGCTACCTGCC
>JABAHP010002828.1_pt5 | contig 10676 bp, 23 predicted proteins | sample 7062081 | NCBI WGS metagenome assembly JABAHP01 (sample SAMN14534357, study PRJNA622989) | marine sediment metagenome | biome: marine biome [ENVO:00000428]; feature: marine pelagic biome [ENVO:01000023]; material: deep marine sediment [ENVO:00002113] | place: India: Gulf of Kutch | collected... | reverse complement strand
CGGAGATATTTCACTCGTGGAAGGCGGAAAAGCACCTGGTGAAAGATGAGGGCAAGACGGTCGTCGCGATCTACAGTGCGATACCTCAAAAGGAGCTGCTTGAAATCTGAAAGGGGGTGATTCCCTGGCCTAATTGTTTGCTTAGCTAGGGGACCAGCGATGGTGCTGGTCCCCGCCTTTTATTTTGAAAAGAGGATTGAACATGGCAAATCACGATAAGCCAGATCTCATTGCAGAACTGCGTAGGGAATTGGAAGAGGAAAGGCGCGCAAGGATTGAGCTTGAAAACAGGCTGCGCTATCTTGCCCTCTTCTGGACTGGCGAAAAGAGGGGCATGGATTGGGATACCCCGGTAGCCACGGAATTGCTGCGATGGGTCGGAAAGAATCCGCCCAGGTGGCACGAGACACTCGATTCGTGGCTGAAAAGAGAGTAAAAAATGGCAATCGCACTAGTGTTTATTGGCCTGGCCATCAGCGGCTATAACATCGATCTACATGGGCCGCTGAGTGGATGGAGGGCATCAGTCTTTGCCGCCGCAACTGTCTGGGATTTGGCCACGTTTTGCGCGGCGATGCGCTACGCGTTTAGGGGGAAGAAATGAGTAACAGGATAGTTTCCGATATGCAATCTACCCTCAGTGTGTTCGTTGAGGACACCGATGTTCCAGAATCGGAATTCACAGATGTGTCGGCGGCAGATCTCCAACCCATTGCCGAAAATACCGTCGGCGTGCTATCGGCAAAGAGTGGATGGTCGTACGAGCTGATCGGCTACAAGTTTGTTGCCCACAACAAGGTCAGATTCGACTTTCGCGGGAGACTTGGATACCATGTTCAAGTTTAATTTCGATGTGGGCGGCGGTGGGCACACAGACCTCAAGGATGTGATGTGGCTCTACCACATGTCGTATCTGATGCGGCAGGGATACACCAGGCAAGAGGCGATGGATTTGGCCGACTGGAAAGAGGGCCTTGTCATCCTGCTGAAAAGCCTGCGGGTAGATGTCCAGGTCAATATCCGGTCTGTGTTTTGGGAGAGGAAAGATGAAACAACAGGAAACGATAGTCACCATTAAGTGTGACGTGTGCAAGGTGAAGATCCGAAAGCCATCGATTGGTGCATGTGCGGCTGGATATAGGGTGATTATTACGTCAAAGCTGCGCTACGGATTGAACAAGGCCGAGATTCACCTGTGCGAAACCCACGGTATAGAATTGCACACACTAGCGCCGATCATCCAGTTCAAGGTCCCCGGCCTACACATCGAGATCACGCGTTTACTCTATGGAGATTGGAGACAAGATGGCCAAGAACACAGTGACCAAGATTGAGATCAAGTGCGATGCGTGCGGTGTCGAGATTCCACCGCCCAGGTTTCCAATGTGCGACGCGGATGGATTCATGGTGGAGTTTGAGGAAACCGATTCCGGCGGCTACACGACTATTCGATACCTGTGCCCGGAGCACATGGCGATGCTGGACGAGATCCGCGTGTTCCTTGAAAAGGCAATGCACCACCGTATCACATCCTGCCAGTTGCACCTTTCGGATTGGGGGCTGAAAAACGGAGCTTTGTGATCCCTTTCTTGATGGGCTGTGCCTCTACCACAGGCCATCGTAGGGGGAAGATGTCGGCGCATCTTCCCCCTACATTATTGTCCAGAAATGGACAAGGAGATATTATGGGTGAAAAAATCAGGTATCTATCGTTCCGCGAATTTCGCGGCAACACAGAATTGGAGTACGCAGAGGCCATTCCGATCCGCGACGATTACCTTGTCTACAAATTCGACATCGTGAAAGATTGTGAATACAAGAATCCGCCGACGTGGTTGTTGCGGCGGGCAATCAAGGCTTTCAAGGCAAATGGCGCTGTGACCGTCCTGCCGGATGCCATATACGATCCATACCTGCCCGTACACAAAAAATGGGCCATGGTGATTGTCGATGAGGCAAGGTATTTCAAGACACATGAGGGCATTTTGGAACTGGCAATCGGCTACATGTATCGCAGCAGGGTCGGTTTGCCACAGTACGTGTGCACATGCCTGTGCCCTGCTTTCCAGGTAATCGACGTAAGCACATTTGAGAAAGATCTCAGAACCGTGCTGCGTTGTCAATCTTGCGGGAAAAAGTGGCACATAGGCTGGTAAGGAGATTACCATGAACGATTTTGTGAAACAGTTTGAGGCGAAAGTTGAGAGGATTCGTTCTCTCATGGATGAAGAGCGCCAGGCGCACGATAAGGCGCGCGCCAATGGGTTTGCAGATTACGACTCCCTTAAAGCGGCATATGATGCCATAGCAGCTCAGTTTGATACATCTGAGCTGCGGAAAGAGCTGCGCGATTTTGTGTCCGACAACAACCTAATCGTGAGTTCGGTTTACGCCAGCTATTCCGGCACGCTGAACCTGCCTGGCGGGATTGTTGTTGAGCTTTTTTGCGCAAACGCAAGCGTGAGAGATGGCTACTACGTGTTTGGTGTAGAAGATAGCTGTTCAGGGGAAATGGTGGAAATCCGCCTGCCGATCTCCATGAAATTTGAGGTAGAGAGGCCGACGTGGGGCGGTTGTTACGAGATCTGCGTTGCAGATGGACACGGAGATGCTGAGGTAGCCGATGGATGAGCTAACCGCGATGAAATTGAAGATCACCAACATAGGTGCTGGTTGCGACAATGATCGTTGCGTCTGGTGCAAGAACGATATCGATTGGAACAACGTCTGCAATGCTGAGTATCCGGGACAGGTTTCTGGATACTACAAATTGGTCTGCACTAGATTGCCAGGTCATAGTGGTGTGCACATGGCGTGTTCGGATAGTGCGGTCCACAGAATAGTGTCGTGGCGCGATAGGGATTACCGATGAAGATCGGGGATCGCATCATGCTGCTGTTCCCGGTAGAGATTAGACATTTTTCTCCTGGGGACATGGGAACGATCTACGCCATATCCAGCAAGTACATATTTGTGCGGTGGGATAACGGGCAATCTTTTGTTCTGGAGATTGGCGGCAAACAGAGGTACGAAATCTACAAAAGAGAATAGCACCAGAAATCAGGGCTGGAACAATCCAGCCCTGTCTTCTGTTTCTATTCGGATTTTCTAAGGCGGATATCCTTTGGAGGGCGGATGGCTTACACATTCGATTTAGTTTGCGGCGATAGATTCTCAATGGGAGAATTTCGCTCAAGAAGAGATGGTGGTGGATACCAAGCGGGCACAGATGATGGTGCCGAATTTGAGTTTGTTATACGGCACTTTGGACAGTCCGCACTACGCGCCAGTGAAAATCTGGAAAAGGAATCCTATAGTGAGTACAAACAACACGCCTTGCTTTCAACAAAGCAGCGTGGCGATCTCTCACTAAGCAATGCAGAATACATCATTGTCATAGATGCCAATATACGATCTATTGCAGATCGTATTATTATCGACTATGGCAATAAGGTAATGATAGTTCCGTGGTGCCTTGTATCTTCGATACACGGCCTTAAGATAGTTGCTGGAAATACCAACCCTGCAAGGTAGTGGATGGGTGGGTTAAGGGGGAGATTTTGTAGCAGGGTGGTTTCCAGTGCGCGTTGCGGGCACATCAACTTGTGCACATCTACCACGCCCGCAACACGCACCTTTAAGGAGATTCAATGAGAAAATTGATTTTGCACACACCGGGAACCGTAAGGGATGGCTGGCCGGGCATCCTAAAAAGGGCGGCCTTGCTGGAGCTTGGAGAGGATGGCGACACAATTGAGCTTGGTAAATACAGGGACAAGTATCCACTTGGATACATCGCCGGAAGATCACTATACAGAAAAGTTTCCTCTGGCATATCTCACATAGTAAGATGCGACTCATTCTTGTTGCGAGTCGATAACTACAACACGGTAGATTACTTTTTCTTCGGTGTAAGGGCAATCTTTGTGAAAGAACGACAGAGGGAAAACGCGCGCATGTTCCTGCGCGGCAGGGATGGCATATTGCAAGTTTGTCAGGATTTGTTCTACCAGGGATGGACTGTGACCATGGAGTGGTACGATAATCCCTGGAAAGATATGTATCATGAGGAGATACAATGAGCACAAAACAAGAAAGGGCTGAGGCAAGAATCGCGCGCTCGAAAGAGCGAAAGGCGCAGCGGTTTGAGGATTTTATAAACCGGGCCATGACGCGCAAGTATCAGAACAATTATCGCCGCCACTTTTGCTGCATTCCAGCCATGCCAGTCGATGTCATTGACGAGATCGTTGGACGATCCAGGCGGTTTGCCAATACCGTCGTAATCATCGAAGCGGATATCTTGTCGGAAATCTCTGAGGAGTGGGGCTGGTCGTGCGGTGCGCGGGAAAAGGTACATATTCTCACCGACGAAGATATAGAAGATTGGAAGAGAGTTTCACAAGAAATCATAGATAGCCTATAGGCAATTACCCTTACCCGGATAGGGTTGCAACCGTGCTGCTCGTATAGAGTCGGTAATAATCCGGGTGTGTGAATCAGCGCTTAGTTGGATAGCGCCTCACACGAACAACTAATCCTCCGGCCAGTGTCGCTCTATGCGGACAGCAAAAGCATTGGCCCTAACCAATAATCCGCACAGCTCAAGGCTCGTCATCGATGGTAACTTGTGCTGCTAATAAGATCGGTGGTGCCACTGTTTGGTCAATGGTTCTGCGGATTGTGGGAACCTGGCAGCGGTAGATGCAGCAGCATCAATAATACCCATTTACCAGTGGGGACACTGCGGGCCACTTAAAATCCGCGCTCGATTATAGGACATATGCCGCCTATAAAATAAAACCGGGGCATATGTCCTATGATCGCGCCATATCCTTTCATGGTTAGGATGCGAAAATATCCTCTGCCTACGGGCCTTTGTGATATTGAATAAACCATGCGCCTGTGCTAATTGCTTTTGCATCTAGCAATACAGGATGAAGAAAAGGTGCAGGCCAGCATATACTTGTCTGGATAGCAAAGTGTTGGCCCTAACTAAAAATCCAGACGGAATAGGCTCGTCGATGGCGGTGACTAGATCCGTTCCAAGGCCATCGGTACTTGTGCTAGGTAGAGGGTTTGCGGATTTTGAGAGGCCGGGCACAAGCAGGCACAGTAGTGTCAATTAAACATCTCTTGGCCCATCGGGACACTGCGGGCGTGAAAAAATCCGCGCTTTTTTTGATTATGAAAGGGAGATCTGAAATGGCAATCACGATTGGTTCCGATCCCGAATTCCTTGTTACATTAAGGGATACAAATGATGTGCTTGGTGCGCGGGAATTTCTGTCATACGGCGGAGAAATCGGATGCGATGGACACGCAACAACTGGCGAACTGAGGCCGCCATGTGCCGAGACTCCGATTGCGCATACAGATATTATTTCTCGTTCACTTGCTGGACTTGAGCATAAACTGCGCCACCATCTTAGAGAACGCGGCCTGAGCAGGGAAAACTACACCATCATCGGCGGCAGTGGATTCAATACGAATCCAGTTGGCGGTCACATACACTTTGGTATGGAGTCCAGCTCTGATTTTGTCCGGGCACTGGATTGCTACCTTGCCTTGCCGATCATGTTCCTTGAAGATGTTGAGCGATCATCTTATCGGCGCAGGCGTGGTGGCGCGTATGGAAAGTTGGGTGCATACGAAAGAAAAAGATATGGCTTTGAGTATCGCCCGCTACCATCGTGGCTGACAGCAAGGCGCTTTACAGCTGCCTCTCTGTGCATAGCACACATGATTGCGGATGCTGCCTATAAAGATGTCCTACCGCCGCCGATAGATTTTCCGTCCGACAGTTTCTATGCCTGCGATAAGGGCGCGCTCTATCCGTTCCTTGATAGGGTTTACGCTGGCTGGCGCTCGATGCCAAGGTGGGCAGAGTATTCTACGTATATTTCAGTTATTCCTCAAGAGATAAAGCTTAAGAGGGACTGGAAAGAAAATTGGGATCTAATCAGGCGGTGGGATCTCCCAACATCCGACGATGACCTGCTAAGAATGTGGCAGGATAACGTCAATTCCAGGCGCGTGAAAGATACAGGCTGTGGTCCTGTAGCAGATGCAGAAGTGCCAGAACAAGATTTTCCAGTTGATGAGGTTGTTTATAACCCAAGCGAAGATGATCTCCTGTACAACGGGAACGATACTGGCTGTAGGGAAATTGCCCGTATCGTATTCAGGAGATTGGGCACTAACGCCGACGTTTATATCTACGGACTCAATGCCAATAGAGAGGTATCCATTGCATATTACAGCGGTGCCTTGCCGGAGAATGTTAGGCAAAACTATACTTACACACGTCGCGCGTTTGGTGCAGCCCTAAATCACACGCGGGCTATCGGGTTTAGCCCGGTCATGCGTTCCGAGCCTGGAAGGTGTGCACAGATAGCCATTGACTATATCGAAATGAATGGATGGGGGTGAGAAATGAATTTCCTGCTGTACACCGGAGCAACAGATGTAACGGGTCCAGCACTAGCTGCCGAGCTGGGCTGGCAATCTGGCAGGGATCTTGGTGTGCGCGTGGATTTCCTTGTTCGGTGGGGATCTCGGCGCAGAATCAGATACCTTGCAGAGAGGGTGCTGAACAACAGCACTGCGATTGGGCGCGCATCGGACAAGGCTGGTTCCCTGTCCCTGATGCACCGGAATGGGATCTTGGTGCCGCAGCCAATAACATCTATTGGTGCCGACCTGCATTTCAGTAGCGGCCACCGCGCGCCGATTGTAGCAAGGTCTGCGCAGCACAGGGCTGGCAACGGATTCTGGCTATGCCTCAACCGCAAAGATGTGGTAAGGGCAAAGGCTGAGGGTGCATCGCACTTTATGCCATACATTCCGATTCAGGAAGAGTGGCGCGTGCATGTATTTAATGGTGACGTGATATGCTGCCAGAAAAAGGTAGAAACTGAGGAATCGAATCCGCTGGTGAGAAATCACGAGAACGGATGGCGGTTCAATCGCGGCACCCCACCTGCGGGTGTGAGCCGTGCCGCTGTATCTGCCGTGGGTGTCCATGAACTGGATTTCGGCGCGGTAGATGTTGGTGTTGGCGATGATGGCCGCGCGTATGTCTTTGAGGTAAACACCGGGCCAGCATTGTCAGAGATTACAATGCCATATTACACAGAAAGGATTAGAGCATGTGTAGAGTTGCGTACATAACTAACAAGGTGGCAAGGGATTTAGGGATCGATGGATTGACCAAATACCTTGCCAGTCTTGAGAGGAAAATGGGCGGTGATGGTAACGGGATCGGGTTCTTCATTGGTGGAGAGCCAAGAATCATAAAGGGGTTGGAACTGCGCACGATAGCCATTGCGCACATCATAGACAACCTACTTGATGAGAATATCCCATTCCTATTTCACACCCGTGCTGCATCAAGTGGCCCGAAATGTGATGAGCTTTGCCACCCATTTGCGGTCAACCACGATGGGCAGAAGTATCTGCTTGGGATGAATGGCACGTGGACTGGTTACACAGCGGCACTGTGGCCGCTAATGCACAGGATTGACGACAAGAAAGCTGTGTCCGATTCACTTGTGCTTGCCCATGCGGTATCGGAGTGGGGCACAGATGTGATCCCGCTGAGTGAGGCCGGAGCGATCTTCCTAATGGATTCAGATGGCGTATTCACTGGCTACAAGACGAAACATTGGCCAGTTGATATCGGGGACGGGATTGTAGCCAGTGACCTACCGGTTGGCTACAAGGATGAGGCCAGGATCTTCTCCGGCGGGATCGTGAGAATGTATCCAGATGGCGAGTTTGAGGTCCTTGAAAAGGGGAAATCAAACAGCGTCAATGTTGTGCGCTCATACGGTGGATACACCAATCAGTATGGGCAGGGGTATCAGAGAGGTGGATATCAACGCCCAAAAGCACAAAGTCCGGCAAAGGCCGGACATTCAAAGGTGGTTGGAGAAGTAAAGCCGAAAGATACAGAGGACACTACAAAAGTAGAAGATGAAGACGAGAGCATCATCTTCCTTGCCGATGGCAAGGATACTTTCTACAAGTATATGCACGACGATTGGTGGCTCACCACGGACGGCGGAAAGACGTTCACATCCATAGACGCGGTTGATTGGCAAGAGGTACCAAATGGCGATGATGACACACCGCCACCCAACTACGATCCAGAGACAGATTTCGGCGCGTATGGTGAGGAGATAACCGACGAGATTGAGGCGTACTACCGTGCCCTTGGTCAGTGGGGGCATGGATAATGGTAGAAGAATGCGATGGGTGTGAGAAACGTAAAAAGGAAATCGAGAGGCTCAAAGATCTCATACGCAGGTTTCTGAAAAAGGAGATTGGCTACCGGGAACTCAAAGAAGAGATTGGTGACAAGAAAGGCGGTGTGCTGTGAACGATTGGCAGGTACTTGGCTTGCTGATGCTCTTGAGTAAGCCCGTCACGATTAGGAGATACAAGATACCGTGGAAGCTAAAGCACGAGTACATCTTCGACGACGGACTTGCGGACAAGATTCTCGAAAGGATCGATCTTGGCCCGTGGGGCTACGATGGAAAGGGGGAAACACACAAGGAAAAAGTTGTGGAGATAGCCGACGCTTGTGCTGCCGTTCTTGGGGACATGATGACAGTATGTGATGGGGACATGGTGACAGTATGTAAATAACCGAATACATCCGCGTGCTTTGCGGCTTTGCAGCGCGGTGAGAGAAAGCCGACTAGGATTCGTCTTAGTCGGCTTTTTTGTTATCGATTTGCCGGTTATCCGCAGGGCAGATGGACTCACAGCACATTGGTGAGCAGGTTAGCCATGCCTAGATCCCTCCATCTGTCCTGTGGATAGTCTGCAAATCATGCTGTGGGGGGGTATGTAGATGGATAGAAAAAAGCTGGATGAGATCCGGGACAAAATTGTAGACCACAGGGCGTACATTCTTGCCGAAGAGTTGGATATATACCATATCAGGTCAGCAATAGATGTCATTGAAGACGCGATTGAACACCTTTCAGAATGTGGTGCTGTAGTAGATTTTATAACACTGAAAAGCCTTATCGATGCAGCCATGGTATACGTCGAGCTAGAGGAAATGGCAGATAGCGTGCAGGCGGTTAGGGTGACAATAGATAGTGCAAGAAATACAGAGAAACACATCGAGACTGTAGCTCGCAGGCTATCAGATAAACAGCAGGAATTTGTGCGGCACGCGCTCTCTATGATTAACGGGAACGATGAATGAGATTTGAGCAACAGATTGTCGAACGGCAGGATGGGCTGTGCATCTGCGGCTACAGCCTTGCCGGGAATGTAGACATCCATGAGGCGATCATTAAGCGTGGCGATTTGCCGGGGGACAAGCGGGTTAGATGTGAGTACAATTGTGTTGCCGTCCACCACACCATGCCGTGTATCCTTGGTGGGCACATCGAGTATGGCAATACAAAGGCGTACGATAAAGCCTGTATCAATTACTTGCTATGGTACTATGGTTGTGATAAAATAGTGTCATGGATTGAGTCACTAGGGATGATCGTCCTGCCAGGAAGAGCGATGGAGATAATCAATGCCTGTAAAAAGTTCAATTAGCTTGCCAAAGAGAAATACGCTGGTGCATATAAATTCAGAATCTAGGTGTTGGCCTGGCGGCCCACAAGATCTGGAAGATATCGCAAGCGGATTTTTCGTTTGCGAATTCTGTCGGAACGTGGACGGTAGAACTTGTTCACATCGCCATAACGGCTGGCGGTGCACAAGGAATCCCGGCCACGCCGGAGTCCACGTTGCGTGCTCTTGGGGGAATTGGGAGAAAGGCGCACACTGGCTTGCCGCATGGGATAATGATGGCAAAACGTTGTACGATACAAGGTATTGCAATGAAAGATAAACACAAAAAACTAATCGAGCTAAACTCAATTTACAGATGTTGGTCGGGTGGGCCATCGGTATATAAAGAACAAACAGATCGGGGTAGCACGTACAATACGTGCGGATATTGTATTCCATCCATGGAACACTGCCATGAGAAAAACGGCGGGTGGTATTGCACAAGAGAGCCAAATCACAAAGGTCCACACGTTGCGTGTTATACCCACGCATCGTCGCCGGAAGAACATTGGTTGCTCGTTTGGGATTCGACAGGTAGGGTTTTGTGTGGAAAAGCAAGGCCCGGCCATAAACTAAACAGAATGGGGGTAACATGATACTGAAATGTACGTGTAAGCACGATTTCCAAGACAGGGAGCACGGGCGTGGGAATCGCGTCCATAATCGCTGTAACCAGGGCGCACGTTGTACTGTGTGCGGTTCTATCAAGCCCAAGGGGACTCCGGGCGTCCCCCTGGACAATCCGAAAGGGGGTGCGAAATAGAAGAGGATGTATTGGTGATCTATGTCACAAAGGATGGTCTTCTTGCCATTGAGAGGCTGTCCCCCGAATCTGCTGTGCAGCGGGTATCCAAGTGTGGGATAAACCGCTGCGCAATCGTTCGTGGAGTTGTTCTGAAATGGCCGGAACAGCTAAGAATTCCAAATTTGAAAGGATAGTGAAATGTCAATGGAGAGGGTAATCGGAGAACATAGGGTATATGTCGGAGATCCGCCGCCATCAGTACGCGGCGTACCCGGCAAGTGGGATTGGTTGAAGCACGTCATCTTCACTGAAACGCCGAATGAAACGTGGATGTCAACCG
>JABAHP010000517.1_pt1 | contig 10679 bp, 8 predicted proteins | sample 7062081 | NCBI WGS metagenome assembly JABAHP01 (sample SAMN14534357, study PRJNA622989) | marine sediment metagenome | biome: marine biome [ENVO:00000428]; feature: marine pelagic biome [ENVO:01000023]; material: deep marine sediment [ENVO:00002113] | place: India: Gulf of Kutch | collected... | reverse complement strand
CAGCCCTTGGGCGTTAGATTCATTTTTGAGATGGGTTTTTAGAGTTTGTAGAGCAGGTCGATATACCGCTTCAACAAATCCCCCACCAGGCTGCGCACGGGCAAATTGGCGGCTAGGCCGTAGATGGGCGCCATCGTTCCGGATTGATCGGGATTCTCACGCACATAATCAACGGCTGCCTTTAAATCATGAATGAATCGTTCGGTCACTCCCGGCTGGGTATGCCGCAGGGTTACGCACAGGTGGACGCAGGCGGGATGATGGAGGCCGTTTAGACTCCAGCCCCTGGAGGTTAGATAATCCATGACCTGATAAATATCTAAGGTCTTAGAACCAAAAGCGATGACCCATAACGGATCTCCTAAGATGTATACTTCGGGAATATCTTGAATCCCCTTTTTTATTCTGGCAGCGGCTTCCAATATTTTTTGGGTGGCAGCTAAATAACCGTCTTTGCCGATTTTGATCATTGCAGCCCAGCAGGCGGCGCTTAAAGCGCCCGGTCGACTGCCGGCGAAGGTTGGTGAAAAATATAGCCCGCCGGGCCATTCGCTGGTTGTAAAATACTGATAGCGGCGCAATGTCGGATTGCGATATAAAATGACGGAGGTTCCTTTGGCCGCATAGCCATATTTATGCGTGTCGGCCGAGATCGAGGTCACCCCGGGTAATCGAAAATCAAACAATGGAACCGCATAGCCCAATTGTTCGGCCCATGGTAAAACAAAACCGCCTAGGCAAGCATCGGTGTGAAATCCGATGCCCTTCTCTCTGGCCAGCTCAGACAGTTGAGCAATTGGATCCACCACACCGTGAGGAAAGCAAGGCGCCGATCCGATCAGCGCAATGGTATGGCGTGTGATAGAATTGCGGGCTGCCGTCAGATCGGCCCGATAATCGCCATCCACGGGGATGCGTTTGATTTTGATTTTAAAATATTCTGCAGCTTTATCAAAGGCTGCATGTGCGCTGACGGGAATAATGATCTCGGGCCGTGTGATATTCTTTTGATCGCGGGCCCAATCCCGATATGTTTTCATCGCCAGTAAGATACTTTCGGTGCCGCCGGATGTCACAACACCGCAGATTTCCCGATCTGGATCCATCGCGGCCGCCTGCGGATCGGCACCCAGCATCCTGGCGGTCATGGCCACAATCTCTGATTCGTATTTGGCGCTGCTGGGCCATAAGTCGGTGTGCAGGGGATTACTCTGGGAGTTCAACATATAAACCTGATTTAAAAAATCAATGTGGTCTGCATCGCCATGGTAGACGGCCCCGGAGGCATAGCCGTCCTTCCATTTGGGCTGCTCCAGATCAGACAGGGCCTGCATTTCCTCTAAAATGGCTGGCGCTTCGCGACCCGTGTCCGGTATAGCGGCATAGGTGTCAAATTGCCGTCGATAGGGCTTAACGACCGCTTCGAGATCGTGCAGCAGGTCTTCGAATTCCTGCTCTACCTTTCGCTCGACCACCGGCAGATTTTTGAGCCGGTTAAAAAGCCAGGTCGCAATTCGGGGATTTAGCCTCCCGAGAAGGCCTTCGTTGAGTTTTTTAATGTCCATTCATCCTCACCTATCTTTGATCAGCAGCATTTATCATTTGGGTTGGGGTATCGGTTCGTCGATTGACGTTTTCGGTGGCTGGCTGTGGTTCAAGCGCTTGAAGATCCGCCGGTTTTGTTTGTACAGCTCTAAAAACTGGCGGTATAAGCCATCATAGATGTTACGGTTATTTTTATCGGGCAGATAGGTACGGGAAATTTTGACCTGATCGGGGATGTCTTCGACCGCAAGATGCCCCAGAGCAATGGAAGCCAGGAACGCAGCGCCACGCAAATTGGCCTGGATCGGCGCTTTGACCTGTTTGATCGTCCGGTTGAAAACATCTGCAAAAATCTGGCACCAGACGCTGGAATTGGCCCCGCCGCCGATAAAATGGATAGGGTCCAGGCGCCGTTTGATAAATTTTTCNNCTGCCGGCAGGCGCATTGCCGGCAATGTCGTCAAATAGTTTATACGGATCCGACCGCCGCTCTTGTGAAAGCATCATATTGTCTTTTAGGAAGGTTAGGCAGGCGCCGGCGGTTTCCTGCTCATTGGCGATAAAATACCGGTTCGGTATCGCCGACGGCAGAGCCGCCATATTATGTACCAGATCCGTTTTTTTAAATGGTACGTGGCAGGTGATCCAGGAGGAGGTTCCCACATAAAGGTGCCCTTCGAAATCCCTGACCGCACCGGAACCAATAGCAGCGCTGTGCAGATCCGGCGTGCCGGTTATAACGGGCGTCTCTGGCTTAAGGCCCAGCTCTTGTGCAACTTCCTTTTTAATTGGGCCCAGAATGTCAACCGCTCGCTGGAGTTCTGGAAATTTTTCGCGGGGAATACCGAATATCCGCAAAAGCCTGTCGTCATAAACCACTCGGGTAAGGTCGCGATTGTCGGTTATCCAGTGAAGTGCGATCGAATCGTAAGAAGCAGCAAAGCGGCCGGTGAACCGGAGGTTAATATAATCTTTTGGCTCCAGGAATTTAAAGGTTTGGCGGTATACCTGCGGAAATTCTGATTTTAAAAACAGGATGTGTGCAATCGGATCTTTGCCGGCATGCCCCGGAGCGCCACCGGTTAAGCGTAGCCAGCGACTGAGCTTCGGCAGGCTGTAACCTTCAATATTGATCAACCCTGCGGTGACCTCCTCGACATATCTCCGGCCGCGCGTGTCCATCCAGATGATTGCATTGGCCAGAGCCTGACCGCCTGAATCGACGGCCACTGTGCCAGACCATTGGGTGGTGCAACTGACACAGATAATATCTGCAGCTGCCACCGAGCCCTTTTCTAAAACCCGTCTGGCCGTATTAAGGACGGCCTGCCACCATTGATCCGGTATTTGCTCGGCACCCCCATCTGGCAGAATCAGCAGGTCAACGTTTTCAAATTCATAATCAATGACCTCACCCCGGGTGGAAATCAGTGCTGATTTTGGCCCGGAGGTGCCCAGGTCAATAGCAAGAATATATTTTTCAGTGCTGGCTGTCACCTTAGTGGATGGACACCAAAAGTTCGTTTACAATTTGGAAATGAGCATTTTTTTTGATGAGCCCCGTCAGGCGGGATTTCACATCTAATTTTATGAAAATTAAAGTGTTCAACAATCCGCACAAGCCCTCCCGCCCCGCCTGAGCGCTCGCGATGGCGGGCAGGGGGTTTCCGGCAAGGCGTACATCGAGTACATCGCAGGCGGAAAACCCGCAGAGAACGCAGCTCATCAAAACAAAGCGAAAAAGGGCCATTTCCAAATGGAAACTATTTAATGACCGACAGCTTGAACCCGCTGCTGGGTATAGGCTGTCTCCTCCTTGAGTTTTTCTCTGCGCACGCGTTTGAATTCTGCCTCTATGGCAACAAAGGCCTTAACAATTTCCGGATCGAAGTGTTGGCCTTTTAAGCGGATGATCATCGACTTGGCTTTTTCGTGAGAATAGGCTTCTTTGTAAAATCGTTTGGTCGTTAAGGCATCGTACACATCGGCTACCGCAATGATGCGCGCAGATAAAGGGATTGCTTCGCCTTTTAGTCCGCGCGGGTATCCCGAGCCGTCCCATTTCTCGTGATGGTTATAGGCAATTTCCTTGCCCATGGCCAGGAAGGATTTACTCTCAATCTGAGATTCGATTGCCTTTAAGGCATTGCCGCCCATCAGGGTATGGCGCTTGATGATATCAAACTCATCTTCAGTCAATTCCCCGGGTTTTAGTAAGAGCGCATCCGGCGTGCCGACTTTACCGATATCGTGCAGAATCGAAGACTGGTAGATGTCGTCAATATATTGCTGATCGATGCGGTCAGCATACTTGGGATTCTTAGCCAATTGCACCGCAAGAATTCTGGCATACTCCCGAATTCTTTCCAGGTGGGTGCCGGTACCTTCGTCGCGGTATTCGGCAAGCTTGGCAAGACCCAGGATTGTTGCAGTGCGGGCTTCATGTACTTTCCGATAGGATTCCAATAAATCCATTTCCATTTTCTTTTTTTCAGTTCGGTCCCGCAGTACCCCACGATATCCGATGGGCAAACCCTTGGAATCCTGTAGTAAAGAGGCCGAAGCTTCAATGAATAAGATTGCCCCCTCAATATTAAATTCGCAGTCAAAGGCTTTAACAGGTCTGCCGCTGCGGCGACATTCCAAAAAGGTCTCATATATTAATTCGGCATTCTTTTCATCCATAAATTCCCAAAAATTCATGAATCGCAGATCCATTTTGGGAGCGCCGAGAATTTTACTCAACGAGTCGTTTCCAAAAATAAAATATCCTTCAAAGTCGATTTCATAGTAACCCTCTTCGATATTTTCGAGAATGGTTCGGTATTTTTCCTCACTTTCTTTTAATGCTTCCAGCGCCCGGTTGCGTTCATTGATCGTAAATTGCACGTGGGAGCCAAACATTAGAAAAAGGCAAAATACAATCAGCCGCGGCCACACGTCACTGATATTGGGCCCGAAGATTTCTTGATAGAAACTAATTTCCTCCGGCGAAAATACATTCAGAAGGGATTCCAGAGCCCAGTACAACGCCCCCAGAAATATCGCGGTCAAAACCATGTAATCGGCCATGTCGACACGATTACCCATACGTTTTTTTAATTTATTCATATAGTTGCTTCCCTGGCGGCCGCCAAATATTGACGCCTGAGGCAGTGTTTGATAGAATATTAAAGGTTGAATGCCAGGAACGGTCTAGCCAAACCTGGCATATGTCTTTATTCACTCACTCCAATAAGGTCATATAATGATCAAAAGAATTAAGCAATATATCTTGATAGGCATCCTGGCAGCCGCCGGATATTTTGTTATGAATAATCATTTTATATTTTATGGCAAAGATATCCGCTTTTTAAAGAAAACTTCGATGCATCTGCATTATACTTTTTTCAGCGTTAAGGGAAAAAAGCCGGCTAAAATCATGGAAATTGACTATCTGCGCGATGCGGGTATCGGCGATTTGCTCGTAGAAATGGGAGTCATTGACGACGAGCAACGGTTTAACCTGGAAAATGAATACTATGAATAGCCGACTGTATTCGTAATTTACAAATTCGTGTTATCCCTAACCGCAAATAATCTCCATTTTTGTTGATGACTTAACTTTTTAGTGGTTTCGCTGCTATCGTCAGCGATCGCTGCTGAATGTTAGCTGTTTGTATTAAGCAGATTCGCAAACACCATCAATAAGCCGCTCATTTGCGGCGACATCTCCTCAAACCGGATTCCCAGGGCAACGGTTTGGCCTTGTTCATTGTAAACTTCCTTGCTCCAGACAATCGAACCCAACACTTTGATTGTTACCGCTTCGGATGGCATTGACATTTCAATTTTTGCATTCTGGATGGATTTATATATGGATGAAACATTGGCATATTTGGCATCCAGCACAATACACATCCCGTCCACGCAGATATCCCGGCAAAGCCCATCGAGAATAAGCCCATAGTGACCGGCAGAGTCTGGCCATATTTTCAGATTCATCTTGAGCGGTAAGCGATGCCGGTCAGCCTTGCGAACCGACCGCAAGGCCTCCATATCTTCTTTTTCGGAACGCACCTTAAACAAATCGATAATCGCCAATTCAATCCGAGGATGTCGACGACAAACCTGACGCATATTTTCCTGCCAGATTCTGACCAATTCAGTTTGACCGGTGGTGACGGTATGGCAATAAGAGCGTTGAGACTCGTTCAAAGGGTAAATACGCCCGAAGAAGTCATTTTCAGATAAATAAATACTTGACTTGGGTTGGCGCGTATCGGATTTTTTTAATGGCTCATAGGTGGTGGCCTTGATGCTACCGGCTACAATAAATAAGAGCGCATTTTCTTCATTGCCGATTTTGCCAATTGTCTTGCCGGCGGGCAGACGAATCAACTCGAATTGCTTGATGACTGCCAGAAGCGCTGAATGCGACAGGCTTGCGAAGAACGCGTTCGTCGGTATCTCATGATATTCGCTTTTCTGAAGTGTGTCCCATAGGGTTTGAGTTTCGGCCGGCGACGGCTTTTTAATGTGCCATTTTAGAAATTGACATACAATCGCTTGCAACATAAGACCGGCATCGGCATACAGGTTGGCGGCATGCTGGTAAGACTGTGCGGCCGCCTTGGGTAATTGTTTGCGAGCCAGCAGGTCGGCATAAGACCGGCGCAAAGCCGGGTCATTGGGAAAAATTTGGAGCATGCCCTGAAATTCATCGACCGAATCAATCGTAATCGTTCCGTCGATAACATGTTTGGCAATGCTGATTTGTTTGCTCAACTGGGTTCTCATCGGCACGCCATATAAATGCGTCAGGGTGGTTCAAATTACAGCCGACACGTTGCGGTTGGATGCTGCGAAGAGCAAGCCGCTGCCAATAAAATGCTATTAAATCCCTTATTCATTTTCAGGCTAGAATCAGATATCATCTGATTCTTGCATATAGATGATTTTAAATCTTTTATTCATTTTCATGCAAGAGCCAGATAACATTCTAACTGAAAATCATAGGTCATTGCAATCAACAAATGGCATTTAATTCAAGCGTAATGGGCCGCTCCTCTTCGCTTTTCCCGGTAAACCTTATGGGACCGGGCTTTCTGAAATGGTCGCCCGCTGAATCAGCCGCCAACCACTTTTCACGATTGGCTTTTACGACCTGAAATGCGGCAGAACGAACATCGACGATACTCTTTTCCAGTACCAGTGCCAGGTTGCCTTTACGCTCTTCCAGATGCATCAGCGGTGCAATGGGAATACCGATCGGTTCCCATTTGGCAAAATCTTGCTCCAGATTGCGAATGGCGGCCATTTGTCCGGTAGCCCCGTTGGCGATCAGGCTGAATACGGTCAAACCCAGGTTATAGGTATAGATGCAGTCAAATCGCGTCGGGTCATTTCCGCGGCCGTCATACCCGTAAAAATGATTCTGGGTTTTAAAAGAGGGAACCGACTTTTTATACATTTTTTCAACCGCCGCTGGAATGTCTTCACTATCTTTGATCATTTTCGCTTCGACCAGAGACTGTTTTAACGTTTTCAACGATATAATCGCCGATTTTCTCAATAAAATGTCAGCCTGTTCGTAATCTTCAAACAGCAGCGGACCATAGGCATCCGGCTCCAGGCCCGCTCGTTTCAACGTTTTGCGATAATGGCTTTTGTGAATACCAAGGCGGTAGCGGCCCTGTTCTTTTAGAATGTTCAGATAATCTTTGACCAGATCCATTAGGACTTTTTCAGTTTCAACCTGTGAAAATGGAAAATTGCCGTGACTGTCGCGCTCCATTAAAAGCCCTTCCTGAAAAAAGGCCGGAATGTCATTGAACAGATCATCATCGCGCGTATTCCAGAGCGTAAAAGACGTATCCTCTCTGGAGCGCTGCGCCAGGCGGCGCAAATACTCCAGCTTATCTTCCAGCGGGGCAAAAGCGGCATGAAAATCTTTGTCGCGGGTCCGGTTGTATTCGGCTATAAGGGTATTGAGTTTAATAATGAAAACCTGAATCTCGTTGACAAATTCTAAAACGCCTTCGGGCACGACAATAACACCGTAATTTTTCCCGATGGCAGCACGCCTGACAATGCCTTCACAAATAACCCGTGACAGATGCCGCAGGGTTATGCCGTAGGCATGATAATCGACCGTGCTTTCTTTTTGGGCCTTTTCAAGCCGCCGCCGGTCGACATAATCGGCCAGGTCCTCGCCAATCAGGGTCAGATTCGCATGGGTTTGCAGGGCAACTTCCAAAGCCAGGTGGCTGGCCACCCGGCCCATGACTTTGCAAATATGCCAGTATTTGACATCGGAGCTGCTGTCGGTGCACAAATTACTGATGGAATTGGCGAACGCCCGTGCGGCGGTATGAAATCCGAAAGACATGGCGCACAGGACGCTGCCGTTGTCATCTCTGACCTGAATATCGCCGTCGATCGTCTTGGGCACACCGATTACCTGTACGCCATCGCCAAACATTTCCTGGGCTAAAAAAGCAGCATTGGTGTTGGAATCATCACCGCCCACAATGACGAGGGCGTCCAGATCGAGTTTTTTACAGGTTTCCCGGCACAGTGTCATCTTGTCCGGGGTATCGATCTTGGTTCGACCGGTTTTGATCATGGTAAAACCACCGATATTGCGGTATGCGTCCACCAGATCATCATTGAGTTCAAGCGTTTCGTTTTCGATAATCCCATCCGGCCCGATCAAAAATCCGTAAACCCTGGATTTCGGGTTGGCCTTTTTAACCGCATCGTAAAGACCGGCAATAACATTATGTCCGCCGGGGGCCGGCCCTCCTGAGAAAACGATGCCGATATGCCTCTTTTGCTGATATCTTTTGGACAGCTTTGCATCAGCCGTTTTAAGACCCTCGATTTTCTGGACCGTATTGTTGATAATATCGGGCAGTTGTTTGGCAGCCTCTTTGTCCACCGTGAACTTAAATTCATCTGTTGGCTGCAGACGGGAAAAGTTTTGCGAAAGCGCGCTGCAGACCGGCGGCAAATATTGTCTTCTTTCCAGCAATTCGGCGTTTACATCTTCGGTGACCTTTAACACCTTGGGGTGCTTTAACAGATCCGGTATGGGCATTGGCTTTTTTCCTGACATATCGATCTCCGCAAATAATTAGATTGAAAGGATGCGATGCCAGAAGGCAGTCGTTAACGAGGATTTTACTCAACCTCTTTATAGAGTGTCAATATTATTTGCAATAATGAATTTTTTCAAGGCTAAGCTGTCACTTCATTCTGGCACACTTTGAAGGTCGTTTAAAGGTTGAATGGATTTGATTAATAGAACCCAATTTTAAAAAACGACTTGCCATTTATAATGATTGTGATAAGTATGCACCGTTTATAGATGCAGCACCCCTTTAGGCCAATTGACCCAAACCGCATAACCATTGTCTAGGTTACTGAACAGGGGCAGAATCAAAACCGATTCTGTTCCCCGGAAGAAAATTTAACTAAATAAGGAGGAGGTTCGGCATGAAAAAAGTATTCTTATTGAGTTTGATGGCGCTGTTTGCCGTCGGGTTTATTTTCAGTGGATCGGTGTTTGGCGCCGACATCGAGCTGGCTAAAAAATCGACGATTGAAAAAATCCTTAAAAGAGGTGAGCTGCGCGTGGGCTTCGAATCCGGCTACATCCCGTTTGAAATGACCGATAAAAAAGGAAATTTCATCGGATTTGATATGGACTACGCCCGCCGAATGGCCAAAGCAATGGGCGTTAAATTCGTGCCGGTCAATACCGAATGGGACGGCATTATTCCGGCCCTGATGACCGACAAGTTCGACATTATCATGGGGGGCATGACCATCACCCAGGAAAGAAATCTGAAAATCAATTTTGCCGATCCCTACATCGTCGTCGGCCAGACCATCCTGTTGAATAAAAAACATGAGGGCACAGTCAAGTCTATCAAAGATCTCAACGATCCCAAATACATTGTGACCTCCCGTCTGGGCACCACCGGCGAGCAGGCCATTAAAAAATTCATACCCAAAGCCACTTACAAATCATTTCAATCCGAAGCCGAAGCCGGCCTTGAAGTCATCAACGGCAAAGCCGATGCCCTCGTGTACGATCTGCCCTTCTGCGGGCATCTTTACGCAAGCCAGGGCAAAGGCAAAACGGTCTTTTTGGATGAGCCCTTCACCTATGAACCCCTGGCCTGGGCCGTCAACAAGGGCGACCCGGATTTTTTAAACTGGCTCAACAACTTCTTGAGGCAATCCAAAGGGGACGGCTTCTATGACAGAGTCTATCAGAAATGGATCCTCGGAACAGACTGGAAAAAAGAGCTGGAATAATCAAGCCACATCGATACTTCTGTTTTCCGGATGATAGAGAGGGCCGGCCGTTCCCCCGGGGGAGCTGGCCGGCCTTTTTGCAAGTTGGCAGGTCAAAATTTATCGCCTCGCAGATGTTCGGTTTCAATTAGACAGTTCTTAAACGACAACCTTTTAAACCGGTTAAAACACCATGAAACCATCAAAAAATCAGCGAACTGTTGCTCGGCCGCAATCCTATTATGCCTGGGTGGGCGTTTTCTGCGTGTTTGCCCTGGTCGTCATGGGCCTGTTTTACTATGCCACCCAAAAAATTGAATATGTCTGGCGCTGGAACCGCGTCCCGATCTATTTTGCCTACAAGGATACGATCGATATTACATCCGAGATCGACGGTGACGTGGCTTCCATCACCAAAGAAGGCGACACGGCCACTATTACAGTCAAAGGTCTTGACGAATCAGTGTCGTTTGAAATCCCGGCCGCAGGGGTCAGCGTCGAAGAAGGCGAAATGATCTCCATCGGCGATAAGCTCGGGTCCTACACCCAGTGGAAACCGGGCCTTCTGATCATGGGCCTCTGGCTGACGCTCAAGATCAGCGTCCTGGCAACGATTTTCGGGGTTATTATCGGCATCATCGGCGGTCTGACGCGTCTTTCCGGAAACCCGGCCCTCAAATGGACGACAATAGTCTATGTGGAAGTCATTCGGGGATCACCGTTGCTGGTTCAGATCCTGATCTGGTACTTTATCCTGGGGACCGTTTTCAATGAGCTGCTGGCCGCCTACGGTTTGGGACGGATTCCGGCCTGGTGGTACGGGGTGGCGTCTTTGGCCTGTTTTGCGG
>JABAHP010006281.1_pt6 | contig 10680 bp, 7 predicted proteins | sample 7062081 | NCBI WGS metagenome assembly JABAHP01 (sample SAMN14534357, study PRJNA622989) | marine sediment metagenome | biome: marine biome [ENVO:00000428]; feature: marine pelagic biome [ENVO:01000023]; material: deep marine sediment [ENVO:00002113] | place: India: Gulf of Kutch | collected... | reverse complement strand
CCGCGAGAGCGGCCGGTCTCGCGATCCGTGATCACGTTCACCGAGTCGACGCCGCCGTGGCTCTCGAAGGCGGCACGAATCTCGCCCTCCGTGGAGGAGAAGGAAAGGTTTCCGACATACAGTTTCTTGCTCAAATCACATTCCTCACCGCGCGCCCCGCTTCGAGGCGACGCGGCCGGCGACGGGCTCCGGACCGGACTGTCCGGGCGCGGGAGTCCCCTCGCGATGGATACCGCCCGCGACATCGGCCGTCTGGCCATGGCGCACGGGCGCAAAAGGCGGACTCGAAAGGGAAACAGAACAGGCGGGTAAAGCCGGAAGCTGCAGGCCGATCGGAAGGCCTCTCACAGGCGACCATAGCAGAAGCCGAGACCCGCGCCACCAGGCGTCTCCGCACGCTGGCCACCAGCATCAGAAGCGTGTGTTGCCTGGGAGCGGCTGCGTGAGCCCGGCGAGAGGCGGGTTTCGGGTTCCGCTGCGCCCTTCCGCTCCCCTCCGGCTGCCGTGAGCCCGCTCGCCCCCGCGGTGATCTCTTGCTCGCAGAGGCCCGCCGCGCTTCCGCTCATGGCACGTGATGAGGGAGGCCGTTGTGTAGAATGGCCGCGCGGGTCCGCGTTCCTTCCCCGGGCCCGTAGCGAGGGCCTGGGCGTGCGCAGGGACCGGCGATCATTCCTCAAGCTGCTCGCGTCTACGCCGGGGCTGACCCTGCTCTCGTGCATCGACGAGTCCCGCTACAGCCGGGAAGACGCCGCCGGTCTCGAGGCGCAGCAGCGCCAGGAGAAGGAGCGCTCGGGAAGCGGCCCCTACGGACCCCAGCGCTATCGGGGCTACCGGGGGCTGGCGGAGCTGCCGTGGTTCGAGCTCGATGCCAGCGGGCGGCTTCGCTGTATCGCGGAAGACCTGCCGCCGGTGCTCGACATCCACGCCCACCTGGGCATGTCGCTGCTGCTGGCGCCGGAGGTCGATCTCCTGGCCCGGACTTCTCGCGTGCGTCACATGCTGGACTGCGACCGCGAGAAACCGGGCTGTTCGCTCGATCTGGACGTGTACATCAACGCCAATTTCACGCCGGCAGATCTCGACGAGCTTCGCCGCGGCGCCGTGGCGCAGCTCTTTTGGGGAAGCGAGGCCGCGCAGACCCACACGATTCCGAACCTGCTCGAGGAAATGGATGATTCAGGCGTCCAGCAGGCGGTGATCCTGCCCATCGCTTTCGGCCTGCCGTTCGGGGACGATCTCACCGAGCGATGGATGGCTGCCATCACCCAGCACGGCTCGAGCGACCGCCTGCTGCGGGCAGCCTCGGTTCATCCGCACGACTCCGAGGCCACGGCCAAGCTGCGCCGATACGCTGCGCGGGGAGCGCGCGTCCTGAAGCTGCATCCCGCCGCACAGCGCATCTTTCCCGATGCGCCGGAGCTGATGCCGATCTACGAGGAGTGCGGTCGGCTGGGGCTTCCTGTCCTCTTTCATGGGGGCCGCGCTGGCATCGAGCCGCGCTANNGCAGTTCGTGCTGGGTCACGCGGGAGCCCGCGACGTGGCCGACGCGATTCCGCTGGCAAAGCGCTACGCCAACGTCTGGCTCGACATCCATGGCCAGGGCGTGACGAAGCTCCACGAGCTGATCGAGAGAGTGGGCAGCCATCGCCTGCTCTTCGGCACCGACTGGCCCTTCTACCACCTCGCCGCCACGCTCGCGAAGGTACTGCTGGTGACCGAGGGCCGTCCCGAAGTGCGGAGCGCGATCTTGCGCGGAAACGCCGACCGCCTCCTGGAGCTCTCATGAGGCGTCCGAAGCCTCGATCTCGATACAATATCTGGTGTAAGATTCGCGCTCGGGAAGGTGGTCCGTGCTGCCCCGTCGGACGCCCACGGCCTGAAGTTCCCCCGGCATGACGCGGCGCCGCACACGACCGGATACATCGGCCAAACCCGGCTACATCACGCCCGACGGATACCGCCGCTTCGAGGAAGAGGCGGACCGCCTGTGGAACGTCGATCGCCCGAAGATGGCAAGGGCCGTGGAGGCCGCGGCAGCCGAAGGCGACCGCTCGGAGAACGCGGAGTACCAGTACAGCAAGCAGCGTCTTGCGGAGATCGATCGACGGCTTCGTTTCTTGGGGCAGCGCTTGAAGGTTCTGACCATCGTGGACGCGAAGCCACCGGACGACGGGCGCGTGTACTTCGGGAGTTGGGTCACGATCCAAGACGAGGACGGCGACACGCAGAGCTACCGCATCGTCGGGCCCGACGAGATCGACGCAGCGAAGAGGTGGATCAGCATGGACTCGCCGGTCGGAACGTCGCTCCTGTCCCGGCAGCTCGGAGAAGAGATCACAATCCGGCGCCCGAAGGGCGAGGTGACATGCGAGATCATCGAGGTGCGAAATACGCCGCCGGAGTGAGAAAGCTCAGCCGGCGCGTCAGCGGCGACGATGTTGCCTCTTGCCTTTCGCAGCTGCCGCGGCGGCGCTAGCCCCAGATCTCTTCTCACCGGCAGCAGAACGGGTGTCACCCACGAGCGGACTACAACCGGGGGCGGGTCAAGGGCAGACCCGGATTTCTTCTCCATTTCCCCGCGCGATCTGATAGAATCTCGCCGCATCAAGCGCGCGAAACGTTCGCCTGTCAAAGGAGACGATAGTCGAATCTGAACGCAAGAGAGGAGGGCATCGTCATGAAGGAAGCTATCGTTCGACGCGCAATCCGTGTTCTCTTCCTGCCGGCCGTGCTTGTCCTTGCCGTGGGGATCATGCCGCAAGGCGCGGCGGCCTATGGGCGCGGAATCCACACGTACATAGCGAGGGAAGCGGCGGCATTGTACGAAGACAACGTGGGAATCTTTCCTGCACTCCAGGCGAATTTGGACGTGATAGCCGAACATGGCGCGAAGCACGAGGACGAAACCGATCACATCTGGGACAACGGCGGCTACTTCGTTACCTGCACACATTTCTGGGAAGCGGACAATCCCAATCTCAGCGAAAACAACTGGGTCGTCGAACGCAATTGCGGCAATGCATATATGAAAGCCAACGAGCTCTTCGACGCGTCGTTCGAGTCCTATTTCGCCAACGACTACTACCAGTGGTGGGAATACCTCGGCCACATCGTCCATCTCATCGGAGACATGACTGTTCCTGCTCACGCCCATGTAGACCTGCACGTTTCATTCGATTCGTATGACGATTGTGCGGCCGGGGAACTCTACCCTTCGTTCACTGCTGCGGAGGCGAATTCGGCCGGCGGCGTCGTCGAGATTCCGGAAGCCGCGATCCAGTGGATCATCGACCACGAAGCGCAAGGTGGCGGGTATGGATTGAGCCCCGCCTATCCGAGGCCGTATGCACAGCTCTACTATCTGATGTACACGGCGGCTCAGACCGGAGATTATTTCGCCTCGGATGACGACGACGGCGATTCCGAAGACCGGCACGGGTGGATGGACTACTCTGGTATGCCTCCGGGTAGCCCGCGTACGGAGGACGACCTCGATGACAACTGGTGGTATGACGCAGGTGAAGTCGCCTGGTACTGCGACAATTACGATGGGGACTATACGAGGATTGCCCAGACTTCCATCGTGTACGGCATGCGCGCGTCAGCGGCCCTCTACCATGCCTTCCGAGATGCGTTCGACGGGAATCCTGCGGCTTCGATGGCCGACCTGACGTATGCGGTACCGCCACCGTACAGTGATTGGACCAATGCTCCCGTCACGGTAGCCCTCTCGGCCGAGGAGGACATCTCGACTCTCTACGTGTCGGGTGTCTACGAGATACAGTGGCGGGAGACCGGCTCCTTCGAGCAGTACACCGAGCCCATTGTGATTTCCGAGGAAGGCATCCACGGGATCCAATATTGGTCAAGGGACTGGTTCGGGAATCGAGAGCAGGCGCAGACGACGATTGTCAAGATCGACTTGACACCGCCAGAGATAACGTTTCCAGACCTGAAACCCCTCTACCTCACGAGCGAGAACTTCGTCGCCGCATGGACTGCCACTGATGCACTCTCGGGAATACACAGCGAGTACGCGCTGCTTGACGGGCAGGCGGTGGCCAAGGGGCAACTCGTCGATCTGGCGCTATTGGCTGGAATGCACCGGCTCGAGGTCTATGCCGAGGATGAAGCAGGCAACGTGCGGTACGCGTATTACGACTTCGAGGTGGCCATCGACGCGGACGGCACATGCAGACCGGTGCGCGTCAGCAACAATACGAGCGGAAACGCGGTGTTCTGCCTGGTCGAGTTTCCCGCTCCGTACAACGTGGGGATGATCGACTACACCACGTGCACCCTCGATGTCAATTCAGCAGCGTTGAGCGCAGATCACATAACCGGAGTCGGCAATTACGATGGGGATGATGCTCTGGGTCGGATGTTGCGGTTCAACAAGAAGGAGTTCGTCGGCGCTCTAGGGAGCCAAGTCGGAGACATTGCGGCAGAGATCTGGGGAGGGCTCTTCCCCAATGGCATGCCGCGCTTCGTTGCCGATCTAACGATAGAGGTATTCGATCCTTCGAATTGAGCGGGGGCTCGGCGACGCGGTAGGACCGCTGGTCTATCCCGAGCCTGGGAAGAACCGCCTGCCGGACCTTCGTGTTCACTCGCCTGTCTCACTCATCCCCTGGAAAGAAGAATGCGTCTCCGGCTTGCGAAGGTCGACGAGGATACCCGAGAGATGCGACATGCCGGAGAGGCGCTCGATGTTCTCGGGGCCGTCACCCGCCAGCAGGTTGACGTTCACGCCCGGGTGCTTCTGCGCGTGGCGGAGCCCATCGGCCTTGCCGTGTCCCCAGCACTGCGGGATGGCGATGGTGCGCGGCATCAATTCGTCGGTCACGCGGGCGGGAATTTCGATGCGGCCGAAGGCGGATTCCACCTGAACGCTCTCGCCTTCCCCGACACCCAATAGGGATGCATCCTCGGGGCAGAGATAGACGTAGTTCGTGGCGTCCCGCACCAGCGACTCCGAGTTGCAGGAGGAGGTGTTGATGCGGTTCATCTCGCGCTTGCCGATCAGCTTGAAGCGCCCGGAATTCTCGAGTTCCTCGGCGTACAGCCTCTCGGCCGTGGCCTCGAAGCTGCGCACGAACTCCGCAGGCGCGAGATCCACCTTTCCATCCTCGGTGAGCACGCGCTGCGTGCCCAGGAAGTTCCCTCCGTCGTTTCGTGGCAGGAGGAGCCCGTGCGGATGGTCGCTGACCATCTTCTTACCACGCGGCAGGCCGCCCTTCTTCAACATGCCGTCCAACAGGAGATGGGGCAGGGAGACGAGGCGGCGCAGGGGCGTTCGGTCGAGTCGCGCGGCCAGCTTGACGGCCGCGCTCCCCAGGCGGTTCTCGAAGAGTCGCAGGCCGAGTGCATCGGCCAGCCGCACGAACATCCACCACTCGTGGCGCACGCCCGGCGGCGGCTCGAGCAGCGCGTCGGCATAGATCATATATGGCGTCGGCGTGCAAGCCGCGAAGCTCTGCAGCGCATAGGGAATCTCTGGACGTTCCAGCCAGGTGGTCGCCGGAAGGATGTAGTGAGCGAGGTTGCCGGTCTCGTTGCGGAAGAGATCGATGCTGACCAGCAGTTCGAGGTTCCTGAAGGCCTCCTCCAGGCGACCGTCCGGGTTGGCACAGGCCAGCAGAGGATTGCTCGCCTCCACGATCAGGGCCGTGACGCGCTCCCCGTCACTGCGAAGGATGTCGTCGGCCAACATACCGGAGGGCTGCTGACCGGCGACGGTCGGTAGCGCGTCGCCCCTGTCGTAGCTCAGCATGATCTGGGCGTCTTTCATCACCTCCTTGGCCATGTCGAAGAGGCCCTCGCCCATCAGCGTACCGCCGATGCGATCGAGATTTCCCGAGATGGCGTTGATGCTCTCGAGCAACCAGAAGCAGAGCGTCCCGCTGCGGCCCTGGTTCACGCCTGTCGCCATGTAGAGCACCGCGCCATCGGCAGCGGCGTGGCTTCGCACCAGCTCGCGCAAGGTGTCGGCGGCGATCCCGGTCGCGACGGCTTGCCGCTCCGGTGTCCAATTCTCCACGACACGCTGGAGTTCCTCGAAATGGTCCATGAAGCGGTCGATGCGCGTGCGATCGACGTGCCCTCGACGAATCAGCTCGTTACAGAAGGCGGCGAGGAAGAAGAGATCCGTATCCGGTCGGATGAAGATGTGCTCGCCGACGCGCGACGTCTCGACGCGGCGCGGGTTGATGAAGACGGCGCGGCCCCCGCGCTCGACGAGTTCCTTGAAGCGCCGTCTGGCGTCGGGTAGGTGGTAGAGGGTATTGCCCGAGATCGCGGGATTGGCCCCCAACACCAGCATGAAGTCGCAGCGGTCCACGTCGGGATGCGCGAGTCGCATGGGCGATCCATACATCTCCTCGTTCACCCGGAACTTGTTCATGGTGTCGCAGGTGCCGGTGCCGTACATCCGACGCGAGCCCAACGCGGAGAAGAGAGCGCCCCGAAAGATCGGAGCCAGCACGTTGGCGCCCCCGGGCGATCCCGCGAAGTGCCCGACTGTCTGGGGTCCGTGCCGTGCGATGAGATGCCGGACCTTGTCGGCGATCTCGGAGATCGCCTGCTCCCAGGAGATCTCCCGCCACTTCTCCCCAACCCGCTTCATGGGCTGCGTCACGCGGTCCGGATTGTGTTGGATCGACGCGTAGCGCGTGCCCTTCACGCATGCGTAGCCTCGGCTCACCACGTGCTCGGGATCGGGCTCGATCCCCAGGATTCGGTTGTCCTGGATCTCAACCTGCAATCCACAGGTGGCTTCGCAGAGTCGACAGAAGGTGCACCTGGTCTCGGTCACGGGCGCTCCCGCGGAACTCTAGCAGGATATCTGCTGGTGACGTGCTCTCGACGGCCCACGTCGACCAGCTTGACAGAAATCTCCCCATTCGGAAAGAATGTCGGCAAGTGAGGCGGGGTTCGAGAGTCCTGGAAGACACGGGGAGATGAGGAATGATCGAGAGTCTCGACTCCCGAGTCTGAGGAGGGGCAGGCATGATACGTCGTGACTTTCTAAAGGGCTTTGCGGTCGCGGGTGTCGGCGCCGGTGCCGGCGTGTATGCGTTGAGCCTGCTCAAACCCTCCATGCTGACCACAGCGGCCGGGGACGGTACCGAGACCGCCGAGGCCATGCGCGAGCTGATCGAGGTAGTCGTCCGCAAGGACGCCAGCTTCGACGATCTCGCCTGGCGCCTCTTCGGCGACGATGACATCCTCGCGGAAGCGCGAATCCTGCTATTGCACACGCTGAACCATGCGCTGGATGTGTGGCTGGCGGCAGACCCGGCGCGCCCGGCGTTCCGGCGCTGGCACTTCCCGGACAAGAAGCTCTTCGGGGACAATCCGGACGCGATCTATTACGAAACTCCGGTTTGCGCTGAGCACAGCTACCGCATCACGGGCAACACCGATGGCGCTACCTACACTTCGTTCTCCGTCGAGCTAGCCAAGAAGCCGGGGGATCGAATAGGCAGGCTCGGCGCTACTCTCAACGACACCGAGTTCGAGATCAATCCCGACGGCAGTTACGAGATCATCGCCAGCGCCACTCCGCAAGAAGGCAACTGGCTGAAGCTGGCTCCCGACGCGGTCAGCATTACCACCCGCCATTACTTCGAGCTGGAGGAGAGCGTGGCCAGCGACCCGCTCCGGCACATCCCCATGCTGATCGAGCCCCTGGAACCACCGGCACCGGCACCGCCCCCAACCGACGCCTCGGTGGCGGCCAGTATTCGCCGGGTTACGCAGTGGTTGGACAGGAGTGTCAACCCACTTGGGGGAGACATGAGCTTCTCGTGGGTATCCAAGATACCCAACCAGCTTCCGGCCCCGTCCCTCGACACGGGTAACGAGGACATTGGCTACGCAGCCGTGGACAACGTCTACTCCATGGCGCCCTTCGTGCTCAAGGCCGATCAGGCGCTGGTGATTCGCGGCCGTTGGCCGAAGTGCCGCTTCGCAAACGTCGTGCTGTGGAACCGGTTCCTGCAGACGTTCGATTATCGCTATCGCAGCGTATCCCGGAACCGCAAGCAGACGGTGTTGGAGAAGGATGGAAGCTTCAAGATGGTCCTGGCCCACAAGGACCCGGGGCTTCCCAACTGGCTGGACACCGAGGGGCGCATGATCGGCCTCATCTTCTGGCGCTTCCAATTGCCCGAGGAGGAAATCGAACCTCTGACCACCGAGGTGGTGCCCTTTGCGTCGCTCTAGCCGCTGGTCCCGATCCCATCCGTCCCGAGGCAGCCCGTGAAAACCGACTCCAGCCGCTTGACCGACCTGGCCAAGCCTGAGTTCAGCCCCGAGATCACCGCGATTCGCGCCAGCATGATTGCGATGGCGCAGGGCCTCGACTTCGCCCCGGATGCCATGCGATCCCAAGCTGCCTCCGAGATCGGGCTCGACGATTTCGGCGGCAGGGAGTACGAGGCGCCCTTCGAGGTGCTCGCCGGCGCCGTCGACCGCAGCGAGCTCCTCTCCCCCGTTGGCAGGCTCATGATGCACGCCCAGTTTCTGCAGCTCCTGAAGAACCGCTTGCTGCTCACGGACCTGTTGGCACGCCACCCCGAGATCGACGACATCGAGATCGCCCGACCGATCATCATCTGCGGTCTGCCTCGCACCGGCACCACCCACCTGCACAACCTCATGGCCGCCGACCCCGCATTGCGCTCGCTTCCCTACTGGGAAAGCCTCGAGCCGATTCCACTGCCGGCCGAGGTCGACGTGGAGCCGGATCCCCGGCTGGCGCGCTGCGAGATGGGCCTGCAATTCGTCAATCAATCGATGCCCCACTTCAAGCGCATGCACGAGATGACCACATGGCACGTTCACGAGGAGATCCAGCTCCTCGCCATGGACTTCTCGACGATGTTCTTCGAGAGCGTCGCCCTGCTCCCACAGTGGCGCGACTACTACATGTCCCACGACCAGACGCCGCACTACCGCTACATGAAGAGGGTGCTGAAGGCCCTGCAATTCCTGCGAGGCGGCAAGAGGTGGGTGCTGAAATCGCCCCAGCACCTCGAGCAATTCGGCCCCCTCTTCGAGACGTTCCCCGATGCCACCTTCGTGGTCACTCACCGAGACCCGGCGGCGGTGGTGACATCGATGGCGACGATGGCCGCCTACTCCGCCCGCATGTATCACGACCCCGTCGATCCCGAGCTCTTCGGACGCTACTGGGCCGATCGGCTCGAGGTGATGCTGCGGGCCAGCGTGCGCGATCGCGAGCGGCTGCCGACCGAGCAATCGATCGACGTTCGTTTCGACGAGTTCATGGCGGATGACATCGCGATGGTGCGCCGCATCTACGATCTGGCCGACCAGCCATTCACGGAAGATGTCGAGTCCGCGATGGCAGCCTATATGGCGGACCACCCTCAAGGTCGCCACGGCCGGATCGACTACCGGGCGGAGGATGTGGGGCTCGACCGCTCCGAGCTGGAGCGCCGCTTTGGGTTCTACACGGATCGATTCCTGAGTCAGGTTCGGTACCCNNGGAGCGCCGCTTCGCCTTCTACACGGATCGATTCCTGAGCGACTAGTAGGGCGGCTCTAGCGGACCCAAGAAACCCCGCTGATCGTTCCGCGCAGAGGGTCTCCGATGGAGCGGCCGGCACGACTCGAGTTCAGTCGGGGATTCTCAGCACCTGCCCGGAGTAGATCGTGCTCGAGCGCGACAGGCCGTTGGAGCGCAGGATCGAGTTGATCGGCACGTTATGCGCCTCTGCAATTCGTCCGATCGTGTCTCCGCGCCGCACCGTGTAGCTGCGCCAGCCGGCCGGNNTTGTCGCGCTTGATGCGGTCGACCGTGGTGCCGTAGCGCGAGGCCAGCTTCCACAGGCTGTCGCCCCGGCGTACGGTGTATCTCAGAGACGCCGCCTGGCTGCCCGTGGCGGCGACCGCCGACGCACGTGTCGACTCGCCGCGCTGCGGGATCTTCAAGCGCTGCCCGACCCGGATCCGATTGCGGCTGCGCAGGTGGTTGGCGCGTACGATCGCGTTCACCGACGTCCTGTAGCGTCTTGCGATGACGGACAGCGTCTCGCCGCGCCGAACTCGGTGGATCGCGTAGCTCTGCTCCGGCGGCGGGACGTAGGGCGGCAGCTCAGCCAGCCTGGTGTCGAATGACGGGGCCACTGCAGGCGGCACCTTGAGTTCGTAGGTCTCTGCCGGGGTCGTGCCGCGACGCAGCTCGGGGTTCAACCCGGCGATGGTCTTCTCCTCCAGGCCCAGGGCGCGATCCAGGTCGGTCAGGCGAACGTGTCGCGCTACGGTAACCGTTTCGTAATCGAGGGCAGGCAGCGGATCCGGCAGCTCGAATCCATATTTCTCGGGATCGTTGACTATCAAAAGTGTCGCAAGGAACCGGGGCACGTAACGCGCCGTCTCCCACGGAAGCTGACCGAAGAGATCCCAGAAGCGATCCAGATAACCGTTCTCCTGCCCTCGGATCACCGACATCACGCGGTGCTCGCCGCAGTTGTAGCCGGCCAGCGCCGTCATCCAGTCGCCGAACATCCCGTGCAGCTCGGTGAGGTACTGAATGGCCGCGTCGGTCGATCTCTCCGGGTCCATCCGTTCGTCGATCCAGTAGCTGCGTTTGAGGCCGTAACGGGAACCCGTCGAGGAGATGAACTGCCACATGCCCAGCGCCCGAGCCC